>Ga0209291_1000213_pt1 | contig 57477 bp, 52 predicted proteins | sample GOMGulsemesocosm_FD_184633 | JGI IMG/M metagenome (GOLD analysis project Ga0209291, IMG submission 184633) | Methane-oxidizing microbial communities from mesocosms in the Gulf of Mexico - GOM9B Gulf of Mexico (SPAdes) (version 2) | ecosystem: Environmental > Aquatic > Marine > Cold seeps...
TTATATTTTTTTTCTCTGGATTTTGTGCAATTATAAAACTCGAAAAACAACAGATGGCTAATAGGATAAAATTCTTCATATCTATACAGCGACTATTCCTCTAATTCCAGGGTGCGGATTATAATTTACCAATTCAAAATCCTCAAAAGTAAAAGCGGTAATGTCTTTAATTGCTGGATTCATTTTCATTGTTGGTAATTCTCTTGTTTCTCTAGATAATTGTAATTCAAATTGCTCTTTGTGGTTGTTGTAGATATGTGCGTCACCAAAAGTGTGAATAAATTCACCAACTTCTAAATCACATACTTGAGCAATCATCATGGTAAATAAGGCATAAGAAGCAATGTTAAAGGGGACTCCTAAAAATATGTCAGCACTACGTTGGTATAATTGGCAAGATAATTTACCATCAGCAACATAGAATTGAAAGAATGCATGGCATGGAGGTAAAGCGGCTTTGTTGTTTGCAACGTTCTCACTAAAAGAGACAGAAGTGTCTGGTAGGACTGATGGGTTCCAGGCAGCAACTAACATTCGTCTGCTATCTGGGTTGTTTTTAATAGTTGTAATTACTTCTTGTAATTGATCAATATCATCAGAATTCCAATTACGCCATTGGTGTCCGTAAACAGGTCCAAGGTCACCATTTTCGTCAGCCCAATCATTCCATATTTTAACACCATTATCTTGAAGGTATTTGATGTTGGTATCACCTTTTATAAACCATAATAGTTCATGAATAATAGATTTTAAGTGTAATTTTTTAGTGGTAACCATAGGGAAACCTTCACTTAAATCAAATCGCATTTGATAACCAAAAACACTTTTTGTTCCTGTACCTGTTCTATCCCCTTTTTCATTTCCGTTTGCTAAAACGTGTTCCACTAGATCGATATATTGCTTCATGATTGTTTTTCTTTTTTAAACATTTTCATTATTCCATAAATAAATAAGCCGCCAAAAAATACTGCTGTAATTATTCCTAAATAAAAACTCAAACTAGATTTATTTTCAGAGCCCTTAATTAAATTGATTCCTAATACGATAAAACCGATTAAGCTTCCTAGAGGTAGAAGCATACTTAATTTATTATTGTTCATGCAATTGGCGTACATATTTATTTGTATGCTAAAATAATAAAAAGCTTCTAGAGATTATTCTAGAAGCTTTTTATTTTATGAAGAGTTATTAACCGAAAATTATCTATCTGTAGCAATTCGGCACTAGCCTATAATCATTCCGGCAATTGTAGCAGAAATCAATGAGGCAATTGTACCTCCGATTAATGCTTTCATCCCGAATTGTGATAATGTTTTACGTTGTCCAGGTGCTAATGATCCTATTCCTCCAATTTGAATACCTATAGATGCAAAGTTAGCAAACCCACATAACATATAAGTAGCCATGATGATAGATTTATTATAGGTAAGGTGAGTGGTGTTTGTGACATCTTTAAGGTCGGCTAATTGAATGTAGCCAACAAATTCACTTGCAGCTAATTTTATACCTAATAATTGTCCCATCATCATTACATCTTCCTTAGCGACACCAATTAACCACATTAAAGGAGCGAATACGGTTCCTAAAATTGCTTCTAGTGATAGTTTTGGGTATGATGAGTTTGAAGAAACCCAATCATTAATGTTCGTGACATCGCCTGCCCAGCCTAAAAGCCCATTGATCATTGCAATTAATGCAACAAATACTAATAACATTGCACCAACGTTTACGGCAAGTTTTAGTCCTTCTGTAGTTCCGTTAGCAATTGCATCTAGCAAGTTGGAGCCTATTTTTTCAGAAGAAACTTTCACATCGGTATTTACAGCTTCAGTTTGTGGGTATAATATTTTTGAAATTACAATTGCTCCGGGTGCAGCCATTACTGATGCTGCTAACAAGTGTTTTGCAAATTTTAATCTTAAAACAGGGTCGTCACCTCCTAGAAATCCGATATATGCTGCAAGTACTGCTCCAGCAACTGTTGCCATACCACCGATCATGACCAATAGCATTTCAGACTTGTTCATTTTTTCTAAGTAAGCCTTTATTAGTAAAGGGGCTTCAGTTTGTCCTAAGAAAATATTACCTGCTACACTTAAACTTTCAGCGCCTGATATTCCTAAAATTTTAGTTAATAGTAGCGCCATTAATTTTACTACTTTCTGAATAATTCCTAAATAAAATAATACGGAAGTTAATGCAGAGAAGAATAATATAGTGGGTAATACTTGGAATGCGAATATGAATCCATAGGAGTTTATGTCCATAATTCCTCCAAAAAGAAATTCGCTACCAGCTCTTGTGTATTCTAATAAGTCAATGAATTTTTGACCTATAAATTCAAAAGCAGTTTGAATAAATGATATTTTTAAAACCCCAACCGCAATAACTAATTGAAATATTAGTCCGGTCCCAACTGTTTTCCAATTAATGTTTTTTCGGTCACTACTAAATAGAAAAGCAATGAATATTAAAGAGATCATTCCCAAAACACCTCTCCATAAACTCTCCATAGAGAAACCTTGACTTGGAATAATTGTATCAGTAGTAGTTTCTGTTAAAAGAACTTCTTCCGTTTTAATATTGTCTTTTTTGAAAGAATATTTGGTGGTGTTTTCTGTAAAAACTAGTGTAGAATCGGTGTGTTCAGTAATTCGGTATCTTCTAATAGTGTCATTGGGTTGTGTGTAATAGAAGATTAATAAGTCGTTCTGAACAATATAATCACCTTTTGCTTTTAAATTATTTTTAGAAGCTAATTGATATTCAAACTGGTTGTTTTTTAGTGATAGAAAGTCATTTTCAGTATCGATTTTCAGAATACTGGTGTTGTTTTTTTCAATGGTATTAAATTGCCATTTCTGGTCAATGTTTTGTCCAAATGAAATGGTGCTAATTAGAATGATTAAGCAAATTAAAAAGTGTTTCATATTAAGTATAAAGTATTATGAGTAATTTGGGTTAACAATAAACTAACAACCACAATTAGTTTACTGTTCTCGTTTAGAAATTTCATCTCTAATTCTTGCGGCAGCCTCATAATCTTCATTATTAACAGCTTCGCCTAATGCTTCATTTAACTCTTGTAAAGTTAGGTGTGAATAATTTGATGTTGTTGTGTCTTGTTCTTCAAAAACAATATCTTCATTTAGGACGTCTTCTGGATCATCATCTTTGGCAGGTAAATTTAAATATATTCCAGCCTTGTCTAAAATATTTTTATAAGTAAAAATTGGTGCATTAAAACGTAAAGCTAAAGCAATAGCATCTGAAGTTCTGGCATCAATAATTTCTTCTATTTTGTCTCTTTCACAAATGATACTTGAGTAAAAAACTCCATCAACTAGTTTATGAATAATCACTTGCTTTACGACTATTTGAAATCTATCAGAAAAACTTTTGAATAAGTCGTGTGTTAGTGGGCGTGGAGGTTTTATCTCTTTCTCTAAAGCAATAGCAATAGATTGAGCTTCAAATGCTCCAATAACAATAGGTAGTTTTCGCTCTCCATCTACTTCATTTAAGATAAGTGCGTATGCGCCATTTTGTGTTTGGCTATAGGATATTCCTTTAATATTTAGTCGTACTAAACTCATCAGCATAATTTAAAAGATGTCAAGCGAAATGATCAACATCAATTAGGTAAAATAAAAAAAAGCTATCTAAACTTAGGACGCTATTGGTCATAAATTTAGATAGCCCATATAGAGGCACAATTTATAAAAAATTATGCGTTTTGTGCTTTAAAAGCTTTTAATTTTTCAATTAAGGTTGGTACAACCTCAAAAGCATCACCAACAATACCGTAATCAGCAGCTTTAAAGAAAGGTGCTTCAGGGTCAGTATTGATAACAACTTTTACTTTAGAAGCGTTGATCCCTGCTAAATGTTGGATAGCTCCAGAAATACCAATAGCAATGTATAAGTTAGAGGCTACTGGCTTACCAGTTTGGCCCACATGTTCATTATGTGATCTCCATCCTAGATCTGAAACCGGTTTTGAACATGCTGTGGCTGCACCAAGTACATCTGCAAGTTCTTCAACCATACCCCAGTTTTCAGGGCCTTTTAGTCCTCTTCCTGCAGAAACCACAATGTCAGCATCAGCAATAGTAACTTTACCTGTAGTTTTATCAACAGCAGTAACCGTAGTTGCTAAATGAGCATCGTTTATAGTTGCGTCAAAGTTTTCTTGAGTTGTGCTAGTTACATTTTCTTTTAATCCGAATGCATTTTTAGCTAAAGCAATTACTTTGTTGTCACTTGAAATTTCAGTAAAACTAAATGCTTTATTTGAAAAAGCAGTTCTTTTTACTTTAAAAGGGGTTGTGCTTTCAGGTAGTGCTATTACATTAGAAGCATAGCCTGCATTTAAATTACTAGCAACTAATGGAGATAAATATTTCCCGTTAGTTGTAGAGGACATTATAACAAGAGTTGCGTTTTCTTTTTCTGCAGCTTGCTTAACAACATCAGCATATGCTTTTGCGTTAAAGCTTTCTAAACTAGAATTTGTTACCGTTAATAATTTGTCAACTCCGTATTGAGCTAATTCATTAGTTTCTGAAGCGTTAATTGCCACAGCAGTAACTGTAGTACCTAAAGTGTTTGCAATTTCTTTTGCGTATGAAGCAACTTCTAAAGTTGCTTTATTGAATTTTCCGTTATTTGATTCAGCGAATATTAAAACAGACATAATTTATTATTGTTTTTTGTTATTTCCATGAAAATGGAAATTTACAATGATTTATAGTTTGATTTAGATCCCGAAACAAGTTCGGGGGTAATTTAAATTTTAAATTACTTTTGCTTCGTTGTGTAATAAACTGATTAATTCATCAATATTATCAGGACTAACTAGCTTTACTGCTGATTTCTCTGCAGGCTTTTCAAAGCTCACAACGTTTGTTTGATTGTCTGATCCGCTAGCCTCTATAACTTGTAGTGGCTTTTTACGAGCCATCATAATTCCTCTCATGTTAGGGATACGTAATTCACTTTCCTGAACTAGTCCTTTTTGACCTCCAACAATTAAAGGTAAGTTCGTGCTAATAGTTTCATTACCTCCATCAATTTCTCTTACTGCTACAGCACTATTTCCTTCAAGTTCTAGGGAAGTACATGCGTTAACAAAGTTATAGTCTGTAAATCCAGCTAACATTCCAGGTACCATTCCACCGTTATAGTCTAATGATTCTTTTCCAGCAATTACTAAATCGAAGTTTCCGTTTTTTACTACTTCAGCTAATTGTTTAGCTACAAAAAATCCGTCTTTAGCTTCTGCATTAACTCTTATAGCGTTGTCAGCTCCAATTGCTAAGGCTTTACGTAATGTAGGTTCAGCATCTGCTCCACCAACATTTACTACAGTTACAGTTGCTCCGTTCTTTTCTTTCAAAAACATTGCTTTAGTTAATCCAAATTCGTCATTAGGGTTAATTACAAATTGTACTCCGTTAGTATCAAACTCAGTGTCACCATTAGTGAAGTTAATTTTTGATGTAGTGTCTGGAATATGACTAATACACACTAATATATTCATGATATTTATATTAAAAAGTTGAAATAATTTTAAGGTACCAAATATACAGTTATTTTTTAAGAATCACTACTGTGCATGCATAGTAAATTTATTGTGTTTTTTCGAGAATAAATTTCATGAATTGTCTACTTTTGTTCGTTATACAAATTAAATAATATTATTAATGAGAACAATTCAGTTTAGAGAAGCAATATGTGAGGCGATGAGCGAGGAAATGCGTAGAGATGAATCTGTGTATTTAATGGGTGAAGAAGTTGCAGAATATAATGGAGCATATAAAGCATCTAAAGGGATGTTAGATGAGTTTGGAGCTAAAAGAGTTATTGATACGCCAATTGCAGAACTTGGGTTTGGTGGGATAGCTGTTGGATCTACAATGACTGGTAATAGACCAATTGTTGAATACATGACGTTTAATTTTTCATTAGTTGGAATTGATCAAATTATAAATAATGCAGCAAAAATCAGACAAATGTCTGGAGGGCAATTTCCTTGTCCGATTGTTTTTAGAGGGCCAACAGGTTCAGCAGGGCAATTAGGAGCTACGCATTCACAAGCGTTTGAAAACTGGTTTGCTAATACACCAGGTTTAAAAGTTGTTGTGCCATCAAATCCATATGATGCAAAAGGATTGTTAAAAGCAGCAATCCGTGATAATGATCCTGTAATTTTTATGGAATCGGAGCAAATGTATGGTGATAAAGGAGAGGTGCCAGATGGAGAATATGTGTTACCAATAGGAGTTGCTGATGTGAAACGTAAAGGAACAGATGTGACTATTGTATCTTTTGGAAAAATAATTAAGGAAGCTTATAAGGCAGCCGACGAATTAGAAAAAGATGGGATTTCTTGTGAAATTATTGATATAAGAACTGTTAGACCTTTAGATACAGCTACTATTATTGAATCTGTTAAGAAAACAAATAGATTAGTGATTTTAGAAGAAGCATGGCCGTTTGGGAATGTTGCAACAGAAATTACTTATCAAGTACAAAACCATGCATTTGATTATTTAGATGCACCAATTGAAAAAATTAATACAGCGGATACACCAGCACCATATTCTCCAGTATTACTTGAAGAATGGTTGCCTAATATGAATGATGTGATTAAGTCTGTTAAAAAGGTTATGTATAGATAAACTTTTTAATAAATAACTTATATTTGAGCTTCATTAGTACTTAATACTAGTGAAGCTTTTTTATTTATATGAAGAATATATTAACTATACTTTTGATTTTTATTTCAACAATGCTATTTGCTCAAACTAAGGCTAGTGGATTAGTAATAGATGAAGATAATTATCCTGTGCCTTTTGCAAATGTGATTTTTAAAAACTCTACTACGGGTACAATTACAGATGAAAACGGAAGATTTTATTTAGAATCTTCAGAAAGATATAAAACACTTCAAATATCATTTGTTGGGTATGAAACTGAAAATATTGATTTAATAAAAGCTGTTACTTATAAAATGAATGTCCTTTTGAAAGAAGGAAATCAATTGAATGCTGTAACTATTTATTCTGGGAAACAATCAAAAAAGAATAACCCAGCTATTGATATGCTAAAGAAAATATGGGCAAATAAGCGTTCAAATGGAACAAAGAAATTCAAACAATATCAGTATGATAAGTACGAAAAAATAGAATTCGATTTTAATAACGTGGATAGTACTATGGCTAAAAGCAAGTTATTTAAAGGAATGGAATTTATTTTTGAAGAGCTGGATACCTCACGTATTACAGGGAAAACATATTTGCCAATCTTCTTAAATGAATCAGTTTCTAAAGTATATGGAAACAATGAGAGTAATAAGGTAAAGGAAGATTTAGTTGGTAATAAGAATTCAGGATTTAGTAATAATCAAACAATAATTTCTTTTGTAAAAGATTTGTATTCTGATTATAATGTATATGATAATTATTTAAAAATTTTTGACAAGAGTTTCGTTAGTCCTTTATCGAAAACCGGAGTAAATGTTTATAATTATGTACTGTCAGATAGTGCGTATATTAATGATAAATGGTGTTATAATATTATATATTATCCACGTAGAAAAAACGAATTAACTTTTAAAGGAGATTTTTGGGTAAATGATAGTACTTGGGCAATTAAAGATATCAATTTACAGGTTTCAAAAAGTGCAAATATTAATTGGGTAAAGGATATTTATATTGAGCAGGAATTTGATGTACTAAATGATTCTGTCTTCTTGATAAAGAGAGATTACTTCATGTCTGATTTTAGTTTTTCTAAAAAGGATAAATCAAGAGGAGTATATGGGAAACGTACAACGTTGTATGACGATTATCAATTTGATGAAGATAAGGGGGAGAAGTTTTACAAAGAAGAATCTGATCCCTATGCGTTTGAAATTTACAATCAGGATTCTACTTTTTGGTCAGATAATAGATTAGAAAAATTAAATAAAGATGAAGAAGGTGTTTATAAAATGTTGGACACTTTAAAAACGGTAGCTAAATTTAAACGAATTTACAATACAGCAAGTATTTTAGCTTCTGGTTATGTAGAGATTCCTAAATTAAAACTTGATTATGGGCCAATATTTTCAACTTTTGGATACAATGATGTTGAGGGAATAAGATTAAGAGCTGGAGGAAGAACCTATTTTGGGCCTAACGATAAATGGAGGGTTCAAGGATATGGTGCTTATGGGTTTAAAGATAATCAATTTAAGTATGGATTATCTGGGAAATGGCTGTTGAGTAGAAAAAACAGATGGATATTGTCGGGTGGTAATAGGCGTGATATAGAGCAAATAGGGGCTAGTTTAACTACAACAAACGATATATTAGGACGTAGTTTTGCTTCATCATCGTTGTTCTCTTCAGGATCTAATGATAGGCTAACATCTATCAATTTAAGCACATTAGCTATTGAAACAGAAATGGCTAAAAACTTTGTGGTGAAGTTATCTGGTAGTTATCGTACACTAAAATCAGCGTCACCTACTTTTGGGTTAGATTTTTACACAGATCAAACATTGTCAGTAATAAAATCAGAGTTAAAACAATCCGAGGTAAATCTGTCATTAACATATATGCCTAATAGAAAAACTACAGGATACGGTGTTGAGAGATCTACTGTAAATGGGAATCATCCAACAATTTTCGTGAGTTTAAGTCAAGGGATTAAAGGTGTTATAGCAAGTGATTTTGATTATTCAAAGCTGCAATTATTTTACAGGCAACCATGGCAAATAGGTGGTTTTGGTAGATTGTTTTCTAACATAGAAATAGGGAAAACATTTGGAGAAGTGCCTTTAGGTTTATTGAGTGTTATTCCTGGGAATCAGGCACGTTTTTCAATATTTAATACCTTCTCGTTGTTAGATTATTATGATTTTGTTACTGATACTTATGCATCAGTGCATTTAGAACATAACTTTAACGGACGAATATTTTCTAGAATACCATTTTTGAAGAAAATGAATCTTAGAGAAATAGTAGGAATAAGAGGTGCTTGGGGAGATTTGTCACAAGAAAACATAAACCTTGATGCAAATACACCTAATTTTATAATAACAGAAACCTATGGAGCTCCACATGATAAGGTCTATTGGGAGTATAGCCTTGGGGTTGGGAATATTTTTAAAGTATTTAGAATTGACTTTAATTTTAGAGGGAATTATTTCGAGGTTCCTAATGCTCGTAAATTTGGTGTTACAGGAAGTTTTGGGTTTAATTTTTAGGATAGAAGTGTAAGTACTCTTAAATGTTTCGACTTAGTGTAAAATTAAATTATACTAATTATGAGAAATCAATTTTTAAAAGGAGTAATTCTATTGCTGTTTTTAGTGAGTTTTACTCCTGCTACCTCGCAAGACCTTTCAGTGTTTTTTGAAAAAACAAATAGCTTCTTTCAAGAAAATGTAATTGATGGTAAAGTAACTTATAAGAAAATAAAATCTTCACCTACCGAATTAAATGAGTTGTTAAAATTAGCATCTGAAGTAAAGGTAGAAAAATCAAATTCTAATCAATACAGAGCATTTTGGATAAATGCTTATAATCTTACAGTAATACAATCTGTAGTATCAAAATATCCAATAAAATCACCATTAGATGTTTCGGGTTTTTTTGATAAGAAAACGCATGTGATTTCAGGGAATAAAATAACCCTGAATGATATTGAGCATAAATTTCTAAGGGCTCAATTTGATAATGATCCAAGATTTCATTTTGTTTTAGTTTGTGCAGGTTTAGGTTGTCCTCCTATTATTAGTGAAGCTTACCTTCCGAATACATTAGAGAATCAGTTGGATAGACAAACAATTTTAGCGTTAAACAATGCAAATTTTATAAAAATAAACGCTAAGAAAAAAAGAGTTCAGTTTTCTCAAATATTTGAGTGGTATACGTCTGATTTTACAGCGAAAAAAAAATCACTTATCGATTTCGTGAACATTTATAGAACAGAACAAATTCCGAGTAAATATAAAACGTCATATTATGCATATGATTGGACTTTAAATCAAGTAAAATACTAACAAACTACATTATGAAATTAAAAAATACACTTTTAGGTACATTTTTATTAGTTGCCTTTTTAGGTTTTTCACAAGAGGAAACATCAGAAGAAACTACAAAAAGTAATATTCAGGAATATACCCCTTCTAAATTATTGAAAAAAGGACAATGGGATATAAAACTATTTAATAGTTTGTATACGCAAACAGAAAGTACTGATGCTAGATCAAAGTCAGTGAAGATACCTAGGCAAACTTTTTTCACTTCAAAACTGGAAGTGTTTACAGGTATAACTGAGTCAAGTAGGTTTAATGTTGGGGTGATTCTGCAAACAAAATCCAATACTTACGGAGGTGCTGGCGCTTTAGATGTGTTTAGTTTTAAGGATGACAGAAAAACTACTAGGAATGGATTATCATCAGTTGCACCATCAGTAAAAATACAGCCATTTAAAAATGTGAGTAATTTCTCTTTACAAACATCATTTTTTATTCCAATTTTTGAGGATGTTCCTGGTGCACCGTATTTAGATAAGCGAAGTTATGTATGGGAAACGAAATTTTATTATGACAAATCATTTGCTGGTGATAAGTTTCAGTTTTTCGGAGAAGTTGATTTCGGATACAATTTTGGAGAAGAAAGTAAGGATGCAGATCCTGTTACAGAAAACACAGGTGAGCGATTTGCTAATAATAGTTTAACATTGCCATTAAGTGCTTTTTTAAGTTATTTCCCGTCTTCAAAAACAACTGTTTTTGTTAGTGGTCAACAATCTTTTTTAATTGATTTGGGGAATGATTTTGAACAAAACTATACTCAACTAGGTGTTGGAGGTAAATACCAATTAACTAAGGAATTGAACTTAGAAGCTTCATTTGGGAAAATAGTAAGAGGAAATGGATTTCAGGGTCTTGGTCAAACGTTTAGTTTAGGATTAAGAGCATTATTGTAGTAAAATAAATTATTTGCTGAGTTTGCACTATATTTACAATAATAATCAATGTAAATATAGTGCCAATAAAAATTAATATTTTGAAAAAAATAATATTATATATAATCGTTACTTGTTCAATGTTGTGTTTTTCACAAGAGAAGAACATTATTACATTAAAAATAAGAGGCCTAAAAAAAACTAAGCCTTCTTTTTTGCAAAAGATAATGGAGGTTAAACAGGGTGAGGTTTTGGATTCACTCCAACTGGATCAAGATATTGTTCGTTTAAAACGTTTGCCAGGTATTTCTCATGCATATTATCAGGTTTTTTTAACAGATACAGGTGAAGGTTATAATGTGTTCTATAATGTAGAAGAAAACTTTACATTAATTCCGACAGTTAATATTTGGACAGCATCCAATGATCAGTTTTCATATAAAATAGGGTTATATGATTTTAATTTTCTAGGGAGAGGGATTGCTTTCGGTGGTTTTTATCAAAATAATGGAGAAGATACATATAGTATAAATTTTAGGGCACCTTATCTTTTTAGTAAGAAATTAGGTCTTGCAATAAATTATCAGGATTGGAAGAGTGAAGAGCCATTATATTTTAAAGACCAAAGTGCCAATTACTTATATAATAATAAGTCAATAGAAATTTTAGGTTTATATGAGTTAAATACAGCAAACAAGTTTAATATTGGAGCAAGTATATTTAATGAAAAATATCAATATATATCTGGAGATATTTCAGCTGATGTACCAAGAAATTTAGATTTAGATAAATTATTATTAAAATTAATATATGATTATGATAAGCTTAATTATTCTTATCAATATGTTTCTGGATTTAGAAGTGTATTAACTTTACAATCTGTTACATCTAATAATAAAACGCAAGATGATTTTTTTATTGGATGGAATGACTTGTTCTATTTTAAAAGAGTTTCTGATAAAGGTAATTGGGCTAGTAGGTTACGATTAGGGTTAGCGACAAATAGCGAAAGTCCTTTTGCGCCATTTGCATTAGATAACAACCTGAATGTTAGAGGAGTAGGTAATTTGATTGATAGGGGTACAGCAGTAGCATTATTAAATACGGAATATAGGCACACAGTCTATGAAAAAAAATGGTTTGCCTTGCAAGGAAATGCATTTATTGATAGTGGTACTTGGAGGACGCCAGGAGGAAATTTTAGTGATTTAACCAATTCAGATAATATTAAAGTTTATCCAGGTGTAGGATTAAGGTTGATTCATAAAAAAATATATAATGCTATTTTTAGAATAGATTATGGTTTTGGATTAGGTAAAAAATCAAGTAATGGAGTTGTTTTTGGAATCGGGCAATATTTTTAAGAAATGTGGATAAGAAAATTTCAAATAATATTTTTAATATGTATGTTTTCATTCGTAAATAATATTTTTGGACAACAACATACTGGTTTTAAAAAGATTGATCGTGTTTTAAAAAAACTTGTTCGGAAGAAAAAAATCCCTGGTATTGCTATTACAATTACTAAAAATGGAGGAACTCAATATTCAAAAGGCTATGGATATGCTGATTTTGAAAAAGAATTACCTGTTGATCCAGCTATAACCATTTTTAGGGTAGGTAGTATTTCTAAGCCTATAGCAGCTACTGGTTTGGCGAAAATGGTTGAAAAACAACAACTTAAATTAAGTGATTCTATTAATGATTGTGTAGTATCTTTCCCTGAAAAAGAGTTTGGATTTACCTTAAAGCAATTAGGAGGGCACTTAGCGGGAATAAGAAATTATAAAGGTAATGAGTTTATGAATAATAAGCCTTTGTCTATTAAAGAAGGAGTGACTTTATTTCAGAATGATTCATTGTTATTTCAACCTGGAAAAGGATACTCATATACAAGCTATAGTTGGAATTTACTTTCTTTAGCGATGCAAGAAGTGGCTCAAAAACCTTTCGAAGATATTGTAGAAGAGGAAGTTTTAATTCCGTTGGGATTGGATAGTACATTTCCAGATAAACAAGAAGAAGTAGTTAATAAAGCTATTTTTTATCGCAAAAAAAGAAGAAGAAGATTTGCTGAAGCTACACCAGTTCATAATTTTTTTAAACTAGCAGGAGGTGGGTATTTGTCAACTTCAGAGGATATTGCAAAGTTAGGGAATGCGTATCTAACAGATGAATTTCTGTCTAGAGGAGTAAAAGAAGAGTTTATTACTTCTCAGAAAATTGAAGAAAATCTTACTTATTATGGCGTGGGGTGGCAAGCAAGTTACGATCATAAAAACCGTCCTTATTTTGGACATATCGGAAATTGCTTAGGGGGATACGGGATTTTTTATGTATACCCAAAAGAAAATATAGTTGTATCAATTTTGATGAATTGTTCAAACCCAAATCAGGATAAAAGATTTCATAAAATAATAGATGCAGTATTTGATGAATTGAAGGAAGAGGTCCCTATGCAGTCAGCTCTCTAAACATGTTTTCCAAAGTAGCATTTTTGGTGTCAAGTTTCAAAATTTTAAGCTCGTTTTCTTTTGCGAAATCAAAAATGATGGAACGCATATCTTCTTTGGTGTCAAAGCTGATTTCCCAAGTCATTCCAAAAGTATTTTTAGCATCAGTTACATTAGGTAGTCGTTTTAGTAGCTGATCTTCAACTCTAAAATCAAACTCAACTTCAATTAACTGCTCTTGGTTGTTCTTTAACTCAGAAATTGGAGTGTCAATAACTAGTTCTCCTTTATTGATAATAATTACTCTATCACAAATAGCTTCAACCTCTTGCATGATATGGGTAGATAAGAATATCGTTTTTTTCTTACCGAAACTCTTTATCAATTCACGAATTTCAACTAATTGATTTGGATCTAATCCAGTAGTTGGCTCATCAAGAATAAGTACATCTGGGTTGTGTAATAATGCATTAGCAAGCCCAACACGTTGCCTGTACCCTTTTGATAACTGATTTATTTTTTTATGAGACTCAGTAGTCAATCCGGTTAAAGAAATAACTTCCTCTATTCGCTCTTTTTTTACGTTGTAGACATTTGCATTAAAATTGAGATACTCTTTTACGTACATTTCAGTATATAACGGATTATGTTCAGGTAAATACCCTACGCTTTGTTGTACGTTTTTTTGTTGATTAATAACATCAAATTCATTAACTGCAGCATTTCCTTCTGAGCTATTTATATAAGTAGTAAGAATTTTCATCATAGTAGATTTTCCGGCTCCATTGGGACCTAAGAAGCCAACGATCTCTCCTTTTTTAATAGAAAAAGTGATGTTGTTTAATGCTTTTTGATCACCATAAAATTTAGAAATATTCTGTACTGATATTGACATGTAGTATTTTATCTTTTAATGTTAAATAAATACCCAGTTGTATTTAGTGTGCTAAAATTAAGATAAAAAAAGTTGCACACAAACAATTTTGTGATACATTTGTATAAACAAAACGATTATAATGTTGACACAAAGCACTTGGCAAAGTTTTTATTTTAGCTTTTACTTTTTTAGTAAGAGTCGAGACTTTACATGTGTTATTTAAATAAAAAATTAAACAAATACAGTATATAAAGTCTCGAGAAATCGGGACTTTTTTTATGCAAAAAAGTGAGCCGATTTCTTAGGCGCATAAAAGAAGTGTTATTATGAAGACAAAAATTGCCATCCAAGGAATTGAAAGTTCATTCCATCATTTAGCAGTAAATAAATTACTGGGAGAAGAAAACGTTGAGTTACTAAAATGTGATTCTTTTGAAAAAGTTACTAATTCATTAGTAGATTTTAAAGCTGATTTCGGGATGTTGGCTATAGAAAACACTATTGCTGGTTCAATACTTCCCAATTATAATTTAATTGATGGAAGTGATTTAATTATTTTAGATGAGGTGTATTTAAATATTCAAATGCATTTAATGGCATTGGAGAGTGAGTCAATACATGATATTAAAGAAGTACATTCACATCCAGTAGCATTGTTGCAATGTAAAGAATATTTAAGAAAGTTTCCGCCTCAATTTAAAGTGGTTGAAGGAAAGGATACAGCTTCAGAAGCAAAAAGAATAAAAGAACAGCGATTGACGGGGGTAGCTGCTATTGCTGGAGAACAAGTGGCAAAGGAATTTGGGTTGAAAATTTTGGATAGTAATATTCAAAGTATGAAAGATAATAAAACAAGGTTTGTGTTATTAGGAAGGAAACAAGGGTTAAATAATGAATTAAGTAATAAGGCATCACTTAGGTTTGAATTGAATCATGATATCGGAAGTTTGTCTAATGTGTTGCAATTATTCAGTACTTTTAAAATTAACTTAACAAAAATTCAATCACTACCAGTTATTGGAACTCCTTGGCAATATGCTTTTTTTGTAGATGTTTTATTTGAAGACTATCAGTTGTTTTCAGAGGTAATAACAATGTTAGAAAAGGCTGTTAAAAAATTGAAAGTATTAGGTGTATATCGAAGTAATAAAGAGAATAAAAAAAGTGACTTAATTAAAGGGTTGAAAAGTAAATCACCAGAATTAAGTTAATAATAAAACCCTTATTAAGGATTAACAGTTTAACTGTATAAAATGGAAAATAAAAAAGAATTAAGAACATGGTTGGATGAAATGCAATTAACACATCCGTTAGTAATTGCAGGACCGTGTAGTGCAGAAACAGAAGAGCAAGTATTAAGAATAGCACATGAATTGAAAGATACTGATGCTACAGTGTTACGAGCAGGTATTTGGAAGCCACGCACAAGGCCAGGGAATTTTGAAGGAGTTGGAGAAGAAGGTTTAAAGTGGTTGCAAAAAGCAAAAAAAGAAACCGGATTAATGATTGCTACTGAAGTGGCAAACCCCAAACATGTTGAATTGGCATTGAAATATGATGTTGATATTTTATGGTTAGGAGCTAGAACAACTGTAAGTCCATTTATAGTACAAGAAATAGCCGATGCCTTACGTGGAACTGATAAAATAGTTTTGGTGAAAAATCCAGTTAATCCTGATTTACCTTTGTGGTTGGGGGCAGTAGAGCGATTGTATACAGCTGATATTAAAAAATTGGGAGTGATTCATAGAGGTTTTTCATCTTTTGAAAAATCAAAATATAGGAATAGTCCAGAATGGCAAATACCAATTGATTTACAGAATCGTTTCCCTGATTTGCCCTTAATTAGTGATCCGTCGCATATTGCGGGGACAAGGAGTTTAATTTTTGATATTTGCCAAACTGCATTAGACTTTAATTTTGATGGGTTTATGGTAGAAACACATTATGATCCCGATAATGCTTGGTCTGATGCTAAACAACAAATTACTCCTGAAACATTGGTTCAGATGATGGTAGATTTAAAAGTAAGAAAAAAACAAGCATCATCAGAAGATTATTTGTTAAAGTTAGCAAAGTTAAGAGCAAATATAGATGTGTTAGACGATAAATTATTAGAGTTATTATCAAAACGGATGGAAGTTGCAGATGGAATTGGTCTTTTGAAAAAAGAAAATAACGTGTCAATTCTGCAAACCAATAGATGGAATGAAATATTAGGAAAAATGATTCTTCGTGGAGAAGAAAGAGGCTTAAGTGAAGAGTTTACTTTAAAAATGTTTAAGGCAATTCATCAAGAATCTATTAATCATCAAAAGAAAGTAATTAATTAGATTTTAAATAACTCATTTGTATAGAATTTTAACTGGTATAAAATAGATTAGTAAAAAAAACAATGTAGTTTTGTTGTATGACAGGAATAGTTTATAAATCTACAGGGAGTTGGTACACGGTAAAAACCGATGATGGAACGATTTATAAGTGTAGAATTAAAGGAAAGTTTAGAATCAAAGGGATTAAAAGTACAAATCCAATTGCGGTTGGTGATGTGGTAGATTTTACCGTTGAAGATAAAAATAACGAAGAAACAGGTGTAATTCATAAGATTCATGATCGAATGAATTACATCATTCGTAAATCAGTAAATTTATCAAAAAGGATACATATAATTGCATCAAATGTTGATCAGGTATTCTTATTAATTACACTAAATAATCCACCAACATTTACAAGTTTTATAGATCGATTTTTAGCAACTGCGGAAGCCTATAATGTAAAAGCAGTTTTGCTATTCAATAAGGTTGATACATATAATGAGGAAGAGTTACTAGATGTTAAATACATGGCCGCTTTATATAGAGAAGTAGGGTATGAGTGTATTGGTGTGTCAGCCTTAGAGGGAAGAAATATTGATAAAGTAAAAGAGATGATGCTTGATAAAACTAGTATGTTTGTAGGGCATTCTGGAGTTGGTAAATCTACATTGGTAAATACTATTGAACCAGGATTAGACATAAAAACAAAAGAAATTTCTAGTCAGCATAGTCAAGGGCAACATACAACTACATTTGCAGAAATGTTTGATTTATCATTTGATGCTCGAATTATTGATACGCCAGGAATCAAAGGATTTGGGATTGTTGATATGGAAAAAGAGGAAATCACGGATTATTTTCCTGAATTCTTTGCTTTAAAACAAGATTGTAAGTTCAATAATTGTTTGCATATTGAAGAGCCTCATTGTGCGGTAAAAAAAGCATTAGAGAATGCTGATGTAGCTTATTCTCGATATAAAAGTTATGTTCAAATGATAGAAGGAGATGATGAGCATTATCGTATTGATGACTATAAAAATGAGTAATGATACCGAAAAAAAAGTTGAATTTGAAGCGTTGTCAGTTCGAGTGATTTTTATGAACAATTAATAATAATTGTCTCGAAAATTTATAAAAGGCGAATAAAAAAAGGGTTATAATATTTAGTTTAATTTTTAAATTATTTGATATAGGTCATGCGAGTTGTACTACAAAGAGTATCAGAAGCTTCAGTAGCAATAGATAATACTATTGTTGCTAATGTAAACCAAGGTTTAGTTGTGTTGTTAGGAGTAGAAGATAAAGATACTCAGGATGATGTCTTATGGTTGTCAGCTAAAATTTCCAAATTGCGTATTTTTTCTGATGAAAATGGATTGATGAATAAATCAGTTCAAGATGTTAATGGTGATGTTATTCTTGTAAGTCAATTTACCTTATTCGCAAGTACTAAAAAAGGAAACCGTCCTGGGTTTACGCATTCAGCGAAACCTGAAATAGCAATCCCATTATATAAATCATTTATTAAACAATTAGAATTAGATTTAGGGAAGTCCATTCAAACAGGTGTATTTGGTGCAGAGATGAAAATAGCATTGATAAATGATGGTCCAGTTACGATAACAATAGATTCAAAAAATAAAGAATAATGGCATCAGTATTCGGACATGCGCTAGTTGGGGCAACATTGTCAAAAGTATTAGATAAAAATCAAATGAAATTATTGTTGGTATTGGCAATGATTTCTGCAATATTACCAGATATTGATGTGTTGGCTTTTAAGTTTGGATATGCATATGAGCATTGGTTAGGACATAGAGGCTTTACGCATTCTATATTTTTTGCTGTGATTTGGTCAGGAATATTGAGCTTGATATTCGGAAAATCAAATAAGATGATATTTTTCGTAGTGTTGTTTTTGGCAACAATATCTCATGCAGTATTAGACGCAATGACAACAGGGGGACTAGGGGTTGGATTCTTCATTCCTTTTGAAAATACACGTTATTTTTTTAGTTGTAGACCTATACAGGTATCTCCAATTGGGATATCTAAATTCTTTTCTGAATGGGGAGTACGTGTTATTTTAAGTGAACTACTTTGGATTGGGGTTCCGTGTATTGTGATTTTATTTTTTAATAAAATTACACAAAAATTTTCAACAACAAAAAAACAGTATTCGTAATTGTGTGATGTATTTTTGTATTTAAAAACTAACGATGATTAAAAAAATAATTTTATTGCTATTTGTTATGGGTGTACAAATAGTAATTTCACAAGAGAACTATAGTGTATATTCAATTCCTAAGGAGCTAAAAAAAAATGCTAATGCTGTTGTAAGGGAGCATCATACGTCTATAGAGATTACTGCATTAGATCATATGGTAATAACACAACGTAGAGTTGTTACAATATTAAATAGGTTTGGCGATAAATACGTAGATTCATATGAAAGTTATGATGACTCAAGAACTATCCAAAAATTATCAGTTTTGGTGTTAGATAATAATGGAGAAATTATTAAAAAATATAAGAAAAGAGATTTTAAAGATGAAAGTGCTATTTCTGGCGGTCAAATGTATATGGATAATAGAGTAAAATATCTTCGTTATCATCCAATATCATATCCATATACAATAGTTTTTGAGTCAATAGTAAAAGAAAAGTCTACGGCATTTTTAAATAGTTGGAGTCCATTTGAAGGTTATTATATAAGTTTAGAAGAATCAACATATAAACTAATAAATCATACAAATTCGAAGCATAGATTTAAAAGTTATAATTTGAAGGATCATGATATTAAAATTGAAGATAAAGGAAATGAACTGATTTTTTCAGCAGAAAAACTAAAAGCAGTTGAACAAGAAAACTTATCGCCAGATTTCTCAACATTGATGCCTTGGATTCGTGTTGCTTTAAATGATTTTGAGTTGAAAGGAGAAATTGGTAGCGGGAGTAATTGGAAAGAATTTGGTCTATGGCAGTATAGCGATTTGTTAACTAATAGGGATGAGATTGATGAGCTGACAAAAAACAAAATGACTAAATTAATAGCTGACGCTCCTACCAGAAAGGAAAAAATTAAACGCATTTATAATTATGTTCAGGACAACACTAGGTATGTTGGTGTGCAATTAGGAATAGGGGGGTGGCAACCTATTAAAGCAATGGAAGTTGATAAAGTAAAGTATGGTGATTGTAAAGGGTTGACAAATTATACTAAGGCCTTGTTGAAATCTCAAAATATAGATGCTTATTATACTATTGTACATGCAAGTGATTCTAAAAAAAATTTAGATAAAGACTTTGCATCAATGCAAGGTAATCACGCTTTTTTGTGTGTTCCTCATGAAGAAGATTATATTTGGTTGGAATGTACAAGTCAAACAATTCCATTTGGTTTTTTAGGTGATTCAACAGATGATAGAGACGTATTAGTAGTTACTCCTGAGGGAGGTAAAATAGTGCATACTCCTGTATATGATGAGTCGTTTAATACTTTTGATGCAGATGTAACTATTACCTTAGGAAATTCAGGAAATTTTATTGCTAATTACACAAGTGTATCAAAGGGCCTTCAATATGATCAACAATCATATAAAATGAGGATGAATCCAGAACAGTTAGAGGAAAGATATTTAAGTATTTGGGATTACTTGAATGGTTTTTCAATAACGAGTAAAGAGTTAGCTGTAGATAAGGACAAAGTTGAGTTATATGAGAAATTAACAGTTTCAGTAAGTAATTATGCTACAAAAGCTGGGGGGAAATTATTAGTACCTATTAATCCTTTTAATAGAATAACGAAAGTACCAAGAAAGTATTTAGATAGAAAATTGCCATTTAAGACCGATAGGTCTTTCTCGGATACTGATGTATGTCAGTTCGTAATACCGAAAGAATATCAAATAGGAGTTATACCAGAAGATTATATGATTACCAGTGAATTTGGTTCGTATAAAATTACTGTTAAAAAAATAGGAGGTAATAAAATTGAATACACTAGAGAACTAACACTAAAAGAAGGTGATTTTTCGAAGGAAAAATACAAGTTATATAGAGATTTTATAAAAAAAATAGCAAAAAAAGACAAATCAAAATTCGTACTAACTAAACAATCATAAAATGAATAAATTATTAATATTAATAATGTTACAATTGGGAGTAACATCATTAAATGCTCAAAATTTTAAATTTGGGAAAGTTTCCAAAGAGGAATTACAAGAGAGGTTCAATTCAGTAGATTCTATAGCAAATGCAACAGTATTATATTCTAGTGAAAAAGTGAGCTATGATTATTCTGTAGATAAAGGATTTGTTGTTAGTAGGGAAATTCATAGAAGGGTTAAAGTTTATTCAAAGGAAGGGGGTAAATGGGCTAATCATACCGTTAAACTATATGATAAAACCAGATCTTTAGAAGAGGAAATATCAGGCTTAAAGGCATTCACATATAATATTGAAAATGGTAAAATTGTTAAGTCAAAGTTAACTAAAAATGGAATATTTGAAGAGAAAAAAAATGAATATTGGAAGTATATAAAGTATACTATGCCTAAAGTTAAAGCTGGTAGTATAATTGAATACAAATATGTAATAGACTCTCCATTTGCATCAAGGCTAGATGATGTTTATTTACAAGAAGAAATTCCAATAAAAAAAATAGAACTAAAGGTGAAAGTTCCAGACTATTTTAGTTTTAGAGTGCACCATAATATTAAAAGTCTATTAAATCCGAAAATTGAAAATATTTTTAAAAATAGAGAACTTACTATAAGTTGGAGGGGTAAACCTGGTCAGTCAAGTATGATGACAAAAAAAGAGGAAACATTGGTATTTAAAGAATCTGTATACACATATAATGGGGTTAATGTACCTGCGATACATGAAGAGCCATTTTTATCTAATTTAAATGATTATAAATCTAAGTTGTCATTTGAATTGCTGTTTACAAAAGCTTTTAATGGTCAGTTAACTAGTTATGCAACAAATTGGGATTCAGTAGTAGATGCGGTTTATAAATCAGAAGATTTCGGGAATCAATTAGAAAAAAGGAATTATTTTGAAAAAGATATTGACCAGTTATTACAGTCGTTAACATCTAAATATGATAAAGTATACGCAATATATAACTATGTTAAATCGAGAGTGAAGTGGAATAATTTTGTAGGAGTTTATACATTGAATGGAGTTAAGAAGGCATATAAAGAGGGAGTGGGGAATGTAGCAGATATAAACCTGATGCTAACATCAATGTTACGCTATGCAGAGGTTGATGCCAACCCAATATTAGTTTCAACTAAAGCAAATGGAGTGCCTTTATATCCAACAAGGCAAGGTTTTAATTATGTTATTTGTGGGGTAGAAATTAATAATGAAGTATTGTTACTTGATGCGTCAGATAAAAATACTACGATTAACATAGTGCCAGAAAAAGTGTTGAATTGGCAAGGGAGAATTATTAGATCCCATGGTAGTTCTACATGGGTGGATTTGTTCCCAAATAAAAATTCAATTAATAGAACAATGATTTTTGCTAAATTAGATGATAACTTAGTATTTAAAGGAAAAGTTCGTAATCAGAAAACAGATTATTATGCTTATAATTACAGAAATGAATATGCAGGGGTAGTAAACAACGACATAGTAAAAAACATATCTAAAGATAAAGGAGATGTTGAAGTTACTAATTTAAAGATTAAAAGCGATCAGCAGTTGGAAAAACCAATTCAACATACATATGACTTTGTGTATGAAGATGGTATTGAGGTGATAGGTACTGATGTTTATGTATCTCCAATGTTATTTTTAACAGAAGAGAATAATGTTTTTAGTAAAGAAACTAGAAAATATCCAATTGATTTTAATTTCCCGAGAACAAATAAGAATGTAATAAACATTAGTATCCCTGAAGGGTATAAAATAAAATCTATACCAGAAAGTGTTAAGTTGGTAATGACAGATAATTTGGGGGAATATAGTTTTATAGTAAGGCAAAAAGGAAATACTGTGCAAATATCAGAAATTTTCAAAGTTAACTTACCATTAATTTCCGTAGTTTATTATTCAGAATTGAAGGAGGTTTATAAAAAATTAGTCGAAAAAAATTCAGAAAAAATTATTTTAGAAAAAATATAGAATTCAATAATCAAAATTCGAACTAACTAAATAAACATAAAATGAATAAATTATTAATATTAATGATGTTACAATTGGGAGTAATATCATTAAATGCTCAAAATTTTAAATTTGGGAAAGTTTCCAGAGAGGAATTACAGGAGGGAATTAATTCATTAGACTCCACGGCAAACGCAACAATATTATACAGAAAAGTCGATGTTAAATATGAATATAATTCGAATGATGGGTTTGTACAGCAAAAAAGTATCCATGAGCGTATTAAAATATATAACAAAGATGGAGATAAATGGGCAACTAAGCGTATTAGATTATTAGCGCGTTCAAGCGGTAATAAAGAAAAAGTCTTAGGATTGAAAGGATATACATATAATTTTTTTGAAGGAAATATAGGAAAAGAAAAACTTAAAAGCGATGGTGTTTTTGAGGAAAAGAAAAATGATTATTGGAGATATACTTCGTTTACAATGCCTAACGTTAATCCAGGTAGTGTGATAGAATATAAATATACTATTGAATCACCTTATATTGGCATTGATGATATAAATTTTCAGGAGTTAATTCCTATCCGGAAATTTGTAATGAGTATTAAAATACCAGAATATTTTAGATTCAATAAAACACTTAATCCACAGGCATCATATGTTCCAAAATTAGAAGAGACTAAAATAAATAGAGTTGTTAATATTGATACCAAAGAGAGGACTTCATCTAGGAATGGTGCTTTTATGAAAACAGAGTTTAGTTCTTCTAAATGGAATTTTAAAGAAAATGTAATAGCGGCTAATTTAGGTAATATACCAGCATTAATAAATGAGAAATTTATAGGTAATTTGAATAATTATAGAGCAAAACTCATTTTAGAATATGCATCCTATAAAGGGGGGGACGGGCAAATTAAAAATTACGCTACAGATTGGGATGCAGTAACTAAAACTATTTATGAACACGAGTTTTTTGGGAGGCAATTGTCAAAAACAAATTACTTTAAGGAAGAAGTAGACTTATTATTACAGCCTAATTTAACAAATAAAAATAAGGTTGTAAAAGTGTTAGAATATATTAAGTCTAAAGTTAACTGGAATGGACTACATGGTGTTTATTCTGATAGAGGGGTGAAAAAAGCATATAAAGAAGGAGTGGGAAATATTGCAGATATTAATTTAATGCTAACAGCGGTATTGCGTTATGTGGGTGTAGATGCAAACCCAGTGCTAATTTCTACAAAGGCAAATGGAATACCTTTGTATCCAACAAAGCGAGGTTTTAATTACGTGATTTGTGGGGTTGAAATTGATAATGAAGTATTATTACTTGATGCGTCAGATAAAAATACTACGATTAACATAGTGCCAGAAAAAGTGTTGAATTGGCAAGGAAGAATTATTAGACCCCATGGTAGTTCTTCATGGGTGAATTTATTTCCAAAGAAAAACTCTGTGACAACGACCATGCTTTCAGTCAATTTGAATGAAGATTTGACTTTTAATGGAAAGTTAAGAAGTAAGAAAACGGATTATTTTGCATATAGTTATAGAAATAAATATATAGATATAGCAAATGAAGACTTAATTAAAAGTATTTCAAAAAATAAAGGTGAAATAGAGATATCTAATTTAGAAGTAAAGAATAAAAAAAATATTTTTAAGCATATTTTACAGTCTTATGAATTTACATATGAAGATGGGGTTGAAGAAATAGGAAATGAAGTTTATGTAAATCCATTATTGTTTTTAACTGATGGAGAAAATATTTTCAATCAAGAAAAAAGGAAGTATAATATAGATTTCAACTTTCCTTGGACAAATAAAACTATGGTTAGTTTATCTATTCCTGAAGGATATAGGGTTAAATCGTTTCCAAAGAGTGAGAAGATAGTTATGGTAGAGAATTTAGGGGAGTATAGTTATTTAGTAAGAGTAAATGGAAATTCAATTCAGATATCACAAACACTAAAAATAAACTTTCCTATCATCCCTGCAAGTTATTATGAAGGATTAAGAGATACTTATAAAAAAATGATCACGAAAAATGCTGAAAAAATTGTTTTAGAAAAAATATAAATAATGGATATTAAAAATGCACAACAAGAAGTAGATAACTGGATTAAAAATCATGGAGTTCGTTATTTTAATGAGTTAACAAATATGGCACAACTTACAGAAGAGGTTGGAGAGGTAGCTAGAATTATTGCACGTCGCTATGGTGAACAAAGTGAAAAAGAAAGTGATAAGAATAAAGACTTGGGAGAAGAGTTAGCTGATGTAATGTTTGTAGTATTGTGTTTAGCTAATCAAACAGGAATTAATTTACAAGAGGCCTTTGATAAAAAATTAGATTTAAAAACAAAGAGAGATCATGATAGGCATCATAATAACGAAAAATTAAAATAATGAGTAATAAGTTAGAAAAGACATCATTACTAAAATTAGGATCACGATTCTCTGCAGTATTTTTTATTGTGGCAGTAATAATTAAAGTGTTTTTGAGTGTTATTACTAAAGATTTTTCTGAATATGTAAAAACTCCTGGATTTAGAAATTATATTATAGTATTAGCAATATTCTCTTTAGTCTATGGTTTTTTAATGGCACATTTTCAGTTGAAGAAACATAAGAATAAGTAACAAAAAAAAGATCCTTCCTTGTAATAGTGAAGGTAAGAATTAGAGGATGAATATACAACTTCAAAAATCATCAAAAATCAATAGTGAATCATTAATGAAAATTACTGGTTCTAAATCTGAGTCGAATAGATTGTTAATTCTTCAAGCTTTATTTGAGGAGGTAGAAATTGAAAATCTTTCAAATTCAGATGATACGCTAGTATTGCAGAAAGCATTACAGTCGTCATCTGATAGTATAGATGTCCATCATGCAGGAACTGCAATGCGATTTTTAACAGCATATTTTTCTATTAAAGAAAATCGAGAAATTCTACTCACGGGATCTTCAAGAATGAAGGAACGTCCTATTGGGGTGCTAGTAGACGCCCTAAGAACTTTAGGAGCGGATATAGATTATGAAGAAAATGAAGGATTTCCACCATTAAGAATTAAAGGGAGGCATATTTTAAAGAATGAAGTAAGTTTAAAAGCTAATGTTTCCAGTCAGTATATATCTGCCTTGTTACTAATAGGTACTGTTCTGAAAAAAGGTTTAACACTTTCTTTGGATGGTAAAATAGCTTCTGTGCCATATATTAATATGACTTTAAATTTATTAAAAGAAATAGGTGTAAAAACATCTTTTGAAGGAAACATAATCAATGTGCATTCGAGGGGTATGTCTTCTAGTTTAAATAAAGAGCCAATTGTAGTTGAGTCGGATTGGAGTTCAGCTTCTTATTTTTATAGTTTAATAGCATTGTCAGAAATAGGAACGTCCATAATACTATCTTCTTATAAAGAAGATTCATTGCAGGGGGACTCAGCTTTAGTTGAAATATATAGGCAATTCGGAGTAGAAACTACTTTTATTGAAAATTCAATTCAACTTAAAAAGAATAAAGAAAGTAATGATTCAAAAATATTTCATTTAGAAAATACTCCAGATATAGCGCAAACAATAGCTGTTACTTCATTTGGCTTAGGGATATCATGTGATCTTTATGGATTACATACACTAAAAATAAAAGAAACAGATCGACTCGAAGCATTGAAGGTTGAATTAGAAAAATTAGGAGCAACAGTAATAATAACCGAAGAATCACTACATTTAAAAAAATCAAATTCAACACATAATAATATAGCTATTGATACCTATCAAGATCATAGAATGGCAATGGCTTTTGCTCCATTAGCATTAAAAACAAATTTAAAAATAAATGAAGCAGAGGTAGTTTCTAAATCTTTTCCCTCCTTTTGGGAAGACCTAAAATCTCTTGGAATTCAGATTAATAAAATATAATTGCTCATTTACTTGACAACGCCTATGTTGAGATTGTATATTAGCACCCTAATTATAGAAATACATGAAATTATCACAATTCGAGTTTGAACTTCCTGAAGATTTATTATCAGAACATCCTGCAGAACATAGAGATGAGTCTCGTTTAATGGTTTTAAATAGAAAAGAACAGACGATAGAGCATAAGCAGTTTAAGGACTTGATCAATTATTTTGATGAAGATGATGTAATGGTGTTGAATAACACTAAAGTATTTCCTGCTCGTTTATTCGGTAACAAAGAAAAAACTGGAGCTAGAATTGAAGTGTTCTTATTAAGAGAATTAAGTAAAGAACAACGATTATGGGATGTGTTGGTTGATCCAGCAAGAAAAATAAGAATTGGAAATAAATTATACTTTGGCGATGACGAAACATTAGTTGCTGAGGTTATTGATAACACGACTTCAAGAGGAAGAACTTTACGTTTTTTATATGATGGAAGTTATGATGAGTTTAGAGAAAAGTTAAATGCTTTAGGAGTTACACCATTACCTAAATACATAAAAAGAGAAGTTGAGCCAGAGGATAAAGAGAGATACCAAACTATTTATGCAAAGCATGAAGGAGCGGTAGCTGCACCAACTGCGGGGTTACATTTCTCTAAGCATTTATTAAAGCGATTAGAAATTAAAGGTGTTAATTTTGCGGAGGTTACCTTGCATATTGGGTTAGGGACATTTAACCCAGTGGAGGTAGAAGATTTGTCTAAACACAAAATGGACTCAGAAGAGATGTCTATTGAAGATGATGCTGTTAGAATTATCAATGGCGCAAAAACTAGAAAAAGAAGAGTGTGTGCTGTAGGAACAACAGTAATGAGAGCTTTAGAGAGTGCAGTTTCTTCTAACAGAACATTAAATACTTTTGACGGTTGGACGAATAAGTACATTCATCCACCACATGAATTTAGCATAGCTAACTGTATGATTACAAATTTTCATACGCCAAAATCAACATTATTGATGATGGTAGCGGCTTTTGCTGATTATGATTTTGTAATGAAAGCATATGATGAGGCAATTAAGGAAAAGTATAACTTTTACTCATACGGTGATGCAATGTTAATTATATAATATAACATTGATTTAAAACTATAAAAAGAGGATTCATTACTACAATGAATCCTCTTTTGTTTATTCTTATTACTTTTGCATTAATTATGAGTACTACGAAAAAAGACATTAGGAAATTATCTAAAGAAGAGTTACGCACATTTTTTGTTGAAAATGGCGATAAAGCTTTTAGAGGAAATCAAGTTTACGAATGGTTATGGGGTAAAGGAGCACATGTTTTTGATGACATGACAAATTTATCATTAGCAACTAGAGAAATGCTAGAAGCTAATTTTGTGATCAATCATATCTCAGTTGATCAAATGCAGCGTAGTGATGATGGAACTATTAAGAATGCTGTAAAATTACATGACGGATTAATAGTTGAGTCGGTTTTAATACCAACTGCAACTAGAACAACTGCTTGTGTGTCAAGTCAAGTAGGATGTAGTTTGGATTGCCAGTTCTGTGCAACTGCTCGTTTAAAGCGTATGCGTAACCTAAACCCTGATGAAATTTACGATCAAGTTTTAGCTATAGATAAAGAAAGTAGATTATATTTCAATCGCCCGCTGTCTAATATTGTTTTTATGGGGATGGGAGAGCCTTTAATGAACTATAATAATGTAATTAAAGCAATTGATATGATAACTTCTCCGGAAGGATTAGGGATGTCGCCAAGGCGTATTATTGTTTCAACATCGGGTGTGCCTAAAATGATTAAAAAGATGGCAGATGATGAAGTAAAATTCAAATTAGCAGTCTCTTTACATTCAGCAATTGATGAAGTGAGAACTAAGATAATGCCGTTTAATGAAAATTTCCCGTTAGAGGACCTAAGAGAGTCTTTAGCGTACTGGTATTCAAAAACAAAAAGTAGAATTTCCTACGAATACATTGTTTGGAAGGGAATAAATGATAACCAAGAAGCAATTACAGCATTATTGAAATTCTGTAGCTATGTACCTTGTAAAGTAAATATTATAGAATACAATCCTATCGATGATGGAATTTTTCAACAAGCAGATAGAAGTATGGTTGATGGATATTTACATCAATTAGAAAAGAGTGGAATTCCAGCAACTGTTCGTCGTTCAAGAGGAAAAGATATTGACGCAGCTTGTGGGCAATTAGCGAATAAAAGTTAGTTTTAAGATATGACGGAATTTAATGAAGAGGTGAAGGCCGAAGTGAGTAATGAAGACATTGAAAAATGTATTGCTATTTTAGAAAAGCTATCCGAAAATACTAATCAAGTATTTGACCTTCCAGAAGAAAAACGCATCGCTTTAATGAAAGCTGCAGGGATGCTTTCTCGACCAAATAGAGATAAGTTTCAGCAAAGAAGAAAGGATTCGAAAAAAGCTGCTAAACGTAAAATGATTGAGCGTGATAAGCATGTGCGCAAGAAAACAGGTATACGTAGCGCTCGTGAAGCAACAATTTTTATTGCCCCTACACTTTTAGAAATACCTAAAAATGAAGAGATAGGAGAGTTAGAATCTCCTAGAAATTGTTATGTATGTAAAACTATGTATACTAAAATGCATCATTTTTACGACACTATGTGTCCAGAATGTGCAGATTTTAATTATGCAAAACGTTTTCAAACAGCAGATTTAACAGGGCAGGTTGCAGTAGTTACCGGGTCTAGATTGAAAATTGGTTATCATATTGTTTTAATCTTATTACGTTCTGGAGCAACAGTTGTTGCAACGACGCGTTTCCCTGTAGATTCAGCATTGCGTTATTCTAAAGAACCAGATTTTTTAGAATGGGGACATCGATTAAAAATCCATGGATTAGATTTACGTCATATTCCTAGTGTAGAGATATTTTGTAATTTTATAGAACAACAATACGATAGGTTAGATATACTGATTAATAATGCGGCACAAACTGTACGTAGGCCAGCTGGTTTTTATCAACATTTAATGAGTAAGGAAGAAAAACCTCTTGAATCATTACCCCAGTTTGCGCAAGATTTATTAGCGGATCATAATTCATGTTTACAAGAATTAGAAGATTTAACAACTGGTGTAGCCGCTACAGCAAAAAATAATACATTACCAGTTTCATGGCATGGACCAGAACCAGGAATTGGAATACGATCATCAGCTAAACTATCACAAATACCTTATAGTTTTGATAACTCATTACAGACTAGTGAAGTTTTTCCTGAAGGAGAATTAGATGCCGATTTACAACAAGTCGACTTGCGTAAAACAAACAGTTGGCGCTTGAAACTTGGTGAAATAGAAACTACTGAGATGATTGAAGTACAATTGGTAAATGCAGTTGCGCCATTTGTATTATGTAACAGACTTGCTAAATTGATGCGTAGTGAGAATACTGGCAAGAAACATATTATAAACGTGTCTGCTATGGAGGGGAAATTTCATAGATTTTATAAAGAAGACAGGCATCCACATACTAATATGGCAAAAGCAGCTTTAAATATGATGACACATACTTCTGCATTAGACTTTGCTAAAGATGGAGTGTTTATGAATGCTGTTGATACAGGTTGGGTAACTGATGAAGATCCTGCAGAATTATCAAAAAGCAAAGTTGAGGTGCATGATTTTCAACCACCTTTAGATATTGTTGATGGAGCCGCAAGAGTATTGGACCCGTTAATAGATGGAATTAATACAGGAAAACATTGGTGTGGTAAATTCTTAAAAGATTATCAACCAATAGATTGGTAGAGGAATAATAATATACACAAAAAAGCCCTTTGATTTATTTTCAAAGGGCTTTTTTGTGTTCGTTAATTCTAGATTATTATAAGCTATATATTATTCTTGCAGTTAAAAAACGTGGTTGAATATAGTAATCAGTTACACTTGTAGAAATACTACTTGTGTTTGAATTAGTTTGAGACCTTGTATCTAATAAGTTAGTAGTTTTTAGTTCAAACTCCCATTTACTATCTTGATCTTTTCGGTAGGCTAATGAAGCGTCCCAAAATTGATAACTGTTTAGTGTATTAAACTCATCGCTGAAGTTGTTATAAGTGTATTCAGTTTTAAAGGTTAACACTTTCCATATAAGCGCATCAAAATTGATTGATGGGGCTTTAGTATAGAATTTAGATCGTGTTGAGCCTTGATCGTTATCTTGTATCGTGTGTCGGTAACTTACTTCTACATTTGGAGCAGTTTTAAAGTTGGTTCTAAATTGGCCTCTGTAAGTTTGAGTGTAGTTTTCGTATTCAATAGGTGTTAACCCAAAGAAGTTAGTGTTTTTTGAATAGCTGAAATTACCACTAGCAGTAGCTCTTAGTTTTCCAAATGTTCTTTGGAATCTACCGCTTGCACTTACGCTTTCGTCTGAAAAGTCAGAATTAAAAGGAGTACTGGTTCTAATTACGCTTCCTGGAGTAGATATTGTTCTAATTCCATTGATGTTTTTGTTGTAATTAATGTTTGCAAATACATTAGTGTAATTAAACATGTTAAAACTAAAATAACTCAAGTTTACATTGTGTGATAAAGCACTTTCTAAAGTTGGTTCACCAGAAAAGAAAGAATTGTAATTGTTCATAACAATACCTCTTGCCAATTGTGAAACATCAGTAAAATTAGTTTTCATACTATAATTAATATTGATATTCTCAGATTTCTTTAATTGAATTCTTGTATTGAAATCAGGTAATACTCTAAAGAAATTATCAGTGTGTGTTAATCCAAATTGTGTGTTTTTAGCACTGTATGCATGTCCTGAAACTCCTGGTGTAAAGGTGAATTTACCAGTTATAAAACGATAGTGTAATCCTACATAAGCATCGTTAAATGTATATTTGGTTTTATTAGTCGTTAAATCTCCATTTATTGGTGTAGGAGTAAACGTTGTTCCATTATCAAGGAATTGAAAAAGATTTGTATCAAATTTTTGAGAACTAAATAAGTTACCCACAGTAATATTGATATTACTTTTGTCGTTAATAACATTCCAATAATCAATTTTTACATCTGCTTGATTTGACTTTACTTTCTTTCCTTGATTTACATTGTAGTTACTAATAGTCTGGTTTAGACCTAGGTTTGAAGCGGTATCATCATAAGGATCGTTGTTTTCAGGGTCACTTGGTGTACTTGTATTAGGTCTGTTTTCAAGAATCGCATTATAAAAAGGATCTTCGTCTTGTAATAAATGTTGTGCTTCTAGTGAAAAAATATTCTTCTCGTTTAGAGTATAATAATAATTTAAATTCTGATTAATGCTATATGGGTTAGATTCTTCATCTTGATCAATTCTACCTAATACTGAAGATAAAGTATTTTGATACTGAGTTTCTTTAGATGTTCTTCCAAGGATATCATAATCCAGTTGATTATTACTGTTTGGTTTATATTTAGCACTCAATTTAAGCATAGCTAAATCACTTTTTTGAGAAGTGCTATTTTGTGTAGATTCTGTAGGGATTGCTGGAGTAAGTGGATTGTCGTCATCCGTATACTGTAAAGTGCTATTTTCTTGTAATTCATTTCTGCTACTTGAGAAAATTCCAAAACCACTTAAATCTAAAGATTTATTTGGAGCGAAACTAAAGTTTGCTGCACCAAATTTGGTATTGATGTCTTTTGCTTTGTTGTTTTGAAGCGTTAAAAAACCTAGATCGTTATTTCCAAGACTTATGTTTGTTCCACTTTGTCTACTTGGGTTTTTGAAACCTCCTGTGAAGTTGAAATAATCACGACGTGTAAAGGCTACTTCACCAATATTGTTTATGTCTCCAATAAAGTTAACACTGTATTCAGGACTATAATAAAACAATTTTGGTTGAGCCAAGTATAGTCCGTTGTCATCAGAAACTCCTCCTCCAGCAGTTACTGTACCAAACCAAAAGTTCTTTTTACCATCTTTTAACTTAATATTTATGGCAATATTATCTTGGTTGTTTTGAACACCACTTAATTGTCCAACATCTGCGTGGTTCCTTAACACTTCAATTTTATCAACTGCATTTGCAGGAATGTTTTTTGTGGCTAATTTTGAATCGCCATCAAAAAAATCTTTCCCTTCTACCATTAATTTACTAACTACTTTCCCTTCAACTTCAACTTGTCCATCATCATTAATTTCTACTCCGGGAAGCTTTTTTAATACATCTTCAAGCTTACGTTCAGTTCCGTTTTTAAAAGAATCTGCATTGTAGATTAACGTATCTCCTTTTATGGTAACAGGCATTTCATAGGTCAATTCTATTTCGTCTAAAGTATTATCTTCAATTAAGTTGAAATTTTTAGAAATATTACTATCCTTTGTTGTAATGATTTCTTCAGAACTCTTCATCCCTATATAACTTACTTGAAGTTTATAGGTGGTGTTCTTTTTAAGATTAAGTTTATAGCGCCCTTTGTCATTAGTTATTCCATAAGAGTCTAAAGCTTTCGTTTCTTGATTTATCGCAATAACATTAGCCAAGTCTAAAGGTGTTCCAATGCTGTCTTTTACAGTTCCTTCTACTTTAACTTGGGCAAAAGAGTAGCTAGCCACTAAAATTAGTAGCACTGTTAATATGTGTTTCATTTCGTTGATTGAATTAGTTTCTACTATCGTTTTGATAGTTTTAGGATGATTATTAAAATGGATTAACGACCTCTACTGTGACCTCTACCTCCACGTCCACCGTACATTTCTCTCATTTCTTCCATTTTCTTTTTTACAATATCATTGTATTTTTTTCTTGTAACTTCTTTTCCTTTTGAAGGAGCTTTAATCTCTTTCTTTTCAGAAGGGTTTAAAACTATTTTAGTGCATAAAATGGTAGTTTTGTCAGCGTTAATTTCTAATATTAATCCAGGTAATCCATTGTACTCTCCTGGCCCTTGACTTACAGGAATTTGCATTGTGTACCATGCAGTAACAATAGTTTCTTTAGGGATTTCAATATCCTTCATAGGATTATCACTAACTTCTGTAGAATCTTTCTTTTTTTCGTCATCACCTTTTTTCTTCCCTTTTCTACGCATACTTCTCCAGTCCATTTCATCAATTTTCTTTATAGCAGTGGCTTTGAAACACACATATTGGCCAATCTTTTTTGTTTCACTTTCCATTTTCCAAGCTAACTTTGGAAGCGAATCTTTTATCAAAAATTGCTTTCCAAAAAACTCTTGGTCTTGTAAAACTAACTGGTTTTTGATGTTTTTATATTGCTTTCCTGGAGTAAAACTACTCATCATACCTCCCCATCTGTTACCACCTTGACCTGGTGCAGATAATTTTTCTTCCTCTTTGTAAATTGATTCTGTTTTATTAAAGGTTAATTCATATGTTTTTTCAAACATGCCTTTCATACGTTCAGCCATCATTTTTTTACGTTCAGGAGACATATTCCCGCCTCCCCATTTATCCATGTCAACAGATGTTTTTGATTGGTAAGTTGCTTGACCTTGAAAATCTTGAGCAAATATTATTGCTGTGAATAAGGTTAAAAATGTGGATACAATAAGTTTCATTTTTTTGATCTGTTTTAATAATATTCTAATAAGACGATTTATGTCTTTTTTTGTTACACTGTTAGAATAACTTTATGATCAAAGGTTTAATTGAGAAGTGTTAAAAGAATGTTAAATAAAATTATCCGCCAATTCTAATTTCGATAGTTTCTCCATCACGAGAATTTGGGGTATAACGTTCTTGCATTTCTTTCATTTTCTTTTCAAGAATTGTTTCAAATTTTTCTTGAGTAACTATTTTACCTTTTGTAGGCTCTGAAAAAGTAGCTTTATTTTTAGGGTTGAGTACTATTTTACTGCAAACAATCGTTTCCGTTCCATCATTAACAGCAAGTATTAATCCAGGTAGGCCGTGAAAGTTTCCAGGTCCGTTACTTACAGGTATTGCTAATGTATACCATGCAATTATAGTAATTTCTTTCATTTTTGGAACAGATTTTTCCTTTTTAGAATCATTACTTCCGTTAAAATTAATGCTATTCTCTATATCTTCAACTTCTCTTTTTATGGTAGCTTTGTGGCAAGTATATTCTCCGATATTTCTAGTTTCACTCTCTAGTTTCCAATCTAATTTTTCTAAAGAATCTTTGATTAAAAATATTTTCCCAAAAACATCATTTTGATTTGTATAACGGTTCTCTTTTGTGTTTTTGTATAAGATATCTGATCCACCAGAATTTACCATGACTACTTCCATTCCTGAAGGTTGTTGAGGTGCACCTAATTTTACATCTTCTTTATAGATAGATTCATTTGGATTAAAAGTTAGTGTATAGGTTTTTTCAAATTGTTTTTTTAACATTTCAATCATTTTTGATTGCATTTCAGCGTTTGCTTGGGTACTATCTAATTTAATATCTACCTTTCTTTTTGATTTATAAGTAGCTTTCCCTTGAAAGTTTTGTGCGGTTAAGGAACTTGCGAATAATATTATTAAGAGTAACGTGATTGTGTTTTTCATTTGTTTGATTTTTAATTGTTATAGTATTTTTTGAAATTCTTTTTAGTGGTATGTATTTGTTTGAAAAAAGTATTTAAATCATTTGAATTACCGATAATTTTAATAGAAATATTACTTTCTAATTTTGAACTCAAAACGCTAATATTATTACATTAAACTCTATTAATTGATTCGTTTTGGATTGGTTGAAAATAAGTTTTAGGTCATTTATATTCATATCTTTTATATCATCAAAAGAATCAATTGTTATTTCTAATTTTTTTTTATCTAAAAATTGTTTGTATTCAATGTTGTTCTTCTGAGCGAAAATTAATGACGAACATGTAATTAATAATATTGTAATTGTTTTTTTCGTATTAGGTAAATTAGTTCTCTGCAAAGTTGATAATGAATAATTGTTTTTTGAGTTAATGAGTGTTAACGACTGTTAAGTGACCATTATTTAATGAGATAACTATTACTTTTGAAGTATGAATGAAAAGAAGTATAAGCAAATATTTTATTTTATAACGCTTACTATAATAGTAACCATAGGGGTGCAATTCTATTGGAACTATAAAAATTACCAAGAAAATAAAAGGCAATTGGTAAATGAAATTCAAATTAGTTTTGATAATTCAATAGAAGAGTACTATGCTGCATTGGCAAAAGAGGAATATCTAACAATAGTGTCATCGGGGAAATATCCAAATTTCAAAGGGTTAGATTCCATGATTAATTCAGCTAAAAAGATTAAATCAATAACTAAAAATAATTGGAAGTCTTCATTTTCAATCTCTGAAATTCAAATAACAAGTACTGATGATGAAAGTTGTTTTGTAGATACAGATTCACTCTTTATTAATATTACTAAAAGTTTAATTGATAAAGAGCGTGAATTGAATAAATATGCTGATCTAGATAGAATTATAATTAAACAAGAAGGTGAGGGAAAAGATGATGTAAGAGTTTTTAAGGGAGAGAAATCTTTTGATAGTCTAAAGAGGATTAAAGAATTGCAACCTATTTTTATTTCTTTTACTAGTGAGGTTATTATATATTCAAAAATTGATTCACTGTTAAAACTTCAATTTAATCAAAAAGAACTACCCTTAAATTATTCAATATTACATTTAAAGAATGATAGTGTTTTTTATGATTCGAATTTGAACTTGAGTAAAAATAATAACATTATAAAAGTACATTCTAAATCTACTTATGTTAACGAAAACGAGAAGTTACAACTGCGATTTATCAACCCTGATTTTGAAGCTTTGAAAAAAGGTATGCTAGGGATTTTATTATCTTTAATATTATCTTTAGCAGTTGTAGTTAGTTTGTTTTATCTACTAAAAATTATCAATCATCAAAAGCAGTTAGCAGAGGTAAAAAACGATTTGATAAGTAATATCACTCATGAATTTAAAACACCAATAGCAACTATTAGTGTAGCTTTAGAAAGTATAAAAGATTTTAATGAAATAGAACATAGTAAGCGAACTAATAGATATTTAGATATGTCAACCAATCAGTTGTCAAAACTAAATGAAATGGTTGAAAAACTGTTGGAAACTGCAACGCTAGATGGCGATAGTTTATTACTAAATAGAGAAAAAGCAAATATTTCGGGGCTACTAAAAGCTATTGTAGAGAAATTTAAAACCTCTAACCCAAAAAAGGATTTGAATTTTATAACAACTTCTAAGGGAATATTTTTAAGTATAGATTTATTTCATTTTGAAAATGCAATAAATAATATAATAGATAATGCGGTTAAGTATGGGGGGAATAATATTTTAATAGAATTAAAACCTGAAAATAAGAATATAATTATTAATGTTATTGATAATGGTACAAGTTTAGAAAATCAGTACAAAGAAAAATTATTTGAACAATTTTATAGAGTTCCCAAAGGAAACATTCACGACGTAAAAGGATTTGGAATAGGTTTGTATTACACTAAGAAAATTATTGAAAAGCATAATGGTATAATTCAATTAGAGTTACAAAACAAACAAACAGTATTTAAAATAACACTTCCTAATGACTAAAATAATAAAAATATTACTAGCGGAGGATGAACCTTCTTTAGGGCAAATCATAAAGGAGAGTTTGGAAACAAGAAACTTTAATGTGTCTTTGGTTGCTGATGGAGATATTGCTTATAAAGTACTTAAGGAACAAAGTTTTGATGTATTAGTGTTAGATGTAATGATGCCAAAAAAAGATGGATTTACATTGACAAAAGAAATACGTAAAGAAAATAATGAGGTGCCAATATTGTTTTTAACGGCAAAATCTCAGGCTAAAGATGTGGTTGAGGGTTTTACTATTGGAGGGAATGACTATTTAAAAAAACCTTTTAGTATGGAGGAATTGATAGTACGTATTTATAATTTACTTAGTAGAAATAATTCAAAATCAGACTCAACACTATTAGGAGAGTTTACTTTTAATTTATTAAAACAATATTTGCAATATAAAAATGAAGAAAAGGTAACGCTTACTCATCGTGAAGCACATTTGCTACATCATTTATTGCAAAATAAAAACAAAGTATTAGATAGGTCAATAGTTTTGAAAGAACTTTGGGGTGATGACGATTTTTTCAATGCACGTAGTATGGATGTATTTATTACCAAGCTTCGTAAGAAGTTAAAGAAAGACGGAAGTATTCAAATTGTTAATGTACGTGGGTTCGGATATAAGTTAATTTGTGATTAATAACTGGTTTTCTAAAATAAAAATAAGTTAACTTCGTTTTTAGGATAACTAATATAATTAGCAAGCTAATACTTGAACATGAAAAAAATAATATTGATTGGAATACTGTATCTATTTTGCTCATCGATTTACGCTCAATCTAACAAGAAAGTTATAACAGAGTTCTCTAAAAACCATTTTACAGTAAAAGCACAAAAAATATCAGACATAGTTAATTATAATTGGTCTCTTTTAGCAGAGGTTTTTAAGTCTAATTCTCCCGAAACAAAAATAAAAATTGAAGTTAAGTATGATGAAAATGGTACTTTCGATTATATTGATGAAAATAATTTTATGTATTCATTTGAGTGTAATAGTTCTGATTTGGGGAAAATTATTGAAAAATTGAAGACTAAGTCAGAAAACCTAAAAAATAAAATCAAGTAATTTATTAGCTATTACTTCAATGAAAAACATAATTTGCATATTATTCATCAGTTCATTTTTTATCTTAAAAGCACAAGATGAAATAGGAGTGAAATTGATAAAAAGTATTCCTTTAAAAGCAGATGTTTTTATAGGAGTTAATATGTTTGACGAATTGTTTTATGTGAAAAACAATGAATTATCTAAGCAGACAAAATCAAAACATAATTCTTATCAAAATAATTTATATGGTTCACTAAATTCAGTGGATATATTAAATTCATTAGAGTCTACATTGTTTTATAAAAATTTCAATACAGTAATACAATTGGATAGAAGATTAGGTGAGATTAGTAAAATTAATTTTAATCAAACTAATAGCTTTAGTTCAATTTCACATGCGTCTGTAGCAAGTAATAAACGGCTATGGATTTTTAATGCTGATACGCAACAATTACAAGTATATAATTCACAACAGGATATGGTCGAGGCTTCTAGTCAATCAATTCAAGAGGTAATTGTAGATTTTTATAGTAATTATAATTTTTGTTGGATTTTAACTAAAACAAAACTATTGCAATATAATATATATGGAAGTCAATTGAATAGTTATCATTTAGAAGGGTACGATGAGTTTGTGTATTATAAAGATCGTTTTATTTTAAAGAAAAATGCTCAATTGTATTCTCTAGCTGTAGGAGAAAAAGTTCCTAAATTAATAGCGCTTCCAGAATTATTTATTAAAGATTTTTCTGTAACAAATGAAACCTTGTATCTTTACACTGGAAAAGAATTGCATACTTTTAAAATTAACCTGAATAAAGAATAATACATAAACATATGCACGTAGCAATTGCAGGAAATATCGGGGCAGGAAAAACAACCTTGACAAGGTTATTAGCGAAACATTATAATTGGGAGCCTCAATTTGAAGATGTTGTTGATAATCCGTATTTAGATGATTTCTATAACAAAATGGAACGTTGGTCATTTAACCTACAAGTATATTTTTTAAATTCAAGGTTCAGACAAGTATTACAAATTAGAGAAAGTGGTCAGGATACTATTCAAGATAGAACCATTTATGAGGATGCGCATATTTTTGCGCCTAATCTACATTCTATGGGGTTAATGACCAATAGAGATTTTGAGAATTATAAATCGTTATTTGATTTAATGGAATCTTTGGTTCAAGGTCCAGATTTATTAATATACTTAAGAAGTTCTATTCCTAATTTAGTAGGGCAAATACATAAACGTGGTAGAGATTATGAAAATACGATAAGTATAGAGTATTTAAGTAGGTTAAATGAACGTTATGAGGCTTGGGTGCATGATTATAAAGGAAAGTTACTAGTAATTGATGTTGACGATTTAAACTTTGTAGATAAACCAGAAGATTTAGGGAGTATCATACATAAAATAGATGCTGAAATAAACGGACTTTTTTAATTGGAATAATTTGCTTCGTTAATTTCTTAAATTTTTTAAGAAAAAAAATAATTTAGTCAAAGTATACTAGTGTTCAGGTAACTATTTTAATTACTCTAATTAATAGAACGATACTACTATAAGGAGTATAATATATTTAAATATGAAACATGTTTTTTATTATATCATAATACTAACATCCTTATTTTCTTTTTCTCAAGTAGATTCTGTTTCGATAAAAAAAAACAGAATATTAAAGACACTGAAATATGATGGAGGTGTTGCGTTTAAAAGTGTAGGTAATTTTTTTACAGAACCATTGCGTTGGGAAAATGATGACTTCTTAACTGCTGGGAGTATTATTGCTGGGACGGGATTATTGTATTTAAGCGATAATTCGGCTCAAGATTTTTTTCAAAAACAAAATAAAAACACTCCAAAAGAGTTTAACGATTTTGGATTTTATTTTGGGAAACCTCAAAATTTCTTTATGCTGTCAGCTGGGATTTATGGTTTTGGACTTTTAACTGACAATGTGAAGGTAAGGCGAATTGGAGTTTTAATTATAACTTCGGGAGCAATTTCAGGTAGTATACAAACTTTATCAAAATCTATAGTAGGTAGAGAAAGGCCAAATGCTGGTGGGAGTCATGATAATTTTGAGCCATTCACTAATAAATCGGAGTTTCATTCATTTCCTTCTGGTCATTCTACGTTATCTTTTTCTATAGCACACTCAATAGCAAAGCAATTTAATAATTTTTGGGTAAAAGTTGGTATTTATAGTATAGGCTCTATAGCTCCAATTTCAAGAATGTTAACGGACGCTCATTGGATAAGTGATGTTGGCTTAGGTATCGCATTAAGTATAATAGTTGTAGATAATGTAGATAATTTTATGAAAAAAGAAAAATTATATGATTATCATAAGCCTAAACAAATTAGTTGGAAATTAAAAGCAGGTGCAGGAACTATTGGTATTGTAGGAGTTTTTTAAGTAAGCATTTATAGCAAAAAAAAATCCAGCTTAAAAGCTGGATTTTTTTGTTGGAAATTAAGTTTATTATTCATTTTTAATTTCGGATATTCTTTTTTTAATAGTTTCCGAGTCACCAATAATAGATTTCTTTTGTGTTTTAGAAACTCCATTTTCTGTAGTGGTTGTTATAATAGTTGCAGAAGAATCGTGACTGCCATTTTCAGTAAATTCTATTTTAATTTCTTTTTGAATACTGTTAGATACCGTTTTATGTGCTGTGGCTGAGTGTCCTCCTAAAATCGGTGCAATAACCAATCCAATTAAACAGGTCAGCTTAATTAAAATATTCATTGATGGTCCTGAGGTGTCTTTAAAAGGATCACCAACAGTATCGCCAGTTACAGCAGCTTTATGCGCATCAGAACCTTTGTAAGTCATTTCACCGTTAATTTCAATACCTGCTTCAAAAGATTTCTTAGCGTTGTCCCATGCTCCTCCAGCATTGTTTTGAAAGATAGCCCATAACACGCCACTTACGGTAACGCCAGCCATATATCCACCAAGCATTTCAGCAACGGCCATTTTAGGCATTCCGAATAACAACGGAACAAAGGCAATTAATAGTGGAAATCCGATAGTTAGTAACCCTGGTAAAACCATTTCTTTTAAGGAAGCTTTGGTAGAAATAGCAACACATTTATCATATTCTGGTTTACCAGTACCTTCCATGATACCAGGGATTTCTTTAAACTGTCGTCTAACTTCATATACCATTTCCATAGCTGCTTTACCAACTGCATTCATTGCCAAGGCAGAAAAAACTACAGGGACCATTCCTCCAACAAATAGCATTGCTAAAACTGGTGCTTTAAAAATATTTATTCCATCAATTCCTGTGAATGTAACATAAGCAGCAAATAAAGCTAAAGACGTTAAGGCTGCGGAAGCAATTGCAAATCCTTTTCCTGTTGCTGCAGTTGTATTCCCAACAGCATCTAATATGTCAGTACGTTCTCTTACAATAGGGTCCTGTTCACTCATTTCGGCTATACCACCTGCGTTATCAGCAATAGGGCCAAATGCGTCAATAGCTAATTGCATTGCTGTTGTAGCCATCATTGCAGAGGCAGCAAGCGCTACACCATAAAACCCTGCTAAGGCATAAGAAGTCCAAATTGCAGCAGCAAATAAAAGTACTGAAGGAAAAGTAGAAATCATCCCAGTAGCTAAACCAGCAATAATATTTGTTCCGGCACCTGTACTAGATTTTTGTACAATTTCTAATATTGGTTTTTTTCCCAATCCTGTATAATATTCTGTAATAGATGAAATGACTCCTCCAACAAATAACCCGACTAATGTTGCGTAAAAAACACGCATAGATGAAATATCTTGCAATCCTTCACCAAAAAAACTCATTTGCATTGTTTCGGGAAGCATCCATTTAACAAGTATAAAACAGGATATTGCTACTAATCCAATTGAAACCCAATTACCAATGTTTAAAGCACTCATTACTTGAGCTTCTTTTGCATCATTACTATTAATTTTTACAAGCATTGTTCCAATTAATGAGATGATAATTCCTGCACCTGCAATTGCCATAGGTAGTAAAATTGGTCCAATTCCTCCAAAAGTATCAGAAATACTTCCACCCATATCTCTAATAATATAATTACCTAGAACCATAGCAGCTAATACTGTAGCTACATATGACCCGAATAAATCTGCCCCCATTCCAGCTACATCACCTACATTATCACCTACATTGTCAGCAATTGTTGCTGGATTGCGAGGATCATCTTCAGGGATTCCTGCTTCTACTTTACCTACTAAGTCTGCACCAACATCTGCAGCTTTGGTATAAATACCTCCACCTACACGAGCAAACAAAGCAATTGATTCAGCTCCTAAGGAGAACCCAGCAAGAGTTTCTAAAACGATAGTCATGTCATCAACGGATGTCCATGTACTACCCATAAAATAATGAAAGAAGAAAATAAAAAATGCGGTTAGTCCAAGTACAGCCAAACCAGCAACTCCTAATCCCATGACTGTTCCACCGCCAAAAGAAACTTTTAGAGCGTTTGGTAAACTAGTACGGGCAGCTTGTGTGGTTCTTACATTGGTCTTAGTAGCTATTTTCATCCCCATATTACCAGCTAAAGCAGAAAATATTGCTCCTAAAATAAAAGCGATTACGATTAGCCAATGCGTAGTTGGTATTATGTAGGATACTATTGCGAGTAATACACTTACAATTAAAACAAAAATTGCTAGTAGTCTGTATTCAGCGTTTAAGAACGCTAAAGCGCCTTTGTAGATATGGTCAGAAATTTCTTTCATTTTACCATTTCCAGAATCTTGTTTCATAACCCATGCTTTTTTTATAAACATGTAGATTAAGCCAATAACTGCTGCAGCGATTGGCATGTAAATCATCATTGATTCCATATGTTAGTATAGTTTTTAAAAGATTAGTTCTTCTAAAAGTATTAAAAATCAATGAGATATAAAAAAAAAGGCGATACCCAAAATGAATATCGCCTTTTATATTGTATTGGAAAATACTAGATAGTAAAGTTTCCGTTTGTTTTGTGTTCGCTTGCTTCGTAACGCTCAATACACTTGTCTAAAATGTCATATGCTTCTTTAGCATCTCCCCATCCACCAATATCAACTTTTTTCTTTTCAAGATCTTTATAAACTTGGAAGAAGTGAGTGATTTCCTTAACTAAATGTGGATTCAAATCTGATAAATCATTTAAGTTATTCCAGATAGGATCAGAAACAGGTACACAGATAACTTTTTCATCTGGTCCTTTTTCATCAGCCATATGGAAAACACCGATTGGCTTAACTTCCATAACACACATAGGAAATGTTGGTTCATTACCTAATACTAATACATCTAACGGATCACCATCCAATGCTAATGTTTCAGGGATAAAACCGTAATCAGCAGGGTACATCATAGAAGAAAATAACATTCTGTCAAAACGTATTTTTCCTAATTCAAAATCGTATTCGTATTTGTTTCTACTTCCTTTTGGAATTTCTATTAAAACATCAAATGTTCTTTTAAGTGCTGCGTTCATAGCTATTTTGTTTTGTGATTTCACTATTGGAGTGAAACTCGGATTATAAAATCCAATTAATAATATTTTAACTCTAAAAGAAGAACGGAATTTCTGAAAATTTAGCTCTCCTAAATCAGTGCGCGAAAATACATAAAATATTGATAAAAAAGCTATTAAATCTTGATTTTGAAAAGGGGATGTTTCATATGTGTTTGCTGATGAGTTATTTACTTATATGTGTCGCTAATTATTAAAAGGTTTAATTGGTTATATTTGCGCGGATATTAATCAATGACCTTAATTAAAATATGCTTGATATGGAGTCAAAATATTTTCTATTTAAAGTATGCTTAAGGAGTTAAACCTACAGGTGGGATGAAAAGAAATATAGTTACACTTTTATTGTTATGGTTTAGTTTATTTTCTTTTTCTCAAGAAGAAGATATTCAAACATCTACTATTGATGTAAATTATATGTATGGTGTTATTGCAAATCATAACTCAAATATACTACATTTAATAACAGGTCATCCAGAAGGTGTATTGGTTAGTTGGAATAGAAAAACTTTTGGAAAGCAAAAATGGGAGCAACGATTTAATTATCCAGATGTTGGAGCATCATTTTTACATCAAAATTTTAAAAATGAATATTTAGGGGAGAATTACTCTTTGTATGCACATTATAATTTTTATTTTTTGAAAAGAAATATAATTTTTAGAATGGGACAGGGGATTGCTTATGCAACGAATCCTTATGATAGTAATTCTAATAACAGAAATGTAGCTTTTGGTTCTAGATTATTGAGTAGTACTTATATGATGTTGAATTATAAAAAGGAACAATTGTTTAAGTCGCGTTTCGGGATTCAAGCTGGGGTAACATTAACGCATTATTCTAACGCAAATATTAAGGCGCCAAATACAAGTATAAACACGGTTTCTACAAATATTGGAGTTACTTATAGTTTAGGAGATGATAGGGAGAAAAAATATACTAAAAGAGATAAAGATTCTTTACGCGTAAGAGAGTCGATTCGTTATAATATTGCTTTTAGAGGGGGAATCAATCAAGGAGATGTTATTGGTACAAAGCAATATCCGTTTTATGTAGCATCTTTTTATGCAGATAAACGTATTGGTAATGTAAGTGCGATTCAAATAGGAGCTGATGCATTTTTTTCTGACTTTTTAAAAGAAGAAATAAAGTTTAATTCAATAGCCTACCCAGAAAGGAAAGTGGATCCAGATACAGATTATAAAAGGATAGGTGTTTTTATTGGGCATGAATTATTTATAAATAAAATGTCGTTAATTACCCAATTTGGGTACTATGTCTACTATCCATATGATTTTGAAACTAGGATTTATGAACGAATAGGAATCAAGAGGTATTTTGGAGATAAAATATTCGGATCAGTCACACTAAAGGCACATGCAGCAGCAGCAGAAGCGTTAGAATTTGGGATAGGAATAAGATTATAAAAGAATTAAATGAAAAACATACTACTAATTTTTATAGGGGTTTTATTACTGTCATGTGATAAAGAAAATGCAAATGATTGTTTTCAAAAAACAGGAGCAATTATTAATCAAGAAATTATTGCAGCTAATTTTACTAGAATTAAAGTAAACAGGGATGTTGAGCTAATTTTAAAAGATGGGGCTGTGCAAAAAGTAGTAATTGAAACAGGAGAAAACTTGTTAAGTGATGTGTCTGCAGTCGTCAATGATGATCAATTAGTTATAACAAATAATAATACATGTAATTATGTACGTGATTATAATGTCACTAAAGTGTATGTAACATCCCCTAATATTACCGAAATTATCAGTTCAACACAATTTCAAATTAGTTCAGACGGAGTATTAAATTATCCAACTATTGATATTTTATCAGAAGACTTTCATGATTCCTCTATTATTGCTGTAGGAACAATTAATTTGGAGCTGAATTCACAAGATGTAAAAGTAGTAGGGAATAATTTAACTTCATTTAATTTTAGTGGAGTAGCAGAAAATTTAAATGTAAATTTTGCAGCTGGAGATGGTGTTTTTAACGGAGAGAGTTTAGTATCTAATGAAATAAGTGTATTTCATAGAGGTACAAATAAAATAATAGTTAACCCGCAAGATGTGTTAAAAGGAAGCTTGGTTAGTACTGGGGACTTAATTGCAGTAAATCAACCTCCGGTAGTTGATGTTGAGGTGTTGTATACTGGGAACTTGATCTTTCAGTAAGTAATGTTATAATGTAAAAAGACCGCTATAAGCGGTCTTTTTCTATGTAAATAAGTAAATTAAAATATTTACCCTTTAATAATCCCTCTTGAAATTACAATTTTCTGAATTTCAGAAGTTCCTTCGTAAATTTGGGTGATTTTTGCATCACGCATTAAACGCTCTACATGGTACTCTTTAACAAATCCGTTCCCACCGTGTATTTGTACTGCTTCAACAGTATGAGTCATGGCTACTTGTGACGCATATAATTTAGCCATAGCACTACTCATGTCATAGTTATTCCCTTGATCTTTATCCCAAGCAGCTTTCATAACTAACATACGTGCCGCTTCAATTTCGGTATACATATCAGCTAATTTAAAAGCAATTGCTTGATGGTTGCAAATTTCAGTTCCAAAAGCTTTACGCTCTTTAGAGTATTTTAAAGCCAATTCATAAGCTCCAGCAGCGATACCTAATGCTTGAGAAGCAATACCGATACGCCCACCAGCTAAAGTTTTCATAGCAAACTTGAATCCAAATCCATCCTCACCAATTCTATTTTCTTTAGGGACTTTTACATCATTAAATTGTAGTGTATGTGTATCAGAACCTCTAATTCCTAATTTATCTTCTTTTGGTCCAACATGAAATCCTTCCATTCCTTTTTCAACAATAAAAGCATTAATACCTCTATGTCCTTTTTCGCGATCAGTTTGTGCGATAACCAAATACACATCAGCACGACCGCCACTTGTTATCCAGTTTTTTGTTCCGTTTAAAAGATAATGATCACCTTTGTCAATAGCTGTTGTGCTTTGTGAAGTTGCATCAGATCCTGCTTCAGGTTCTGATAAACAAAACGCTCCTAAGTATTCACCGGTAGCTAATTTTGTTAAGTATTTTTCTTTTTGAACTTCAGTAGCATAAGCTTCTAATCCATAACATACTAATGAATTGTTTACAGAAACCATTACAGAGGCAGAAGCATCAATTTTTGATAATTCTTCCATAATCAAAACATAAGAAATAGCGTCCATTCCACTTCCTCCATATTTAGGATCTACCATAATCCCCAAGAAGCCTAAATCCCCCATTTTCTTAACTAATTCCTGTGGAAATTCTTGTTTGTTATCTCTTTCGATAACTCCTGGTAATAATTCAGTTTGAGCAAAGTCTCTTGCGGCATCACGAATCATTATATGTTCTTCTGTAAGATTAAAGTCCATTATATGTGTTTTTATTGTGAATTTTTTAAAAAGAAAGTCCAAATATACTGTTTTATTGCGAATTATTAAATTCTAATTTTAATGAATTCATTAGATGTGTCTCTATAGATATCTTGAATATTTGTATGTTTATATAATATTTGTTGTAAAGACTATGAAAAAAGAAGAATACTTTGTGGTAGGAGTAATGTCAGGAACATCTTTAGATGGGATAGATTTGGCATACGTTTATTTTAAAAAAGAGGAAAAGTGGTCTTATAAAATTATTTATGCAGAAACAATTGCATACGATGTCAAATGGGAAATTAAGCTTAAAGATGGAGTTGGGTATTCTAAAATTCAACTAGAAAAATTAAATGTTTCATATACAAAGTTATTATCTGAGGTAATTGTAGGTTTTATAGAAAAATATCAAATAAAAAGTATTGACGCAGTATGTTCACACGGACATACAATATTACATCAGCCTGAGAATAAACTTACACTACAAATTGGAAATCTTAAAGAGTTGTCGCAATTGATAAATCAAAATGTAGTTTGTGATTTTCGAATTCAAGATGTAATGTTAGGAGGACAAGGAGCACCGTTAGTACCAATTGGCGATCAACTGTTGTTTTCAGATTATACTTATTGTGTAAATTTGGGTGGTTTCTCTAATATTTCTACAGAGTCAAATAATGAACGAGTTGCATATGATATTTGTCCGGTGAATATAGTACTGAATCATTATGTGCAAAAAATGAGAGTTTCCTATGATGATAAAGGAATTTTGGCATCTTCTGGAGAAGTTAATCAGTCGCTTTTAGAAAAATTAAACAATTTAAAATACTACAACCAAGCACCTCCAAAGTCATTAGGGTTGGAATGGGTTAAAGTAGTAATCATTCCTTTAATTGATTCTTATGAATTATCCATAAAGGATGTGTTGCGAACTTTTGTAGAACATGCTGCAATTCAAATAGGAAGTGTATTAACAAAAGATAAGTCATCAGTGTTATTTACAGGTGGCGGAGTATATAATTTGTTTTTAATGGAACGAATAATGGCGTTTTCGTCAGTTAAAATAAATATTCCAAATACAGAATTGATAGAATATAAAGAGGCGCTTATTTTTGGTTTTCTAGGAGTGTTAAAACTAAGAAATGAAGTTAATGTTTTAGCCTCGGTTACAGGTGCTGAGAAAGATCATTCTTCTGGAAATACATTTCTTGTTTAAGAAGTCATTTTAGTTTATTATATTTGGCGTTTATTTTAAAAACTTCGTAAATGGAACAGCTTTAACTCCCTTAGGGGATAGATATAAAATTACACTTCATATTGGTCAGATAAGAAAATCTGATATTTCAATTTTACATTAAGAGTTAAAGAAATCATACATGAAAGATTTATTAAAAAAATACGAAGAAAAGCAACCAGAAATAGTTTTTCACTGGAAAGATCAAGTTACTGATGCTGAGGGATGGACGGTAATTAATTCCTTGCGTGGTGGTGCAGCTGGTGGAGGTACACGCATGCGTAAAGGATTAAATAAAAACGAAGTTTTGTCGTTGGCAAAAACGATGGAAGTAAAGTTTACAGTTTCGGGACCTGCAATTGGAGGGGCGAAATCTGGAATTAACTTTGATCCAAATGACCCTAGAAAAAGAGGGGTCTTGGAACGTTGGTATAAAGCAGTAACTCCATTACTAAAACATTATTACGGTACAGGAGGAGATTTAAATGTAGATGCTGATAAGGATGTAATTCCAATTACTGAAAATTGTGGAGTTTGGCATCCGCAAGAAGGAATATTCAATGGGCACTTTAAGCCAACAGAAGCTGACAAAATAAATAGAATTGGTCAGTTACGTCAAGGAGTAATCAAGGTAATTGAAGATGAAACTTTTTCGCCAGATTTATCACGAAAATATACAGTAGCTGACATGCTTACTGGTTATGGTGTAGCCGAAGCAGTAAAGCATTATTATAATATTTACGGAGGTTCAATTGTTGGTAAAAGAGCAATTGTACAAGGTTTTGGAAATGTAGGTTCAGCAGCAGCATACTATTTAACTCAATTAGGAGCTAAAGTTGTTGGTATAATTGATAAAGACGGTGGTTTAATCAATGAAGAAGGATTTTCTATGGAAGAAATGAGAACTTTATTTTTAGATAAAGATGGAAATAAATTAGCGTCAGAAAAAATGATTCCTTTTTCAGAAATCAATGAAAAAATTTGGAGTTTACCAGCTGAAATATTTGTTCCTGCTGCAGCATCAAGATTGGTTTCTCAAGGTCAGGTACAACAAATGATTGATACAGGTTTGGAAGTGATTTCTCCAGGAGCAAACGTTCCTTTTGCAGATAAAGAAATTTTCTTCGGGCCAATTATGGAGTATACCGATCAGCATTTAAGTTTGCTGCCAGATTTTATTTCAAACTGTGGTATAGCAAGAGTTTTTGCTTATTTAATGGAAGCAAGAGTAGAGCATCCAATGTTAGATAAAGCAATATTTGATGATACATCAAATATTATAAAAAATGCGTTAACTAAAACGCATGGGAATAATAGCAGTAAAACAGAAATTTGTAAAACCGCATTCGAAATAGCATTAAAGCAATTAGTTTAATAGATCAAAATTATTGTAGTAAGAATATAAATCGGGATAAAATGTAATAATTGTGTCTCAGAAGTATTATAGAGTAAAACCCACTAGTGGGCAAAATTAAAAACCAAATTATGTTAAAGTATTTTTTAGGAAGTAGCCCAAAGTGGTTTAAAATGACAATGATTACATTCTTAGTAATGAATGTAGTATTGTATTTCGGATTGCCTATGGTTATGGATGCGCACATATCACATAGTATAGTATCATGGTTGTTTATCGGAGAATTTATTTTTACGTTAGCAATGGCATTAAAATGCTACCCATTACAATCTGGAGGGTTATTGGCTATCCAAATTGTTGCCCTTGGATTAACAAGTCCCAAAAATGCATATAATGAAGTTGCTCAAAACCTTGAAGTGGTATTGCTTTTGGTGTTTATGGTGGCTGGGATTTACTTTATGAAGCCTTTGTTGATGTATATTTTTAGTAAAATTTTTACTAAGGTAAAATCAAAAGTCGTTTTATCATTGTTATTTGTATTCTTATCTGCAGTATTATCTGCTTTCTTGGATGCGTTAACTGTTACAGCAGTATTAATTAGTGTTGCAGTAGGGTTTTATGGAGTGTATCATAAAATTCATTCGAGTTCAATAGATCATGATCATGATGGGATTTTGGATAGAACAGAATTAAGTGGTGAAACTTTAGAGCAATTCAGAAGTTTCTTACGTAGTTTAATTATGCATGGTGTTGTAGGTACTGCATTAGGAGGTGTCTGTACACTTGTAGGAGAACCACAAAATTTATTGATAGGAGAACGATTAGGCTGGGATTTTGTAGAGTTCTTTTTACAAATGATGCCTATAACAATTCCAGTATTGATTTGCGGAATGTTAACTACTATGGTGCTAGAGTTAACAGGAGCATTTGGTTTTGGAGCAAAACTACCTAAAGTAGCAGAAGAAATAATCATTAGTTATACGGACGAAGAAGATAAAAATCGTTCTGATAAGGAAAAATATGCTTTATTGGTACAAGGAGTGTCGGCTATTTTATTGATAGCAGGTTTGGCATTGCATTTGGCGCCAGTAGGTATGATTGGTTTGGCACTAATCATAGTGCAAACAGCATTCATGGGGATTATTGAAGAACATGCTTTAGGGCATTCTTTTGAAGAAGCATTGCCTTTTACAGGATTATTAGTTGTGTTTTTTGTAGTAGTTGCTATGATACATGATCAGCATTTATTCAGTCCAATTATTGCATGGGCATTAAGTCAAGATCCAGCTTCTCAGCCAGGATTATTTTATGTAGCAAACGGGGTATTATCCGCCATAAGTGATAATGTGTTTGTGGCTACTGTTTATATTGGAGAAGTACAACAAGCATTTCAAAATGGAGACATTTCTAGAGAGCAATTTGAGAAATTAGCAATTGCAATTAATACAGGTACGAACTTACCAAGTGTAGCTACACCAAATGGTCAGGCAGCATTTTTGTTTTTGTTAACATCATCTTTAGCACCATTAATTAATTTGTCATATGGTAAGATGGTTAAAATGGCATTGCCTTATACTATTGTATTAGGAGGTGTTGGATATATCATGGTTAAGCTGGTGTTGTCATAAAAAAAACATAATTTATAAAAAATAAAGAGCTACTCATTTGAGTAGCTCTTTATTTTTTATATTATTTTGGGAATGTTGATAGTAAAATGTTATATATTTAAAATCAATATTTTTTAAAAGAAAAATAACACGGAAACAATTTAGGAGTTGTATTTTCGTTTGCATAATATTAATCATTAAAAAACTCAAACAAATATGTCGCTAACAATTCAAGAAGTTGCAGAAAGCCTAGAAGGTGAAGTAGTAGAGCAAAAAACACTATCTATTATTAATTTAATAAATGAAGGAGGTCTTGGGGGGCAAATCATAATAGGTCTGTTATTTATTTTATTAGTAGTAGCATTATATATTTATTTTGAGCGTTTATTGGCAATAAAACAAGGAGCTAAAGTTGATGATAATTTCATGAATCAAATTAAAGATCATGTGACAAATGGAAAAATAGAAGCAGCAAATCAATTATGTGCGCAAGATAAATCTCCAGTATCAGCATTAATTCAAAAAGGAATTTCAAGAATAGGAAAGCCTTTAGAGGATATTCATACGGCAATAGAAAACGCTGGTAGATTAGAAATTTACAAATTAGAAAAAAACGTAAGTGTGTTAGCTACCATTTCAGGTGTAGCGCCAATGATTGGATTTCTTGGTACAGTTATTGGAATGATTATATCAATATTCGAAATTGCAAATTCAGGAGGGAACATTGATATTAAAACACTTGCAGGTGGATTGTATACGGCAATGACTACAACAGTTGCAGGGTTGGTTGTAGGTATTGTAGCATATATGGCTTATAACCATTTGGTAGTAAAAACGGATAAAATTATTTATAAAATGGAAGCGAATTCATTAGAATTCTTTGACTTGTTAAACGAACCAGCATAATTTTATAAACTATGAATATTAGAGGTAGGAATAAAGTTACTCCGGAATTTAACATGTCATCCATGACAGATATTGTATTTCTGTTATTGGTGTTTTTTATGATAGCATCCACATTAGTGTCTGCAAATGCAATTGACTTATTACTTCCAAAATCTGGTGGTAAAACAACACAGTCAAAAAGTTTGTCGGTTAGTATTACTAAGGACTTGGATTATTATGTAGACAGTGAAAAAGTTGCTAAAAATAAATTAGAAGCTTATATACTTAATAAAATTGGTGATTTAGAGAAGCCAAGTATTGTATTGCGAGCTGAAGAAACGGTAGAATTGAAAGATTTTGTGTATGTTATGGATATAGCAAACAGAAATAAAATTAAATCTACATTGGCTGTTCGGTCAAAGTAAAAAAAATATTGAATTATGAAACCGACATGTTTAAAATAATTATTTGCTTTCATAGTAATGATTCATTTAAATATCAAAGGTTACATGTGATCATTTAAAAATATTAAAATAACACACATGAAAAAACTATTTAAAGATGAAAATGAAAAGCGGGCGGCTATACTTACGTTTCTGACTGTTTTTATTCTGTTTTTGTGGATGTTTTTTCATTCAGCATTCTCCTATCAAGATCCTCCAGAAGAATATGGTATGGAAGTTAACTTCGGAACAACTGATTTTGGAAAAGGAGATGATCAGCCGTTGGAAGAAATTAAAACACAGCCAGTGGAAGAAGTTGTTCCTGAGGAGCCGGTTGAAGAACCAGTAGTTGAACCGGTTGAGGAAATTATTGAAACTCCTGTTGAAGAAGTAGTTGAGGATGTGATTACAGAAGAAACTGTAGAAGAGGTTCCAGTGATTACTCCTGTTAAAGAAGTTCCTAAAGAAATCCCAAAAGAGGAACCTAAGGAAATTCCTAAGGAAGAACCTAAAGAAACTCCAAAAAAAGAGCCAGCTCCGCCAAAACCTGACCAATCAACCCAAGATGCTTTATCAAGTGTATTGAATGGGCCACCAGCTGATGGAACAGCATCTGGAAGTGAAGGTGATGATGATGAGGTTGGAGATAAAGGAAATGAAAATGGAGATCCAAATGCTCCTGGTTATTATACTAACCCAGGAAATGGCTCAGGGGGGAATTATGATTTAATAGGTCGTTTACCATTACGTAGGCCAAGTCCTATATATACTTGTAGTAAAGAAGGAAGAGTTGTCGTTTCCATAAAAGTTGATCGATCTGGAAAAGTTATTTCAGCAACCCCGGGCACTAAGGGGAGTACAACAACAGATGCTTGTTTATTGAATCGTGCAAAAGAAGCTGCATTAAAAACTAAATGGCAGTCAGCAGCAAATGCTCCAGAAAAGCAAGTTGGAAAAATTATATATAACTTTAGTTTGCGATAAGTATATTTAAAAATATGATGGCTGCGATTAGACAAATAGTTTTAAGATTTGTCTAATCGCAGTTTTTTTTATAAAATAAATTGAGGAGATTTTAAAAATGAATTATAAGGAAACATTAAAATGGCTGTTTAATCAGTTGCCAGTATATCAGAAAATAGGGAAATCAGCTTATAAAGCTGATTTGTCTAATATTATGCAGTTAACTGAATATTTAAATAATCCGCATGAAAAGTTTAAAAGTATTCATGTAGCTGGTACTAATGGTAAAGGATCTTCAAGCCATATGTTAGCTTCCGTGTTGCAAGAAGCAGGTTATAAGGTTGGTTTATATACATCACCACATTTAAAAGATTTTAGAGAACGAATAAAGATTAATGGCAAGATTATTTCTGAAAATAAAGTAGTTGATTTTATAGATAAGCACCAGTCTTTTTTTATTGAAAATTCTCTTTCATTTTTTGAAATGACTGTAGGGATGGCTTTTGATTATTTCGCAACTGAAAAAGTTGATATTGCAATAATTGAAGTTGGTTTAGGAGGACGATTGGATGCTACTAATATAATAATTCCTGAAATAGCATTAATAACTAATATAGGTATTGATCATGTTGCTTTTTTAGGAAATGATTTAAAAAGTATTGCGCTTGAAAAAGCAGGGATTATTAAAAAGGGTGTTCCAGTTGTAATCAGTGAAACTCAAGTAGAAATTCAGGAATTATTTAAAACTAGAGCTGCTTCAGCTAGTGCAAAATTGATATTTGCAGATAAGGTAGTGCTAAAGGACTATAAAACTGATTTGTTAGGTAAGTATCAGCAAAAAAATATAAGAGGTGTAATTGCAGTAATTAACCAGCTTGGAGGTTTTAGTGTGAATGATTCTGAAATCAAATTGGGGCTTTTAAATACAGTGAAAAATACAGGTTTGTTAGGGAGATGGCAAATATTACAAAACGAACCGAAAGTAATATGTGACACTGCTCATAATAAAGAGGGGTTAGAATTGACAATGCTTCAATTGTTAAGCGAAGATCATGAAGAGTTAAGAATAGTCTTGGGTGTAGTTTCCGATAAAGATTTAACGACTATATTACCGTTATTTCCTAAAAAAGCACATTATTATTTCTGTTCCCCAAATATTTCTAGGGCAATGCCAGTTGATGTGTTATATAAGGCTGCAATAGAAGTAGGCTTGTCAGGAATGAAGTATAATTCTGTAAATGAAGCTTTTAGTGCGTCTAAAAATCATTCCTTTCCGAATGATGTGATTTATGTGGGAGGAAGTACTTTTGTTGTTGCGGAAATTATTTAAAAAGATCATTTAGAAACTTTCATTTAAAATAGTTGTAGAGTTAAAAATAGGTGTTATATTTGCACCCGTAATCAATTATTAGGGCAATTAGCTCAGTTGGTTCAGAGCACCTCGTTTACACCGAGGGGGTCAGGGGTTCGAATCCCTTATTGCCCACTTAGTTCTTGATTACATCCTATTTATTAGGGCAATTAGCTCAGTTGGTTCAGAGCACCTCGTTTACACCGAGGGGGTCAGGGGTTCGAATCCCTTATTGCCCACTTAACTTTTAATTAAGTTATTGTTAGATTAGGGTCATTAGCTCAGTTGGTTCAGAGCACCTCGTTTACACCGAGGGGGTCGGGGGTTCGAATCCCTCATGACCCACAAAAGCGTTACAATTATGTAACGCTTTTTTTTATGTCTTTATTATTCAAAATGAAATTCCTGATGGGCTTTAATTAAAGTCTTTAAGGTTGAAATTTTTGAGTACATCTTATTAAAAAAAATGTGTTGTTCTTTTTCTCCAGAACTGTTTAGAAGTTTAGAGCCATCTAATTGTTTTTTCATAAAAACCCTGGCCTCTTCACAAGTTATTTTATCGCTAGTTGCGTAATAGGATAAAATTGAAAAAGGAACATATAACAATTGTTGATTTGGAGTGCTAACCAGTACATTATTGTTCATTAAGAAAAGTTCATTGTAGTATAATTTATAATTTTCTTTTGTATTGTTTATTTTATTGAATAAGGATTCGATTAGTGATGTAGTTTCATTGCATAATGATAACGCTGTATTGGTATCTATTATGTTAGATTGGTGGTAATAGTGTATTTGTTTTAAGGTGCTATTGATGGTGGTGATATCCCATATTTCAGTAATGTTTAAGTTTTCATAAATTTGGCCTAATTTTTTTGCAGCTTTTATTACAGCTAATTTAGGGGTGTATTGATTAAAATTAATTTTAGAGAAATTTGTATCTAACATCTTTAACCAAGTGAAATATTTGAATTTGGTAAGTAATGAGTCAGATAAAGTATAGAATATAGGTATGTCTTTTGCGGAATATAGAATATGATTATCTCCATGAGAGAATAAATTACTTAATAAGTTATATGAATTTTCGAAATACAATTGTAGGTCATCTTCATTAATAATGTTTTGTGTTTTTCTGACAGAAACATGATTTTCTTCTGTAGTGCCAAATAATGTGTCTAAGGATAGATTGTGGTATTTAGCGAGCTTTATACCTTCAGTTAGGGATAGTTTACTTTTTAAGCTGGTGCGTCTGTGAGCAGCATCATAACTAATATCTAAAGCGATCGAAACAGCTTCAATTAATGAGGTATTAGTCGGTAATGATTTACTTAGTTGTGATAATAATATTTCTTGAAACATAATGTAAAATACTAATTACTTGTGATAATCACAAATAGTATAAATTACTGTTGTCTTTATTCAGTTTTAATGTGTGATTATAGCAATAATTTTGAATTGAATTGAATTTAAAATTTATATGTTATGAAAAGAGTTTTTATGGTTTTGTTTTTTGGAATTAACCTATTGGCTTACTCTCAGGTTAAAGAGTTTGGTGCTAATTATTTTAAGGATGTTGAAATAAGGTTGGGGGCTGGTGTTTTGATACCGCAAAATGGATTAAAACATTATTTTGGCGTATCTCCTTTGTTTGAGTTGGGTGCTATGTTTCCTCTCAAGAGAAATAGATCTTTTGAGTTGATTGTTCAAGTGTCTATCCCAAACCAAGAAAAAGAATTTACTTATTTACGAGTAAATGATACAATTAATTCTAAAGCTAGTTATATGTATAATGGGATTTTAAAATTTAAAAAAGAAATAATTAAAAGTAGTAATACTCCTGTATTTGTAGGAGTGGGAGTGGGAGTTTCAAATATTGTTACAAACGGTAGAAATCCATATTATGTAGGTGGAGAGGAGAAAAAATACGAAACAATAACTTCGGTTTTAATCTCTCCTGAAATTGGTGTTAATTATTCGTTTGGTAAAGAATGTAAGCTTTATTTCAGCTTAGGTTTTCAGTATTCGCCTTATAAAATGGAGGGTGCTTTAAGAGAGGGTATTGGGACGTTGTTTTATATTCCTAAAGTTTCATGTACATTTTAGATAAATTAATGTTAAGGATTAAATTCACAATAATATTCTATTTTTAGAAGATTTTGTTGCGTCTTTTTTTATGTGTTAAGATGTATCACAAAAAAAAGCGCTTCATGTAAATGAGGCGCTTTTAATTTATATGATAAAAACCGATTAAGCTTCTTTTGTAGGAGCTGGTTTCTTTTCAACTGGTTTTCTCTCTTCTCTTGGAGGTCTTGGTAATAAAGCCTTTCTAGAAACTTTTTCTTTTCTAGTTTTAGGATCTCTACCAAAATACTTCACATCAAATACATCACCCATGTTTACAACATCAGTTACGTTT
>Ga0209291_1000214_pt1 | contig 57473 bp, 57 predicted proteins | sample GOMGulsemesocosm_FD_184633 | JGI IMG/M metagenome (GOLD analysis project Ga0209291, IMG submission 184633) | Methane-oxidizing microbial communities from mesocosms in the Gulf of Mexico - GOM9B Gulf of Mexico (SPAdes) (version 2) | ecosystem: Environmental > Aquatic > Marine > Cold seeps...
TTGTAGTTACAGAAGGTTATGATACGGAACGTCGTACTTCAAAAATGCGTCATGCAATGCCTGTAATTCCTAAAAAATCATACGCGAAAATTGAGTTGATGATGGAAGATGTTTTTGAACTGAATAATAAATTTAGCGTTAGTTACTTTGCAGAAGCTAAATTGTATGATAAAAAATATATCTTCAATAAGAACACAATCAATAAGAAAGCTTTAAGAGACATTCCTCACATGGAATCTAAAGGAGTTCTAATGAAATAACATACTTCAATTGCAACTATACCTATACCTAACCACCTATATATTTCTAATTATTGGAGTGTCCATATACATTTCAAGAACTTCAACATCTGAAGATTTTTTAATAGGTGGTAGAGATCGAAACGGTCTTGCAATTTTATTTTCTAAATTTGCTGGAGCCATTGGAGTTAGCACTTTGATAACCTATACTGGCTATGCGTATACTTTTGGATGGGGGCTCTTTGCCATGTCTATCGGTTCGGTTATTGGCTATTCAATCTTTGCTTTTTGGGCTGCTCCAAAAATTAAACGACTCTCTATAAAAGGTCAATTTTACACCCAAGGTGATTTAGCCTCCTTCGTTACTAAAGACAGAAAAACAGCTATAATAACTAATATCACAACTATTGTAGTTCAGTTTTTCTGGGTAGTATTATCACTTGCAGGAGGAGCTAAAATTATCGCGTTTTTCGATATATTTTCTTATGAAATAGCACTTCTAATAACTACAGGAGTTGTACTTATTTATGTATTACTTTCTGGGTATAAAGCCGTTATTATTACTGATATTATCCAAGCTTTAATTATCATTATTTTTTTAGCTATTGTAATTTGGGGTATTATTGACATCCCTAACTTAACAGATATAATTTATAATTCAACACCTAAAAAAGTTACTATCGGAAGTGTTATAGGACTCATTTTATATGGTGGTTTATCCGTTTTTGGTATGGCAGACAGGTATCAACTATGTTATTCCGCTAAAAATGAAAAATCGTTAACACTAGGACTAGGGATAGCTATTGTACCTGTTCTTTTTATCTCCTTAATGCTATTACTTATTGGATTATATGTGTTTCAACAAATTCCTTCACTAGATTCTGATACAGTATTTGTGTACGCCATGAAAAACTTCCTAAATCCAACATGGCTACCATTATTGTTAATTTTATTTTTCGCAGGGTTAATGAGTACAGCTGATACTTCAATTTTTGCAGTTGCATCACACAGTATTTTTAACTCCAAAAAAGAAAATAAAATTACCTCCTTACGATACGCAACTGTATTAACCGTAATTACTGCCTTTACACTTGCCTATTTTTGGAGAGATATTGTTGAAATAACAATTGTTGGAGCTGCATTACGAATGACACTTTCCGTAGCAATGATTTATGCTATTAAAAATAATAAAAATAGCGGCCGTTTTATAGCAAGTGCTACTGGAGGAATACTAGGATTACTAATAGGCTTGTTTTTTTTCGGACCTAAACCCACCATTGCTATTATGGTGCTTTTAGGATCATTATTAGGTTTAATTTACAAAAGAAAGCCCAAGAAACAGTAGGTAATTTAATCTAACTTATCTGTCAACTTTTTAAATATTTTCTTAGGATTTTTTCCTTCGTATAGAATTGCATGTATTGCATCTATTATTGGAGTTCTAGCAATTTTTTCGCTCGAAATATTTAAAGCATGTGCGCTTTTTGTAGCGTAATATCCTTCTGCAACCATACTCATTTCCATCTGCGCTGATTTAACCGTATATCCTTTACCTATCATATTTCCAAACATTCTGTTTCTACTAAAAACAGAATACCCTGTTACCAACAAATCTCCTAAATAAGCAGAATCGTTAATATTACGCTTCATTTTATGTCGCTTTTTAATAAATCGTTTCATTTCACGAATACTATTACTCATTAACACACTCTGAAAGTTATCTCCATACCCTAAGCCGTGTGCAACACCAGCAGCAATAGCATAAATATTCTTCAACATTGCTGCATACTCAGTACCAATAATATCATCAGATATTTTACATTTGATATACCAGCTAGATAAAGTTTTTGCAACCAAAGTAGCATGAGCCGCACTTGCACTCGCTATAGTTAAATAAGATAATCGCTCTAATGCCACTTCTTCTGCGTGACATGGGCCTGTAATTACTCCAATATTTTCAAAAGGAATCCCATATTGTTTGTGAAAATGTTCACCAACAATCAAACTACTCTCAGGAACAATTCCCTTAATAGCAGAAAATACAATTTTATCTATTAAGGATACAGTTAAAGGTTTTAATTCATTATGTAAAAAAGCAGAAGGTATTGCAAATATTACTATATCAGCCTTATCAATAACTTCATTAATATTTGAGCTTAATTGCAACTTATTGATATCAAACTCAACAGAACTTAAATAATTAGGGTTATGATGTTCCGTAAGCAAATGCTCAATAGCTGACTCATTACGCATATACCAACCAATTTCCGAACAGTTTTCACACAACATTTTTACAATTGCTGTTGCCCAACTTCCTCCACCGATAACTGCATATTTTTTCTGACTCATATTATTTTATTCGATTGCTTATAATTTGCAAAAATACGAAAAAATTAAGCATTAAAAATATGATTAAACTCATATCCAAAAGCTCCCATTTTAGTTTTGGCATAAAAATTGATTTTACTCTAATATAAAACATATACTTATGAATTATTTAAAACTACTTTTCGGATTATTTACTTTCAGCTTATTCCTAACTTCATGCCATGTAGATGTTATTGAGGAACCTCAACATTACACACCCGTAGAGGCATACCAATCATTAGACGCATATGATTTATGGTATGTTGATATTAATGAAACAACCGGAAATGGCGAAGTTCCTTTTTTGCAAAAAGCATTTACAGTTTCTTTCAGAAACGGGACTTTGTATGCAAACAACAATCTTGTAGGTATTGGGAACACAGGAAATGGTTTTGGAGTTGATGTTGGATATTACAATACCTATAATAACATTGTAGAAATCAGCCATGATATTAATGGATATTGGGAATTAGAGGTATTTCATATCAACGTAAATAAAATTGAACTGTTTCACAGACCAACAAATACATCCTATTTCTTATATGGGCATAATAAAAATAATTTTGACTACGACTTAGTATTCTATGATAATATTCATTATTTCCTACAAGAATATGAGTCTTGGGAAAAAGTAGCTACTATTGGAGGAACGGAAACGGAATTTGATGCCGAAAACTTTATTCAGTTTTTAGCAGGTGGAAATAACAATGAATACCGTAGCTCACAAGATGTGAACGGAACACCTATCAGCAATTTAATTTGGGATTACAGCGGCTTATATAATGTTTCTAATTTTACAGATACTAATTATGTGAAAGCGCTTACCTTAGATTACGACTACTTTGCTGATGAATATTTTGAAATAAGTATTATTACTGATGGAGAAATTGAATTATACCATCCAACTTCAGGAACTGCTTATCGTTTTGTAGGCAGACATTTCATCCAATTTTTAAAATCTACTAAAGGAAAAATAGTAGACAAGAAGAGAACAAAAACCGTGTTAAAAAATTTCCATAAAGAATCTAGTAAAAGAAAATAATAAAACCCATTGATGGGTAAAGATTAGTTTTTAGTTGAGTTATTAAGAAAGTTACGCACTGCCATATGCGTGGCTTTCTTTTTTAGCTTATAAGCTTCGCTAATTTATCATAATTTAAAATAAAGCTTTTTTTTACATGGTTTATTTAATATCAAAAAACTATCTTGTTTGCTGACTTTAATACACAAACATGAACATATCTAATTTCGATAAAAACTCAAATGACAGCTCTTTAAAACCACCCCATTATGACACTATTATTATTGGCTCTGGAGCTGGTGGATTATCAGCTGCGATATGTTTAGCACGTGAAGGCCAAAAAGTATTAGTATTAGAGCAACACGATGTACCTGGAGGCTGGTGTCATAGTTTTTATTTAAACGGGCATCGATTTACACCTGGGGTGCACTATGTAGGTTTATTAGAAAAAGGGCAATCTACAAATGAGCTTTATACGGGTTTAGGTATAGCTAATGACATTTCATTTTATAAAATGAATTCAAAAGCTTTTGAGCATTGTTGGATTGGCGAAGAACGTTTTGATTATCCTGCCAATTATAATGAATTTATAAATGCATTAGTTGAGCGTTTTCCTGAAGAAGAAAAAAATCTAAGGAAATATCTTACAATTGTAAAGAATATTGGAGATCAACTTAAATTGATTCCAAAAATTAGAGGTTTCTGGCAACAAATAACAATTCCTTTTCGTACAAAGCATATGGGAAAATACTCCCCTTTCACTTTAAAACGCGTTATGAATTGGTATCTCAAGGATCCACTGTTAAAAAGTTTTTTAGGAATTCAGTTTGGCGATCATGGATTACCTCCCTCAAAAGCTAGTTTTATAATGCATGCTGCTATAATGGATCACTATTCTTCAGGTGGTTTCTACCCTATGGGAGGTGGTGGTGCCTTAATAAAAGCCATGACTAATAAAATAAAAGCACATAATGGTATCATAAAAACAAGTGCATCCGTAAAACATATTTTACTAGATCATAGCAAGAAAAAGAAAAAAGCTATAGGTGTGGAGTTAGATACTGGAAAGCAATTTTTCGCAAACCGTGTTATATCAAATGCTGATCCTGGAATTACGTACCTCGATTTAATTGGAAAAGAAAATCTTAGCAAGAAACTGTACAAAAGATTAAGTAACACAAAATATTCATGCACTTCTATTATGTTATTCTTAACAGTAGATATGGATGTGAAAGCCGCTGGTTTAGATTCTGGTAACATTTGGTACATGCAAAATAAAAATCTTGATGATGTATATAATGATATGCAACAAAAGGACATCCTATCTGGTAATGAGTTTTCTGGATTATTTATCAGTTGTACAACCCTGAAAGACCCTATTAGTTTTGATGGAAAACATCATACACTAGAAGTAATTACTTATATAAATTATGAGGCATTTAGTGAATTTGAAAATGAAGAAAAAGAGCGCTCAACTGCTTACCTAAAATTTAAAGAACAGCTCATTGAAAAATTCTTAAATAGCTTAGAAAAAGTAATTCCTGGAGTAAGATCACACATAGTGCATAAAACTTTAGGAACCCCTATGACTAATGAGTACTATATCAATTCTACTAGAGGAAATGTTTACGGTACCGAAAAGAGTTTGAAATATATTGGTCCATTTGCATACAAATCTAAAAGTGAAATAGAAAACCTATATATGTGTGGCGCTAGTATTGTATCACATGGTGTTGCTGGAGCAGGTTACTCTGGAGTACAAACCGCTGCTTCAATATTAGGTTGCAGACAAGATGACCTAATAAAACCTGATGATTCACAACATTTGAAAATATATGATGCTGAAGACGCTACTAATTACCCTGAATGGATGCTTAAAAAAATGGAAGTAAAAAAAATGCGTCAAACACTCAAAGAGAATGTCACTAGCTAATTGTTAATAACAATTAAAGATATCCTTTAAAGAAGTACTTAAATTTATAAAATATGAATGATTCATTAAATATTTGTTTGCCTTGTGGGTTTTGTTGTGATGGCACCTTGATTGGTCATGTACAGCTCGACAATGAAGAATTACCTGCTTTGAAGGAGTTAATGAATATTGAGGACGAAAGGGGTAATGGGTTTTTTCTGCAACCTTGCAGCAACTATTGTGATGGGTGTACTATTTATTCCAAAAGGCCTAAGCAATGTGGCAATTTTGAATGTGGGCTTTTAAAATCATATGAACAAAAGGAATTGGATTTTGATTCGGCTATTGAAATAATAAATGAGATTGAACAAAAAAAGATTATCATAGAAAAAAAGCTAGCAACACTTCCCTTTGAACTAAAATCTCAATCATTTTACTTTAAAGTGATAGAATTGAAAAAGATCTTTCAGAAAAAAAAGAGGGAAGCATTATTAATGCAAAATCAGTTGAAATTAATATCCGATCTTGAACAACTCGATAGTCTGATTTCTAAAAAATTCAATATCTCTTTATATGAAAAGCAAGAAGGTAATTAACTTTTTTATCAAAAAAAAACTAACTTCGTTTAATAACCAACTCATTTTATCTCATCGTTGGCGGTAATTAAGAAAAGACGAAACTAAAATTCATCATGAGAGAATATCTTGAAAAATTTAATTTGTTTAATAATCAAGAAATTGAGGACTTCTTAGCTATTTCTAAATTTAGAAAAGTAAAGAAAAATGATTTTTTTATAAAACAAGATGAAGTTTGTGATAATTTATCTTTTGTTAAATCTGGAATATTTCGCTCTTTTTATTATTCTAATTCTGATGATCAAATTACATATTGCTTCACTTTCCAAAATAGTCTATTAATGGCTTATTCCTCATTTATCTCTGGAAAAAAATCTAAGGAAAATCTACAGGCTATTTGTGACGCTGAAATCATCTCAGTTCCTAAAAAAGAGATAGAAAATCTAGCTAAATCTAATACGAAGTGGTTAGAGTTCTTAAAAATAGTTGCAGAACAAGAATATGTTGATTTAGAAAGCTGGATTTTTAATCATCAAAAAGACAAAGCTCAACAACGATATTTAGATTTAATAACAAAACAACCTAAATACATTCAACTAATTCCTCTACAACACATAGCTTCATATCTAGGCATTACTCAAAGACATTTAAGTAGAATAAGAGCGAATATTTCTTATTAGACAAATGTCCTAGAATAGAACTTTAATCTCTTAATAAATTTGCATATGGTTTAACTAAAACAAATATCATATGAAAACAATAATTTTAATTGGAGCAAACGGGAAAATGGGGCAAGCAGCTTTAACTGGGTTGGGGAATCACAAAGTAATAACTGCTGGACGATCAGCTGACTGCTACAATCATCAAGTTGACATTACTAGTGAAGAATCCTTAAGGAAACTATACAAAGATGTAGGCCATTTCGATGCCGTTGTAAACACTGTTGGCCTTTGTGAATATGCACCCTTTACCGAAATGACAGAAAAACAATGGATGACTACAATCTCAAGTAAAATGATGGGGCAAATTAACATTGTACGAATTGGACAAGAATACATAGCGGACAATGGCTCTTTTACTTTAATTACTGGTATTCTGAATGCTAAACCAATACCATATGCCATAGCCGATGCAACTACGAGTGGAGCTATTGATACTTTTGTAAAATGTGTAGCATATGAAATGCCTCGAGGAATACGAGTAAACTCAATTAATCCTACAGTTTTGGAAGAAGCCTGGGAAGTATATGGAGAAATGATGCCTGGTTTTCAATCCGTTTCTAGCGCTTTAGTAGGAAAAGCATTTGAACGCTCTGTGGATGGTTTTATTACTGGTCAGGTTCTTTTTGTAGATGCCTAACAATGTATAAAAAACATAGGCCACAGAAATTATACCAAATGGCCTGTGTTTTTTATTTTACCCCTTAAATAAACCACAGTAACTACTTATAAAAATTCATTTCATCAATAAACTGCCATACTTTGGTATCTAGTAATGGTTTAATGTTTTTTTGAGCAGCAATATTTTTACGAATCATCGTTGAAGATATTTCCATAATTGGCGCAGCTACTCTAGTAATTTTAGGGTGATTTTTAAACTGGTGCTCTACAGCACCTTCAGAAATTCTAGGATATATATACAAATTATAATTAGCCAATATAGCTTCATAGTTTTTCCATTTATGAAAACTTTTCAAATTGTCTTCTCCCATTAATAATGAAAACTCATGTTGTGGATACTTATCTTCTAAATGCGCTAAAGTAAAAACAGTATAATTAGGCTCTGGTAAACCAAATTCAATATCAGAAGGTTTCAACTTATCATAGTTTTCAGTTGCTAAATACACCATTTCTAAGCGATGATGATTTGCTAGTAAACTACTTTTCTTTTTAAAAGGACTTAATGGCGTTACGACCATCCAAACTTGGTTCAAATCAGAATTTTCAACCATGTGATTAGCAATAGCCAAATGTCCAACGTGAATTGGATTAAATGTTCCGAAATACAAACCTACTTTCATTCAAATGCCCACGAATATGGGTAATTTAATTAGTTATTTTTTTGTCAGTCTGAGGTTTGTCAAAGATTAATCAAATGCTACCTTAACTACACCTCAACAAGCTAAGTGTGACCTATATATTATATTTTCTTTTTTAAGAAACTATGAGCCAACTCTTCTGCTTCTTTTAAAGCAACATCCAAATTGTCATTTTCTATAATAAAATCAAACTGAGGAGCTGTAGCCAACTCAATTGAAGCTTTTGCTACACGCATATTAATTTTATCTTCACTCTCTGTAGAACGTTTTTTAAGTCGAATTTTAAGTTCTTCAATACTTGGTGGTTTTACAAAAACCGACAATGTACGTTCCGGATAAATACGCTTAATATCAATCCCCCCAACTACATCTATATCAAAAATAACATGTTTTCCTTTGGACCAAATACGTTCCACTTCTGATTTTAGTGTTCCGTAAAAATTATCACGATACACTTCTTCCCATTCTAGAAATTCTTCAGCCTTTATTTTATTTTTGAATTCTTTAAGTGACAAGAAATAGTAATCTTTACCATCAACTTCTTCACCTCTAGCTTCACGTGAAGTAGCCGAAATAGAAAATTCTAAATTCAGCTTTTCAATGCCTAATAAATGCCTAACAATTGTTGTTTTTCCTGACCCAGACGGTGCTGAAAAAACGATTAATTTTCCTTTAATCATTACAATACGTTTAACAATTGTTCTTTAATCTTTTCTAACTCATCTTTCATCTGAACTACTAATTTTTGCATTGGTGCGTAATTAGATTTTGAACCGATAGTATTTATTTCTCTACCCATTTCCTGAGCGATAAATCCTAATTTTTTACCATTAGAATCTTCTGAGTTTATAGACGATATAAAATAATCTAAATGATTGCTCAAGCGTACTTTTTCTTCAGTAATATCATATTTTTCAATATAATATACCAATTCTTGTTCAAAACGGTTTTCATCAACCTTTTCTTTTAAATCAGCAATTCCTTTTTGTAAACGTTCTTTTACTCCAGCAATACGCTCAGGATCTACAGCAATTACTTGCTCTAACAATTCTCTAATATTATCGTTACGTTGCAAGAATTCTGTTTCCAAAACCCTTCCTTCATCTACTCTATATCCAACAATATTACCAATCGCCTCTTGAATATGAGTTTCAATTGTTTTCCACTCATTTTCATCAATCTCAGCACGTTCAGCTCTTGCTGTATCAGGCATACGCATAGCTATTTCTAAGCATTTTTCAATAGAAGTATCTGGAGCGATTGCGTGTAATTGCTTCATGTACTCTCTTACAACAGCTTCATTTATTTTTGTAGATGTTTCTTCACCGGTAACCTCTACGAATAATGACACGTCAATTTTCCCTCTAACAATTGATTTTGCAACCAATCTCCTTAATGGCAATTCCTTTTCTTTATAGTAAGAAGGCATTCTGACATTCATATCAAGGCTTTTACTATTCAATGATTTTAATTCAATAGTAATTTTTTTGGTTGGAAGTTGCAGTACGCTTTTCCCATAACCAGTCATAGATTGTATCATAGTTGTCTGAAAAATTTGCACAAAGGTACATAAATTTACAGAGCTATTTTAACCTATTTACAAGGCAGAATATCGGTTCGTAAAAAATTACTTATCTTTAAAATTGAATGCATTTTTTACATAAAAAATGCATATTACAATTAAACCCATTTGGGCGGACTAATCTTTTTAAAAAAATTATGGAAAACATTAACTGGCTTGCATTAGTAGTAGCATCACTTTCAACATTAGTAATTGGTTTTATCTGGTATCACCCAAAAGTATTTGGGACAATTTGGATGAAAGAAATTGGAATGACTGAAGAAAAAGCCAAAAATAGCAATATGGCGCTAACTTTTGGTCTTTCTGTAATACTTGCCTTTTTGGTTTCATTTTTTCTTATGACAATAGTGTTTATGGGAGGTCCTCCAGAAATGCCACATGGTTCAGCTGAATTCATGACCTTTAAACACGGTGCAGCTCATGGTACAATGCTAGGGTTATTTGTAATATTACCTGTAATTGTAACAAATGGATTATTTGAGCAACGCTCCTTTAAATACATGATGATTGTAACAGGCTACTGGACTGTAGCATTTGCTATAATGGGTGGGATCATTAATGGGTGGACATAAACATAAGAAAACAGAACTACACAAGATAAGATTCCGAAGATATAAATCTTCGGAATGACAATTAATACCTAAAGTAAAAGGCTATCTGAAAAGTAAATTATCTTGTCATATTGAGCTTGTCGAAATATTTTAGCCTATTGATAGGTAATAGGACTTCGACAACAAGCTCAGTTTGACAATCTCTTATTTTTCCTTTTTAAACGGAAATCTTTGTTCAAAAACCGAAGGTTTTATTTTTCTTATAAATGGTTTGAATAAAAAGTTAGCTACCGATTTTTTATGACGAACATAACAAGTTAATTCTTCCGGAACAGCTCCTAAAGTACTTTTTATCTCTCCTGCAGTTCTTCCAAAATTGATATAGCCTAATTTTCTTTCTATCCCAATTTTTACATAATCATATAGCATTCTTGAATAAATAGCATGCTTCTTATTCAAGCTATAATCAATCCCCACATAATGTGCATCTAATGAGTTTTTACTAACCACACCACTCATAAACCCTACTAGTTTATCTTCTAAAAAATACCCTCTTAATACAAAATTCTCTTTCAATACTTCTTTCAGAGAAACATAAGTAGCTATGTTTAATGTTTCAGGGTTAAAACTTGATTTATCCTTTACATTATAATACAACCTTTTTAACTCATTTTTATAGTGTTTTACATCTTCGGAAGTAAAATCTTTCGCAACTAAGTTACCACTAGTTTTATATGCCTTCTTGGCTTTAACTCTGAATTTAGATTTAAATGAACTTAAGTAATCGTCAAATTCACTCCATTCTGGGTTAAGGGTTAAAACCATATTCGGATCTACCTGAACCGGTGAGTAATTGTATTTTTTTAAATTATTCGCTATTGGCAATGATTTGGTTATAAAATCCTTTAACAAAATAATATCCACCCATTTCTCCAAGTATTTATTAGCATTTATAATCGCCTGAATACCTTTTATCAATTGCTCTAAAACAAGTTTCTTATCTTCATTTGGCTTTATGTAAATACCATGCTCACCACTTAAAAAAGCACTTCCGCAAATCATGATTTTCACATAATTCCTCTTTATTAAATTCCCTAAGCAAAAACTCGCTTTTTGAATAAATGCATTTGCATTAGAAGTAAAATCCGCTGCTACAAAATCAAATTCTAACACTTGAATAGTAGCAATAGAAATTGGTTCATTTCCATTAAAAACAACTAAATAAAAAAACTGTATTCTATGTGCATTATGAACTTCAAAAGCCTTTAAGTATGGTTTTGTAAAATATATATTCTTTGCTCCTGATAAGCTTTCCCAAACCAACTCTGGAACCTCATCGATATAGTTAAAAATTCTAGTAGAATATTTCATTAAACAGCCTTTACCGATTTATTTGGTTTACTTACTAAATATACACCAATAAAAATTAATATTGCCGCAATTATTTTTGTTACACTCAAAGAGTCACTCCCCATCATAATTGCAAATATTCCAGCTATTACTGGTTGAAAATACAAAAAAGTACTCACTGTTGAAGCCTTTAACTCACGTAAAGCTAATGGATTTAGCAAATAAGTTCCAAAAGTAGCAGCTATAATTACAAACCCAACTGAGAAATAAGTGTAAGGCTTAAATGTATTTAAATCTATTTCACAAACTTCATTAAACCCAAAAGGAGTTACCATAATTAACCCAAACAAAAACAACCATTTTATAAAAGTAAACGGATGGTATTTAGTAGTAAGTTGTTTTATAATAACAAAATAAATACTAAATGACACAGCATTGATAAACACTAAAAAGTTCCCCAAAAGTATATTATCACTAGATGCCGTAGGTTTACCATATAACGTCAATACTAGTGCCCCAGATAGCCCCAAAATTATTCCTAAAATTTTTAATGAAGTAATTCTTTCTTTTAAGATAAATGCTGACATAATTAACACCAGTATAGGCACAACAACCATGATTACTGACGCATTAATTGGTGTAGTATAAGACAAGCCTTTAAAAAAAGTTAACATATTTAAGGTTACTCCAAAAAATGCAGCTGCGATGAAAACTAAAAAATCTTTTCCTGAGACTTTTTCTTTTGGTGCTAAAAAACTAAACATCCAAAACAATAATGTAGCTCCAAATAATCGCAACAAAATAAATCCATATGGTTTTATATATCCACCGTCAATTACATCATTTGCAAATGTAAAAGTAATCCCATAAAAAACTTGTACTAAGAATGCAGCTATAAAAGCAAAACTTTTTTTACTTAACATTAATATGTTCTTTTGCTAATGCAATTGTTTTTTTTGAATTACCTATAAATATAGTGCCATTATATAACAATACAGGTCGTTTTAAAAACGTATAGTGTTCTAAAATATACTTTTTATAATCCGCTTCTGTTAAGCTTGTATTTTTTAAATCTTTTTCTTTGTATAATCTTGCTCGTTTACTAAATAAAGCTTCATAACTCCCAGATAACTGATGCATTTCTTCCAGCTGAGAAATAGTAACTACATCTGTTTTTATGTCTTGTAAAATCACTTCCGAAGGTAAATTCCATTCTGACATAATTCGCTTACAAGTATCACAGGTTGATAGGTAATATATTTTTTTCATTTCAATTAATTATAACTGATTACAAAATAAAAGCATTTTAATTTTAAAACTGGTTTTAATTCAATAAATATTACTTTTATACTGTATAAATTTGAAAAAACTGAGCAATGAAGTTCAACACAAAAACTATTCATAGTGATCAAGAACACTAACCCACTACTGGCGCTGTAATACCTCTTATATTTCAATCATCTACTTTTGTACAACCCAGATCAGGAATACATAAAGGATATGAATATTCAAGAACAGCTTTAGAAAATAGCTTAACTTCAATTAAAAATGGAATTACAGACTCTTTAATTAGATTGAGTGTAGCAATTAGCTGATTTAAAACAAGCTATTGGATAATTTTCCTGTGAGCTTTAAAATATTAATAAAAAACCCACATTATTCGATAATTTATTGAGTTTTTTTTTGTTTTATGTTACTCCTAATTCCTATTATTCACTTGATATATTAATTTTTCTTCAAGTTTATATATACTGGAAAATGATCACTATAACCACCTAAATATCGTTTTCCACTAAAAGTTCTAAAAGGCAATCCTTTATTTCGTCCTTTCCATTCTTTCAGAAATTCCTCATCAAAAATATCAGCATTTTGAAAGCTATGCCTTCCTTTTTCTAGCTTAAAGAAATTATGAGAAAATATTATTTGATCAAACAAATGCCATTTCGAATAATAACTCAAACTACCTCGGGTAATATTCATTAATTTCTCAAATGGATTATACATACTTGATGTAACCAAATATTTTTTTACACTTACATCAACTGGGTTATCATTAAAATCACCCATTATTATCACTTTTGACGAGCTATTTATTTCAGATTGACGCTCTATAAAACTTGTGATTTGTTCAGCTGCCTGTACTCGTTTATGACTTGTTAAATCAGCCCCATCTCGCCTTGAAGGCCAATGACACACAAATACATGTACTTGTTCTCCATTCAAAATTCCTTTTACATATAAAGCATCTCGTGTATAATCCTTAACACCATTGGTTTCATAGATATCTACAGGTATTGACTCAGAATCTTCCAAGGTAAAATAATCTTCATTTATCAACAAAGCTACATCTATTCCACGTTCATCAGGGGAGTCATAATGCACAAAATTATAATTAGCCTTTTTTAAATATTCACTTTCTACCAAATCTTGAATTACACCAGCATTTTCAACTTCAGCAATACCAACTAAAACTGGTGGCTTTCCTGTTTTGTCATTAGCAATACTTGAAATTGCTTTACCCATTTTATATACCTTTTTACGATACTTTTTTTCTGTCCAAAACTTCTTACCCCATGGTAAAAAATCACGATCCAAAGTATTCGGATCTTGCTTTGTATCGAATAAATTTTCAAGATTATAAAACGCTATAGTATATATTGAATTCATCTATGCTCTAAATTAATTTGAATGCTCTAAATTAGTAAATTAGAATCTTATACGTAGCTTTGCGCTATCGAAATTGAATTATGATAGAAAAGAAACAAATTGAGCACGAAAATGTAGTGCTTATTGGTATTATAACAAGAATTCAGAACGAAGAAAAATCTAAAGAATACTTAGATGAATTAGAGTTTCTGACCTATACTGCTGGTGGAGAAGTTAAAAAACGATTCACACAACGTATGGACATGCCTAACTCAAAAACTTTTATTGGCTCAGGAAAATTAGAAGATGTTCGTGTTTTTATTGAACAAAACAATATTGGTACTGCAATTTTTGATGACGAACTAACGCCTTCACAACAAAAAAATATAGAAAAAGTTTTAGATTGTAAAATCTTAGACCGTACCCTATTGATTCTTGATATTTTTGCACAACGCGCACAAACATCTTATGCAAGAACTCAGGTAGAATTAGCTCAATACCAATATTTTTTACCTCGTTTAACAGGGCTATGGACTCACTTGGAGCGTCAACGTGGTGGTATTGGAATGCGCGGACCTGGAGAGACAGAAATTGAAACCGATAGACGTATTGTCCGTGATAAAATTTCATTACTAAGAAAAAAAATGGATGCTATTGACAAACAAATGGCTACACAAAGAAGCAATAGAGGTGAATTAATACGTGTTGCTTTAGTTGGATACACCAATGTTGGAAAATCCACCTTAATGAACGTAATAGCAAAGTCAGAAGTTTTTGCTGAAAATAAATTGTTTGCTACATTAGATACTACAGTACGAAAAGTAGTTATTAAAAATCTACCTTTCTTATTAAGTGATACGGTAGGGTTTATCCGTAAACTACCTACTCAGTTAGTAGATTCGTTTAAAAGTACGCTAGATGAAGTTAGAGAAGCTGACATTTTATTACATGTAGTTGATATTTCGCATCCAACTTTTGAAGATCAAATTGATTCTGTAAATAAAATTTTAGGGGAAATTAAGAGCTCTGATAAACCAACAATAATGGTGTTTAATAAAATTGATAGTTATGAACATGAAACTATTGATGAAGACGATATCGTTACTGAACGTACCAAAGCACACTATACTTTAGAAGACTGGAAAGAAACTTGGATGAATGATATTGGCGACAACGCTTTATTTATTTCAGCTACTGAAAAAGAGAATATTGAAGACTTTAAGAAACGAGTGTATAGTGAGGTAAGGCGTATTCATATTACGCGATTTCCTTATAACAAGTTCTTATATCCTGATTATGACGAAAACTTTGCCTAAAATATTTCTTAGTTAAAATTTACTCTATAACGACTAAATTTAATAATACTACAAAAAATTCGACAAGCTCAGCTTGACAACAACTAAAAAGGCTCACTATAATAGTGAGCCTTTTTATTATATAATTAACTATTCTTTAAAATGCATAGTTAAACCCTAAACCAAATGTTTCTCTAATTTGGAAACCATTACGCTGAACATTATCATCATAAAGCGCTTGAAATGTTAAGTTAGCAGAAATATACTTATTTACCTGCATAGCTAAGTTCATTGTATAATCAATATCTACATTTTGAGGATCTTCTAAATAATTTGAGTATAATGCTAATATATTCTCTACAGAAATATTTTTCATTAATTCAACTTTATAATACCCTCTTACAGCAGCTCCTAATTCAAAACGCTCAGTATCTCCTGATTCAGTTCCATAAGCTCCAGCAAATTCTTTGTGTACTAAAATTAATTTACCAGCAGCTGGTGAAATATTCACATGTAAGTTATCTGATTTTTTCCATAACAACCCAGGCCCAGCTTGGAAATAAACTGGAGAAAAGAAATGAGAATTTGCTCCTAATGCAACTCCATCTGAGTCATATACAAAACCCTTATCCATCTGTGTTTTCATATTAAAATATACTGAATAAAACCAGTTACCTTTCATTTTCTTACCGGCTAAAGAATTAAATTCTAAACGGTCATTGTTTTTAGTAAAATCTTCTTGTCCTTTGTTTTTATTCACTCCATAATCTGCAATAAGTTTATTATCCCAAATTAAATCCCCTTTAGTTAAATTGAAATCATAATTCACTAAAATATTAGCTGCAATATTACCAATACCACCACCAGTCCATTCGTTATTGAATGCTGATTGATTAAATGTTATTAATACATTACCTCCTCTTTTCCATCCATCCGTGATTGAATCTTTAGCGGCTTCTTCTTGAGCGAAAATACTTCCTGTTGTTAATGCAAGTACTAATGCAAATACTATTTTTTTCATAATTGTTAGTTTTAAATTTTTGAAGGGCAAATATAGACATTGTCTAGAGAATGACAAAACAACCTCAAGAGACTAAAAAACAAGTAATTATAGCTTGTTTTTTTTATAAAGAGGAACTGAAGAACAAGCTTCTCCATACATTACTGATTTAGCTACCGAAATTAACTTACTAGTAATATTCAAGTAAGCACTCTGAGGAACTGGCTTATTCGAACATCCTTTTATAATCACAAACTTATCTTGATATATTGATAAATCAATACTAGCTAAAACCTCATTATAAAGAGATGTTTCTAACGTTTCCAAATTACCTATTACAACTTTTTTAGAAAACGAGTTTATTTTAACAACAAATAGCATAAAAGCCCATGCAGGAACTATTGCTTCAGTACTGCAATTTACAGCTACATAACTATCTTGATATTGCTCCCAATCGTGATTTTCTAAACCTGCACGAAATTCTTTTTCTCGAAGAATAAATCCTTGGTCTAACCACTGAGAAATATCTACCTGAATCCGATTTCCAGCTATATAATAATCCTCTAAGTCAAACGTAATTAAATTTGTATTCTCTGCAACTTTATTTTTAATTTCTCCTGACATAATATCTTTAAAAAACAATTCCTGCAAAAAGCAGGAATCAGTATACATTTATATTTTATCTCTTAAAGCATCCCTAGCTCTAATTTTGCCTCGTCACTCATCAAATCTTTAGTCCACGCTGGCTCAAAAGTAATTTCAACCTCACAGTCATTCACTTCCTTTAAAGATTTAATTTTATCTTCTACTTCTTTAGGCAATGTCTCGGCAACTGGGCAATTAGGGGTAGTTAAGGTCATGATTACTTTCACATCATAATCTTCATTAACCATAACATCATATATTAATCCTAATTCATATACGTCAACTGGTATTTCAGGATCATAAACTGTTTTAATTACTTTAACAATTTTTTCCCCTAACTCATTTACATCTATTTCTTCTGACATTTTTTCTTTTATTAAGTTCCTCTTATTTAAGGAAAAAGTAAAAACTAATTTGTTTTTACTTGTGTTTGGAATGCAACAGCATATAATTTTATTTGCTTAATCATACTTACTAAACCATTTGCTCGTGTTGGAGATAAATGCTCTTTCAATCCTATTTCATCAACAAAATTAGTGTTCGCTGCTAATATTTCACTTGGTGATTGATTTGTAAATGTACGTATCAAAATAGAAACTATTCCCTTAGTAATTATCGCATCACTATCTGCCGTGTAAACAATTTTGCCTTCCTGCAAATCAGCATGTAACCACACTTTAGACTGACATCCTTTTATAAGGTTTTCTTCTTTTTTATACTGACTATCAATCATGGGTAATGATTTTCCTAATTCAATCATATACTCATAACGTTCCATCCAATCATCAAACATCGAAAACTCGTCTACAAGCTCACTTTGTATTTCATTTATAGTCATAAGGTTTTATTTTTCAGTCGACAAAGATAAAACTTTGTTTACCAAAACTTCTAACGCTTTAGGAGGAAATCCACCATCAAAGGTTTGAGATGTGTATTTTTCTCCTTTTTTAAAGACTGAAATTGTTGTGTTTGGTGCACCATCATAAAAACGTTTTTTAGTTGGTGCTTCATAAGTTCCTATTTCATCTACGGAAATATCATTTATTATTCCTTTCAACTCTGAAATATCTCTTTTAAGTACAGCTACTTTTTTAGCCTTCCCTTGGTATTCTTTAACCACGGTTGCGTATGTTTCATATACCGTAAAAGTATAATGATACCCCCTAGTATGCGAATCATAAATAGCTATGAGATCTTTTTGAATATCCTCTTTCTTTAATTTAGTTTCTTTTACAACCTCCTCTTTTACTATTACATTCTCTGAAGAACTAGCTTTTTTAGTAGCTCCACACGAGTTAAATGTTAATATGCTTAAAATAATCAATATTAATTTCATGACTAATTGGTTTTTAATGATATACTATAATAATACAAAAAAGAAGCCAAACTATTACAATAACATCATTTTTGCTTTTTTAACAGAACTTACTAAAGCATCAACATCCTCTTTTGTATTATAAAACATAAAAGATGCACGTATTGTTCCAGGGATATTAAAAAATTGCATAATAGGTTGCGTACAATGATGTCCTGTCCTAACTGCCACACCTAATTTATCTACAATTGTCCCTATATCATATGGATGACAACCTCCAATATTAAATGATATTACCGAAACCTTATCTTTAGCTGTACCTACAAAATTTAACCCTTCTATTTTACCCAACTCTTCTGTGGCATATTGTAGTAATTCTATTTCTTGTTCTTGTATGTATTTAAATCCAACTGAGTTCATATAATCCAATGCGACTCCAAAAACAATTCCTCCTGCAATATTTGGTGTTCCTGCTTCAAATTTATGAGGTAGACAAGCGTAAGTAGTCTCTTCAAAAGTTACCTCTTTTATCATTTCTCCACCACCTTGATAAGGAGGCATGATATTTAACCATTCTTCTTTACCATATAGCATTCCTACTCCAGTAGGTCCACACATTTTATGTGCCGAACATACATAAAAGTCGCAATTTAATTCTTGTAAATCTGGTTTTATATGTGGCGTTGCTTGCGCGCCATCAATTAAAACTACAGCATCATATTCATGTGCTCTATCAATAATATACTTTATAGGATTGATCGTTCCTAATGCATTTGAAACATGATTTACTGCAACTAGTTTTGTTTTATCAGATAACAACTTATTATAGTCATCCATAAGTAATTCCCCTTTGTCATTCATCGGAATTACTTTTAAAATAGCACCTGTACGTTCACATAACATTTGCCAAGGCACGATATTAGAATGATGCTCCAAATGGGAAACAATTATTTCGTCTCCTTTTGACAATAACGACGTGAAACCACTTGCAACAAGGTTAATTCCATCTGTAGTTCCTTTTGTAAATAAAACTTCAAAATCATGCCTTGCATTAAAGTGAACTTGTAATTTCTTACGAGCCTCTTCGTAAGCATCCGTAGCTTTCTGACTTAGAGTATGAACACCACGATGAATATTTGCATTAATTTCTGTATAATATTTAGTTATTGCATCAATAACCACTTGTGGTTTTTGTGATGACGCCCCATTATCTAAATACACTAATGGCTTACCATTTACTTCTTGACGAAGAATTGGAAAGTCTTTTTTTATACTTTTTATATCTTTTTCCAACACCATTGCTAATAACTTGTTTCTAAGCACAAAGTTATTGATTATTTCATACAAAAAAGCCTCATGAGACTAAATCTCATAAAGCTTTAATATTATTAGTTAATAACTTAGTTAATTTACCATACCATCTCTAGCGCCACCATCAGCAAATAATGCTCTCATTCTCGTCTTTTGCCCTTCAGAAAACATATACATACAAGCATCATCTACATAATCCATGTAATTCATTGTCATATCATTTGATCGACAGTTTACTGTTGGATATGATGGACAACCATAATTTGGTCCATCTGAAGAAGGAGTATCGGACACAAAATCGTCTTTTCTACACCTTCCATCTCCCCAAATATGACGCAAATTTAAATAATGACCAACTTCATGAGTTGCTGTTCTCCCTTCATCAAAAGGCGCAGAAACATACCCTTGACTTCCAAAATATTGAGGCGAAATAACGACTCCATCAGTAGTTGCACTACCTCCAGGAAATTGTGCATAACCTAAAATACCTCCTCCTATATTACACACCCATATATTTAAGTGAGTATTTGGGCTCACAACATCTACACCTCCATTTGATGTATATTTCATTGAATCATTAGTCCCCCATGAAGTAGTCGCTGTGTTCTTTCTCGTAATTCCTGCCAACACAAATTCAACTTCACTATCAGCTGCCAAGCCTGAAAATTCAGATGGAATTTGATTTACATCAGAATTAGTTTTTCTAAAATCATTATTCAATACTGCAATCTGCGAATTTATTTGAGCATCACTAATATTTTGTTGTGAAGTATTATAAATTACATGCACATATACAGGAATCACTATTGTTCCTAAATTATCTGGGACAGGGTCTGGGTCTCCACCACCATTTCCGCCTCCACCGTTTCCGTTACCATTACCTGGTTTGGCAAATATATTAGTACGCGCCTCAATCTCTTCCATTCGCTGTAGCATTCCTGGGTTTTCTTGCAATTGCCTTGCAAGTACATTCATAGAATGACATTGCCTACTTGTAGTATTTTCTGCCATTCTATCTAACTCTCCAGCATCCACCCCCAAATCTACACGTTGTTGTTCCTCTTGAGGAATTTGATTTTCTAAATTATCTGTATCACAAGACCAGAATAAAAACGTAGCAACGAAAGTTGCAATCAGAACTTTTTTCATATAGTATAAATTTGTTTGTTACATAATGAAGTTCCTAAATTCTTACTTTTGTTACCTATTTATTTAACATTTGTTAATATTAATGTTAAATATTCGACAAAACACTATTTTTTATCGATAAAAATCACGCTTCAACACAAAAAAAAACCTCAATTGAATAAACTCAATTGAGGTTTTTTATATTCTTTTAAACTTATCTATAAATCAAACCCTAAGTTAACATTCAATTTCATTGCTATCAACTTATTAATTCTACTTTTTAATTCTGGTATTCTAACACTTTCTAATACTGCATTAGAAAACGCATACATTAATAATGCTTTCGCTTCCTTTTTTGGAATTCCACGTTGTTGCATATAAAATAATGCTTGGTCATCTAACTGACCAATTGTACAACCATGTGAACACTTTACATCATCTGCAAAAATCTCTAATTGTGGTTTTGCATTTACTGTAGCTTTATCGCTTACCAAAACATTATTGTTTTGCTGGTAAGCATTTGTTTTTTGCGCTTCCTTATCAACGATTACTTTTCCGTTAAACACACCTGTTGATCTGTCGTCATAAATACCCTTATAATCTTGATGACTTTCACAATTTGGTGCTATATGGTGTACCAACGTATGATGATCTACATGTTGTTTGTCTTCTAAAATAGTAATCCCTTTTAATATAGAATCTACATGCTCTCCATTTTGAAAGAAATTCAAGTTATTTCTAATAATTTTTCCTCCAAAAGAAAAAGTATGTACTGAACAAACTGTATCACTTTCTTGTGCTACATATGTATTATCTACAAGTGAAGCAGAACTTTTATCATTCTGAATTTTGTAATAATCTACATTTGCTCTTTTTTCAGCAAATATTTCTGTTACAGTATTCGTTAATACAGCATTTTCCGACAAACTCTGATGGCGTTCAATTATTTGAACATGAGAATTTTCACTAGCTACAATTAAGTTTCGAGGCTGCAATAATGTAGCAGATTCATTTCCTGTAGCAAAATTGATAATTTGAATAGGCTTATCTACCTCAACATTTTTAGGTATATATATGTAAGCTCCCTCACTTGCAAAAGCAGTGTTTAAAGCTGTCATATTATCTTGTTTAGCTACTTTATTGAAGTAATTTTCAATAACTGCTTTGTGCTTTGTTTTTGTAAAGGCAGCAGATAACAAACAAACATCTATTACATCATGCGTCGTATCAGATAAAAATGAACTATACTTCCCATCAATAAAAACAATTTTATAAGAATCTATATCGTGAATAAAATATTTCTTCACTTCTGCAAACTCTATCGCTTGTTCTTTATTAGGAAAGATACTGTAGTCTTCTTTTAATATTGAATTTAAAGAAGTGTATTTCCAAGCTTCTAATTTCTTCGTTGGAAACCCTAAAACTTCAAAATCCTTTAATGCTTTAGTTCTAATTTCATGTATATCAGAGTTGATATTCACGCCATTCTCAAAAGCAACATATGATGATAATAATTTTTCTTTTAACTCCATTTACTCAATGTTTAATAGTTATTCAAGCACTTGTTAAATACTAAGAACTACTAATTATGCATTAATTTCTTCCTTAATCCAGTCATACCCTTTTTCTTCTAACTCTAAAGCCAAAGAAGCGTCTCCTGATTTCACAATTTTACCATCAAATAATACATGTACAAAATCAGGCTTTATATAATCTAATAAACGTTGGTAATGCGTAATAATCACTACTGCATTATCATCTCTTTTTAATTTATTAACTCCATTAGCTACAATACGTAATGCATCAATATCCAATCCTGAATCTGTTTCGTCTAAAATAGCTAATTTTGGTTCCAACATAGCCATCTGAAAAATCTCATTACGTTTTTTCTCTCCTCCAGAAAATCCTTCATTTAGTGAACGAGATAAAAACTTACGATCAATCTCTAATAATTCTGATTTCTCACGAATCATTTTTAACATATCCTTTGCTGGCATGTCTTCTTTACCATTCGCCTTACGAGTTTCATTTATTGCTGTTTTGATAAAGTTTGTTACCGAAACACCTGGTATTTCTACTGGATATTGAAAAGATAAAAACACTCCTTTATGAGCTCTTTCTGCAGGATCTAACTCTGAAATATCTTCTCCATCTAATGAAATATCACCTTGAGATACTTCATATTCTTCTTTTCCTGCAATAACAGCTGATAAAGTACTTTTTCCAGCACCATTTGGCCCCATTATAGCATGGATTTCTCCTGCATTAACAGTTAAATTAATTCCTTTAAGAATTCCTTTATCCTCTATACCTGCATGTAAATTTTTAATTTCTAACATCTTATTCTTTTCCTAGTGTTATAACATCATTTTTTTCTGGAACTGGCTTAGTTACCTTTAGTATTTCTACAATTTTAACTTTTAATGGCCAACCTTCTTCTCCTTCAGCTTTAGGAATAATTTCTCCTTTTACTTCTACAGGAACCATATCAGTATCTAATACTTTATATGGACTTACCTTTTTATCCAAGGCTACTGAATTCTCATCTAATATAACTCCATACACTTCTGTAGGTGTTTGTAAGATTGCCGCATCAGCATAATATAAATAGCTCCCTTTCAATATTTGATAAGCAACAGCTTCTGCTGCTGTTTCAGTAGTAACCTCTTTTTTATCTGTTTTACATGCAATAAACATTGCTAAACATAATATTAAAACTAACTTTTTCATGAGTTTATTTTTTTTAACCTACTGAACCTTCTAAACTGATTTCTAATAATTTTTGTGCTTCAACTGCAAATTCCATCGGTAACTTATTTAATACATCTTTACTAAAACCATTTACGATTAATGCAATTGCTTTTTCAGTATCAATACCACGTTGGTTACAATAGAAAATTTGATCTTCACCAATTTTACTTGTTGTAGCCTCATGTTCTACTTGTGCAGATTTGTTTTTTACTTCTATATACGGGAAGGTATGTGCTCCACATGCATTCCCCATTAAAAGAGAATCGCATTGCGAGAAGTTCCTTGCATTTTCAGCTCTTGGCCCCATGTGAACCAATCCTCTATAAGAATTTTGTGATTTACCCGCAGATATTCCTTTAGAAATAATAGTACTCTTGGTATTCTTCCCTAAGTGAATCATTTTAGTTCCTGTATCAGCTTGCTGGTAATTATTCGTCACAGCAATAGAGTAAAATTCTCCAATTGAGTTATTTCCTTTTAAAATACATGATGGGTATTTCCAAGTTACAGCACTACCTGTTTCTACTTGTGTCCATGAGATTTTTGCATTCTTCTCACACAATCCTCTTTTCGTTACAAAATTGTAAACCCCACCTAATCCCTCACTATTTCCAGGATACCAGTTTTGTACTGTTGAATATTTTATCTCTGCATCATCTAAAGCTATTAACTCTACAACTGCTGCGTGTAATTGATTTTCATCTCTACTTGGAGCAGTACATCCCTCTAAATAACTTACATATGACCCTTCATCAGCAATTAATAACGTTCTTTCAAACTGACCAGTTCCTGCTTGATTTATTCTAAAATATGTAGATAACTCCATAGGACAACGAACTCCTTTTGGTATGTAACAGAATGAACCATCACTAAATACCGCAGAGTTTAACGCTGCATAAAAATTATCTTTTTGTGGAACAATTGTCCCTAAATATTTACGTACTAATTCTGGATGTTCTTGTATTGCTTCAGATATTGGGCAAAAAATAATTCCTTTCTTAGACAAGGTATCTTTAAATGTAGTTGCTACAGAAACAGAATCAACAACAATATCCATTGCGATATTATTCATCTTTTTCTGCTCATCCAATGAAATCCCTAACTTTTTATACATCGCTAGAAGATCTGGATCAACATCATCTAATGTTTTATTAGGATCAACAGCTACTGGTGCAGAATAGTATGCGATAGCCTGAAAATCTGGCTTTTCATAATTTACATTTGCCCAATCTGGCTCTTCCATTTCCTGCCAAACTCTAAAAGCTTCCAAACGCCACTCCGTCATCCATTCTGGCTCTTCTTTCTTTTTTGAGATTGCACGAACAACATCTTCGTTTAAACCAATAGGAAATGTTTCTGATTCAATATCAGTATAAAATCCGTATTCGTATTCTTTGTCTTGTAACTCCTTTTCTAAATCGTCCTCTGTATACTTACTCATCTTCTCGATTTATTTGAATTTATAGTGAAAAACTTTCTCCACACCCACAAGTTCTGTTGGCATTAGGATTATTAAACACAAATCCTTTTCCGTTCAAACCACCTGAAAATTCTAATGTAGTTCCTACTAGGTATAAAAAACTCTTCTTATCAACGATTATTTTAATATCGTTTTCTTCAAAAACTTTATCGTTTTCTAATTTCTCTTTATCAAATGTCAAATCATATGAAAGACCTGAGCATCCACCACTTTTCACACCAACTCTAACATAATCATTCGTCGCATCAAACCCATCCTCTTCCATTAAGGAAATGACTTTCTTTTTTGCTGATTCTGAGACTTTTATCATTTTAAAATAGATTATTTCTAAATAGAATGCAAATATATACTAAATATCTATGCGCTTCAATTATTATTATATGATATTTTGTTCGTTTATAGACGATTTACTTACAAAAAGTTATTTATTTCTATCCTTATTTTTTTGATCAAAAAGTATATAAGCTACACTTAAAAGCTAACCAATCAAATTTTTAATTCCAGAGATCATCTCATAAAACCTTTATTCTTGAAGTAATTTATTGTGATTTCATTCCCAATTATTAGCCCAATCTTTCCAAACTACTTCTAAACCTTGATCTTTTAACATCTCTGCAACCTCTTCCGTAGAACGTTCATCAGAAATTTCAAATTGCTCTAAAGATTCTGGCGCTACTGCATAACCACCAGGGTTTGTTTTAGACTCTGCACTTATAGAAGTAATTCCTAAATTGACAACGTTATTTCTAAACACTTCGCTTTCACGAGTAGAAATAGATAACTCTACATCTTCATCTAACAATCTGAACGCACAAATTAATTGTACTAAATCCGGATCTGTCATTTCTACTTTTGGCTCTAAACCTCCAGTATGCGGACGTAATCTTGGAAACGAAATTGAATACTTCGTTTTCCAATAGGTCTTTTGTAAATACTTTAAATGTAATGCGGTAAAAAAACTATCTGCACGCCAATCTTCTAAACCAAATAAGGCCCCTAACCCGATTTTATGAACTCCAGCCTTCCCTAACCTGTCAGGAGTATCTAAACGATAATCGAAATTAGACTTCTTCCCTTTTGGATGGTGTTTTTTATACTCTTCCCTATGATACGTTTCCTGATATACCAAAACGGCATACAAACCACTATCTATCAGTTGCTCATATTCATCTTGATGTAAAGGCTGTACTTCTATAGTAATATTCGAAAAATGCGAACGCACCAACTGCAATGCGTTATTGATATAATCTACCCCAACTGTTTTATTCGCCTCCCCTGTTACTAATAAAATATGATCATATCCTTTTGACTTGATATATTCAACCTCTTTTAAAATTTCCGAATCCGTTAAGGTTCTACGCGGAATTTTATTGGTCATACTAAACCCGCAATAGGTACAGATATTCTGACACTCATTACTCAAATACATTGGCGAATACATTTGAATCGTATTCCCAAAACGTTTTTTAGTTAACTGCCTACTCAACTGCGCCATTTGCTCCAAGTATGGCTTTGCCGCAGGAGAAATAAGTGCTTTAAAATCTTCTAAATCACGTTTTGAATTCCCTAATGCACGCAATACATCCGCTTCTGTTTTAGAAAAGATGCCTTGCAAGGTTTCATCCCAGTTGTAATTATCAAATATGTCTTTAAAATTACTCATTGATCTCTAATTCAAAAAACTAGTTAACGGACTACTTGCTTCTGCTTTTTTATATACTATTGGCGCTAACTTAGCCTCAAAAGCCATTCGTCCTGCTTCTACAGCCATTTTAAATGCTTTTGCCATAGCTACCGGATTCTGTGAAACCGCTATAGCTGTATTTACTAACACTGCATCTGCTCCTAATTCCATAGCATACGCTGCATGAGAAGGCGCCCCAATACCAGCATCTACAATAACTGGCACATTACTTTGATCAATGATAATTTCTAAAAACTCTTGTGTTTTTAATCCTTTATTACTTCCTATAGGTGCTCCTAAAGGCATCACACATTGTGTTCCTACTTCTTCTAATCGCTTGCATAAAACTGGATCAGCATGAATGTAAGGCATTACCACAAAACCTAATTTAACCAATTCTTCAGCTGCTTTCAAGGTTTCTATGGGATCTGGTAATAAATATTTAGGGTCTGGATGAATTTCTAATTTTATCCAATTTGTTTCTAATGCCTCACGAGATAATTGCGCAGCAAAAACAGCTTCTTTAGCATCGCGAACACCAGATGTATTGGGTAATAAATTAATTCTTTGATGATTTAAATGTGTTAATATATCATCCTGTTCATCTTGAACATCAACACGTTTTAGCGCAACCGTTATCAACTCACTTTCTGAAGCCAACAAAGCCTCTTTCATTAATTTAGACGAACTAAACTTTCCTGTTCCTGTAAACAATCTTGAGTTAAACTCTTTATCTGCTATTTGTAACATTCTTATTTTTTATCTTTTCCTGGTTCCCAACGTTGTTCTTGTGTTGGACTACCATTTATTAATTCCTTAAACCTTGAAATACTATTAAAATCACTAGTGATTTCTCCAGATATTGCAATTCCATGTACTCCTGTAATCATAATATCCAACACATCATTTTGCGTTATTCCACCTATTGCAATAATTGGTGTGTCAGTATTTAATTCTTCTAAAATGGTCAAATATCCTTTTTCACCTAATACGGGACTCAAATTATCTTTTGTCTTCGTAAAACGAAAAGGACCTAAACCTATATAATCTACTTTTTTATCAATAAGCTCCTGACAATCTTCTAAAGTATTTGCTGTACCACCAATAACCTGCCAAGAAGCCATTTCTTTTCTTGCAACTGTAGGACAAGTATCTGATTTCCCTAAATGAACACCATCTGCTTTTACTTCAATTGCAATTTTATAATGATCATTAATCATTAAACGTGTTTGAAAATGACCTGTTATTTCTTTAGCCTTTTTAGCTGTTTCTAGAACAGTAGTTTCATCTACATTCTTTAAACGTAATTGCACCAATTCAACTCCCGAGGCACAAGCTTTTTGAATATTCTCCAAATGCTCCTCTGGAGTTGTTCCTTGTGATATATAATGTAGCTTACTTATCATATTATTTCTTTGAATGAAACCCTAACAATGATTTATTAGAACTTAAAAATTTCTCTGTATATCGCTTTCCTCTATAACATGCTTTCAATAACGGAAACCCCAATGCCAAATAACTCGCAATAGCCGATGATAACACACATCCACTACCATGTTTTTCAGAGCAATTTTTCAACTTCGGATTCAAACTAAATTGCTTTCCTTCCTTAGTAAACAATTCGTCTTTCCCTAATTGACTTGGATGATGCCCTCCTTTTAAAAAAAGGTTTGTAATTGATGAAATATACTGTATTGTTTCGGCTATATCCTTCTCTGGATACAATTGTTCAATTTCGTTGTAGTTAGGTGTTAGTAAATAGATTTTAGATAGTATATTATCAAGCTTATTCTCTATACTATTTTTATCTACTTCGACAAGCTCAGTATGACAAAAATCACTCGAACTGACGTTTGCGTGAAAATCAAAATTAGAACTGGATTTTAATACCGGATCTAAAACAATTTTAACTCCTGAATTCAATTCTAATAATTTTTCTACCAAAAGAGACAATGTCTCCCAGTTTTCTACAATTCCTATTTTAACGTACTTGATTTGAAATCGCTTGAATAATACTTCTATTTGATCTAAAACTACATCAATTGGCACCCAATGACAAGCCTTAAACGCCACATCATCCTGAACAGTATTAGCCGTACAAACAGACAAACCATAACATTTTAAGGTTTCAATTGTTTTGACATCGGCGGTTAATCCCGCTCCGTTAGATGGATCAAATCCAGCTATGGTTAATATGTTAGGTCTTTTTTTCATCTTTATTTGACATTGCGAATGAAATGAAGTAATCATTTTATCGATTGACAGACTGTGTGGCCGTTGTCCTCTCGTAATGACGCTTAATTTCTTTAAATTCTTTAACAGAATTTTCCGTATTCCATACTCCTCCTAAAACACCAATTCCTTTAAAACCTAATTGAAATGTTTCGGGTATTGTTTCTGCATTAATTCCGCCCATACCAATAATTAACTTATCGATATGATTCACATCAAAACCTCTTCCTTCATATCCTTGTTTAGATATTGAAGAAAATACTGGACTCAGTAAATGATAGTCAAATTCAAACTCACAACATTCCAACTCTTCAGGTTCATGAAAAGAAGAACTAATCGTTTTACCGAACATATTTAAGTCTTTAAAATAGTGTCCCGGATTATCTATATGATCTCGTCTTTTTTGCTCTTGAAAATGAATTCCTTTTAAATCGTACTCATTAATCAATTCATGAAAATAATGCACTACAATTCTATTGTGATATTGCTTATCTATTTGCTTTAAATAATCACAATATCCTTGATAGTTTTTTAATGGTTTTCTCAAATGATAAAATTCTAAACCTCCTTGAAATAACTGATTTAGTATTTCAATTTCGTTTGGAATATCATTTTCTGGTGCTATTAGAACGATCATTATTTTTGAGTTAGGGATTGCAATTAAAATCCTTTTGCTTTTTCTGCAAAAGATTGCAAAGGAAAGCCCGTCCACGCTTTTTCAGCGTGGGGACCTCCTAATTATTATACTATAGGTAAACCTCTGATCCTTTTTCTTTAAACTCTTTAGATTTCTCTTCCATACCTTTTGCGATAACCTCATTATCTACAATATCGTTCACCGCAGCAAAATCTCTTACCTCCTGAGAAATTTTCATAGAACAGAATTTTGGTCCACACATTGAACAGAAATGAGCAATTTTAGCTCCTGCTGCTGGTAATGTTTCATCATGATATTCACGAGCACGTTCAGGATCTAACCCTAAGTTAAACTGATCTTCCCAACGGAATTCAAAACGAGCCATACTCAAGGCATTATCTCTATGCTGAGAACCTGGATGTCCTTTTGCTAAATCGGCAGCGTGGGCAGCCAACTTATAAGTAACAACACCTACACGTACATCTTCTTTATTCGGTAACCCTAAATGCTCTTTTGGCGTTACATAGCACAACATTGCACAACCATACCAACCAATCATAGCTGCCCCAATACCTGAAGTAATATGATCATAACCTGGAGCGATATCAGTTGTCAAAGGTCCTAATGTATAAAAAGGAGCTTCATCACAAACTTCAATTTGCTTCTCCATATTTTCTTTAATCATGTGCATTGGCACGTGACCTGGTCCTTCAATAAAACACTGTACTTCGTGCTTACGAGCAATTTGAGTTAACTCCCCTAAGGTTTCCAATTCAGCAAACTGTGCTTCATCATTCGCATCTGCAACAGAACCTGGACGTAATCCATCTCCTAATGAAAACGCAACATCGTAAGCCTTTAAAATCTCACAAATATCCTCAAAATGTGTATATAAGAAACTTTCTTTATGATGCGCTAAACACCATTTAGCCATAATTGAACCTCCACGAGAAACAATACCTGTAACACGCTTCGCTGTCATTGGCACATATCGCAATAATACTCCTGCATGAATAGTAAAGTAATCTACTCCTTGTTCTGCTTGCTCAATTAAAGTATCACGAAAAATTTCCCAAGTTAAATCTTCTGCTATTCCATTTACCTTTTCTAAAGCTTGGTAAATTGGCACTGTACCGATTGGCACTGGTGAATTACGTACAATCCATTCACGTGTTTCATGAATATTTTCACCTGTAGATAAATCCATTATATTATCAGCACCCCAACGACAAGCCCAAACTGCTTTTTCTACTTCCTCTTCAATAGAAGATGTTACTGCAGAGTTACCGATATTAGCATTAATCTTTACCAAAAAGTTACGACCTAAAATCATAGGCTCAGCTTCTGGGTGATTTATGTTTGATGGGATTACTGCACGACCTCTTGCCACTTCTGAACGTACAAATTCAGGAGTGATTTTATCTGGTATAGAAGCTCCAAAGTGTTCTCCTTTATGCTGCTTTCTAATTTCTGTCATTTCATCTATTCGCTGGTTTTCACGAATAGCTATATATTCCATTTCTGGAGTAATAATTCCTTTTTTAGCGTAATGTAATTGCGTTACATTTTCTCCTTTTTTAGCACGTAAAGGCTTCTTTAATAACTTAAAACGCATGTGATCTAAACTAGCATCATTTAAACGCTCATTACAATATTCTGAAGAATAGGCATCTAATTGCTCTACATCACCACGATCCATAATCCAATCCTCACGAATCCTTTCAATACCACTGTGTACATCAATTTCTTTATTAGGATCGGTATAAGGCCCTGAAGTATCATAAACAGTTACTGATTCATTTGGCGTTTTCTTTTTCGTCATTGAATCAACAGTATCATCTAACGAAATTTCACGCATCGCTACTTTAATTTGCGGGTGAATTTTTCCGTTTACATAAATTTTCTTTGAATTCGGAAATGGATTTCTTGTAATTCCGTCTTGTTTTGGTGCCGTGTCTTTGTTCTTCATTGTTTTATTAGCTGTTTGCTTTTGGCCATTGGCTTTAAGCTGTTAATAAATTATATCTAATTCTTTTAAAGGTTATTTCTATCCTCCTTGTGTTGCTTTTATTATTAATACTTCATCACCCTCATTTAGAGTTTGCGTATTCCAATCTGTTTTGGTGATTATATTCTGATTTACAGCTACAGCAATTCCATTAGTTGCTATTTCCAATTCATTTAGTATTGTCACTAATGAACTAGTTGTTTGGAATTGGTGTATTGTATTATTTACTTTTATGTTTATCATATTTAATCTGTATTAGACTTCAACACTTCGTCTATGCTCAGTACAAACATTACTCAGTCTGACAATATTATGTAAACAATAAAAGATTTTGGAAATAGAAAAGAGGCAGTTTTACACTGATAACTTTTCCCTCCGCTGGTATTAACCAAATCAGGTTCAAAGGATATTTCTCAAACTAATAAAAATCAATTAGTTACTCCTAAAGTTTACAATGGCAAAGATAGTGAATTAAATAGAATATTAGCTAGGCATTAATAGAATCGATAGTTTTAGCAAACAATTTGTTAAAATACTAATTTTGAAAAGCGGGATTATTAATAAATTCATAATCAGATAATGATAATAAAAAAGCTTTTAAGTCCGCTTTTTCCTGAGTAGTAATTTGAACACCTCCTTGCGCCACCATTTTCATTAATGGATCTATTGTCGGAGAATCTTGAAGTCCTTCACTATAATGGTTTATAACCTCATCTAAGGTATTGAATCGACCATCATGCATATATGGAGCAGTAAAAGCTAAATTTCTTAATGATGGTGATTTAAATTTTCCATTATCAGCTGGATCACCTGTGACAATTCCTAGCCCAAGATCAGCAAAAACAGCATCTAATCCATTATTATGGAAAATATTATCCGTCCACAACGGGTTATTATCACTCCCATGACAATGAAAGCAATCTCCTTTTGATTCATCCATAAACACATTAAATCCGTTCAATTCTTGAGGAGTCAAAGTTGCAGTCCCAAGTAAATGTTTATCAAATTTTGAATTACCTGATATTAATGTTCGCTCAAATTGAGCTATTGCTTTTGTGATTAATTCTTTTGTAATAATAGATGTCCCAAACGCTAATTGAAATAAATTTGGGTACTGAGTATTATTTTGTAAATCGGATACTGCTTGCTCCCAAGTATTATGCATTTCAATTGGATTTTCTACTGGTTGTAAAGCTTGTAACTCTAGGCCAAACGAACGTCCATCCCAGAAAAATTTTTCATCGTAATTAAATGCCGCATTAAATATTGGCATAGAATTTCTATTTCCAAAAACACCATCAATACCATCACTAAATTGTGTTGCATCAGTAAATGCATTTGCTGGAGCATGACATGTGGCACATGACTGAGAATTATCTGCTGATAATATGGTGTCAAAAAATAATTTTTTCCCTAAAGAAACCCCTTCAACAGTCTGAGGATTAGTAAATGGAATTACAGGAGGCAATATTTTTTGAACAAATAACGGAGGTACATCTAAAGCTAATGGTGTTGGTACATATTGTTCAGACTCATTGTTTGAATCATCCTTAGAACAAGATAAGAATGCTGTAAATACTAATATGTAAAAAACTATTTTCATCTTTTAATTAACCGCTCCTAAACTAAAAACATTTTGCCCATTATCATACATCTTTACTTGTGCATTAAAGTTTGGCATTAACATAGAGTTGAAATCATTCAATTCCCATTGATAAGGATTTTTAAACCACTCTGCAATATTCATATTCACATCTACCAATGAATTATTATGCACAATTACCTCTCCTAAATTTACTGTAAAGAAGGTATCTTGAAAAACTAGATTCATTGGATCTGCATTATCTACTGCCTTTATTGCGTGATATTGATACCCTTGTTCAGCAGCAACATTATTAACAAACTTCCCTTCTAATTGCATAAAATGATATCCTCCTCCTAACATCATTGGCACATTCCAAGAAGCCGAATTCAAATCCGTATATACTCCTTCAGTATTATCCGTATTATCAAAACCAAACGTAAAAGAAACATTTGTATACGTTCCAATTGGAATTTGAACAGGAGTTACATAAGAAAGATTTTCACCGCTAGTTACATCAATTAAATTATAACCTTCAACTACAATAGTTTCTCCATTTGACTTATGAAAAGTAACATCTGATATTAAATAACGTAATCTTTCAATACTCAACTCATTTCCTGCTTCATTCGTATATTGAATAGTATTACTTAAATTTGATACTGATGTACCATCCCAATTATGTTTAAAGTTTAATGAAACATTTGTATTTTGTAGCGCTGGAACCTCATCCTCTACACAAGAAGAAAATACAAACACACTTAAAACTACTATTGCAATTAATTTTTTCATTTTATTTTCGTTATTAATAAATCTGTAAATCCTTTATTTTCTAAAATATCAAAATCACTACTACTCGACTCTCCAACTAGTATAACTTTTTTGCTATTCAATTCAGCAACATCATATGCAAAGTCTATATTAGAACCTCCTATAGTTTTCTGCCACACTATATTTCCTATATCAGTTACTTTTAATACCCAAGCATCATTTTGACCATGATTTGTATTTAAATCCCCATCTTGACTTCTTGAACTCCCTGCTATTAAAAAACCATTATCTTGAGTTTTTGTAATTGCCCTACCTACATCAAAACTACTTCCTCCTAATGTTTTTTCCCACATTAATATTCCTTCAGGAGTTATTTTAATCAACCATAAATCAGCAGAACCGCTATTTTGAGATATATCCACATTAGAACTTCTTGTATCGCCAACAATTACATAATTTCCATCTTCTGCTAAAACTATCCCTCTTGCCGAATCGATTTCTGAGCCTCCAAAAGTTTTTTCCCACACTAAAACCCCAGAAGAGTTAATTTTCACGATCCAAAAATCATAACTTCCTTTATTATTAGTTATATCTACATCTATACTATCAGATGACCCTACTAAAACATATCCTCCGTCTGGCGTTTGAATAGCGTCATATAATGTATCGTTTAAATTTCCTCCAAAATATTTAGCCCATTGTGTATTCCCACTTCCATCAAGCTTAATAGCCCAGTAATCTCCACCTGCGTGTAATGCCGCCTTACTATTTCCAGCCCCTCCAGAAGCAGTAACATCTAACACCCCTGTAAGCAAGTACCCATTATCTGACGTTTGCAGCAATGAGTATCCATTATCAGAACCTATATAACCAAATGATTTTTCCCAAGAAATCACTCCTTGACCAGTTAGCTTAACCATCCAAAAATCATATGACCCAGCATTTTGAGTTGCATCCATATCACTACTTTGGCTATTTCCTATAATTGCATATCCACCATCTTGAGTCTGAACAATATTATACCCTCTGTCATCTAAAGATCCTCCGTATGTCTTATTCCATTCTAATTCATCATTAGCATTGAACTTCATAACCCAATAATCAAAATCTACATTTGGCTTATCAATAACATCTCCATCATTACTTTGTGTATAACCTAAAACTGCATAACCACCATCAAGCGTTTTTACTACTGAATTCGCTAATTCATTTTTCGATCCTCCTAATGTTTTTGACCATGCTACTTCCTCTAAAAAAGTATTCGCTGGCACTATTGTTGTATTTTCATCTTCTGAACACGAAGTAAAAAAAACACTTATCAATAATATATATAGTATCTTTCTCATAAAACTAGTTTTCACTTTTTTTAACAATAAACAAACCGCCTTCAATATCACTAATAACTATATTTCCACTAGCAAAATATGGATATACATTCCATGCTCCATTAAAAGATGTATTATTATTTGGTGGATAACTATCAAAAAAACCTACTTGAGTCAATGTATTTCCAGATAACCCAGTTACATCTAACACCTGCATTCCTGACGTATAATTAGATTGATAACATAGACTCCCTTTTATATACAAATTATGATCTATTGCAGTAGTCGTCCCGAAGTACTCAAAATTATAAACTGGGTTGTCTAAATCAGAAAAATCAAATACTAAAGTCCTTGTATTTCCTCCAAAATTTTGTTCATCAGTTTCATCTCCCAACATAAAATATTTCATATCCTCAGTAAACCATCCTTGGTGTGTATACCCTATATTGTTATAACTAATACTTGCAATATTTACCGGATTTACTTTATCTGTAACATCAACAATGACTACTTCATTTTCATTACTCCCTATTAAAATTTCCTTTCCTTGGTGATCTACATCAGGACCATTATAAGTAATTACCTGCGCATCATGAGAATAAGAATCTATTGCATATCCTCCTGCTGCAACTGGAACCATAGGATTTTGTATATTCACAAAATGAGGGCCTCCACTAAAAGTACTCGTTCCAACTACATAAGCAAAACCGGTCTCTTCATTGATTACAATATTATGAGCTCTTCCAAAATCTGTATAATGTGCATCCGCAGTAAATACTTCTGGCGGATTAGCTACATTTCGTAAACGGGTTAAGTCAAACACTTGCATTCCATGGTTTGAAGCTTCACTTACAACAAAAGCATAGTTTTGATACACCTTAATATCTCTCCAAGTACTATTTACAGTTGCTGTTGGAAGAATTCCTAACAATACTGGCGATGATGCATTTGAAATATCAACAAAAGCAGAACCACTAGTTGTTCCTATTAAAGCATATTCTTTACCCGTAGTTATATCTGTCCAACCCCAAGAATCATTTCCTTCAGCACCAACACCTCCTAAAACATCTATAGGAATGTGAGCCATTAAATCATACCCATCACACGGATAAATGTCAGCAAAACCATTTTCACATGGAAATTGAGGCCCTTCACAAACATCTCCTACTCCATTCCCATCACTATCTAATTGATTTGGATTAGCAACTAATGGACAGTTATCATCTACATCTAAAACTCCATCATCGTCATCATCAGTATCACAATTGTCTCCAATACCATCTGCATCTGTATCTAACTGATCCAAGTTAGCTACATTTACACAATTATCAGTTTGATTTGATATAGTATCGCCATCACTATCCTCTATTACATCATCTACATCTTCTGAACAACTTATCGAAATACATAAAATCGTTAAAAATGATATTATTTTTAAGATCTTTAAAGTTTTCATATTTACCTATTTATTAAAATCTTCTTAGTAAACTCTTCATTTATTTTTATGAAATAAAATCCATCACTATACTTACTAATGTCCAATTTAATATTTTCCAGGTTATTCACATTTCTACTTAACACCCTTTGACCTAACACATTGAATAGTTCAACTTTTTCAATAGCAATCTTATTTTTTTTCAAGAACAAGTAATCTGAAGCTGGATTAGGGTAAATAGCATATTTTTCATCATCTAAAAAAACATCCTCAACACCTAACAATCCAGTTTTTCTAATCACAAAAAAGCCTCTTTCAGTATCACTTACTATTAAATTTCCACTAGAAAAATAAGGATAAACACTCCATGCCCCATTAAAATTAACTCCTTCACTATCAGGATTTGTGTCAAAATAACCTACCTCTGAAATATTATTAATATCCGCTATATTTAATATTCTTAAACCAGAACTATAATTAGCCTGATACATTAAATCTCCTTTAACATATAAATTATGGTCAATCGCAGCTGTAGTATTTAAAAACTGTGAGTGATATGTTGGTGCATCTAAATTTGAGAAATCAAATATAATTGTCCTTGTGTTATTCCCACTATCTTGCTCATCTCCCTCATCTCCAACTAAAAAATAATTTTTATCAGAATTAAACCATCCTTGATGTGTATAAGAAGTACTACTATATGTTACTTCTGAAATTTTTGTTATAGCTGCTGGATTCGTTACATCAAGAACAACTACTTTACTTTCATTACTCCCTATTAAAATCTCCTTCCCTTGGTGATCTACATCTGGCCCGTCATAAGTAACCACCTGTGCATCATGAGTATATCCTTCAGTCGTATACTGACCAACAGCTACTGGGTTTGTAGGATTTGAAATATCAATTACCAATGGTCCTCCAGCATTTGCACTCCTACACCCAACTAAATAAGCTAATGCTTTACTTTCATTTATAACAATATTATGACAACTACCAATTGTAGAACCTCCAAAACCTGCAGTAAAAACCGTATCCGCAGTAAAATTTTCTGGTGGACTCATTACATTTCTTAATCTTTTCAAATCAAAAACTTGCATACCGTGTGCGCCAACATTATCAGCAACAATAAACGCATGATTATCATATACTTTTACATCTCTCCAGAAATGTGATCCTGCATTAGAGTTTAAAAATCCTTTATAAATAGGATTGGCAGGATTAGATATATCTAAAAAACATGTTTTATCCTCAAAGGTCATTATTGCATATTCTTTATTATCCAAAGGGTCCGTCCACCCCCAAATATCACTCCCATCTTCAGCACTAAGAGCTGCTTTAGAAAAATGATTTACTAAATCATAGTCATTACATGGGAAACCACCGGATATATTACCTACACAAGGAGTTTGAGAATAATTGATAAAAGGAATTAATAAAAATAAAAAATAGTAGGTATTTCTCATGGGTATTGATTTATTGGGGATTAAGGGTTCGTAAATATAGCGAATTAAATATAAATCACTTTTCAACCGACTTTTTAGCACAAAACATTATTTTTGCAATATGATAGAAGATAAAGACAAACCAAGAACATCACTTGCTGACCTAGGTGAATTTGGATTAATAGAACATTTAACTCAAAACTTTAAAATCAAGCAAGAGTCTACCTTAAAAGGAATTGGAGATGATGCCGCTATATTGGACTTTAAAGACAAAAAAGCAGTAATATCAACTGATTTATTAGTTGAAGGAGTGCATTTTGATTTATCATATATGCCTTTAAAACATTTAGGTTACAAAGCAATAATGGTAAATCTATCTGATATTTATGCCATGAATGCTACGGCTACTCAAGTAACCATATCAATTGCTGTATCAAACAGGTTTCCCTTAGAAGCAATTGAAGAATTGTATGAAGGTATTTATTCTGCAGCAAAAACATATAATGTTGATGTTATTGGAGGTGATACTACCTCCTCAACTAAAGGTCTACTAATTAGTGTTACTGCTATTGGTCAAGCTAATGAAGATGATATTGTATACAGAAATGGAGGAAAAGCAAACGATTTATTGGTAGTTACAGGTGATATTGGAGCATCATATTTAGGATTTCAAATTTTAGAACGAGAAAAACAGGTTTTTCAAGCTGATCCAAATAACCAACCTGATTTAGACATGTACTCCTATTTAATTGAACGTCAGTTAAAACCTGAAGCAAGAAAAGATGTTTCTGGACTATTAAAAGAATTAGAGGTAAAACCTACTTCTATGATTGATATTAGTGATGGATTATCATCAGAAATCATCCATTTATGCAAACAATCAGGAGTTGGATGTAATTTATATGAAGATAAAATTCCGTTAGACCAGCAAGTAATTTCTACTTGTGAGGAGTTTAATATGGATAGCACTACTATTGCGCTTAGTGGCGGTGAGGATTACGAGTTGTTATTCACGGTTTCTCAAGAAGATTTTCCTAAAATAAAAGCAAATCCGAATTTTACCATTATTGGTCATATGACAGACATTTCGGAAGGAATGAATCTAATCACTAGAGCTAATGAAAGAATTGCTTTAAGAGCTCAAGGATGGAATTCTTTAGAGGATTAAGAGTCAAACTTATATTTATAGAGTTGCTTTTCTAATACAAATTAGCAACTCTTTTACATTGCAGAAAACACACCACCAACTACCTGTATTGCTGTCCAAAGGATAGCATCAAAGTCATTATCCATTTCAAGTTTTCTATCTATTCTTCCTAAATTTAATTTCATTAAATTAAAAGCAACATCATTACTTTCATTACCTCTTGCGTGCAATAAGTAATTACCTTCATCTTTATTGTAAACATAACTGATTTCAAGAACTTGCTTATTCTCTAACACATAAGTCCATCCTTTTTTGTTTTTTTGAACTGAAATTATTTTCCCGTTGCTGAGTTCTATTTTCTTATTATTTATAACAGTCATTAAAACCTCATTATTCTTCAAAAGATTTTTTCGTTTATTAAGGACAAGTGTATCAACCCCATGAATAATGAATTTATTTTTTTTAACTCTTTTAAAAGTTATTTTTTCATTACTCAAACTATCAATAACATTAAATTCTTTTGCTTTTTTAAAATCACTAGACATTGTTCCCTTAAAACTAAGCTCTTGCGACCAAGTAACACTTGTTATAATCAATATAAGAAGTACAAATACACTATTTTTCATTTTAGTCTAAATTTTACAATTCAAGAAACCTTAAGCATAAGGTATTCATTAAAGTTACTAAAAAAATCACACCTCTCCGTTCCATTCTTTATAAAACTGCTCTAAATACAGTTCCATAAATTCATGTCGCTGTTTTGCCAATTGTTTTCCTGTTTCAGTATTCATTTTATCTTTCAATAATAGTAACTTCTCATAAAAATGATTGATGGTTGGTGCAGTAGATTTTTTATACTCTTCCTTAGTCATGTTTAAATCTGGCGCGATATCAGGATTATAAATAACTCTGTTTTTAAAACCTCCATAATTAATTGCCCTAGCAATACCAATTGCTCCAATTGCATCCAACCTATCCGCATCCTGAACTACATCTAACTCTTTGGATGAAAATGTACGAATCACTTTACCTCCTTTAAAAGAAATATTATTTATAATTTGAACTACGTGTTCAATAATAACGGAATCAACTTGTTGACTCTGCAAAAAATCAGTGGCAACTTTTGGCCCTACAGTTTCATCTCCATTATGAAACTTAGAATCGGCTATATCATGCAACAAAGCTCCTAAGGCAACCACAAAAACATCTACTTCTTCACTTTTAGCAATTAAAATTGAGTTTTTATAAACACGTTCAATATGAAACCAATCATGACCGCCTTCAGCGTTTTTTAAGACCTCTTTTACAAAGGCAATCGTTTTTTCTATTACTTGTTGTTTATTCATAATAAAAAATGAAGTATTTATCATATTTCAGTAAATTAATATAGTAAAGCAAAAAACCACTAACATACAAAAATTGTGTATTAGTGGCTTCTTAAACTAAAGATCGCAATGCGATTTAGCAAAACTCATTATAAGCATCTTTTAAATTTTCAGCAATCATATCAGCTGGCCTTCCTTCAATATGATGACGTTCTAACATGTGTACTAATTCTCCATCTTTAAACAACGCCATACATGGTGATGATGGAGGAAAAGGCAACATATGATTACGTGCTTCATTTACAGCATCTTTATCAACTCCTGCAAAAACAGTTACCAAATTACTTGGCTTCTTTGCATTTTCTAATGACATTTTTGCTCCTGGACGTGCATTTCTTGCAGCACAACCACAAACAGAATTTACCACCACTAAAGTAGTTCCTTCTTTTGCTAACACAGCAGTTACAGCTTCAGCAGTTTGTGCTTCTTCAAAACCAAATGAAGATAATTCTTCACGCATTGGCTTTACTAATTCTGGTGGATACATAATATATATTCTTTTTGTTTTGTATTCTTTGAGTCGCAAAAATACACAAAAACTATTGACACAGTATTAAATAAATCTTAAATAACTTCGTTAATACCTTTGATTTCAAGTATATTTGAAGCATATCATAAGTAAGTATGGGATTTGCAAAATTTGTTGGCGCTGGATTAGGGTGGACCGTTGGTGGTCCTATTGGCGGTATGCTTGGTTTTGCATTTGGGAGTTTGATTGATGGTTTTCACCAAGCAGATGCTAAGCAATTTGAAAAAGAAAAAGCTCAAAAAAAGAAGAACACCGAACCTGGTGATTTTGAAATCAGTTTATTAATATTATCTGCTTTAATTATAAAAGCAGATAACCAAATTGATCAACGAGAGCTGGATTATGTGCGTACACATTTTATAAGTTTATTTGGAAAATCAAGAGCCAATAATGCTTTCAAAATATTTAATGAAATCATAAAAAACGATAGTGTTTCTACTAGAAGAGTTTGTATGCAAATACAACAGCATATGGACCATCCTTCTCGGTTACAACTATTGCATTATTTATTCGGAATAGCTGCTTCTGATGGATATGTTAGTCCGAACGAAATTACTGAAATCAGAAAAATGGCTGGGTATTTACATATCAGCCGACGTGATTATGATGCTGCTGAAGCAATGTTTTCAGGATATAACCGGCGATCAAGTTACCAGAAAGCTAATTTTAACGGATATAATACCGAAAGTGCTTATAAAATTTTAGATATTGATAAATCAGCTACTAATGATGAAATTAAAAAAGCCTATCGTAAGATGGCAAAAAAATACCATCCAGATAAAATTCAACATCTTGGGGAAACTCACGTAAAAGCGGGTGAAGAAAAATTTAAGAAAATAAAAGACGCTTATGAGCAATTACAAAGTGAAAGAAGCGCATAAGTCCACCAGTGGGTCTAATTATTCAATATGAATTTTGTCAAACCCTAACAAAAAGCTATTTTTATAGCCCTAATATATTTCATACCCCTTGAGCGTATTACAACGTTTTTTTAAAGACACTATTATCTATGGCTTAGCTATCGTTCTGCCACGACTAATTAATTTTCTATTGGTAACTGTTCATACAAATGCATTTTCCAATGAAAACTATTCCGACAGCACCAACTTTTACGTTTACGCAGCATTCTTTAATGTATTGCTTACTTATGGAATGGAAACTTCTTTTTTTAGATTTTTTAGCAAACATAAAGATGCTAACAAAGTTTTTTCTACCTCGCTAATTACTATTACATCAAGTACTCTTGCTGTTGGCTTATTAATTTTTAGTTTCAATCATGAACTAGCTAACTTAATGCAATTACATATAAGAAGCTTTAATCTATTGGTTAGTATCACTCTAATAGAGGCATTGATTATTATTCCATTCGCTTATTTACGAGTTACCGGACGACCTATTCGTTTTGCTGTTATTAAATTGATAAACGTATTTATTATTGTCCTTCTTAACTTATTATTTTTAACAGAAACGTATGGTTCAGATACAGCAAAAGGCCTATTTGATGTTATTGAAATAATCGAGTATCAATTTATCGCGAATCTACTGGCAAGTATTTGTGTGTTACTTCTAGTTTCTCCATATTTTTTTAAATCTAAGTTAACATTTGATAAAGCTATATTTAAGCAATTACTCATTTACGGATGGCCTATTATGGTTGCAGGAATAGCTTTTGTAATTAATGAAAACTTGGACAAGTGGCTAATTCCAAGATTGCTAGACAAAAACACCAACGGTGCTTACAGTGCTTGTTATAAATTAGCGGTTTTCATGACCTTATTTATTCAAGCGTTTAGAATGGGAGCTGAACCATTTTTCTTCAATCACGCAGATAAAGAGAATGCTAAACAAACCTATGCTACAATTTTAAAGTACTTTACCATTGTAGGATGTATAGGGTTATTAGGAATAACGGTTTACTTAGATGTAATTAAAGATTTATTAATTAAAAATGAAAGTTATTTATTTGCAATGGATATTGTACCTATTGTTCTACTAGCAAATTTATGTTTAGGTATTTATCACAACCTATCTATCTGGTATAAACTTACAGATAAAACTAGATATGGAATGTATATTTCAATTGTAGGAGCAATTTTAACGATTGGGTTTAATTGGTTTCTAATTCCTATTCTTGGTTATATGGCTTGCGCTTATGCAACGCTAGTAGCTTACGGAAGTATGATGTTGATATCTTATTACTTCGGAAGAAAACACTATTTTGTCCCTTATCATATTAACCGAATAATCACCTACTTAATCATTTCATCAACCTTGGCATTTTTAGCTTTTTATCAATTTGATAACAACATCTATATAGGGACACTATTTTTAGTCGTATTTTTAAGCCTTATTTTCTTCTTAGAGAAAAAGGAATTCAAACAATTATTGAAACAGAAATAACATGACCATAAACATCATTAATAAATCCACGCATGCATTACCGCATTATGAAACTATTGCTTCTGCAGGAATGGATTTACGTGCTAATATAACCGAATCAATTACTTTAAAACCATTAGAAAGAACCATTGTAAAAACTGGTTTATTTATAGAATTACCTATTGGCTATGAAGCACAGGTTAGACCAAGAAGTGGGTTAGCTGCTAAAAAAGGAGTTACAGTATTAAATGCACCAGGAACAGTAGATGCTGATTACAGAGGAGAAATTGGTGTGATATTGGTAAATTTATCTAATGAAGATTTCACCATTGAAAATGGAGAACGAGTAGCACAATTAATCATTGCAAAACATGAGCGTGCAGAATGGATTCAAGTACAAGAATTATCTGAAACTGCAAGAGGAGAAGGTGGATTTGGAAGTACTGGAGTAAAATAAATTATACTTTAATTAAAAAACAACCGTTTAAACGGAAGAAGATATATATGAAAATAATTGTACCAATGGCGGGAAGAGGTTCTCGTTTAAGACCACATAGTTTAACCGTACCAAAACCATTAATTCCAATAGCTGGCACACCAATTGTACATAGATTAGTAGCAGATATTGCTAAAATTTTAAACGAACCTATTGAAGAAATTGCATTCATATTAGGAGACCCTGCATTTTTTGGAAATGAAGTTGTACAAAGTTTAACTGCTTTAGCTGAAGGATTAGGTGCGAAAGCATCTATTTACAGGCAAGATCAACCTTTAGGAACTGGTCACGCTATAATGTGTGCTGAACCATCACTTTCTGGACCTGCCGTAATTGCGTATGCTGACACTTTAATTAGAGCTTCGTTTAATTTAGATCAGAATGCGGATGCGGTTATTTGGACTAAAGAAGTAGCCCATCCAGAAGCTTATGGAGTTGTAAAATTGGATGCAAATAATGAAATTACTGAATTGGTAGAAAAACCAGAAACATTTGTTTCCAACCAAGCTGTTATCGGTATTTATTACTTTAAAGACGTAGCTGTTTTAAAGAAGGAACTACAACATGTTTTAGACAATAACATTATCAATGGAGGAGAGTACCAAATTAACGATGGTATTAAAGGAATGATGGCAAAAGGGAAAACTTTTGTTACCGGAACTGTTGATGAATGGATGGATTGTGGAAATAAAGAAGTGGCTATTGATACGAATACAAGGATGCTAAACTTCTTAACTTCTGACGGAGAACCTTTAGTTTCCAACTCTGTTACTAATGAAAACTCAACAATTATTGAACCGTGTTTTATAGGTGAAAATGTAATACTTAAAAACGCTACTGTAGGGCCCAATGTTTCTATAGGAAATAATACTGTTTTGAAAAATGTAACCATTAAAGATTCGTTAATACAAACCAATTCTGTTATTAAAAATGCTACTTTAGAAGAAGCTATGATTGGGAATCACGTTAAGTATAACGGCGAGTTTACAAAAATTAGTATTGGTGATTATACCGTAGTGGAATAATTGTTGATTTTATATTTTTAAAAATACCGCACTCTCTTTAAGGTGTTCATTAAATTCGCATACATGTATGAATAGTTTTTTTTCAATTATAACAATAGTATGTTTATTCTTTCTAGAGGTTAATGCTCAAGAATACATATCCGAATGGGATAATGAAACATATAAAAAAATGAGTGTAACCCTTAATGATGGAACTATTTTAAATGGTTTTGGAAAAGTTACTTTAGTTGATGTTGATGATCTTCTTTATTTTAAAAAAAATAAATCAGAGGGGAATATTTTATACGATTTTAATGATATTAAACATTTGAAAGTTAAAGTAAATGATCTCGATAGAACTTTTGAGTATAAGATGTTTCATGGAGAGTGGTTTAAACTGGTAGAGAAAATAGTAACCGGTAAAGTAATTCTTTATCAAGGGTATTATGATTTAACTTCTACAGATGCTAAGAGAGTCTATTATCTTTCTAAAAAAGACGACGATGCAATTAGCTCGTTAAAAGTAGGTGACACTTACAATCGTTCTATTCAAGGGATATTATGTGGATTTATGTGTGATTGTCCTGGTCTTAAAAAAAAAATTACATCTAAGTATTTTAAACGTTACGGAATTAAAGACATTGTCAATTTTTATAATAACAATTGTACTAGTAAAAAGTAAATTTATCATGAAACAAACCTTATATATATTCACCATTCTTTTAAGCCTGTTAACCATACAAGCTCAAGAAGTACGTGAAGATGATTTAGGAGATGTTTCTGATGAATTTCAAACTGCTTTTTTTGAAGCCATTAAACAAAAAGGAATCGAGAACTACGATAAGGCTATTGACTTATTAGAAAAATGTAATAGAGAACAACCGAACAGCGCAGCTATCAATTTTGAATTAGGAAAAAACTATTATGAACTAGATAAATTACAACTTGCGGAAAACGCTTTGCGGAAAGCCAATAGTTTAAAGCCAAATAATCAATGGATTTTAGAAACCCTATATCATTTATATCGTTCGCAAAAAAATGCTCCTAAAGCAATAGAGACACTCGAAAACCTAAATCAAGTTCATCCAAAATACGCAATCGAATTAGCTCAATTTTATTACAAAAATCAACAACATGATAATGCCTTAGTGCTATTGGACAAACTAGATGCTAAAGGAACAAATAGAAGCAGAGAACAATTAAGACATCTGATATATTTACACGGAAGAAAATTCAATGAACAAACCAAATACATTGAACAAAAAACAAGCACTAATACTGCTACAGAAGCCGATTATGTAAAATTGATTTATGCGTATAGTAAGTTAAAGAATCAACAAAAAAGTTTTAACACTGCAAAGTTGTTTTCAAAAACATATCCTGAGTCAGATATTCCGCATTTATCATTATATAAATTTTACATGACTGATAATGCTATTGAAAAAGCAGTTGAATCCATGAATAGAGTACTGAAGAGTAGTTCATTAAACGATTCTGACAAATCAAGAGTATTAAACGATTTTTTTAGCTTCACTAAAAAAAACACCAACTATTTATCACAACTTGAAGATGCTACTGAATTGTATCCTGATGTAAGTGTCATCAGTAAAATGGCTTTATTATATTCATCAACTAATAATGAAAAAGCTACCGAATACATTTCAAGTATTACTAAAAATAAAGCCACAAGTTTTGATGATTTAAAATTATTAGGAACGATATTTTTAAAAGAAAACAGGATTGAAGATGCATTAAAAAATAGCGAGAAAGCACTTAGTCTATTTCCTGCTCAACCTATATTTTACTTACAGCAAGCGAAAGCACAAAACAAAAAAAATCAAGCAAAATCCGCTATTGAAAGTCTAGAATTTGGTTTAGATTACTTAATTGACAACCCTACAATGGAAGCAGATTTTTATACTGAAATGGCAAAAGGCTATGAAATATTGAAAGACAGCAAAAACCAAGAGAAATATTTGCAAAAAGCTAAAAAATTAAGCAAGTAATTATGATAAAAAAAGCATGTATAATCGCGTTTATTTGTTTGTTTTTAACTAGCTGTAAAACCACTAAAGGAATTAAGGATAATAATAAAACCATAAAATTAAATAAAGAAACAATTATTAGCAATCACTACGCTAAAAAAAGCATTTTTACTACACTAAAAGCATCATTAAAAGTAAATTTAAAGACTGCAGAAAAAGAAGAAACTGTTGAAGCCAACGTACGTTTATTAAAAGATCAGAAAATTTGGATTAGCATTAGTAAATTTGGATATACTGGAGCTAAAATTTTAATCACGCCAGAAACAGTTCAATATTACAATAAACAAGACAAAGTATACTTTGATGGTGACTTTTCATTACTCAGTAATTGGCTAGGAACAGATTTGTCGTTTCAGCAACTACAAGCTGTCTTATTAGGTGAAACTATGTTTCCGTTAGACGCAACTCAATACAAAAGAGAGATATTAGATAATGGTTATTTATTAATCCCTAAAAAACAAGAACCCTTAATAGAACATTTCATCACCATAAATCCAAGTAATTTCAAAATTAAAGTACAAGAAATTGCACAACCAAAATTAATCAGGATATTAAATATTGACTACAATAGCTACCAAAACGTTTCTCAACAGTTACTACCACTATTAATCAATTTATCATTGGTAGATAAAACTTCAGAAACCCAAGTAGCAATCACTTACAAAAATATATCTTTGAATCAAGAATTACGTTATCCATTTAACATCCCTACTAACTATAAAGAAATTAGCTTTGAAAAGTAACCATATCCCTCATTTCTTATATATTGTATTGCTATCATTATGTATGATAACAACTACATTTGGGCAGTCTAAAAAACAGCGTCAGCTTGAAACAAAGCGTCAAAACATACTAAAAGAGATTACAGAAATCAATTCATTACTTTCTGACAATAAATCGGAAGCTACTTCATTATTGACAAAAATTGAAGATGTTAATTTAAAAATTAATGTTCGTAAAAAGTTAATTCAAATTACCAATCAACAAGCTAATTTATTAACTAGAGAAATAAAAGAGAATAGTGGGAAGATTAAAACTCTTGAAACCGATTTAGCTTTAAGAAAAAAAGATTATGCTACAATGGTAGTAAAATCATATAAAAATAAAGCTACCCAGAGTAAGCTTATGTTTTTATTATCTTCTGATAATTTTCAACAAGCTTACAAGCGTTATAACTACATGAAACAATACAAACGCTATCAGAAAAACCAAGCGGATTCAATTGTTTCAAAAACAGAAAAACTAGTTGTACTTAATGAATCTTTACTACTTAAAAAAGAAGATAAAGTTAGATTAATTAATGAAAACAAAAAAGTACAACAAACACTTCAGAAGGAAAAAAACAATCAGAAAACATTAATTGCTTCACTTAAAAAAGACGAATCAAAATACAAGAAAAAAATAGCAGCCAAACAAAAAGAAAACAATAAAATTGACCGACAAATTGAGAAGTTAATTAGAGATGCTATTGCTCGTTCTAACAAAAAAGCAGGAAATAAAAAATCTTCAAAAAGATTTGCTTTAACCCCAGAAGCAAAAGCTTTAGCTAATAGCTTTACTGCTAATAAAGGAAAATTACCATGGCCAGTAAAAACAGGTAGAGTCATCTTAAAATTCGGAACCACAAGGCACCCTACATTACCGAATATAAGCAGACAATCCAGTGGTGTAAAAATTATCACCACAAAAAATAGTGATGTAAAAGCCGTTTTTAACGGTACTATATCTGAAATTCAAAAAATAAAAGGAGGTAACAAAGCTGTGTTCATTAAGCATGGTAATTATTTAACTGTATACTCAAACTTAAAAGGACTGTACGTTAAAAAAGGAGACAAGGTTAGCACCAATTCTCCAATAGGAAAAGTAGCCGTAAATAGCGAAGGAAAATCAATATTTAGGTTCTTCTTATATAAAGATCATAGCAAACAAAATCCTGCACATTGGATTTATAAAATGTAATACAAAACTCACATGAAAAAAATTAGTATAATATTCAGTATTTTATTCTTATTTCAAGGATACGCACAACAAAAAGAATTAACATTAAACGATGCCGTTTTAGGATATTACAAAGGCTTATACCCTACACAATTATCAGGATTACAATGGGTTTCTTCTACAAAATATGTGTATACTGATGCAAATACATATATTATAAAAGATGTGGAAAAAAACACTTCTGAAAAAATAACCATTGCAAATTTTGAAAAAGCTTTTCCAGGAACTAAACGCATCCCTAGAATCTCGTCCATCGATGCTAATACAATAACATTCAGAAAAGAAAACACACAGTATAACTTCAACTACAATACTAATACCATTGTTAGTAAAGTCCCTTTTGATACAGCTGCACAAAACAACGATTATAACAGCACTGCAAAGGCAGTTGCCTATACATTAGACAATAATTTATATTTAGCCACTAAAAGCAATCCAAAAACTGCCATTACATCAATTACTGATTCAAACATAGTGTCAGGTCAGGCAATTGCTCGTTATGAATTTGGAATATCTAAAGGAATATTCTGGTCGCCTAAAGGGGAGTTATTGGCATTTTATCAGAAAGATGAAACTCATGTTACTGACTATCCTTTAGTTGATGTTACTACAACTCCAGCAACATTAAAAAACATCAAATACCCAATGGCTGGTCAGAAAAGTGAGTTGGCAAAAATCGGGATTTATCATTTAGCAACTCAACAAACTACCTACTTAAACATTGACACTTCGGACGAACATTATTTAACCAACTTATCATGGGCTCCTGATGGAAAACATGTATTAGTAGCTGAAGTAAATCGTGCACAAAACCATTTTGATTATAATTTATATAACATAACTACAGGAAACAAGGTGCGCACTTTATTTTCTGAGAGTAATAATCGTTGGGTAGAACCTGAAAATGATGCAGTTTTTTTACCAAATAGTACCACTAATTTCTTGTGGATGAGTGAAAAAGATGGCTATAAAAACATATATCAATACAGTACTTCAGGGAAATTCCTCAAGCAATTAACTAATTTTAAATTTATAGTCAAATCTATTTTAGGGTTTGACACCTCAGGAAAACACGTAATCATTTCTGCTACAGGAAACAATCCTACGGAAATGCATACTTATAAAGTAAATTTAAAATCTGGCAAGGCAACCAATCTTACTCCAAAGGACGGAACCCATCGAACACAATTAAAAGGAAACTATTTAATTGACAGTTATAGCAGTTTAAATACGCCTGGAATTACAAGTGTTATCAATATCAAAAACGGGAAAGAAAATGTATTACACACTGCTAAAAATCCGTTAGAAGGATACAAACTAGGAACTACTGAGTTATTAAAACTAAAATCAAATGATGGATTTGATTTACATAGTAGAATTATAAAACCTGCTAATTTTGACCCCTCAAAAAAATACCCTGTATTAATTTATGTATATGGAGGAACACACGCACAATTGGTAACCAATACATGGTTAGGTGGCGCTAGCTTATGGATGCAATGGTTTGCTGCTCAAAAAGATTATATTGTTTTTACTTTAGACAACAGAGGTTCAGCAAACAGAGGTTTTGCCTTTGAGAGTGTTATACATCGTACAGCTGGTGATGAAGGTATGAAAGATCAGTTAATTGGAGTTGATTATTTAAAATCATTGCCTTATGTTGATGGGAACAGAATAGCTGTTCATGGTTGGAGTTACGGAGGATTTATGACAAGTTCATTGGTATTACGTCACCCGAAAGTATTTACTACTGGAGTTGCTGGAGGGCCTGTTACCGATTGGAAATTTTACGAAGCTATGTATGGCGAACGCTATATGGATACGCCACAAGAAAACCCAGAAGGTTATGCTGATTCTCGTATTGGGAAATACCTAGAAAACTTAAAAGGAAAACTATTATTAATTCATGGTAGTGTTGACCCTACTGTTGTACCACAACACAGTATGGAAGTTTTAAAAGAAGCTGTTGAAAAAGGAGTACAATTGGACTTTTTCACCTATCCAATGCACGAACACAATGTACGTGGAAAGGATAGAGTACACTTAATGCAAAAAGTGCTGAATTATGTGATTGAGAATAATAATGAGTAATTAGGTTAACCAAGAATATTATAATATGAAAAATTTACCTCTTCTTATACTTGCGATTTTAACCTCAATGTATTCATTTGGTCAAGATTCACTTACTAAATCAACTCCAGAAGAATTGGTTCAACAGCAACTTGATGGATACAATGCATTAAATATTGAAGATTTTATGGCGCCTTATAGCGATAATATGGAACTCTACACCTTTCCAAATACTTTACTTGTAAAAGGTAAGAGCAAGATAAAAGAAGGCTATAAAGGTTTTTTTGAGGCCGCTCCAAATTTACATTGTGAAATTCTTAATCGTACTGTTAACGGGAACATCGTAATTGACAAAGAGAGAGTTTCTGGATATCCTGACGGAAAAACTATTGAAATATTGGCTATTTATGAAATTGAAAACGGGAAAATTCAACGAGTGTATTTCACTGAAGAAATAATAGTTGGAACTAAATAAAAACAAAAGGCAGTTGTAATGACTGTCGTTTGTTTTTAAGCAACATCTTCTACAACTGGAAATACACGTTTATTAAACACCAATAATATTCCCACACCAGTACTAATTGCCATATCAGCAATATTAAAAACTGGGTCAAAAAAAGTAAAGTGACTTCCTCCAATACTAGGAATCCATTCTGGCCAAGTCCATGAAGTAAACGGAAAACGTAGCATATCAACCACGCAACCTTGCATCATGTTACTGTACCCTGAACCATTCATTTGTGACACTCCTGAATAACCAATCCAATCGTTGTATTGTGTATTAAAAGTAGTACCAGAGTCAAAGATTAACCCATAAAACAAAGAGTCAATATTATTTCCAAAAGCGCCTGCAAAAATTAATGAAATAGCAACAATTAATAATTTTGGAGCTTCCTTTTTAATTGAATTCACCAACCAATACGCTATAAACCCAATAGCAATCAATCTAAACGATGTTAGGAATACTTTTGCAAAAGGCTCACTAATTGGCAAGAAGTCGCTTAATTTACTTCCCCAAGCCATTCCTGGGTTTTCTACAAAACGGATTTCAAACCAGTTGAGTCCAAATACATTAATATACTCTCCTAAACCGAAATTTGTTTTGATATATAGTTTTGATATTTGATCAACAATCAATATCAATGCAATTAAGCCAATACTCTTTTTTAAATTCATGCTACTTTTTATTAAGGTTTCAATACTTCGTCTACACTCAGTACAGACCTAGCTCAACCTGACAAGCTAATTAGTTTTTTATATAAAACCACTACACCTCTATGAAACATATGTGCTTATGAATTAATACTATTGATTTTTGATTGAAACAAACCCAATAATAATTAAACCCTAGTAGGTTTTAAACGATTGCTAAAGTAATAAATAATTATTTTTCTTTAGCAATCTTTATGTTTCCTTTAGCAGTTTTAAGTAGGAAATTGGATTTTCCATCAGGCAACACTTCTTGTGCAATTGTTCCTAATTTAGAAATGGCGTTTACAATACCTTCATTTGCAATCAAACCAATATCTCCATTAACGGATTTTATATCAAAATCTCCAAAAATTTTATTCAAATAACAATTACCTGAGAACAGGTTTATTCCCAATGAATAATACTTTCCTGTAATACTAACATTACCTATATCACTTGAAATAAATGTTTGTAAGTGTTCTGGAACAAGAATCTCTACAGCTATTGCATGCACTTTATGAGCACTTAATTTATCTTGCTTATTTGGGAATGTAAAAGCTATATTTCCAGAAACATGTAGTGTGTGTTTTTCTCTTTTGGTGGTAATTACAAAATGATTAGCGTACTCCCCTTCACTTATTGCTTTTATTATTAATTGATTAGATTTCGTTGAACTTAACTTAATTGTAAATACATTATCTAAATCAAATATTAAATGAGTCACCGCCTTATCAATAGCAATAATTTGTTCTGTTTTCTTTTGAGAAAACCCAACCGTACAAATCATTATAAATATGTAAATAAATGATTTCAAATTAAGGTAAATATTTTAAATTAAATGTCCAATAAAAACATTAGCAAGCAACTAATAAGGAGTTATCATCACTACTATTATGCAACTTCTCTTTATAGTAGAAATGACAAAAAAGTCATAAAACCTAGACAAGTTCAACTATACTAACCTTTTTAACACAAGAAAAAGCACTAACTAAATAACGAATATATTTCAACACATAGCAACAAGACTACAAATAATCACACTTCTATCAAAACTATATATTACAGAAAACGCTCCAAAAAGGAGCGTTTAGTTTATCCCGAAATGAGAATTATTATTTCTGTAAGTTTTTAGCTTCAATACTTAATGTAGCATGAGGAACAATTTTTAGTCTCTCAACACTAATTAATTTCCCTAAAACCCTGCATACACCATATGTTTTATTTTCAATACGAGCTAAAGCATTTTTTAAATCACGAATAAATTTTTCTTGACGAATAGCCAATTGCATATTTCGCTCTTTACTCATTGTTTGTGACCCCTCATCAAAAGCCTTAAACGTAGGAGATGTATCTTCCGTACCATTATTATGATCATTCATATAAGCGCTTTTCAACAACTCAATATCTGATTTTGATTTTTCTATTTTAGCTTCTATTATTACTCTAAACTCCTCTAAATGTTCATCTGAGTATCTTACTTTTATATCGTCTGACATGCTTTTAAATTTTTTCAATAAATAATTTAGTTTCTATATTGTCAAAAGCAATATCTATACCATTATTTACTGTGGTTAGTAAATCGATTTTTTCGGTTAAAGTTTCCGTTTTAATATAATTCTCAAGAACATCATTGATAGCATTCTCTAAAATACCATCTTTTTGAATAGCTACCGTAATTTTATCCGTTACCTCAAATCCAGAATCTTTACGTAAATTCTGAATCCTATTTACCAATTCTCTAGCAATCCCCTCATTGCGTAGTTCCTCAGAAATAGTAACATCTAACGCTACTGTTAACCCGTTTGCATTAGCTACAGACCAACCTTCAATATCTTGAGAAGATATCTCCACATCTTCTAAGCTCAATTTAATATTTTTTCCATTAATATCAAGAGAAATCTCGCCCTTTTGTTCAATTTCTACAATTTTTTCTTGATCAAACTGCATAATTGCCCCAGCTACCGCTTTCATATCCTTTCCAAAACGTGGTCCTAAAGCTTTAAAATTAGGTTTAATTTGCTTTACTAATATTCCAGAAGCATCATCTAACAACTCAATTTCCTTTACATTAACTTCCGATTTAATCAAATTAGAAACCGCTAAAATTTCTTCTTTCTCAGTTGCATTCATTACAGGAATCATTACACGTTGTAATGGCTTACGAACATTAATCTTCTCCTTAGCTCTTAACGACAATACTAATGAAGATATTGTTTGCGCTTTCTCCATTTTACTTTCTAATGATTTATCTATAATAGTTAAATCAACTACTGGAAAGTTTGCCAAATGCACACTTTCATCTGCATTTTTATTTGTAGTATTCGTTAAATCCTTATACAACCTATCCATAAAGAAAGGTGCAACTGGTGCGGCTAGCTTAGAAATAGTCTTTAAACATGTATATAGCGTTTGATAAGCTGATATTTTATCATGCTCATATTCTCCTTTCCAAAACCTTCTTCTACTCAAACGAACAAACCAGTTACTTAAGTGTTCTTGCACAAAATCAGAAATAGCACGAGTAGCTTTGGTAGGTTCATAACCTCCGTAATATTCATCTACTTTTTGTATTAAACTATGTAATTCCGACAACACCCAACGATCTATCTCTGGCCTATCCCCTATAACAATATCTTCTTCTGAATAAGTAAATTCATCTAAGTTCGCATATAAACTAAAAAACGAATACGTATTATATAATGTTCCGAAAAACTTTCTACTCACTTCCGTAATTCCGTCTAAATCGAACTTTAAGTTATCCCATGGATTCGCATTAGAAATCATATACCAACGGGTAGCATCAGGGCCGTGTTTTTCCAAGGTAGAAAAAGGATCAACTCCATTCCCTAAACGCTTAGACATTTTTTGCCCTTTTTTATCTAACACCAAACCATTAGACACTACATTTTTATATGCTTTGTCATCAAATACTAAAGTAGCAATTGCGTGTAATGTATAAAACCACCCACGTGTTTGATCTACTCCCTCAGCAATGAAATCAGCTGTTTTCCATGTAGTATCTACTAATTCTTTATTCTCAAATGGGTAATGCCATTGTGCATATGGCATTGAACCAGAGTCAAACCAAACATCAATTAAATCAGCTTCACGGGTCATTGGCTCCCCTGAATTAGAAACTAAAGTTATTTTATCAACTACATTTTTATGTAAATCAATAGTATCATAATTTGCATCAGACATATCACCCACAACAAATTCTTCAAAAATATCAGATTCCATTACTCCTGCATCAACTGCTAGTTTCATTTCGGCTTTTAATTCTGCTACTGAACCCATCATTTTTACTTCCGTACCATCTTCAGTCCTCCAAATTGGTAATGGAATCCCCCAGAAACGAGAACGTGATAGATTCCAGTCATTGGCATTTTTCAACCAATTTCCGAAACGACCTGTTCCTGTAGCTTCAGGTTTCCAATTAATTTCTTCGTTTAAAGAGTGCATACGCTCTTTAACATCCGTCACCTTAATAAACCAAGAATCTAATGGATAATATAAAATTGGCTTATCAGTTCTCCAGCAATGTGGGTAACTATGGACGTATTTTTCAACCTTAAAGGCTTTATTTTCTTCTTTTAATTTAATTGCAATTTGAACATCTACCGATTTTTCTGGCGCTTCACCATCAGCATAATATTCATTCTTCACATACATACCAGCAAACTCACCCATGTCCCTAGTGAATTTCCCTTGTAAATCTACTAATGGCACTAAATTGTCATTAGCATCTTTTACTAACAATGGTGGCACACCAGCATCTTTCGCTACTAATGCATCATCAGCTCCAAAAGTTGGTGCTGTATGCACAATTCCTGTTCCGTCCTCTGTTGTAACAAAATCTCCAGTAATTACTCTAAATGCTTCTTCTGGAGTTTCATATGGTAATGCATATGGCAATAATTGCTCGTATTTAACACCAACTAAATCCGCTCCTTTATGTTCTGAAGCAATGAAATATGGAATTTGTTTAGCTCCTGATTCATAAGATCCTAAATCAGCTTCGTTTTCAACTTGAGTAAATTTTTTCCCTGCAAATTGTTTCCCAACTAAACCTTTAGCTAAAATCACATTGGTAGCTTCAAATGTATACTGGTTAAATGTTTTCACCAATGCATAATCAATCTTAGCACCTACCGTTAATGCGGTGTTACTCGGTAAGGTCCAAGGGGTAGTTGTCCAAGCCATTAAATGCACTTCCCCATCTACTTGTAATTCTGATGGTAATGTTTTTTTTACTGCTTTAAACTGTGCTACCACAGTTGTATCCGTAACATCTTGATATGCTCCAGGCTGATTAATTTCATGTGAACTTAATCCTGTTCCCGCCTTAGGTGAATATGGCTGGATTGTATATCCTTTGTAAATTAAATCCTTCTCATAGATTTGCTTTAACAACCACCATACAGTTTCCATGTATTTTGGTTTATAGGTAACATACGGATCTTCCATATCAACCCAATACCCCATCTTTTCAGTTAGACTATTCCAGATATCAGTATATTTCATTACTGCTTTTTTACAAGCAATATTATATTCTTCAACAGTAATTTTTGTGCCAATATCCTCTTTAGTAATTCCAAGTTCTTTTTCTACACCAAGTTCTACTGGAAGTCCATGAGTATCCCAACCTGCTTTACGTTTTACTTGAAATCCTTTTTGAGTTTTATAACGGCAAAAAATATCTTTAATGGTACGTCCCATTACGTGATGGATCCCTGGCATTCCGTTAGCTGAAGGTGGCCCTTCAAAAAACACAAACGGCTTGTTATCATCACGAGTAGTTATACTTTTATCAAAAATATTATTTTCTTCCCAGAATTTTAATATTTCATCAGCAACATTTGGCAAGTTAAGCCCCTTGTATTCTGTAAACTTCGTACTCATTTTGT
>Ga0209291_1000216_pt1 | contig 57358 bp, 58 predicted proteins | sample GOMGulsemesocosm_FD_184633 | JGI IMG/M metagenome (GOLD analysis project Ga0209291, IMG submission 184633) | Methane-oxidizing microbial communities from mesocosms in the Gulf of Mexico - GOM9B Gulf of Mexico (SPAdes) (version 2) | ecosystem: Environmental > Aquatic > Marine > Cold seeps...
GTTCTACAACGCCAAAACCATCACCAATCTCAACACCTTTCACGGCATTAATGCTCATTAATGAATGGGCGATGTCAGCGTCTAAACGATCGAATACCGGCTCACCTAAACCAACGGGAACACCTTCAGCAACCACTGTTACTTTGGCTCCCACTGAGTTACCTGATTTTTTTAATCCACGCATGTATTCATCAAGCGCTTCTAATTTGCTTGGATCAGGAAAGAAGAATGGGTTTTGTTCAACTTGATCCCATTGCAGTGCTTCTGCTTTGATTGGGCCCAGTTGCGATAAATAACCGCGAATAACAATACCATGTTGTTCTTTCAAGTATTTCTTCGCAATTGCACCTGCCGCGACACGCATTGCCGTTTCACGCGCCGATGAACGACCACCACCACGGTAATCGCGATGACCAAATTTCTGATGATAAGTATAATCAGCATGACCTGGACGGAAGGTATCTTTAATATTTGAATAATCTTGCGAGCGTTGATCGGTATTCTTGATCATCAGACCAATTGAAGAACCCGTGGTTTTACCTTCAAAAATACCTGAAAGGATCTGAACTTCGTCAGCTTCACGTCGTTGAGTGGTATAGCGAGATGTGCCAGGCTTACGACGGTCGAGATCAAACTGCAGATCTTCTAGTGAGATTTCGAGTCCTGGAGGGCAGCCATCAATAATACACCCAAGTGCTGGTCCATGGCTTTCTCCGAATGTGGAGATCTTAAATAATTGCCCAATACTATTCCCTGCCATAACAGCGTTTCCTTTATATAATGCCGACTAATACCTTTGAGAATACAAGACCCACGGCTTAGCGACAATAGCAAATAGCTAAAAAAGAAGGCAATAAAAAAAAACCTGCAACCATCATAAGATGATCACAGGTTTATCATGGGTTAAAGACCCAATAATAGTTCGTTACCGCATTATTTAAACGGTGCGACTATTTAAACGGAGCGACTATTTATTTAAACGGAGCAAATTCTGCCATTGAATCTTCGATCTGCTCTTTGCTGATCACAAAGATACCGTGACCGCCGTTTTGCATTTCTAACCAGGTAAATGGTACTTCTGGGAATTTCTCTTGCATGTGAACCATGCTGTTACCAATCTCAACAAACAGTAAACCGCCGTCGTTTAGCATATCAGGTGCTTGTGCTAGCATTTTAAGCGTTAGCTCTAGTCCATCAAAACCAGACTGTAGACCGATTTCAGGTTCGTGTTTGAACTCGTCTGGTAAGTTATCAATGTCTTCTTGATCAACATAAGGAGGATTCGATACGATCATGTCGTAACGTAAACCAGTTAGGTTCGAAAATAAATCAGATTGGATTGGCGTTACTTGATGCTCAACACCGTGATCTTGGATGTTGATCTCAGCAACTTCAATCGCGCCATGTTCAATATCAACTGCATCAATGTCTGAATCTGGGAATGCATGTGACAATGCAATGGCAATACAACCACTGCCAGTACACATATCAAGTACACGCATTGGTTCGTGTGTTAACCATGGCTGGAAACCGTTCATGATCAGTTCTGCAAACGGAGAGCGTGGCACTAATACACGTTCATCAACAAAGAACTCTAAACCTGCAAACCAAGCTTTGTTAGTCAAGTATGCAGCTGGAATACGCTCATTTACGCGACGAACGATCAGTTCTACCAATTTTAGTCGTTCAGAAGTAAGCAGTTTGGCATGACGAATTTGAGGGTCAATATCTAATGGCAGGTGTAAAGTAGGTAAGATTAACTGTACAGCTTCATCCCACGCATTATCAGTACCGTGACCATAAAAAATACCCGCATCGTTAAAACGGCTAACAGCCCAACGAATAAGGTCTTGTATTGTAATTAACTCTTTGACTGCTTCGTCAATAAAAATCCTGTCCACAATTGACTCCAATTTTGGTAAAATAACAAAATGTTTAATCAACTGAGCTTAGCAGTTGAATTTAGGTAACTTACATTATGTTTAATAAACAAATGAAAAAAAAGATGCTGCTGCAAATAGATGTAGCAAAAGAACAGGCACAGGCTGCACAAGTGAAAGTATCGCAAGCAGCGCTGAAACCAGATGAACACGCTCTTTTCTCTGATAGTATGAAAGGTATAAAACCTTTGGCACAGGATACCATACGCAAAACAAAAATCAGGGCTAATAAACCAAAAATTCAAGCAAATGATTCAATACGTCAAGAATCAGCGCAACGTGAACATTTTTTCTCCGATCAATTTGAACCACATATTGCCGACGAAGGTCCTACACGTTATATACGTGAAGGTGTTTCCCCTTATGAATTGAAGAAACTACGTCGTGGTGATTACGAACCTGAATTACTGTTAGACTTACATGGTTTAAGCCAAGAGACAGCAAAGGTAGAAATATCTGCATTAATTGCAGAGTGTCGTAAGCAGCATATCCGCTGTTGTAATGTCATGCACGGTCATGGCAAAAACATCCTTAAGCGTCAATTGCCAATGTGGTTAGCACAGCACCCTGATGTTGAAGCATTTCATCAAGCAACCAAAACCTGGGGAGGCAGTGCAGCCTTATCTATCTTGATTGAGCTGACAAGTAAAGAAGACTTGTTTTAGTTGTCAGTCACCTGATAACAGTATTTATTGATGATAGTTTTAAGGTAATTGAGTCATGGTAACGGATAAACAAGACCTGTGGTTTGCAGCGCTCGAAGAAGAAAACAATGAGCGTCTGGCACAACTTGAAGAAGCAATGCAGGCAAAGGACAAATTGCACGAAATCAATGCGGTAAAGATAAGAAAAAAGGCGAAATCAGCAGCCGAATTCAAAGCGAAACACCCCAAACTTAGTTTTATGAAACGTTACAATGTCATCATCATCATGATACTTTTTCTGTTCATTACCGTGGCATTCAATATTTATATGTTTATACGTTAGTACCAAGTTTTTTATCAACGAGTCCCAAACAGCAGGCACAAAAAAAGGTTAGTGTATAACACTAACCTCTCAAACTCGTTTTGCTAAACTGCAAATCGTTTAATTTCACGATTCACTTCCGAGATACGCATTTTAACATTGTTACCAGCGTTATTCGGTATGATTAACAAACCTTGCTGGAACTCTAATAATCCCAAACCAGTGACATAGAGGGTTCCACGAAAAAAACTCTTTACATATCTTGCGATACGCAATGAATTAAACTGTTTAAAACTACGCATTTAGTACTCCTTTATACGCTTATATAAGTACCATCCAAGTACTCAAACAGATGGCGGCATAATATACTAACAATAGGGTAATGCAAAGATATTTAGCACTGTATTAACCCTTGTATAAAGTGTAAGCACTAATTATAAAACGCATTAATAAACCAGTGTATTACTTTATACTCGCGGGTGTTTCTAACCACTTTAAATTACAACTTTTTTCATCTAATTCTAAGCAAGCAATCGCAGATGTTGCGAAAGCTGGCATATACTTACCGGTTGTTAATGCTGAAGTGAGATAGCTCACTACAGGTAAATGTGAAACCAGTAAGATTGTTTGGTAATTATGTTGCTCAACCAGTGCGCGAACATAATCCGCGATAAATTCAGCATCCCCGTAAGGGGTTATATCATCACAGACTTCGACACTGTTTACGGTAAATAAGTTCCCGATAACTTGCCAAGTTTGTGCAGCTCGTACATAAGGACTGTGTAATACACAATCTAAAGTTGGTTCAATCGCACTTAACCAACTGGCCATATCAACAGACTGTTGTCGCCCAGTACCGGTTAATTCACGTTCCGCATCGCTGTTAGCATACAAGCCTGCTTGACCGTGTCGCATAATATAAATCTTCATACCACCACGCTACATTATCTATTGAATATCTTATAGATATTAACACAGCACCAAAAAACGATTGCATTGTAACGCGCGTTGATGACAAAAATATTAAAAACCACGTTTAGATTATGTTTTTAAACATTCTTTTCAAAAAATAATTACTTACCGCTGTTTTAACGCCATACTGAACTTATATTATTAGCAAATAGTATCGTCTTCGCACGATTTATATATCGTTAATAAGATTATACCCCAGCATTCATTACTGCATTTTAGAATCGCCATTCTTTGAAGCCGATCTAATTTATTTTCTATGCAGCCATTACATGGAGCATTCGCCTTGATAACTAGCCCAAATGATTACAAACAATATCGTCACATCACGCTCCCCAATGGTTTAGCTGTATTATTGATCCAAGATGATCAATGTAAAAAGTCCGCCGCCTCAATGTCCGTAGCAGTGGGTCACTTTGATGATCCACAACAACATGAGGGACTTGCACATTTACTCGAGCACATGCTTTTTCTCGGCACAGATAAATACCCTAAACCCGGTGAATACCAATCATTCATTTCCATGCATGGTGGCAGCAACAACGCTTGGACAGGCACTGAATATACCAACTATTACTTTGATATTAACAACAGTTATTTCCATAACGCACTCGATCATTTCGCCCAATTTTTTATCGCACCAAGTTTCAATGCCGACTTATTAGACCGAGAACGCCATGCTGTTGATTCAGAATTTAAGCTAAAGCTAAAAGATGATGTTCGCCGTTTTTATCAAGTTCATAAAGAAACAGTAAATCCACCCCATCCATTTAGTAAATTTTCAGTAGGTAACCTCACTACGCTCGCAGACACAAAAACCTACACCCTGCGTGACGAACTACTACGATTTTACGAACAACATTACTGCGCCTCTTTAATGAAGTTAGTGATCCAATCTAATCTTTCACTTGATAAACAAGAACACATGCTTAACGAGATGTTTTCAGCGGTTCCTAACCGAGGCATTAACGCAGTCCCTTTAGCGATCCCTTTATATACCGACGCGCAATTACAACAAGCCATTTGGGTTGAATCGATCAGTGGTCATAAAAAATTATACATCTGCTTTCCACTTAGCGATATTCTGCCCTACTACCAAATCAAGCCATTAAGTTATATCAGCCAGCTAATCGGTGATGAAACTGAAGGGAGTTTACTGTCGCTGTTAAAACGCAAAGGTTGGGTAACCGCATTATCAGCAGGTAGTGGTCAAAGTGGCGCTAATTTTAAAGATTACAATATTATTGTGGGCTTAACGAGCAATGGCTTTAAGCACATTACCGAGATTGTCGAATTCTGTTTGCAATATATCAAGCTCATCGCAGAACAAGGTTTACAGGCGTGGCGTTATGACGAGAAGAAAAATTTCTTAGAGCAAGCATTTCGCTACCAAGAAAAAATACCGGCAATAAAGAATGTCTCTCACCTATCGCAAAACTTACATATTTATCCACCTGAACATGTCATTTATGGTGATTACATGATGACGGGCTTTGATATCGAGGCTTGTCGTTTCTTTTTACAGCAGTTTAATGCTACGAATATGCGGTTAATGGTATCGGCACCAAACTTGGACACCAATAAAACAGCCGCTTGGTATGATACCCCTTATCGTGTCGATGATTTTACACCTAACCAGCAACAACGCTGGGCGAATGTAGAGATTGATGAAAGCCTAGCACTGCCGATAAAAAACCGCTTCATGAGCTCGTCTTTAGAAGCCCTTGCGCTTGATGAAGCCAACTTGACTGAGCAACCAAGGCTAATTGATCAGAGTGAAGGTTTTAAAACTTGGTTTATGCAAGAACATGAGTTCCATTTACCTAAGGGTAATATCTTCATTTCGATAGACAGTGAATATGCCATTGCCAATACCCATAATATTGCGATGACCCGACTAGCGGTTGAGCTATTGATGGAACAATTAAACAGCCTGACTTATCAAGCCGAAATTGCAGGGATTAATTACCACATTTATGCGCACCAAGGTGGTTTTACCTTACACCTTGCCGGATTTGCCCAAAAACAGTTCGAATTATTAAAACTGATCATCGGCCATCGTCACTTACAAATGGTTGATAGTGAAACCTTCTCAAGTATTCGTAATCAACTGCTTATCTCGTGGGAAAATCAGAAACAAGCGAAACCAATCAATCGCTTATTTTCAGAACTGACTTCTGTACTGCAGCCAAACAATCCATCAAACGAACGATTAGCTAAGGCGCTGATGAGTATTAAGCAGGAACAGCTGCCTGAGTATTTGGAAAAAGTATATCAGAACATCAGTGTTGAAGTGTTAGTGCACGGTGACTGGCATCGATCTCAAGCGTTAGAGATAGGCAAGTACGTGAAAAATAAATTGCATCCATTTAGCTCACCCGGTAAAGAGACAATACGTAAATTAGTGGACATTCGCGATACAGGTTCGTTGGTGCATGAAGTTGCTGCTGAACATAATGATGCAGCGCTGATTGTTTATTACCAAGCATCAAAGATATCACCAAAAGAGCTCGCTTATTACAGTTTAGCTAATCATGTGATGTCGTCTAAATTCTTCTATGAGTTACGCACTCAACAACAATTGGGTTATGTCGTAGGTACAGGTAATATCCCGCTTAATCGTCATGCCGGTTTGATGTTCTATGTACAATCACCACATACTCAACCAGTGAAACTGTTGGATGCGATCAATGACTTTATTGATTTCTTCCCGTTCGGGATGATCTCATTTACCGAGCAGCAATGGCAATCAAGTAAACAAGGCCTAATCTCTAAATTACATGAGCCTGATGCCAACATAAACAGCAAAAGTAAACGTCTGTGGCACGCCATTGGTATTAAAGATAAAGCCTTTAATAAATCCGAGAGGATCGCAGAAGAATTAGAAAAAATAGAACGCATCGACCTTATTCGATTTATGGTGGAATTAAAATCTCGCACTTCTGACCGCTTGATCATGTCTACGATCAGCCAAGTAAATAAACATGATGATGAATACGAAGAGGCTAATGTAAAAAAACTTGAAGGCACCTATATTGCAGATGTAGAAGCCTTCCAGCAACAAAGTAATGTGTTTGAACTCTAGCTTATATAGCCATTAATGCAAAAAGGCGCTGTCGGTATTAACCCACAGCGCCTTTTTTAAAAGCAATTTTTTGTTAGCTACTTAAACCAATGAAACCACCCAAGGTAATCAAAAGGCCACCCGTGGCTTTATTGATCTTATCTTGATAACGATTGAGCATTTGTTTAAGTGTGCCACGGTTCAGCAATATGATAAAACACGACCACAGTACTGCCGTTTCTAAAAAGATAGATAAGCTGATTAATAACTTGTCTGATGTTGGTGTTTCAGGTGCAATAACCTGACTGAATGCTGCTACCATAAACATCAAGATCTTCGGATTTAATAAATTACACAATAAACCGTCTAAATACGCTTTCGTTGGACGATAATTCAATGTACCGGCATCCACTGCAATTTCACTTTTACCTGCACGCAGTGATTTAATACCAATATAAATAAGATAAGCAGCACCTAACCAGCGCACAACATTGAACAGCATTGGGTGACTCGAAATCAGTAATGAAATACCAAACAAACCTAACATCATGTGTACAGCCAAACCCGAAATAATACCACCAACACAATACCACGCGGCACGTTTAGCGTTTAGGCTACCGTATTTTAGCACTAACATCATGTCAGGGCCTGGGCTGAGCATGCCAAAAAAATTAACTACTAATAAAGACACTATAATTTCGTACATAATGATTACCACTCCATTGCGTTAGGGTAATCATAGAACGTTAATCTAAATGAATATAATGACTTCTTCTACTCTACCGCAGTCCCATTTGGAATATTGCAGCTTAATTGCGCATGTAGTTCGTCACGCAGCCATTTATGTGCCAAATCATGGTCAAAACGAGGATGCCAGATGATTGCAGCCTGTAAAATAGGTAATTTGATCGGTAATTCTTTTCGCGTAAATTGCTCACCAATGATTAATTTATCTGCAATGGAGTTAGGTATGGTCAATAAATGGTCAGTTTTAGCGATAATACTAAAGGCGGAAGAATAAGAAGGAATACGCAATGCCACGTCTCTAAACAGCCCTTGAGCAGATAAGGCGACATCAATATCACCCGCTTTGTCTGAGCCCGAGGTAATAATGCCATGTGGATATTGGGTATAATTCGCTAATGTTAACACTTCATTTTCTAATGGATGTCCTTGGCGCATAATACACACGTAATTATCTTTTTCTAACGGTAAATAAGAAAGATGTTTATGCTCGGGTCGAATAATGGTTGCCCCTAAATCAATCTCGCCACGCTCCATCGCCGCTAACGTAAACTTATCCCAATAGGTGAGATTAAGTTTAATGTTCGGAGCCTGTTGATATAAATGTGCAAGAGCGGCAGGTAGAATATAGTCGGTCACGTAATCGGTTGACGCGATGGTAAACTCACGCTGAGATTGCAGCGGATCAAACCCTCCAGTCACCAACAAGCCATCAATATTATTTAAGATCTGCGCCAATACTGGTTTTAATTGCTTGGCTTTTTCGGTTAACTGACTTTTATTATCCAGTTTGATTAATAACGGATCGGCAAATATCTCACGTAATTTTGCCAGGTTTTTACTCATTGCCGATTGAGTAATGTATTGACGTTGTGCAGCGGCAGTGACTTGCTGTTCTTGTAACAAGTACTGCAAGCTGACTAATAAATTGAGGTTGATACGTTGTAAATTAATCATTTAGTTTTAATTTTAAATCTGCGTTACCTTCACGATAATCCATTGTCACCTTAAAGCCACAATATTTCGCTAGTTTAATCATGCCCGAATTGGTTGGCATGGTGAAACCAACCATATTTTTTAAACCTAATTGGCGACAAAACGCAATAATTTTCAGCATAAGTGCTTTACCTAAGCCCTGTCCTTTCAAATCTGAGCGTACCGAAATGGCAAATTCAGCTTCGCCACTATCCCAATCAAAGATAGCTTGCACCACCCCTAAAGTTTCAGGCTGACCCATTGGATTCTTAGCACTGGCAATAAATGCCATCTCACGTTCATAATCAATTTGCGTTAACATCGCCATTTCGAAATGACTGAATTTAGAACGCGAACCAAAATAACGTAGATAACGATCATCAGCCGTTAGCGATAAATCAAATGCCTGATGTTGTGGCTCATCTTCGTGACGGATCGGTCTTAATAACACCGCTTTCCCATTTTTCATGGTGTAGATACTTTCCAGCTCTTTCGGGTACGGTAAAATAGCTAACTTTTGCAGTGAACGTCGACCACGTAAACCAATATTAACCTTATCAACTTTGATGTTATAACCACTACGGCCCAATTCTAATGGATCTATCGAAATAGATTTGATCATCGGGAAATCAATAATCATCTGTGAAATTCGGGTTAATATTTCACACAAACCTTCCATGTTTAAACGCACAGATAAGCTACGCTCACGAATAATGCCCTGCTTGATAGAACCTACCACAAGATAACGGGATAACGCCATATTCAACGGCGGTAACGCAACACCCGCATCTTGATCTATGTCCCAATCACCACCAGCTTCACCTAAGCAGATAATCGGACCAAACGCCGCATCATCGACCACTTCGATGCGGAATTTATTCACCTCATCTTTGGTTAACGTCGTGTCCGACATAATACCGTAAGCAGCGAGTAACAAGTTAACGCCTTTTTCGTTGACCTCTTTGACGCCTTTGCGCATCACTTTTTCGACCATCATCTTAGCGTCAGCAATCAAACCAGGATTCAAATCAGCTAATGTTTCAGGGGTTTGGATAAGTTGCTTTTGGTGACGCCTAAATTTAACAATATAATTGAAAGCATTAACCGCCACTTCAGGGGTACCGTACGACGGAATGCCCGCTTTAATCAAGGTCTGCCGGGCTATACGACCACTGGTTTCGCCCATCCACGAAGTGAATATAATCGGGCCTTTTTTGTTATTTTTAACCAGTTGTGGGATCAGTTTTTCAGCAGTGACATGGCATGATTCCGTCACCTGCGGTGCATGGATAATCAGTAAAGCATCATATTGTGCATCTTCTAATACAATATCAATTACTTTACTGTACGCCTCAGCATCAACACCGCCTAATATGTTAATCGGGTTCATAGAGCTAATTTTATTAGGCAATGCTTTTAATAGTTTCTGCTCGGTTTCATAACTTAATTCAGCCAGTTTACAACCCGATTTAATCAATACGTCAATCGCCATATACGCCGGAGAACCACCATTCGAGATGATCAACATTTTATCTCCACGCACAGAGCGCTTGATCGTAGCAATGGTTTTGATTGCCGACAGTAGTTCAAAGGTATCATTAACCCTTAGCATACCAGAGCGTTGGAATGCGGCGGTATAAGCCGTGTTATAAGAGATCTTATTACGTCGGTCTTGTAATAATGCCGTTGGTCCGCTCACGTTTGAACTTGAACGTACCACCACAATTGGTTTTTTAAATGCAGCGGCTCTTGCTGCTGACATAAAACGGCGTGTATCAATAATATTATCGACATACAAAGCGATTGATTTAGTAAAACGGTCGCGGCTTAGATAATCGATTAAATCAGCAAAATTAACATCAATGCGGGTACCAATCGAAATGAAACAAGAGAAGCCCACTCCGCGTGTTTCAGCCCAGTCGATCATAGATGTAGCAAACGCCGCAGATTGTGAAATAACCGCCACATCACCCGCAGGTGGTGCGACATGAGCTAAGCTGACATTTAGTTTAAGACGCGGATTTAATACCCCTAAACTACTTGGACCCAATACGCGAATATTATATTTGGCCGCGATTAAGCCAATCTTTTCCCAAATCTCAGCGTTACCTTCATAAGGCTCATCACTAAATAAGATAACCGCTTTACAGCCGACTTCACCGAGCTCTTTAACTATTTTTGCAACAAAACGAATCGGTGTACAAATAGCACCAAGATCAGGTGCTATGGGTAGCTCACTTGGTTTCTCATAAGCTAAAATCCCACACACATTATTCGATTTTAATGATACCGGCATAATTGGACCGTCATACTGGCTGGCAATAAGATTTTTAACAACCCAATAACCAATACTTTCGGGGCTATTTTTAGCACCAATAACGGCAATAGATGAAGGTTCTAATAATGCTTTGATATTCAATTGGGACATAGTTATAAGACCGCCTGTTAAATACTACGTTTTCTATAGGGTAATGATTTTTTGATAAAATTACGAGTAACAGCGACAATTTGATTCCACTTTCCCATGACTTTTCTTTGGGTTTGAGTTTCCAGTACTAATACCGCTTGTTCTGATGCTACCCACGAATCATTAAGTAATGATTTAGCCGCTACAATCGCATCTGGAGAGCGCGTTTTAAGGCTATCAATAAAGGTCATCGCCGCCGCCATTGGATCATCACAGACATGCGTCACCAAGCCATATTTTTCCGCTTCGATACCGCTAAATTTACGTCCTGTCATAGTGAGCTCTTTCGCTATATCAATACGGGTGAGTTCACGCATGGTGACCATGCCGCTCATATCAGGAATGAGTCCCCATTTAATTTCCATCACTGAAAATTCACAATCGGCCGTGCTATAACGGAAGTCAGCCCCTAGCGCAATTTGCAACCCACCACCAAAGCACACGCCATGCGTGACAGCAATAACAGGAACAGGGATTTGACGCCAAAGATAACCGACCTTTTGCGCCAGATTGGCGAGTTCGCCTTCTTCGCGTTTTAATAGTTTGCCGGGATTGAGGGGATTTTTGATAATACTTTTAACATCAAGACCAGCACAGAACACCTTACCATCGCCACGTACAATGACTGCTCGGATGGCTTTATTATTAGCAAGTTCTGTTGCTGTGTTATCTAATGCATAAAACATATCCATGTCTAATGCATTGTACTTTCGGCCTCGATTTAACGTAACAATGGCGACATCATCGTTAATATCTACAGTTACGCGTGGTGCTTGTATGGCGGCTTGATTATTTGGCACTTTTAACACTCCTTGTATTAGATTCAATAATAAATCGTATAACAAGATAGTAAAATAAAGAGTCACTTTAGTTTATGACATATCTCAAGCTTTTATATGCTTAGAGTAAACACCCAAATTATCTTGAAATACAATACTTAGATTCAAATATAGAGACTATTACAAGTTTTACTTAAAATGGTACTATTACTTTTTAAAGAGTTTCTGAAATTACACCTTAGAACCACACCATCGTTTGTACAACAACACCGAATTTGTTTGAACCAGCATAGCTTGCGCCGACATCAAGATGGAAAATATTAAAGGGTGAAAAACCGATACCGGCAGTAAATACTTGTTTTTTATTACCTTGCAAATCCTTCACATAACCAGCACGCAATTGCATTGCCGACGGCAGGCCAATTTCACCACCAATTCTTAGCATTTGGGTATCATCAAAACCATCGCTAACACCCGATAGGCTTTTTATATTTTCGTAGCGTTGCGTCGCATTAAGGTCAACATCAATAGCTAACGTTGCATAGTCATTACTCCAACTTAAGCCTGTAGTAACAACTGGGTTTAAATTATAACTAGCACTTGAACCATTCATCGTTTTTAAATCGACCTTTTGTGATATCAAGTTTTTAATCGCAGCACCCGCGCTTAGTCCATACTGCAAACCAACTTCCATCCCTAAATCAAGGTTGAAGCCTTTCTTGTCACTGCTCGCACCATCTTTGTATTTGTCTGGATCAAATTCATCAACGGTTTGTGAGTAGTTATAAGTAGAAATGACATTGTATTTCGGTGACATGCCAATATGTATACCACCATAACGAGTATCGAATTTATGCGCAAAGGTCATACCAAGTTCAACCACAGAGATGGCATACACACTCATTTTAGAATCGATAACGCCATTGTTAATATCATCCGCAATTACATCTGAGAAAATGAAAGAATCGGCATAGCCTTTAAGAAACACATTTGTGGAGTAATAACGAGTAGGCACAGACGCAACTAAACCAAAACCAGCTTCAGAATAGGCTTTATCTCCCACAATTTTCGCTAACGCGGCCTCAACTGCTGCGGCATCACCAGGGAGGTTAGCCTTAGAAACAACATCATAAATATTTGAAGCATCATGATATAAATCATCTGGATCATCGACTTGAAGGCCAATCACAGGTGCTAACAAACCAAAGTCATCACGCACATCATGTTTCGCCGCCATTGCAGGGTTATGAAACGAAGCTGTAACGTAGTCTGCAGTAGTGACACCAACGCCACCCATAGCATATGAGCGAGCATCAAACTCCGTCGCAGATAGCTGACAACTTGTGACTGCGATGCCAAGTATAAAAGGCAACAGCAATGATTTTGAAAATTGAATTTTCATCAGACCATGAATCCTTATGATATTTGAATAGCGATATGTTCCATCACCAAAATTATAAGGTTTATATCGTCATTCCTGCTAACAACTTTAGTTAATTTCGTGTAGTCGCACGAAAAAATGGAGAAATACACGACTTATGGATTATTTTTTGATCGTGCTCACAATGCGTAATTATGAATACTGATGCTCAGTAATGCAGCAATCAAACCTCCAATGAGAATTTTTCATTGACCTTTACAAGCGGATTACCTAAAGTACGCATCGTTATATACTATATAACAATCTGATTAGGTGACGTGTCCGAGTGGCTGAAGGAGCACGCCTGGAAAGCGTGTAAAGGGTAACCTTTCGAGAGTTCGAATCTCTCCGTCACCGCCATTCTCTTTGTTAAAAGATTTATATTAAGATGCTTAGCGCATCTTTTTTTGTATCTAAAATTCAGTAAGCAATAAACTTTTACAGTCCTATTCTGCCCCCTGTTCAATATTAGGCTATCCTATTTCAATATGTTAGCGACTGACGGGCTATACATAACAAAGAACAGTAGTAATACAGTGAATGTTAAGTTATAAGAGCTGCTAGAAATATCAATCATTTTTAAATTGTCGTATGCAGGTGGAAGAATTGAGTAAAAATAATGAGTCACATTTAGTTCCTAGTCGGGAATGTGGAGAATGTACAGCCTGCTGTGTTGTCCTTCAGATCGATGATGACAATTTTAAAAAACCTGCGGATCAAGTCTGTAAAAATTTGATGGAAAAAGGTGGCTGTAAGATCTACACCAAAAGACCTTCTGTATGCCAAGACTGGCATTGTGCATGGCGTTTCATGCCACAGCTAGATGAGAGTTGGAGACCGGATCTATCAGGGATAATGGTTCGTTCAGATGAGAATGGTATTATTTTCCAACCGATTCACGATCCTAAAACCGTGTTAATTACAGCACAAGCAATCGAGTTAATTGGTGGTGGTGTTGCCCAAGGCATTCCAATGTCGATGTCGATCCCTATTCGAAAAGGCTATCGGAGTTATAGCACTGCGCTTAACGAACCTTTAGCGGCAGCCGTAGAAGCAAGAAGTTTGCCGATGATCCAGGACCAGATGCTGGAACTGATTGAATTTTCATTAGCACAAAATACAGCGATAATTCCAAGCATCGAGAATTAAAGAATAAGCAGACCCCTACAACATAGCCTCTAGACCAATCACCTATGGATTATAGTTTTTGAGGCTATTTAAATACCACCGATTAAATTCTTATGGCGTCTCTGCCCCTTAACTATCAAACAACCCAGTCACTTTACGTAATGGTTTTAATTCGGGGGCTTTACGCTGTTTTTTAGCCTGTAAGATCGTCATCGTTTCTTCTAAACACAACATACCAGCTTGCCAAGTTGCCATGTATTTCAAGCTATCGTCAACACCGTGATCACGGCTGTAATTAAGCATCTCTTTACTGCCTGTTACTGCCAATGGTGAATGTGCAGCTATTTGACTGGCGATCTGTAACACACCATCTAACATGGCTTCTTGCGTTTCAAATACCTGATTAACCAAACCAAATTTATCCGCTTCTGCGGCACTAAAATTACGCCCTGTATACGCGAGTTCACGCACGATACCTTGCGGTAATATACTCGGTAAACGCTGTAATGTACCCAGATCAGCGGTAATGCCTAACTCCACTTCTTTAATCGTGAAGAACGCATCTTGCGTGCAATAACGCATATCTGATGCCGCAATAAGATCCAGAGCACCACCAATACAGCCACCTTGAATAGCCGTTAATACAGGTATACGTAATTGTTCAATATCAGTAAATACTTGCTGCAACTGCATGATAAAACGACGCATCGCTTCACTGACTCTGGCTTTCTCTTTACCCATAGGGAAATTGTCAGGGCTTTGGAATACTTCTAAATCCATACCAGCACAAAAGTGTGGGCCTTGCGCTGAAATGACCAACACACGTAAATCGTCTGTCATAGAAAGCGCTGCGATGGCCGCAGGGAATTCACGCCAAAAGTCCAAATTCATTGAATTCAATTTATCAGGTCGACTAAATTGTAAATGCGCAACGCTGCTCTCGACTGTTAACGTGAAGGTGTTGTAACTCGATTCTATTTCCATTTTCATCCGTTCCTTGATAATGATTACGTTATGCTAGCAAAATGAGCCCCTACCAGCATTATCTTTACATTACATATTATTATCTGTATATCACACACCGTAAATTCACCAATGATTTACCTACATAAGAGAGAGATCATTGCGCCCTGTCGCAAAAAAATAGCATAAATTAGATATAAAGCACATAGCGACCAAGTATATCCATTTAGGGTTACTTAAATCGTAATCCGTGATCAAAATCGCGTTATCCACGCCTCTAAATAACTATAATAAAACCAAGTTAGAGTTATTACTCTATATGTTAGTGGTTAAGTTATAAAGACTTATTGGAGGTATTATGAATATTCCTGTTTGGCAATATGTTGTATCCATGAGTGGCTACATATTGTTTTTGCTATTAATGGTCGAAGGCATGCGTCGAACACCAAAGTTAACGGCTGCATTTTGGTTACTCTCATTATTAACAGCACCCTTATGGGCAGAAAACTTAGACGGCTGGTTCCGCTGGGCTAAAACTGTCAGTGTACTGATTCCAACCGCAATTGTGGTAGGTGGTGCACGTATCGCTTGGCTGTATCATGATAACCCAAATAAGTTCTTATCCTTGTTCCGAGGGGATTGGGTACTAAAAGTACTCTATGCAGTACTCTTCCTTAATATCGCCGAAGCCACCGTTAAAGACTTCGCAACAGCTAATCACTTTAATGCTATTTGTGGTGTGATCTTGTGTATTACGATCCCATTTCCACGTTACAAAAATGGTCAGCGTATGTACTGGGTGATCGGTCGTGATAAACCTAACGATCTGCTATTTTACTCTACCGCAGCGTGGAACTTCCTTTACACAACATGGAATCTGGCATTTGTATTTGGTGAAAACCCTGGTTTCTTTGCGAGTTCATTCTGTATCTTAATGGCCGCAGAGCTATATCCATTAATCAAAGGTCGCCCAGAGCTATACATCATAGCACGTGTATATACGCTCGCTTTCCATATCCTGGTACGTGCAAACGCTGATATCTTCACGCCTGTAATGGACTCTTCAAGCTGGGCCAATGAGCAAGTGCTCTGGTTCTGGGGTGCGATCAACCTTGCACTACATGTACCATTTGCCATTTGGTACTTCAATAAAAAACGTAATAACCCAACTGGAGAGCCACCTTGTGGTAAAAACCAGCCATTAATAAGTGAATATGCTGGTACTGAATTAAACCCAGATCCCAAAGGAAAACTAGCCAGAGCTTAATTATATAAATCAGCAGATAGTGCCAACTGGGTGGGCGCTATCCCTGCCCCCGAATTATAGAGAGATGAATAATGATGAAAAACAAGATTAACTCTATGTTTATGGCAATGTGTACATTGCTACTGATACTCTGTGCTAGCGGCGTAAATGCAACCACAACCAATAATGATATGAGCTACGTAACCGACATTAAAAATACGGTTTGGCAAGGTACACGAGATGGTAAACCAGGCGAAGGCAGCATGCTTTATCGTTTAGAGTTTGCAGATAATAACCAAGTACAAGTAATCAAACAATCGGGGGGGTTTAACCACAGCGAACCGCAAACTTGGCAGCAGCAAGATAACCGTATCATCATTAACAGCGACGAAGACTCTAAAATTAAAGATTTTGACGGTGCAACGCTAACATTCTTCGCTGATGATCGCGTTAGCTTTAACCTAGATGGCGATTCATTTACCATTCACAAATGGTATGAATACCGATCCTACGGGCACGTACTCTTGGTATTACTTGGTCTAATGCTACTGAACGAAATATGCCGTCGTGTAGTTTGGAGTAACTACTTATTGTTTTTTATCTTACCGATTGTACTTATCCCTCTGTGGTCTAGCTATGATGTTACTTACTGGTTTAAATGGGTAAAACTTTATTCGGTAGTCGGTGCGGCAGCATTATTCACCCTGATCCGTTTTACCAAAATAGGCAACATGAAATGGGCTAAATTTGGTGCAGCGGCATTCCTCGCCATTAATATCTCCGAAGCTGTCATGCAAGACTTTAGTATGGGTAATACGGCAAATGTACTTAATGCCATTGGTGGTATCTTATCAATTATCACCTTAACAGGCTGGCTTAGTATTCATGCCGATAAGAGTAAAGAACGAGACATGGTTTGGCCAGCGATGACGACCTTCTGGATCATTGCTTATGATGTGTGGAATATCGTGTTTGTTTACTTAAATTTCCCAGGCTCTGCAACAGCCCAATTGATGGTTCTGATATCAGCAACACTTCCAGCGCTATTCATCAAGAAAGGTACCTGGTTACAAGCCCGTGCGTTTACCCTCGCCGGTTCATTCATGTATTACTTCACTAACCCAGCCATGTTTGAAAGTAATGTCGTTGCCATGCCACGTAATGATGAGCTAATGCTTGCAGCTGGTGCAGCCAGTTTCATTATTAATGGTGTTTATGCTTACTTATTCTTCACTAAAAAATGGCAACAACGTCAACTGAATAAAGCTACAGCATAACAGCGCCTACTGACCATTAAGCGCAAAAAATCTAAATAAATAAACCATAAAGTATCTAATTTTTAAAATAATGATAAACGGAGTAAATTATGAAAAAAGGTATCTTAACTCTTGCAGTGTTAGCATCTTTTTCGTCAATGGCAGTGATTGCAGAAGAAGCAAAAACAGATAGCCCAGATATGGCTGACCCGACTGCGGTTTATGCTTATGCTGGTTTGGCTTATGGTAACAAAGGCCTTGATTTTGAAGCTATGGCTGTTCTAACTAAAACCGATACACAACGCAGTGGTTTTATCTTCGAAGCTAAAGATATTCTTGATGAGGATAACTATACAGAGCCTACAACTGGTCGTGATATTTCTAGCCGTAACTTCCGTTTACGCTACGGCAATATCAACACCACAAATGGCCTCGGTGGTTTTGCTGATATTGTGGCAGCTGAACATCCGTTTTTCGGTAATATGGTGGTTGCACAAGCGGGTCCAGTAGCAACTATTCCAATTGGTGATGACATCTACATTTGGCCAATGCTGTTGGTTGGTGGTGTCGTAGCTGAAGATAATACGTCTCAAAATTTAGAGTTTGCAATTGCTAAAACAAAAGCTGGTATTGTACAAGCCGAAGCAAGTGGTAATACTCAGGCAGCTAACAGCTTAAAAAGAGCCCTTGCAGGATTAATGGGCCAACAGGCTTTAACAACAACCAGTTCTGAAGGCATGGACTGGATGACTACAACTGGTACTGCAATGGCTTATATCCGTTACCAACCACATGAAGATTTCTTTGCCCTAGGTAGCATCCGTTATACCAAAGCGCTTGCCGGTAAAGAATGGGATAAAGATATCATAGACGGCGGTTTACAGATGGCATCTACCGCTTGGGATCTCAAGCTTGGCTATTACCTAACCAAAACACAAACAATTACATTGTACTATAGCGGTGACAATACCAGCGCTGACGATAAATACAGCCTAGGTTACAAATTCGCATTCTAGTCAGTTATATCTAAGCATTCTAGTAACAGGCTATATCTGCATTTTCATCTAGATATAGTCTTCTCAGAAGGCCAGCTAAAATTACATTCAGGAAGAGTTCAATGAAAAAAACAGCATTAGTATTAAGCACCCTATTAATGATGAACAGTAATGCCATGGCGACAACAGAGATCTCTGGTGTAAGCATTCCAGATAGCATTAAACCACAAGGCGAAAACTTACAGCTAAATGGGGCGGGTATTCGTAGTAAATTTTTTATCGATTTATATGTTGGTTCATTATTTACCCATGACAAGATGGATCAAGGTAATGATGTGATTAATAGTGATGAAGCCGTCGCGATTCGCTTAAATATCACCTCAAGTATGATCACATCCGAAAAAATGATCAAAGCGATGCAAGAAGGTTTTGAACGTGCAACCGCAGGGCAAAGTAAAAACCTAGATACCAAAATAGCAGCCTTTATTGATACGTTCGCAGATCCGATTAAAAAAGGTGATCAATTTACACTACTGAGTGTACCTGGCGAAGGATTGATTAACTATAAAAATGGCGAGTTTATGTCTATTACATCAGGAGAAGACTTTAGAAAGGCGGTACTTACGATCTGGTTAGGTGATAAGCCAACAGATAAAGACTTAAAAAAAGAGATGCTTAATAGCTAACCACCAAAATATCGGCTGCCATTCTTATCAGGCAGTCGCCATACATCCCCTATGAATCAGCTACCATAAAGAACGCATCAAGGAATCGATACCATGAACCCATTTTCTCTATGGCGAACACTGTTTTTTCCACAACGCAATAATTGGGATAAAAACCAGCATCAAATCGTTGAAATTATACTTTTTTTCACATTATTATCATTTATCTCAGGAATCTACAGTTTTGTAAAGTGGTACAGTCATGATCATCAAGCGATGATCTACACCTCCCTCTTTTTAATCTGTGCAGAGCTGATTGCAGCACTTGTATTACGCTTATTTAAAACCATCAATCTAGCCCTGAATATCGGCTTTACAGGAATGGTCATTAACGCTTTAAATCTAGTTTATCAGACAGGAGGGGTGATTATTTCTCCGCAAGCATTCTGGATCCCACTGCTTATCATTTCATTTTTTCTCACCGCAAGCTTAACCATGGCAATATGCTGGAGTGGAATTGTTATTGCCGTTACAGCTTGGATGGTCAACCTATCATTACATAGCACCGAACTACCTAATGTAATCTTATCTGAAGCGAGTGTAGCTGGTGAAACTTGGTCTGGTATTATGATACCGCTTGTTATCATTTGTATCGCCCAAGCATATATAGCTAAACAGCGTGAAAAATCGATAACAGCCTCCCTCCTTTCGCAGCAAGAAAGTCAGTCCGCTGCAGAAAAATCACAAAAAGAAGAACAAAACTTAAGCCGTGTACTCGTATTAGCTGGAGATAACGCTAACCAGTTAACAAGCATAGCAAAGCAATTATCACAGCAGTCGAGTGAACTACACAATCAAGTCGATGAACTCAATATCACTTGTGATATACAAGAAAATGCCGCAGAAAAAATGACTAATCGCCTAAATAAAATGACGTTAGATTTCCAAAAATCTGAACAATTTGTACAGGAATTACAGTTACGCAGTGAAGACATTAATAATCAAGCCCAAACCAGTGCTTCATCATTAACCGCTTCGACTGAAGCTATTAGTAATATTTTATACAGTAATCAAGAAATGGTTGTCGTTGCCGACCTTATTACCTCAGTAGCAGAGCAAACCAATTTATTAGCGCTTAATGCTGCAATTGAAGCTGCACGGGCTGGCGAACAAGGGCGTGGTTTTACCGTTGTTGCAGATCAAGTCCGTAATTTATCTTCTAGAAGTAATCAAGCTGCGCGTGAAATAAGACAGCTACTTGATAAAAGCACCAAAGAAGTTAACCAAGGACAAATTGTAATAAAAGGGTCTGTGACAGAATTATCCGAAATTATTAATCAAGTTGGCAGTACACTCATCGATGTACAGCAGCTCGCTAAAATCATGGAAAAACAAGTTAATGTTTTACTAGAGCTTAATCACGCTAACCAAGATGTAACAGAAAGTGTCAATAAAACCAGTAAAATCTCTGAATCAGTCGCAACTCAAGGTACACAACTATCACAACAAGTTATCATTTTAAAAACACTCGCCGATGATCTAAATTCAGTAATGGAATTATCATAATGATTATATACAGTTAGCTGTAAACATTATTTATTTACCTTATTTTACTTCGCTAACTAAAGATTAGCTATGCATGGATATAAAGAAAAAGGTAAAATAGCGCTTATGTGTAATTCATCTAAATAAGAAGGGTAAGCTGTAGATGCCACATAATGCGTATGAATTAGCCATCAGAGGTTATGCACTAAAACTCATTTTAGGCCAGCTGTTATTAGTATTATTTATTGTTTCAGCGACTTATCTTGGTACCGATCATAAGTCTACGCGCTCCGCAGCGTTAGGTGGGATGATCTTCTTGTTGCCACAATATATTTTTACCCGATTGTCATTCTTGTATACCGGCTCAGCCAATATAATGCGCGCTAATACCTTCATGATCCTCGGTCATGCTTGTAAGTTCACACTCATTTTTATTCTATTTAGCGTGATATTACCGTTACCCGGCATTCAACATTTCAATCTATTTATTACGTTTGTGATTGTCATGTTTTCGCAAATATTTAGCTTATTGAAACCTCTGCCTGAACAATTTGCTAAAACGGTTACAACACCAGAAGATACTGAAAGTATAAATAGCGAAAATACGGGCATGAATAAGATACTAACAGCACGTACAACACAGGGATAATCAATCAAGATCATCCCTGTATATCATGCTAATTTAGTCTGCTAGTGTCGGTAAAATAGCTAACTTTTTAGCGTGATTAAACGGACGGAGAATATACCGGTTATGGCGTTTCACAATCGAACGGTTCGTTGAACCAAACACCAAATAGCCGTGTGAGAACATTTTATCAATAAATGCTTGATCACCATGACGAATAAAGACCGAAAGCGGGCTTTCTAATACCCCATCGGTATCAGAGAAAGCACGATCATAAACTTCAGCACAAATAACCAGTGAATTTTCACCGCTTGAGCTTAATTTAAACTTATCCGTCACATTGCTTTCAGTTTCAATCAACCAGCCTTCATTATCTAACTCAGTCAAAATATCTTCTAAAATAAACTGCGTTAAATTCTTATATTCCAGTTCACAAATCTGCGTATACACACGCTCTATTTTTTCAAAGCGTTGCTTGAAATCAGCTTTAGGCCCCAATGTACGGCTTTCTTGCAACCAGATATTCAAATCACCCGCGAGGATAATATCAAAACGTTTTTCTTTTAGCGCACTAATAATCCAATTACCGAGAAAGTGAGTCTCCGACACTGGATTTTGTAAACTACGTTTTTGTGCTTGCGCATCAGAAAGTGCCGTTAAACCCTCTCTAACAAGCTTCAACATATTAACGTTATATGATTTTTCTTGTTCAGACATATTTATTCCTAAAGCCTTAACCAGCAAATAATGCGCTCAAGGACACATTATTGATACCTGAGTACGATATATATGCACCAAAACCAATTGGTAGGATGACATAAATAAGCGAATAAATGGTAAAACCAAATGGTCGACCTAATGCTTTCATCATAAAGTTTAAACGCGCTTTCTGATGTTTTGCCTTCGCACGCGTGAATAAAATATAACTACCATGACACAGCATAAATAGACCTAAGGCCAACGTATAAAAATCCATAAAATTACCTTTGGTAAAAACTACAAACTATAAAGAGTGGATGCTAACAGAGCCAAGAATAACACAATGTGCTTTTTCGCCATTAAATTGTGATAACTTCGTGATAATTATAAATCTAATTACCGCTATAGTATATACAACACCGAGTACATACCTGATTAGAGCAACTTAACGCAGTAGGATAAATAGACATGAAATATATAATTAAATTGTTAGTTATCAGCAGCCTAATATTCTCATTCAACAGTTTTGCTAAAGATCCTATCTATACGGGTTATTTTAGTAGTAAAGCGGTAAGTGGCTACGACACTGTTGCTTATTTCACCCAATCCAAAGCAGTTAAAGGCTTAAAAAAATTCACTTATGAATATAAAGGTGAAGATTGGTATTTTAGTAACAGCCAACACCTCGCATTATTCAAACAAGAACCAACAAAATACGCACCACAATATGGCGGTTATTGTGCCTATGCAGTCGCGAATAATGGCACAGCCTCTACAGATCCAACACAATGGACGATTGTGAACGGTAAGCTTTACTTAAACTACAACGCAGATATCAGGCAGCAATGGTTAAAAGACAAACTAAACTTTATTGTAAAAGCGGACCAAAACTGGCCTCACGTATTGAATTAAATAATCATAAATTGAGTGACAGTATTAAATATAATTAAAAGGATTGTTAATATGCTAACAAAAAAACGCATTTACACTATCGCAAGCTGGGTTATCGTTGTTTGGATCGCTAAAGTATTTCTGACTTCTATCCCGTACAAATTCTCTGGACACCCAGATACAGAGCATATTTTCTCTACGATCGGTTCATGGATGGCTACAACCTTATCTGTCGATTTAGGCACTTTCTTTGCGCAATACGGTGCAATTGTCGTTGGCAGTGCAGAGTTAGTCACAAGTCTGCTATTACTGAGCCCTTTAGTTTTATTGGTTAAAGATAAGATGTCAGGCCAAAACAGCACACGTTTACGTGCAAAAATACACGTATTAGGTGGTTTATCGTCTTCCGCTATTATGGCGGGTGCGGTTTTCTTTCACTTGTTTACCCCTCTTGGTGTTGAAGTATTACATGACGGAAAAAGCGATGGTGGCTCATTATTTATGGCTGCCGTATCAATCTTAATTTTAGGTTTGGTATTATGCGCTATTAACTTAAAATTAATCAAAGCAGAGTAATCATATGATTATACGCGGCTTATTAATATTACATTATCTCGTATTTTGCTTTCGCTTTTTGACTATTCCATGGCGTTACTTTCAGCTTAATGCGCGATATTTTAATAATCAAAAGAAAATATTTTCGAAACAAGATTTAGATGCTATCACTCCTGAGGAATGGCGTTTAAATCAGTATATTGATAGAAGTGACTTACTCCCTACGCGTTATCCCGTATTCGCAAAACCAGAATGGGGACAAAACTCAGCGGGAGTCAGTTGTATCCGTAATTATGCTGAACTTGAAGCCTTACGATCGAGCCCTAGCTATCAAGCACAAAATTATTTAATTCAAGAAGCGGCAACGGGAGATATCGAGTTTGAAGTCTTCGTCGTTAGACACCCGCAAAAGCCAAGTCAATTTTCGGTGATGTCGATAACACAAGTGATTAACAGCAGCACAGACAAATTCCCAGTAAATGGGATTTATAATAATGATACTCAATACCAGGATATTACCAATAAACTGACACCAGCAGAGCAACAAATGCTATGGCAAGAATTAAATCGTATGGGTGACTTTACGATTGCACGATATAGTTTAAAAGCGGATTCATTAGATGTCCTTCTGCAACGCCAGTTTAAATTAGTCGAAGTAAACCTCTATGTTCCTATGCCATTAAGTTTATTAAGTCACAATTTGACCCGCTTACAGAAATACCAGTTACTGTATAACACCACGCATTCTCTTGCTCAATTAGCGCAACAGCTAAATAGCAAAAAAGTAACACAAGGTATCTTTTTTAATAAGTTGATCGCCGCCAAATGGGGTCATAACACAAGGATTTCTAGTCAAGATGAAACAAGTAAAGCAACTAATTTACAAATGGATCAGTAGTAAATTCATGGATGGCTGCAGTAACTACAACAGCCTAGAAGTACGCCGTGGTTGTCGTTCAAAAAAACAAGCGCGTGATAAGTTTGCTGCAGGTCATATCCCTCATGCACAAGGTACTATTTTCTTCAACCCTTTTACGGCCGTAAAGTTTGCCAAAGAACATGGTTTCCCATTAGTAATAAAACCTAACGTGAGTGGATTTTCACGTGGTAGCCATTTCCCGATTCGTAATTATAAAGAACTTTGGCGTGCCATATTTTTTGCTAAATTATGGTGGCCAACAACCGTTGTAGAACAATATTTACAGGGTAAAAACTACCGTGTCGTGATCACTAAAAAAGGCGTTATTTCAGTATTACAACGCTACCCAGCATTTGTGAAAGGTGATGGTATAAACACGATTAGCACTTTGATAAATACAGAAAATAGTGTACGTGAAAAAATGGGGTTATACCCGTGTAACAATCCTATTTCTCAAGGACAGCAAACAATCAATTATCTTGCTAAACAGGGTTTGACCTTATCTTCGATTCCAAATACTGAGCAACAAGTTGATTTATTTTATCGTATTTCATTAGCACCAGGGGGGGTAGTTGAGACCATACAGCGTGATCTAATACCAGCGTACAACAATGAATTATTTGCCAAAGTATTAGATTTATTTGATGCTGAAATTTTAGGTATTGATGTGATCATGGAGCAAGGTATTGAACATGATGCCCGCGATCAAAAGCTGATCTTTTTAGAAGTAAACTCGCGTCCTTATTTAAAAATGCACAATTATCCACGTTACGGCCAAGCTGATGATCTTTCTGAACAGCTGGATTTAATTACCGTACCCACGAATCAACAAGCTGACATATTCTAATGTTTCGCCCTTTCCATACGCTAGCACCTGCCAGTTATTTCACTGTATTTTCAGCCATTCACAGTTTTGTGATTGGCTTATTACCTTTTTACCTCCCTATTCTTATTTGGCAACAATACCAACACCTTGCTCCCCTCACCGAGTTTATCGCTTGGACAGGGGCGGGGTTCGTGATGGTATTATGGGGCTGGCATCAATTATTTATCCGAGGTTACTGGCGCACATTAATCATCTTATCGTTCACCTTAGAAATCGGGCTTATTTATGTCGCGCTATTTCATATAGCAAACATTAACTTAATCATACTAGGCTTACTCAACGGTCTGTTTAATTGCAGCTATTGGATGCTACAACGTATTCTTTTTAACAGCATCAGTGGCAGCAGTAATACCGGACGACTATTTGGTAATTTACAGCTAATATTAGGGTTCAGTTTAAAACTAGGGATCTTGTTTGGCGGCTACTTTATGCAAACACAACCTTGGATTATATTTGCGTTGAGCATGATTGCTTCGCTCAGTTTCTGCATAATGACAATAAACGCACGAGCAACACAGACATTTGTTTACGAGCGAAGTGATCATTCACAGGCTAAATCAGTGATTAGTACGCGTGACAAAATCGTATTTCTTATTGATGGGCCTTTTTTGTATCTCGAAAGCTATTTGTGGGTGCTGAGTATTTTTCATTTAACCAACAACGATACCAGCCAATTTAGTTTGACTGTGATTGCACTTTCTTTAGCCTTGGGGTTAATCTTTTATTTCATCAAAAATACCATCGACAAGCAGCCCCAATACCGACTATATCAAGTCGCGACGTTATTTTATCTTTGTGGTTGGTTAGTCCGCGGTTGGATCTCTCCAGATTGGAGCGGCTTTGCAATTGGATTAAGCTTACTTAGCGTGGCATTTGCTACCGCATTATTTCGTTTGTATTTCAATAAACGTTTTTATGATAAGGCAAAACAACAAGCTAATTACCAGTATTTAGTGAGCAAGAGTCTCTACTCTCAGCTTGGCATTGTGATATTTTTTGCCGGGTTAACCGTGATGTCTAACGTAACGACCTTTAATCTTAACCAAGTCTACTGGGGAGTATTACCATTAATTGCTATTTATATGCTCTATCAGCAGAGTCGTAAACCTGTCAACAGCAACGCTCTATTGCCTTAAGCGGTTTACGACGTACAACCGACTTACGGTATTAAACAACTTCGACGTAAGTTTCTCGCTGTGGATACAAAGCATAAGACTGATGTTGCTTAGATGAACACGGACAACCACATACATAGTTCATTTTAAGTTGCTTGTTCGTGGCGATAAGGTGGGTAAAACTAACCGTATGAGCATCATCGCGATGCATACAGACAGATAAATAAGACGGTGTGGGTTCATGACTGGCATGAAATCGAGTCAACGCTAAACTGTTTTTATCTTCGATACGGCGCAGATTAGTCAACTCAATAATATTTTCTTCTACGCCATCGACCTCTAATAAGTCAGAATCAGTTTTAATGTCCAGCTCATCATTACAGCCGTCCCCAGAAAATAATACCTGATGCTGTAATAGAATAGAATTATGATGATCTTCGCGGTAGTTCGTCACTTCAGACAAGGCAACTGATGACGATACCATTGGCGATACAGCAGTAACCGTTGTTAACGCATGACCATCCCAACGTACCGCGTAAACATCACCGGTTTGCACTGTAAGATGACTCGGGAACACAAGTAGCGTAAAGGCGGCATAACGCTGTAAAGGCAATTTACTGAGTGCGTAGCGGATCTTGGTTAAAGATGTATTACTGATTAATGATTTAACTAATAAACCACGGCTAATCAAATCTTTTCGGAGGGTATTTTCTTGGTAATAATTAAGTAAACATATTGATAAGCCAGCTTGATTAATTGCAATCCAAGTACCGCCGCCAACAGGATCTACTGGCATTAAATATTTAATCCCTCGTTCATTAAAGTATTTAGGAGAATAGGCTAATGCCCGACCTTTTTGTTCATCTCGGTTAAAAAATACTTGATAGCCATCATTAGCCAACAACCAGCTTACTGTACACATGATGAATCATTCCTTAATGCTGTGAGCGTCGCAGGTGCAAGGCCCATATTATCAGGTGTATCAAAATCGCACAATTTAGCAGATATATCCATTAATGCGTAATGGTGAACAGCATGCGAACTCACAAATATAAGTTCACGAATTAATGATGTCTCAACTTGTGCGACTAACGTATCTACCACAGAAATTTCTGTCGACATAATCATTTTATTGTTCATCATATTTGGCTGTAATGAGAGTAGCCAAGTCTTGATTTGTTGTAATTCACGTAATCCCGTCACACGACAAGATTCCACTAATGCACCACGACGACGAACATCATAATCAATAATCCCAACTTGTTCTTTTAACGCATAATAAAGGTCTAATACATGACGTAAATGCTCACCAATACAACTATTAACATAAGGCTTAGCGCGCATGCAATACTGCTCATTTGTCATCGAGGTCAGTAAAGCAACGCCCTGATCTACACCTTCTATATTTCCTTTAATCACCGTTCTAAATTGCTCTACAGGATCTATGACCATAATCATTCCTTTTATTACCACTTATTTCTAAGTAAAGCATACATCAAATACTAGGTTTAACTTATCACGAAAAAATCACAATTTGAGTGAGAAAGCGTACTATATCATCCCTCATTTATTGAATAAGTAGGTGAACATTGAAACTAATTGGTAAATTATCACTCATTTAACTAACATTTATGATAAATTAGGCAAAGATAGCAAATACTTTAAATTAATGGGACACTCCATGTTAAATGACTTTTTAAATAAACTAGCGGCACAGCCAACTACTATTCAGTTCGACGATGTCATCGCTGTTATTGATGCAAGCTATGATTTCACTCCCACTAAATTTTACAATGGCTACCTAGAAAACGACGCTACTGAAAATACAGGTTCATGCAAATTGTTCGCATTAGGTCGTTTAAATAAATTTACTAAACAAGAAATGTTAGAATGTTTCGGTACTTATTACCGTGATGACGTATTAAATAATCCAGAGGGTGATGATCATCCCAACATCCGTTATTTCATGCGCACAGGCTGGTCAGGCATTCAATTTGAAGCACTGCCACTAAAATTAAAATAACGTTAACTTATTAACGCTATGTTGAGGCAGAGAATTTTTTCTCTGCTCAACTCTTTATATTTATCTAAAAAGCAGCCATTCCTCCTCGCTATTTTCCGCGATTTACTATACTTATCTTAAAATAATAACAATGCTTAATCTGCCTTACTAAGCAAATATAACCCGTTATACTTATAACAACTGCGTTGTTCCTCCCCGATTTAGCGAATGCTAATAAGGAGTTGATATGTATATTCATTTAAATGGCTTTGACTTTGAATTTTCAAATCAAGTGATCGCATCTTTTATCAGCAGCACAGCTTATCAAAATCAATCTTCTGATATTGCAGGTATCCACCTTACTGATACTTATCAGCAAATGCTGCATGCAGGTATAAGTAAAGATGAACTAATAAAAGCGATATTAAACTATCATATTAGCGCGCTACACGAAGAAGGTATTAGTGTTGAGGCGATCAAAAAATCAATGTATAACGATATTAATGTGAGCTTTCTTATTGATATAAAAAGCGATAATTTAGCCCGATTCGTGAATTTCAATGATAATAAGAAAGAAGATAGCGTGTGCATTAATATGCGTAACTTTAATCATCAGTTTACACTCACCTACTCTCAATTAATTCAACTTGAAGAGTCTTATCGTAATCAAACACAAGAACAAATATTGATACTTTTTTTAGAAACATTTAAAACCATAATGGAAACAGAAGACTCGGCGTCACGACAATGCTATTACGCTATTCTTGTTAGCACAGGATTACTGCTATTTTCCGAGCAGCTTAGTATTTTAGATGCAATACAGTTTAGCGACATAGAGTTTGAACTTAATACCGATCGACTTTTATTGAATTTACCAGCAGGCTTAGAAACGTGTTTATTCGAACTGGAGTTTAATACAGAAGATTAATACTTTGCATTTAGTCTCCAAATTAATACCTATAAGTAACACTCGAAAGGAATACGCCGTCAACTTAAAAATAACAGACAATATCAAGATACATAAATTAATTAAAATTGATTTATGTATAACAAACTAATTTTAAAAATGTTTATGTCAACAGAATGAAAATAGTATTGTTTACCCCCATTTATCCTTAAAGTTATTACACATCAAGCCGAAACTTAGAGTAAGCCGTAAAATCGGTAATGTTAATCAGCTAGGATGTCGTAGAAGATGAAAATCAGAGATAAATTATTAGGTCTTACTGGTATTTCGGTAAGTGCACTCTTATTGGTACTTGGAATGTCTTGGGTTGCCAATAAACAAGTTACGAATATTAACAATGCCGCAACCGATGTAAAACAACTCGAAGTCACGCTATTAAATTTACGCCGCAATGAAAAAGATTTTTTACTGCGACGAGACACCAAATATCTCGACAAATTTAAAGCTAACTACGCATTATTTCAAACGAAATTAAGCGAACTAGAAAAAGAGCTTACATCACTTAATATTATAGTGCCAAGTGTTGCAACCTTACCTGCATCAATGCAAGATTATAATCTCAGTATGATTGCACTGGTCAATAATTACCAAGCCCTTGGCCTTACCCCTGAGCAAGGATTACTAAAGCGCCTCAATAATAGCTATAAACGTTTACTGCAAACAGCAGATCGATATAACCGTAATCTTCTCATTACGACCGATCTTGCACAAACAGCAAAAATGTTCGCATTACTCGGAAATCATGAATATTACCTAGAATATCAAGCTAAGTTTACACTTTATGATCAACAGCTTGCACTTGATTTTGGTAGCAGTTATACCGATTTCCGCGCAACGATGGCTAAAATCATTGAGCAATACAAAACGATAGGTGATACGCCTGAAGTTGGCTTGCGCGGCGAAATGCGAGAATACTCACATCAAGTTGAACGAACTTTTAAAGATGTCAGCCAACAATTAAATGACGAAATAGCAAAACAACAACAACAGACGATGACAATCATTATTGTGGCAGTATTAATAGTGATAATAGCCCTGATCACACTGTCTTGGTTAATTAGCAATTCTATCCAACGCCGTATAGAAAGCCTAAGTAGTCTGATGGCCACGATAGCGAAAAGTCATGACTTAACAGCGGTCGCAGATGAACAAGGCAATGATGAATTGTCACATATGGCAAGTAATTTTAATTACTTATTAACCAACCTACGTGAACTCGTCAGTAACGTAAAAGAAGCTGTACATGAACTTGGCTCAGCATCAGGTCAGTTACAGAGTCGTAGTGTTGATTCAGAAACTGCGATTAGCCGCCAACAAGCTGAAACCGATGCTGTCGCAACCGCAATCACCGAGATGAGCTCGACTATCAGAGAAATAGCAGGTAACACAGAGAGTGCAGCCAGCAATGCTGATAATAGCTACAATGGAGCTCAAGAAGGCTTATCAGAAGTGAGCGCAACCAAAAATCGTATTCGTATTTTATCTGATGACTTATCTAAAACCAGTAATGAAGTCGCCAATTTATCAACACTGTCCGACAATATTGGTTCGGTGCTTGATGTGATCCGATCAATTGCAGAACAAACGAATCTGCTTGCTCTAAATGCAGCAATTGAAGCGGCAAGAGCAGGCGAACAAGGCCGTGGTTTTGCCGTCGTGGCAGATGAAGTTCGCTCACTAGCCCTTAGAACACGTCAATCGACAGAAGAAATCACCAGTATTATTGCAACGTTACAAGAGCAAACGGGTCAGGTAGTCGTACATATTAGCCGCTGCCACGAACAAGGTGAATTGAGCGTCGAACAAGCTGACAGTGCAGAATCTAAGATTGGGCAAATCATGTCAGATATGCAACTCATCATGGATACCAGTACCCAAATCGCTACCGCTGTCGAGCAACAGACAGTCGTATCCGATGAAATTGGCCGTAACGTAACGTCAATCCGAGATATTACCAGTCAAAATACCCATATCGCTCATGAAAATGCGCAAGCAGCCAGTGCCATCTCCAATCAGGCTAAAACATTAGATCAATCCATTGCCCTTTATACGGTGTAATTAACAAGTATGCAGGTATAAAAAGATCGAAGTCATCGCTTCGGTCTTTTTTTTGGCCGTAAATTATGAAACCGTTTTCTAGCTGTTTTCTTTTATGGCTTTCTGCATCGTCAGCCAACTTTCGACAATAGGGTGTAATTCTGTATTTTCCGCCTTCTTGATAACCAAACCGTTAAGTTCTGCATCAGCCGTTAACAATGATTGTGGCGTAACAGGTTTTCCTGATTTCAATGCAACTTCTTTGACTAAACCAATGGCCACGAGCTTGGCGTTGCAAAAGAACTGGTGCTGATAATAAAAATATTTTTCATCACAACTTAAAATTTCAGTCGTCATCGTAAACGCTTGAAAAGGACGAATTGGTTTTAAATAAATAAAATCTTGTGCAGCAATCATGCGTAAGCCATAACGGCCAGATAACGCGAGTCGAGAAGAATGCCAAATACCAAAACGACCCAGTTCCATAAAACTAAAGACACGGTAATTAGGTAAGTGATCACGCCAACCTAAATCATGCAACCACACACGAAAACCATCACTGCGTTTATTGACCAGTGCCACTGCATCCTGCTTACGAGCACTAAAAATAATCATTAACATTCTAAAAAATAAATTCATGTTACTCCCTTTCATAAAATTCATCGAAGTAACATACTGACTTAAGCTCGTAGAATGTAAAGTAAATGTAACAATAAAATCTTAACGAGAGTGGATTTAATTCCAATTATGCTAATGTCATCGACACACCGAGTATAATAAATAACATACCACAGCACTGGTTAAACATTTGTCCATTGCACATTAGTTTAGGGCGAATTCGATGGGCAACACGTGCAACACCATATTCGGCAATAAACTCAACACAAATAAACGTCACCGCAATCACAATAAACTGTGGAAGCAAGGCCTGCTTAGGATCAATAAATTGCGCTAAAAATGCAGTAAAAAACAACAGTACTTTAGGGTTTGATAAAGCAGCAAAAAAACCTTGGCGAAATAAGTTGGCTGGACTTTGCAGTTGACTATCACCCAGTTTCGTCAATTCAATCGCAGGCGCGTTCCATAATTTGATACCAAGCCAGACAAGATAAACAGCACCAACCCATTGCAACCCCGTCATCGCATTAGGCTGAGCTTTTAATACCGCACCTAATCCAAACATCGATATCGAAATTAAGATCAAGAACCCCATTACTCCACCGCAAATAGTAAATAGTGTGCGCTGATGCCCATAACGAGCGCCATGACTCAAAGCCAATAATGAATTAGGCCCGGGCACCACTGCTAGTCCCGCCGCTGCCATTAAAAATACTAACCAAAGATTAAACGCCATCATAACAGTCCAAAGTAACTATAATTACACTTAGTATAAAACTCGTCGTGAAACTAACTGGGTATAATTAAGACGTATAGTGGTATTATATGGACAGTAATATTAACGAGTCCACGATGATGAATGCAGCTGAAGTACGTTTTTTATTATTACCCTTACCCGAATTTAACATGCTACCGTTTGGTGGTTTTCTGGATAAATTACGGTTTTCAGCCGATGAGGCCGATCATAGCCAACAGCGGCATTGTTCATGGCAAGTCATCGGTTTAGACAAAAATAATGTCACATCCAGCAGCGGCATTCCGATTGCGATAGACCATACCCCCGCAGATATTAACTTGTGCCATTATGACTATGTCGTTATTTTTGGCTGCCGTACAGCACGGCAATCACAACAACAAGCGCAACATTATGGTGGTTTTTTAAAACAGGCCGCTGCGCTTGGTCTCACCCTTATCAGTATTGATAATGCCTGCTTTACCCTTGCCGAATTGGGATTATTAAATAACCATAAAGTAGCCGTACATTGGCGTCATGCATGCGAATTCAGTACAGCCTACCCGCGTTTAGAAATAACAGACAAGCAATTGTATTCTATCGACAATACAAGAATGAGCTGCTCTGGTGGCAGTGCAACTATTGATTTAGCGGTCGCGGTACTCAGTCGTCATCTAGGACAAACCTGGGCGATAAAAGGACTGGCTGATATGTTGGTTGATGAAAGTCGAGATCAATTACATCAGTTAAAATCTCGCCAACAAGTAATACACCATGATCGCCTCGTAGGGCGTTCAATTGCATTAATGCAAGAACGAATGGCTAGCGATACATCAACTGAACAATTAGCAACCCAAATTGGTTTAAGCCGCCGACAATTAGATAGACGTTTTAAACAACATTTTAATATGTCTGCCCATCAGTATTGGAATGAAATCCGTTTACAACATTTGCATTGGCGTTTACTCAACTCTGACCATTGCCTAGCCAGTCTTGCCGATGAAGTTGGGTTTCAAGATTCGAGTTATTTATGTAAAGTATTTCGACAGAAATTTAATCTTTCGCCAGGTCAATTACGCCGTCGAGCTGATTAATCAATACGAACCAAGTACATAATTAATCGTACACTACTTATACCAATCCCCACGCCTAAGTGATAGCTTTTTAACTTATGCCCTAAGAGGTAGCATAAATCAGTTCTACGTATTGCAATCAATATTCAAAACAGGCATATTTAAAAGTCGTCAACCATACTAGTTCACTAAAAATGCAACGTTTTGAATTAAATAAACGGATTTATGTTTCGATTGCAATCTATATTGTATCTATTATTAGCTTGGCAACTTATAGTTATCTCCAAGAAAAAAATCATATTTATACTGCCCTTGATTTAAAATTAAAAACGGCAGCCCTGACAATTACCTCATTATTACCTGCCAATTTTCATCAAAAAGAAATGGCTTATGATGAAAATTCAACGCAACTAAATAGCATAAATAGGACTGCCTTATCCAATTACGCTAAAAATATAAATATAACCAACTTATATACGCTTATCTTGCGCGATAATCAGATCCTATTTACCTCATCAAGCCTAACCCCCACTGAGAACAATAATTTTGATCAAAGTAACACAGATTTTTTAACAGCTTACGATGATGCCAACACCCAGGTCTACCATACTTTTGCCGACCAGCAAGCTCGCTTAATCGAGTATCAAGACAAATGGGGCCGGTTTCGTAGTATTTTCATCCCGCTTTATTCGGCAGACGGGAGCCTTTATATTGCAGCCGCGGATATCACGATTGATAGCGTGTCTTTTCAACTCAACCAACTCTTTAACAAGATAATGCTCATCTCTGCTATTTTTATGCTGGCGATTTTTGTTCTATTCTTCATGCAGACTGTCAGTTATCGCCAACAAGTAAAAAAATTACGTTGTAAAATTGCGCAAAGAACTGCGGAGTTGGTACAAAGTGAAGCAAAATTAAATTCCATTTTTGAACATTCCCCTGTAGGTATTTTTCATTACAATAAACAAGGTATCTTATTAAAGACAAATCGGCATTTTGAAGATATTATCGGGGCAAAAAAAGATGGCTTAATTGGCTTCAATATGTTGGAAAACATCAAAAACAAGTCTCTATCCACAGCAATGAAATCCTCATTAAAAGGACAAATAAGTACCTTCGAAGGCGAATATATTTCGATATCACACCGTAAAAAGTCCTACTTAGAAGTCGATTTGGTCCCGTTATATTCAAGCACTGGAGAGATAGATGGTGGCGTAGGGGTTTGTGACGACATCACCTTACAACAACAAAACACGTCTAATCTACAAAAATTATCACGAGTAGTTGAGTGCAGTCTAGATGGTATTATGATCACTAATACCAAAGGGGTTATTGAATACGTCAATCCTAGATTTACACAAATCACAGGCTATTCATCAAAAGAATCTGTCGGTGAAAAAGCCAATTTTTTCCGCTCTAGAGAAACCAGAAATGCAACTTATAATGGACTATGGAACAGTATTTCAAATGGTAATGAGTGGTCTGACGAAATGCACAACCAGCGTAAAAATGGTGAATTATACTGGGCTAAAGTAACTATTATTCCAATGACCAATGCTAACGATGAAATAACCCATTTTATTGGGATTCAAGTAGATATTACCGAGTCACGAATCATTGCAAAGCAAATAGCTTATCAAGCAAAACACGATATGCTAACAGGGTTAATTAACCGTTATGAATTTGAACATCAACTAACCGACGCAGTTTGCAGTGCACAAGGCAGTAAACTTACTCACGTTTTATTCTTCTTAGATTTAGACCAGTTTAAAATAATTAATGATACTTGCGGCCACGCTGCAGGTGACGAGTTATTACGTCAAGTCGCAGGTATGATTGACGACAATTTAAAGCCAAACGATATATTAGCGCGACTAGGTGGCGACGAATTTGCCATATTAATGCGCAACTGCCAACTTAAAGACGCAGTTGTCGCTGCAAATGCAATCTTAAATAAAGTTAAAAAATTCCAATTTATATGGAAAAAAAGTTGTTTTAGTATCGGTGTCAGTATTGGTGTAGCGGAAATAAGCCGTAATTCAGGTAACACAAGCGAAGTACTGATTCATGCCGATTTAGCTTGTTATGCCGCTAAAGACTTAGGACGAAATCGAGTACATACTTACAATCATAACGATAAGTTACTCACCACTCGTGACGGTGAATTTCGCTGGGTCAATGAGATCAAAGAAGCGCTTAATGAAGACAGGTTTGAACTCTACGCTCAACCTATCGTTGCATTATCCGATTCTGGACATAAACATGTTTTTGAAGTGCTACTACGTATGCAAGCTAAAGACGGAAAAATCATTGAGCCTGGTACATTTTTACCTATCGCAGAGCGCTATAGCTTATCGCAACCAATTGATCGTTGGGTATTTGATCACACATTAGATTGGATGCGAGAACATAGCCAACAACTGGATATTTTTGACCATATTAGCATTAATTTATCTGGTACTTCACTCGGTGACGATGACTTATTGCAGCATATTATGTGGAATATAGCCCAAGCAGGTTTGACGCCACAACAATTCATGTTTGAAATTACCGAAACAGCTGCAATTAGTAACCTTACCAACGCGACAATATTCATCAATACCTTAAGTGAGTTTGGCTGCCAATTCGCACTAGATGATTTTGGTAGTGGTTTATCTTCGTTTGCTTATCTAAAAAATCTACCAGTTAACACATTGAAGATTGATGGCATCTTTATTAAAGATATTTTAACCAATCCAATAGACGCTGCAATGGTAAAATCGATTAATGAAATAGGACATTTAATGAAGTTAAAAACCGTTGCAGAGTTTGTTGAAAACGATGCCATAAAACAAAAAATTAAAGCGATTGGTATCGATTTCGCACAAGGCTATGGTATTGGAAAACCACAGCCTATTGATAATATGCTTTACTTAAATCAACAATAGATACTCAAACTTGGCAGTTAACGCGTCATAATGATCAATTTGTTCGTAATAACTCTTTATCATGCCTTTGTATACCACCCACAAAGTATCTGCCATACGTTAGTATTATTCGAAATATAGACTAAACGATATGCCTATATTATCCCAACTAATGGCTTTATCTTGCTCTTTAATCCATACGTAAGATAAACCTAACGCCATTGATTGATCGATAAAATACTTACCACCTAGAGTGAAGTATGTTCCATCAAGATAATCATAAGTCTCTTTGGCATCATTAAACGCGTGGTTAACATTAAAATCCGCTTCAAATTTGGGGCTAGAGGAAAGTTTTACACCGGCAATAATACTAGGGTAAAAATTAGATTCTTGCGATGTAGTGCCATTAGCCCATTTTTTAATTGAACGTTGAGTTAAATTTGCTCCTGCATAAAACTCCGTCATATGACCAGCATTTGCTGACGTCATTAAGCCTGCACCAAGTATTTTCGCTTTAGCTTTTACATCTGAACTTAACGCAATATCACCTGTTTGATGATAAAAACCAGCCATATAAAAGCGTTCTGTAATCGCACGTTCAACATTTACAGCCCAATGCTCACCTCGATAACTTAGCTGCGCATTATTATGGCCAAAAGGTTCAGCCATTAATGTTGGCGCCACAATAAGTAATGGTATGCTTGCAAGCGTTGAAACTTTAAACATGTATTTTCTTTCCCTATAAATAAATTAAACTTAACTTTAAATATTAAATTGATGAGTAAAAGCATATCGGCAACATTCCGTAAAATATAAACATTTTTATGCCTATAATCGAATTAAGCGGCTAATAACAATGATTGCAACTGTATTAGTGATGCTACTTGGTAACTTGGCTTGATACCGTTCGGTAGTACAGCATTTTCGCTATTAAGCCAACAAGTATCAAAACCTGCGTTCATCCCACCTAAAATGTCAGAGTGCGGATTATCGCCAACCATCAGCACTTGCTCACGCTGTATATCCCCCATGTGGCTTAGCGCATATTCAAATATACCGATATCGGGTTTCGCGATACCCACTTGTTCAGAGATAACAAGTGGTGCGAATACATCTTTTAAACCTGTTTTTTCTAAACGAGCATGCTGTAGTTCAGTAAAGCCATTGGTAATAATACCCATGTTTACTTTCCCAGTTAATGCCGAAATAAGTGTTTTAGCACCAGGTAATAAACTGCATATGTCAACCATAGCCGTCATAAATGCACTGTTTAAAGTTTGGGTTGTCACCTTCAGTTTATCCGCCCATAATTGAAAGCGTTTATTTTGCAATTGTGTTGCGGTGATTCGACCATCTTGGTAATCAACCCACAAAGGTAAATTAACCGTCTGATAATGACTAAAATCATCACGACTAAAATCAACACCAAAACGAGAAAACATCAATTGCAATCCTTCAAACGCATCAAAATGGAATAAAGTTTCATCGGCATCAAACAAGATCCATTGGTACTTCATGGTATTGTCTCCAACGGCTAGCCGCTATAATTAATTTAATAGGTCAGACTAAAAATAAACAATCAATAAAAACATCATGTTATCTTTATCAGTATGGAGAGGTATAATAGCTGAAAGTGTGATTCACCTAAACAATAAATAAAAATAAACTTGCTACTTATAAAATGTACTGTTATTATCAGCTCAGATTTATTTAATAACAATCCTCGAAGTAAAAATCAACGATTAAGCCTTACCTAGAAATTTCCGTAAGCCAGATTAAAAAATCCAACATACAAAGCTAAATTATTGAACAACGAAATACAGCAAATGTTGCGTGCTGTAAACTCTTCTTACTAAATCAGCTATTTATACATAATAAAAATAGTTAGATTTCAGAATATTATCGTTATACGGTAATGAAGCTTATTACAAATTATGCGATAGCTTTAAGCTACGCCTTTATAGTGAGTTTTATTATGACTATTATTTTTAATGGTACACAGATCCAAGTTAAACAACCGGTACACTCGATTTCAGTTCACAAAAACCGAGTAGCATTTACTGATTCACAAGGTGAGAAAATAGCTCAACTTGCAACAGTAACAGAACGCCGTAACTTTATTGATATGCTAGTAAGCGTTTAATTACATCCGCTAACATTATCAACTTTAATTCCCGATATTTTTTAATATCGGGATGTTAACCTCCTTCACTTACTTTATGCTCCCTTCATTGATTCTAACTATCCCATATTTTTAATTACCTAAGATCAGTCTATCATCACGTTATAACACTTCGATGCATAATACGCCTATACTATTGATTGCTATTGTTTATAAATGGCTCAATTGTTTATAGGGGGATGGATATGAATTTAGAGATGAATTTTAAACAAAAAAAAGTCAGGTTGTTAGCCTGACTTACATATATTGGAAAAGAAGGTCGACTGAAATACTTACTTCTATCTTCGCAATACTTTTCTTCTTACATTGACTTACTTTCTTCACTTACAGATTTCCTTACACTTTCTTTCATTTACACGTACCTTTCACATACGTTATTCGTCTTCATTTACTTCCACTTACTCGTACCTGTCATATACGTTATTCGTCTTCATTTACGCTTGCTTTCACTTACACGTACCTTTCACATACGTTATTCATCTTCATTTACACTTGCTTTCACTTACACGTACCTTTCACATACGTTATTCATCTTCATTTACACTTGCTTTCACTAACTCGTATCTGTCACATACGTTATTCGTCTTCATTTACATTTACACTATTCGTTTTCACTTACACTTGCCTTCTTTACTAAGTCGCACCTGTCACGTACGTTACTCATCTTCTTTTACACGTATCTGCCATGCACGTTATTCACTTGCACTTATTCACATACTGTAAAGGTAGTAGGAATAAAATATCCAGTCGACCTAATTACAAATATAGTACACCGTCATTTATTTGCGATAAAATTAACTAAAATAAGTTATATAAAACATACAAATTTGAATGAATGGCCATGTTAGTAATAATTAGATCGCTTTTTCAGTTCATTTTTGGCACATTAAGCAATTGATAATATTCTAAATTCCCTGATTTGATAACAATTATTAATAATAAACGTCAAACAGCTCTAATATATTAAGGAGTATGCATGTCTCGAGCTATCTTTTTGAGTAGCCCATTAGCCCAACTTGGCCGTGCGGTCATGACTTTACTCCAACGCTTTGGTAAAGTAGCGCTATTCCTATTGCATGGGATAACACATATGTTTTCTCGTCCTTGGCAATGGCGAAGAGTGCTTGAACAACTCTATTTTATTGGAGCAAAGTCAATTGTTGTTATTTGTGTGACAGGTCTATTTACCGGTATGGTCCTCGGGTTACAAGGCTATTATACCCTATCTCAATTTGGCTCGACTGGTTTATTAGGTTCTGCAGTCGCACTTACCCTTATTCGCGAATTAGGTCCTGTGTTAACCGCAATAATGATTATCGGTCGTGCAGGCTCAGCAATGACTGCGGAAATTGGAATTATGCGTATTTCAGAACAAATCGATGCGCTTAAAACGATGACTATTGACCCGATTCGATTTCTAGTTAGCCCACGCATCATTGCCGCACTGATTAGCTTTCCGTTATTAACCGCTATTTTTGATACCGTCGGTATTTTTGGCGGCTATCTTACCGGGTCTCAATTATTAGGCATTAATCCTGCTATTTACTTCTATCGTGTAGAAAACAGCGTCCTAATGGCTGATATAATGGAAGGTTTTATTAAATCATTATTTTTCTCTATTACTGTAATAACGGTATGCTGCTACCACGGTTATTACACTCATACTCGCCGTAATAATTTTGGCGCAAAAGGCGTTGGATTTTCAACGACAACTGCAGTTGTACAAGCAAGTATTCTAGTGCTTGTCATTGATTATATTTTAACGTCTGTCTTATTATAGGAAAGCTATGAATATTCCACTTATTCAATTTTGTAATGTCAGTAAAGCATTTGATGGCACTCAGGTATTAAATAATATCAACCTCAGTGTTTTTAAAGGCGAGATAACGACGATCATCGGTAAAAGTGGCGAAGGGAAAAGTGTTTTACTCAAGCATATTATCGGCTTATTAACTCCTGACTCTGGCTCTATTCTATTCAATGGCAAGAGTTTATCCGAGCATGCAAAAACAGAAAAACAGAATTTAAAGAAAAAATTCAGTTACATGTTTCAAGATTCCGCACTGTTTGACTCAATGACTGTATATGAAAATATTGCTCTACCCTTACAAGAAGCAAGTAAATTAAATAAAATAGAAATACAACAGCGTGTTGAAAAACGTATGACACAGCTAGATATCTTAGGTACAGAACAGCAATACCCAGGACAACTATCTGGAGGTATGCGAAAAAGAGTCGCTCTAGCACGCGCACTCGTCACAGAACCTGAAATTATCTTATTTGATGAACCGACTACAGGGTTAGATCCAATACGTAAGAAAGCAGTACATAAAATGATTGCAGACTATCAACGTAAACTCGGATTTACCGGTATCATTGTAAGCCACGAGATTCCTGAGATATTTACGATTTCTCAACGCATTGCACTGCTTAATGAAGGTGACATTATTTTTCAAGGTACTCCTGAACAACTAAACAATGATGAAAACCCTGTTATTGCAGAATTTGTCCATGGCCACGAGTCATAATGACTCAAGATCGATCAACCTATTTAATTGGAACTGTTATGAAAAAATCATCCATCGAAACCTCTGTTGGTATATTTGTACTGATAGGTATACTCTGCGTCGGCTACCTGACTATTAAACTCGGTAAAATGGAGCTGCTAGGTGATAACTACTATAGTGTTTACGCAGACTTTAATTCTGCAACGGGCCTGAAAGGTGGTGCTAATATCGAAATGGCGGGCGTGAGAATAGGTCAAGTTGAAGATATTATATTACTACCAAATATCAAAATAGCACGTGTAAAACTAAAAATTGAAAAACGCATAAATCTCTCGGTCGATGTCATGGCATCGGTAAAAACAGCTGGATTACTCGGTGACAGATACCTATCCCTTACCCCTGGTGGTAGTGATGAGCAACTACAAGAAGGTGATAGCATCGAAGAAACAGAATCTGCACTCGATATTGAAGACCTTATTAGTAAATACATATTTAGTGGCGACAGTAAATAATTATATAAAAGATGAGTAACAGTATGTCAAATAACTTCATTATGAGAAATCACATGAAAAGAATAATCGTTTTATCTATTTCAACATTGCTACTATTTACAACGACAGTGCGCGCACACGTTGATGAAAATATCAGCCAAGCAACCGCATTAATTGATGGCGCAATGCAAAAATCATTAACGATTATTAATGACCCAAGTCTCACAACTGAAGTTAAACGTAAAAGATTATGGCCAATTGTGACGACTTATTTTGACTTTACGTTAATTTCAGAGTTAACGTTAGGTAAATTTGCAGCTGATTCGACGCGCCCTCTTGGTGATTACAGCGATCGTCGTTTTACAGATAGCCAGCAAGAACAATTTACTGACGCCTTTACTATCCATCTTGGTAACTTATACTTAGACAGACTTAATGATGCGAGTAAGTTTACTGTATCACTGACTAGTTCCTCTGCAATGAGGCCAATAAATACGATGCAACGCGCTCGTGTAAACAGCTTAATTAATAATAAAACAGCGATCGATTACTCACTACGCTTAAAAAATAATGAATGGCGTATCTATGATATTAAAGTGGAAGGCAGAAGTTTAATCAATTCATTTCGTAAGGAATATTCTGCACTATTACTGAAAAAGACACCCGATGAATTATTGACATTACTTAATGAAAAAAACCTAGCCCATTCGGAAAATAATGCAGAATAATAATAAGTTTTCCCGTTTATTGACAGTGCCGTTATTACTGCTCATCTTAGTGGTGGGCGGTTGTGCAACCCCGAAAAACGATAAAGAAAGCGCTGAAATCTCTTCCAAATTACAACAAAGTCAGCCTATACCGACAGCCGTAAGTTCAACACTTGATTATATTGAAGATGATGGACTTTTTGCAGAAGAAGATGATGATCTATTTTATGACGATAGTCCCATTGAGATAGATAACAGCGACGAGATTTCAGACCCCTTCTATTACTTTAATAAGGCGATGTTCCATGTTAATGATAAGCTTTATTTTTGGGTACTGCGTCCGACGGCAATAGGTTATAAGGCGATTACCCCACAGTTTTTTCGTGTCGGAGTTGCCAACTTTTTTCACAATATAGCCATGCCGATTCGATTTACCAGCAGTCTATTCCAAGGTGATATAAAATCGACAGGGACTGAACTAGGACGCTTCGTCGTAAACTCGACGGTTGGCCTTTTAGGGGTGATGGATCCAGCAGCACATTACTTGGATTGGCAACCAAATAATCAAGATATGGGAGTAACCTTAGGTAAATATGGCATAGGTAATGGCCCCTATATTGTGTGGCCAGTATTTGGTCCCTCGACTCTAAGAGACAGTGTTGGACGTGGTGCGGATTACTTCCTTAGTCCACTCACCTATTTACAACCCGACAAGCTGTCTATTACTGTTCAAACTGTCGATAAGGTAAATGCAACATATTTTAGCCTTGGTGATTATGAAGCCTTTAAACAAGCTTACATAGACCCTTATGCACGAATGAAAGAGTTTTACCTCGAATATCGCGCAGACAAAGTCGCTGAAGAATAAGGTTCCTTACAGATACAAGAACGAGGTAATCATCCTCGTTTTTGTATCTTACGCTTTAATTATTTAGCTAATCGCTTTAACCATTTAGCTTTGGCTATCTTACGCATATCAACATTAGTATCACTTTCGTCGACAATTTCTCGTCCAAGAATGGTTTCTAAAATGTCTTCCATCGTCACAATACCTAACCAAGTACCTAACTCATCATGAATACTGGCGAGGTGGTTCCGTGAACGCAACATATCATTAAATACATGCTCCGCATTTTGTGTCGGTAAATAAACTTCTAAGGGCTTTGCAAGCGCCAATAATTTAGTCTCCCCCTCATGATGTAAAATATCTGATTTATGCACGTAACCAAAAAACTCATCATTACTCAATAACGGTAACCGACTAAAAGGAATGGTTATCATTAATGCTTCAAAATCATTAATATTCATATTTGCATCAACATAAGAAACGACACCACGCGGCGTCATGATATCTTTCACTTTAATATTATGTAAATCCAAGATATTACGAATAACACGACTTTCATCTTCATCGATATCATTGGTGTCTTTTGCTACATGCGCCATAGCTATAATTTCTTCGCGCATATCGATATTATGACTATAGCCTTGACCAATACGACGTGTAATTTGCTCTGACATAAAAATAAACGGTTTTAAGCATACAATCATCACGTTTAAAATAGTGACACTTGATGGAGCAAGCTGACGCCAATAAGTAGCACCAATTGTTTTAGGTATAATCTCCGAAAGAACAAGAATTAATACCGTCATGATCGCAGAAGCGATACCTAAATACGCACTACCATACATAGCCGTAACTTGCGCACCGACACCTGCAGCACCCGCAGTATGGGCAACGGTATTAAGTGTTAAAATAGCAGCTAAAGGGCGGTCAAGGTTATCTTTTAATTTACCTAATTTTTCTGCAAGTATCGGGGTTTCACGTTGCATTTTAGCGATATAGCTTGGTGTCATACTCAGCAATGTTGCTTCTAATATTGAACAGACAAACGAAATCACAATCGAAATTACAGCGTAAATTATTAACAGTGTCATTTTTACCTTCGATAATAATATTTATGAAAACAATAATTATCATAACCATACTTACTTAGCAAAACAATGCTACGTAATGTAGCGTAAAGTTTTGTATATTAATAACTTACACTACTCTACATATCTGTGGTAACCCTCTAATTATCATTAATAAATTTGATATTTTTTAAAAGTTGCAACTTTAAAAGTTTAATTTTCGCTAATAAATCATTCACTTCTTGTCGCCCTATATCTGCCCCTCGTGCATTTTTAATCGCCATATTATTATAATCTAGTTCATCATCATGCAAACAATGTTCACTGATTAGTTGCCACAGATATTTGACCTTGTTAAATTTGTTATCTAAATTTTCTACATCAATATTGAGCTGGTCTAATTCTTCTACTGCGAGTTTGGCAATCAAATAAGTATATTTTTCATCATCTTCATTAGTCCAATTATTTTTATCCAGCAATACGTTATAGCGATCAATATGATAGTTAAGTAGGTCGATATTATGTGTATAAGATTGATAAGCATCCCGCCAATTCCGACCACTGCAATAACTAGCCTGAACAGAAAAAGTAAATAAAAATAAGATAATTAAGAAAGCATACTTCATAATCAACTCCACGATAATTTGTCACAAGAAAACTCAACCCGATTAAAAGTGCAGACAAAGTGTACTGTTTGCCACATTTATTCTTTTCCCTGATATAATTAACCTATGTTATGAAATATTCCGTAATTCCTTAAAGGGTAAAGATGAAAAAAACGTTTGTATTAAACCACCCAAAAATTGTTCCAGCTCGCCAAGTTGAATCTATCAAAAGCGAAATCAGAAAATACATTAAAAGAGAACGTAATAAGGTTCTACCTAAAGGTGTAGATTACTGGGACTTTGATTGTAAGTATGGTGTAACAGAACAAGAAGCGCAGGTTATTCACCTTTCTGAAATCAATAAATCAATTGATAGCGGTGACCTAAGCAAAGATGCATCTTTCTATGTTGAAGTGTTGGTAAAAGATGGCATTCGCGTGATTAGTGAAGATGACGAAGATTTAGATTACGGCGAAGAATAATATCTAGGGCATTATGGCCTGAATTCATATCCCCAAAATACGTGTCATACTACTTGGGGGTATGCCTTTCAATTAAAATCTCCCTCTATAAATGTCCATTCGATATAACACACTCATTACTACTGTTTGCAGCCGTTACCTGATAACATGGCCGCCCTATGCCATGCAGGTAACTGCGAACAGATTGAAATAATATAAATGAAGCTACATAAACTTGATGCAGTAGACTGGTTAAAAACGCTTCCTAGTGAAAGTATTGATTTAGTCATCACAGATCCTCCTTATGAATCCTTAGAAAAACACCGAAAAATTGGTACAACGACGCGTTTAAAAAATAGCGCCAGTTCGAGTAACCAATGGTTTAGGATTTTCCCGAATAGTGATTTTCCTGCATTAATTGAACAGATTTATCGCGTGTTGAAAAAAAACAGTCATTTTTATTTATTTTGCGATCAAGAAACAATGTTTGTGATTAAACCGATCGCTGAAGACTTCGGGTTTAAATTTTGGAAACCAATTGTCTGGGATAAATGTGCTATTGGCATGGGTTACCATTATCGTGCACGTTATGAATTCATTTTGTTTTTCGAAAAAGGTAAACGTAAATTACATGATTTAGGCATGCCTGATGTATTGCAAGAAAAACGGGTTTGGCGTGGCTACCCAACCGAAAAACCAGTGCCACTGATTGAAAAACTCATAACGCAAAGTTCAAGCGTTGACGACCTCATTATTGATCCCTTCTTCGGTTCAGGCGCGACCTTGATTGCAGCAGCTAATCTTGGTCGACAATCTGAAGGTGCAGATATTGCAGCTTCAGCTCATGAGTTTGTTAATAACCGTATTAAATCGGTAGAAAAGGCATAAGAATGACGATTGAAATAACAAACCTACCAACGACCGAAATCACCTGCTCTAACTGTGAAGCCTGTTGCTGCCGCTTAGAAGTTATGATCTTAACCGATACTGGCGTGCCAAAACGCTACATTGCAACAGATGAATGGGGTAGTGAAGTGATGGCACAGAGTTATGATGGTTGGTGTGCCGCACTCGATAGAGACACATTGATGTGTAGTATCTATGAAAACAGGCCTTGGGTATGTCGTATATTCGAAATGGCTTCATATGAATGTATTGCCGAACGTGAAGAGCACATGTAAGCCGCACTTTTTCAGATACGAGCCTATTCAATCTTAATCTAGATTCTTAGATTGATTAGGTCTCCTTCCTACTCAATATTTTATGTAGTACCTGCGTAAAGTACAGATATTAAATAGTCCAAGTGACAATTTAATTAAGTATTTAATTTTAAATACTTAATTATAGATAGTAATTACTAAAAACTGGTCTGACATCACTCCTATTTGTTCCGTTCTTTTAACCCATCCACAAGATGACCCTTTTTTTATTTATATCACTATCTATATTTTTCAATTTGGCCGATTATAATTAGACAAGTTGTCATGAAATATAAATTTCTTCATCTGTCATAGAGTTACGTATTTTTTACAGGGATAAGTGAGTATCGCTAATAAAATACGTTGGGGGTTAAAAAATGGAATTATTTAACGAATCAAACGCATTAGATCTTTACATGCAACAAGTAAATAAAAACAGCACTTTACTTACCAAGGAAGAAGAATACGATACCGCTATTTCCGTCCATGAAGGAGATAAAAAAGCACGTCAACGTATGATTCAATCTAATTTGCGATTAGTAATCAATATTGCAAAACGTTATCAGCATACGTCATTGTCACTTGTTGACATCATTCAAGAAGGTAATACCGGATTAATCCACGCCGTCGAAAAGTTTGATGCAACAAAAGGATTTCGCTTTTCAACTTATGCAGTATGGTGGATCAAGAACAACATTGAACGTTTCATCATGAATCAATCACGTACAATCCGCGTACCTATTCATATAGGTAAATCTTACAAACGCATTTTAAAAAATGCCCGTGAAGAGTCACTTGATCTGAAATGTAATCAGGATCTACGAAAAATTGCAGTAAATCTCGAAATCGAGTTTGAAGACGTTGTTGGTGTTCTAGCTTATTATTTTACAGAAGCAAGCTTAGATAAAACCATTGAAACCCAAAATGATTCAAGTACTGCACTCGTTGACCTGATTGAAGATAGCTCTATTTGTAAACCCAATGATGAAATAGAAAATACCGATACATCTAGTTACTTAATTGAAGTCTTAAGCCATTTATGTGATCGTGATAGAGAAATTATAGAACTAAGATTTGGCCTTGGTAGAGAAGAACCACAAACACTACACGCCATTGGTGAGCGCCTATTTATGTCTCGAGAACGAGTACGCCAGATTATTACCGCAAGTTTACAAAAAATAAAACCTGAGTTGTTAGTAAATAACGTCAATCAGCAAGATTATCTAAACTAATCAATAGTACCTAAACTAGTTAAGAGTACGATATAAAAACAGCCTTGGTCAGGGCTGTTTTTTTGCTAATAACAGAGTGGTTATTAGAATCACACTTTATGGTGCACTGATCTTGATACGAAATACCTTACCATCTAAGCCATTATGACGATGGACATTAACACGTACATAATCATTATTATAACTGTCCTCATAACTATCTACATAATAAGTACCTAAAATATCTTGTAATACAGTAATCTGGGGTAATCATCACCCATATCACTATTCAGAACATCATAAACGGTGAACGGTATTCCCGCACTCACACCAATTAATAACTAAATCCTATCAATAAGAAACATTCAATCGATTTTATAAATATTAATACATACGTTAAATTTAACTCTGACCTTTTTTAGGAGTTTAATATGAACCACATAGCCAAAAATACCTTAACTAATATTGCCAGTTGCAACGCCAGCATGCCGATTAAAGATGCGGCACTAGTGGTTGAAGGCGGTGGTCAACGCGGTATTTTCACAGCCGGAGTATTAGACAGCTGGTTAGCGCAAGATTTTAACCCGTTCGCATTATTGATTGGTACTTCTGCAGGCGCTCAAAATTTATCAAGCTACATGACCAGACAATCTGGGCATGCTAAACGCTCAATCATGCAACTATCCAAGCATCCTGAATTTTTTAATATGAAACGAACGCTGATGGGACGTAATACGGTTAACCTAGATTGGTATTTTGACAAGGTTAATGATGCGGATCATCAACTCAATATGGATTGCGCACAAGCACAACTAAAAAACCGTCAACTGCTCTTTTCTGCAACCAACATCAGTGGGTTCAGTCCTACTCTTTTTGAGCCCACCGCTGACAATTGGCTCACCATGTTAAAAGCATCGAGTGCATTACCCTATTTATATAAAAAAGGCGTCGCAATTGGCGATGAACATTACGTTGATGGAGGGGTATCAATGCCCATTCCCATTCAAGAAGCGTATCATCGAGGCGCTAAAAAAATCATTGTTATCCGCACCGTACCAGCACACCATAATACGCGATCACCGTGGGCACATAAACTTAAATCTTGGGTATGCAGTTCACAACGCTGTCCGAAAGTACTGGATATTATTACCGGTCATGAGAATTCATATAGTGAAGCAATCGACTTTATACATAGTCCACCAGATGATGCAAAAATCATCGAGATTGCTCCACCTGAAGCCTTAGAAAGTCGGATGTTAGGGAGCAGCGATCAAGCACTGGCAGCCGATTATCAAATGGGTTATGAAATGGGGTCTCAATTTTTAGCAAGTCATCATGTTGCCTTGTTTAAGTAGCATTAATGACCATAACGGTAAACATCCAAATCACGGCTATCAATATCTGGCGCAACCCCACTGACTACATCTGCAAGATAACGAGCCGAACCACATGCCATGGTCCAGCCCAATGTGCCATGACCACAATTAGTAAATAGATTGGCCACGGGTGTCTTGCCAATAATAGGTGTGCCATCGGGTGTCATTGGTCGTAATCCAGTCCAGAACTCAGCTTTGCTCATGTCGCCGGCATTGGGAAATAAATCCTTGATAACCATCGCGATGGTCTCTTTTCGAGAAGCCGTCAAATCTAAATTATAACCGGCTAACTCTGCCGTACCAGCAACTCTAATTCGTTGGTCAAAGCGCGTTATCGCTACTTTATAGGTTTCATCCATGACTGTTGATACTGGTGCTTGCGCACTATCAACAACAGGTACAGTCAACGAATAGCCTTTTACCGGATAAATAGGCAGCGCTAACCTGAAAGGTGACAACGTTGATGATAATAATGTTGATGAATAACAGCCCAGCGCTACAACATAGGCATCCGCTGTTAATTCCCCGACACTGGTATCAACCGAACTAATTTCACCGTCATTGTGATTGAGCTTATTGACGGTTACCCCAAATTTAAATTTAACACCCGCCGCTTGTGCTAATGCAGTAAGCTGCTGACAGAACAGATAACAATCACCAGTTTCATCATCGGGTAAACGTAATCCCCCCACAATTTTATCTTTAACGCTAGCTAATCCAGGCTCAGCCGCAATACAGCCCGCAACATCCAACGCTTCATATGAAGTCCCACTATCCGCCAATATTTTAATGTCTTTCGCTATGCCTGAGAGCTGGGATTCATGGCGAAATACCTGCAGGGTACCCTTTTGCCTACCTTCATAGTGAATATCTTGCTGCTGACGTAACTCAATCAAACAGTCCCGACTGTAATTAGCAATACGTAGCATTCGCGCTTTATTTATTTCATAGCTCTGCTGATTACAGTTAGCTAACATTTTTGCTGCCCATAAATACAAATCAGGTGATAGTCCTGGTTTTAGTTTTAATGGAGCATGTTTTTGCGCCAACCATTTGATGGCTTTCACCGGAATACCAGGTGCAGCCCAAGGCGAAGAATAACCGTAAGAAATCTGCCCAGCATTAGCAAAACTAGTCTCCTCAGCCCCCCTTGCCTGACGATCAATGACGGTCACCTCATGGCCAGCTTCAGCCAGATACCACGCCGACGTTAATCCAATAACTCCACAACCTAATACCATCACTTTCATTTTATACCGACCATCACCAATAAATAATACGGCTAGCATAAGGAGGTTACATTTACTTAACAATCCATAAGTATTAACATCAGCCTTTAGATAAACTAAACGCAAAATCTAGATTGGAGCCATTGATGATAAAAATTAACAATAATCTGTTATCCGGTTTAGCGACATTTACGGCGACGGCCAGTTGCAATAGCTTTACTCAAGCCGCTGAAAAACTTCATATCACTACTGGTGCCATTAGCCAGCAAATAAAACAGTTGGAACAAAACCTTAAATTGACCCTATTTGAACGCCATTCTCGTGGTATTCGTTTAACTTCAGCGGGATATCAATTACATCAAGTAGTCGAAGAAAGTTTAACGAATATTAGCGATGTCATTAGCCAGTTACAACAAGTTAATCGCCATGTAGGTGAGGTGCATCTTAAACTCACCCCCTCTTTTGCATATAAATGGTTAGTCCCCCGCTTACAAGATTTCTATCAACAATACCCCGATATCAAGATCCATACCTTTGCCGAAGGAGCACTAGTGGATCATACCGATACTAATTTTGATCTGGCAATCGATTATGGCCAAAGCCCCTATCAATCGAGTGATAAAAAGATTAACGCTGAATTGTTATTGGCAGAGCAGTTATTGCCTGTAATGAGCCCGCAATATATGGCAAAGTTTGACTGGGATATGACCAATAATAATAACCAAATTAACAATAGTGGCAGCTGTGATTTCTGGAAAACGATTACGCTCTTACATGATGCAATGCCTTGGCAGCATGCTGATAAAAACGCTGAATGGCAATTTTGGTTACAGCAAATGTCTCTCGAAACGCCAAAAACAAAACAAGCAAACACAGGAAAGAATGTGCTCAGTAAGCATGGGCATTATTTTAATCGTACGGATATGGCAATTGCAGCCGCGGCCGCAGGATTAGGTGTTGCATTAGCCCGCTGTGCACTACTTGATAATGATTTATCCACAACGGGTCTAGGCAAAGCAGGTTTAGCCTCGCCTTTTAGTCCTATCGATGCACAAGCTGGATATTACTTGATCCAACATCATCACTCGCCCGCCATTGAATGTTTTAAAATCTGGCTAAAACAACAAGCCACTTTACAACATACGAAAAAAGGGCAAACAAGTAACTACCAATAGTTCTCTGAACTAAAGTGCCCTGAACTGCGACGTGAGTGTTTTTGATAGTCGAGCAGCTTTAACACCTCACTCGTATCCTTAACCATACTAGGATTACCACATAAATAGAAAAAACTACGTTCTTGTGTCAATGGTACACCCGCTACTTTTTCCAATTCACCAGCCTCTAGTAACGCAGGGATCCGACCGCGTAATGTTTCTTTTCTATGTTCTCGAGATACCACAGGTACATAATGAAACTTCCCCTGATATCGCGCTTCAAGTTGCTGGATTTTATCCTGATAAACTAATTCGCCAGACGTTCTCACTGCATGCACCAATACCACATTATCAAAACGCTGCTGAGTATCCATTTCATCAATTAATGATAAAAAAGGGCCAATCGCAGTACCTGTAGACAACAACCATAGATCTTTTGTATAACGCGGGATCTCATCCAACGTCATAAAGCCTGCAGGATTTTTCCCCACATATACGTCATCGCCTACCTGTAATTTATCTAAGCGTGGTGATAATTGCCCATCAGGCACAGTGATAATCAAAAACTCCATCACATGTTGGCCCTGCGCCTGGTTCGGTGAATTAACAAATGAGTAAGCTCGACGAGTCCATTCATCAGCGCCATCGTACAGTGCTAACTTAGTGAACTGACCTGCGGTATAACGAGATATTTCGGCGGTGACCTGTAAACTGAATTCGCTATCAGTCCAATTGATACGCCCAGTAACTTCACCCTTAATTAGACCATGTGGTATTTCCTTCATTACGACCTCACAAATATAAATTGAGCATAATAAGAATAGTGCAAGAAGTATGAAAACAACGTGTTGAATACACGAAGAATTATAATTAGTTATGAGTTATAAATTTATGGTATTTCCCATTTTGCTCTTATTACTCCAATAATACAAACACAAGTCATCTCAAGGAGCTAATATGCTTATCAACAAACTCATTATGCTACTGGTATGTTTATCCATACTATTATCCGTCTTCACAAGTGGATTAATATCATCAGCATTAGATTTAGCCGCATTTTCATTATTAATCACTTATCTATTGAGAAAAAAGAAAGCAGAAAAAAAAGAAATCACATAAAAAACAGAATATAAACCAGTGAGCTGACACTAATAGCAACCCAAAGTAACACACCTAACAATAATGATTTTATACCTGCATCTCTTATTTTTTGTACCGTGATGCTCGCACCGATTAAGAACAAACACATGACTAATACTTGTTTAGAGACACTGAAAATACCTTGATAAAACACCTGATAGTCCGGCAGTACATACGCAATAAAAATAGCAAAGCAATAGAATAAGATAAAAAACGGGATTGTTAGTTTTTTACTATCACCTTTAAATAATAAGGCACTAATAAACGCCACAGGTACGATCCACAAGGCGCGAGCCAATTTTAATGTGGTAGCCGTTAATAATGCTTCATCACCATAAGCAGAAGCAGCACCGACAACAGATGACGTATCGTGAATAGCAATCGCACTCCATACCCCAAATGCATGTTGACTCATCTCCAATAGATGACCTATAACGGGAAAGAGAAATAATGCCACTGAGTTAAGAATAAATACAGTCGCTAATGCCAGTGAGGTTTGATCATTTTTGGCATTAATAGCGGGTGCAACCGCCGCAATCGCACTACCACCACAAATTGCAGTCCCAGCAGAAATTAAATATCCGGTTTTTTTTTCAATTTTAAGCACTTTAGTTAGGATCCAGCCTAATATTAAAGTAAATATAATAGATGTAACGATAATACCAATAGCATCTTTAGTGGCAATAATTGCGTCTTCTAAGTTAATACCAAAGCCTAAACCGACAATAGAATATGCGAGGGTTTTTTTAGTAATTGTACTTAAATTGATACGTTGAGGAACAAGACCTAATGTGGCCAGCGTAAAGCCCAATACCAAGGCCACTGGCGATGAGATTATCGGCGTTAAACACAATAAACCGATAGTGATAAACAATAGGTCAGTCTTTTTCAATGGAGAATTGGTGAATAATTTAAACATGGCGAACTCTCTCTTTCTAAGAGCCGATAGTATAGCCTGCCCTATAAGTTAAAAACATTAGAATGAAATTAACCTACTGTTCATAAAAACTGAACAAACAACAAGTAAATAAAATCACAACTAATTTGATCACACTTTTTAAATTTAAATGTAAAAAAATACGAACTTTTAACGATAATGACTGACTTACTATAAAGTGATCCTAGATTACACTAAGCTAATCCCAGTTAAATGACGATCGCGACCGCATTTATCCCGCAACAATGATTTTTATCACGAGGTTATCTAATGAAAAAACAAATTGATAAACCTAGATTAAATACCAACTGTCAAATATTAACCGAAATTGAACTAAATGCATTACGAGAAGAATTCGACATGAGTACAACACATTATGATATTCATGACTTAATACTGGCAGACATTCCATCTGAGATGCTAAAAGCACTACTACAAGCGGATTCAATTTCTATTATAGCGAGACATAACCAACAAGAATTACACTTTCCATTACATTTAACGAACGATGGCCACCAGAATAGTTTACAAGGGCCTGCAATAGCAGATATTAGCTCTCAATTTAATCAGCATAAGCGTCATAAATTTCAATAAATTCAGGTAGATTAGAGATTAAAGAATTGATGCAATCAGGATCAAACATAATACCTGAGTTATCTTTCATATAGGTAACAACATCATCAATATTCCAAGCCTGTTTATATAAACGTTTACTTAATAACGCATCAAACACATCTGCAACCATGACTATCCGTGCTTCTAATGGTATAGCATCCCCTTTTAATCCCATCGGATAACCATTACCATTAAAATATTCATGATGGTGAAGAATAATATTTTTTAAAAAACGATATTCTTCAACATGCTGTAGATTTTCAGGAAAATATCCAAGCACATCACTAATAATATTAACCCCATGCACACAATGCTGATTCATAATTTCACGTTCTTCTGGGGTAAATATCGTACAACTAAATAAAATCTCATCAGGGATCTTATATTTACCAATATCATGAAAAGCCGCATACGATTCGATACAACGAATGAACTCATGGGAAATACCTTTCTCTTTACTTAAGAGATAAGCAAGTTTTGAGCTATAACGCTCCATCCTATGTAGGTGCCCTTTTGTTTCTGGATCTTTGGCATGGCCCATATCTAATGCGATCGCGAGTGAAGTACTAATATACTGCTTTTTTTCAAATTGACGAACCATGAGAGAGCGGATAATCGCGGCTAAAAATAACATATCTTGCTGTATTGAGTACTCAGCAAAAAAATTTATCTCAGAAGCATTAAAAAACACCATCGCAATCGCATTCCCTTTAAACATCAAAGGATAAGAAAAACTACTACGGTGGCCATTATTCAATAAAAAAAGGGTTCTTGAATTTAATGTTAAATTTGATAAATCATTAACCACACGTTCTGATTTTGACTTGACCATTTTGGGGATGCCGCCCTTCTTATTTACTTTTTTTGTAAAAAGCTCATCATTGTTATCGACGACAAGCCGATCACGGACAAAATAATTAGACGCTTGATTATCTTTAATCAAAATAACAGAAAATCGAGATAGTCCCTGATAACTATTAATTGCAATGTTGTAGAGCATATCAAGGTGGATTTCGGTATCTTCATCTTGGTTAAACGTTTGGCTTATTTTACTATAATTAAGCATACATCAATCCTATCAGGCATGAATCAAGGTAAGTGCTAATTCTATTTCAAAGCACTTACTTCGAACTAAAACCAAAGACACAAACCAGCCACTAAAGCACCCCTTAAGAGATAGGTGCGATCTATAGTTGAATATATACTATTATTAAAATATGACAGTTATTAAAATTGTTTTTGTTAGTTACATCAAACTATTATCACCATAACTTCCTATGAAATGGCAAATTAGTAAGTTTTCTATTAGTAAAAAATAACCTCAAGGTTATCCTTGTTAGCGAATACGACGAACATAGTCTATACCGTGTTCAGGTATCTACGGCAGAACATAAGCACAAGTACCATACTTTAGTCATCCATAGACACCACAATCAATAATGAAACCTATAGATCAGCAAGTAGTCTTATTGTGAATGCTGTAGTGGACGTTCACCTGTAATCACGATTACATCAACTTTTACAACACATTCGAATGCTATAGTAATGATAGACATTTACTTTCATTCTTGAGGAAACCTTATGCTAAATGAGAATCATGCACTTATCTTTGACTTTCCAGAATTAAAACAAGATATCGTTTATTTGAATTATAAAAATGAAACGTTCAGAGAGAAATCAAAGCAATACCACCTATTAGATTATGATATTCGTCAATTGGAAATGGATGGTAGCCCAACTGACGATAAACATATGACACAGTTAAAATTACAACGGGCCAGATTAAAAGATGTGTTGTATCAGCAATTAAAACAACATCATGACGAAGTGCGATCAGCATCTTAAACGACGAAGCGGATCTAAGGGTTCGCTTTTTTACTGCAAAAAATTAACTGAGTTAAAGTGATACTGTATATTTAGACATTCATCGAGAATACGTTACTATCGATTTCTAATAATAATTTCGTCATTAAATATCAATATACGGTGACGAGAACGAAGGAAATGTCAATGTCACTGCCAATTTTATACTCGCTACAAAACTGTCCTTATGCGATGCGGGCACGACTGGGATTATTACTCGCCCAGCAGCCTGTCATGTTACGCGCCGTAGTCATGAAAAATAAACCCACAGAAATGTTAGACGCTTCACCTAAGGCAACAGTGCCAGTATTAGTACTTGATGATGGCAGTGTTATTGACGAAAGTTTAGATATTATGATTTGGGCACTGCACCAAAGTGATCCATTAAACTTACTACACAGTGAAGATCCAGAAGCGTATCCAGCGATGTTAGCGCTGATTAACATTCACGATACCGTATTTACTTCGGCCTTAAGTAAGTACAAATACGCAGTACGTTATCATGAAGATAATGAAGCTGAGTTACGAGACCAGTGTGCTGATTATGTAATGATGCTAGAATTACGTCTCACTCAACACCATTATTTAATGGGTGAGAAGGTCAGTTTAGCTGATTACG
>Ga0209291_1000217_pt1 | contig 57216 bp, 46 predicted proteins | sample GOMGulsemesocosm_FD_184633 | JGI IMG/M metagenome (GOLD analysis project Ga0209291, IMG submission 184633) | Methane-oxidizing microbial communities from mesocosms in the Gulf of Mexico - GOM9B Gulf of Mexico (SPAdes) (version 2) | ecosystem: Environmental > Aquatic > Marine > Cold seeps...
TAACGAAAATAAAGCACTATAATCTCCACCTGTTGCCATAACTGCTGCACCCGTTAGTGTTGCCGCATTAATAATTAACGGTGCTTTAGTTTCGCTGGCGGCTAATAAGCCATCAGCTAAAACAATGCGACCTTCCGCATCAGTATTTGCCACTTCCATGCTCACGCCGTTTTTATAAGTTAAAATGTCACCTAATTTGTAAGCATCATTGCTCACCATATTTTCAGCACAACATAAAAACAACTTAACTCGCTTATTCAAACCTTGGCGAATAGCTAATGCTAATGCGCCAGCAACCACTGCAGCACCACCCATATCACATTTCATATCAAACATGCCTGCACTTGATTTTAAGCTATAACCTCCACTGTCAAAAGTGATACCTTTACCAACTAAACAAGCAGATACTTCAGCATCTATATTTCCTGTAGGATTAAAATCAATTTCTAATAAACACGGAGCATTAACACTACCTTTACCGACATTATAAATGCCCACCCAACCTTGTTGCTGTAATTCTTCACCAGCAATAATATTGCTAGTAACATAAGCTGGGGCTTGTGCGTTAATATAATCAGCGGCTAATTCAGCTAATTTTAAAGGGTATAATTCTGATGGCGTTTGATTAGTTAAATCACGGCTCCATGCATAAACAGCCAACTTGTCATTCAAATGATTAACGCTGTCACTATCGCCAGTAAACTCAACATTAGTAAGCTTGCCAACACACGTAAAACCAAGTGCGAAGCTCCATTGACTATCTTCAGCCCAATTTTCGCCAACTAGACGTGCGTGCTTCACACCAAGTTTTTCGATTTTTCGAGCCGCTTTTTGTATTTGTCTTAACGAGGCTTCATTAGTCATGGTTTTTTTCAAACAAATATGAAGGTCGTTATCGATAAATTGAACAGGGTTGCTTGCTTGCCAGTCGGTTGTTTTACTTTGCTTGGCTAAATGTATATTCGTTACTTGAGTCATAAACGGTCCTGGAAATGATAATTAATACTAATAGTTTATACCTATCATCAAATAAAACCGACCGTTTTATCAAAAGTGAATAACTTAGTTAAAAATTAATTAAATTCTAACTATGGAACAGCGCAATAAAGGGGATGTATGAGGTCGGAAGTCAGAAAATAAAACGTAAATTATTAAATAAAAAGGTAACTTTTCACTTTTTATTGCCTTTTTATAAGTTTTTCATTCTTTATTTTGGCTTTTCAGTTAGTTTATATAAAAACAATTTACAGGGATCCGTCTAATGCGACAATTATCTACGATTACTAGTTTATTACTGCTCACACTAATAACATTCATGACAAGTACCTCGCAAGCGAGTTCAACCGAGAAGTATTTCGGCAATATCAGGTATAACCATGTATCGCCTCATGTTGATATAAAAGGTATAAACCCAATCACTAAAGAGCAAAGCTTAAATCAGCCACATTATATTTTTAGCTATTCTGAAAATGGTAAGTTAAGTGAAATATTAAATAAAAGTTACCATGTACAAAAGCGTCATCCGCTCACAAACTTTGGCGCTTTCAAAGTAACATTCAGTTATAAAGGTAACCAAGAAACTCGGTTGTTTTTTGATGTTAATAACCAGCCAATGGCCAATATCAAAGGCGTTTTTAAAGAAGTATATTCCTTCGATAACAAAGGTTTTAAACATAAAGCCAGTTTTTATAACAAAGAAGACAAACCGGTGGAGTCTCGCTGGAAAATAGCAAATTACCAGTGGTTTCAAAAAGGTAATTGGGTAATAGAAAATCGCTTTAACTTGAAAAAAGAAAAACAATTATTGTCACCCTATTTTCACTTTGCTACTACTGCCATTGAATATGATGCTTTAGGGAATCCATATAAACACTTTAATTTAAATGAAAAACTTGAAGTGATAAACAACAAAGATGGCATTGCTTATTATCAAGATAGCTACAATGAACAAGGGCTACATATTAAATATGCCTACTACAATAAAGATACAAAAATTATTAATAATCAGTGGGCATTCGCTTATGCCATCAAGAATTATGACCAACTAGGTAATTACCTTCACGCTACAAAATACGACAAAAGCAATAAGCAGTTAAATTTCCCTTTCAAAAAAGCTCTCCCGATAACAGCTGAAGATAAAGCTGAAATCAAGCGTATCGCAACAGGCTACTTAGTAGCACTTCAACAACGCCGTCCTGAACTAATGAAAGAAGTCATGCACAAAGATTTATCAAAGCATACTGTTGCTAACTATGGCGATGGGGGCCAATACCTTAGACCCACTTCATATGAACAAATGATCAAATTTGCTGAGTCTTGGAACAACGATGGAACAAAATTTCCACCGGCTCCCACTAACCAAGCGATTATACTTGATAGCACACATAATATGGCAAGTGTTAAGTTACTTTCTGATAATTGGTATGAATACTTGCACCTAGTGAAACTTGCTGGTAAGTGGCAAATAAAAAACTTATTGTGGACGAAAAATGAATAGCTTTATTACTATTGCTAATTGAAATAATGATAATGATTCATCAGCTCGTTATGATTGCTTTTCTAAAGAAAGTCATCAATGATTTATCTGCTAAATTAATAGCTAGCCCTAGTATAATCAAACTAAAGGCAACAACTTTAGTTAGACCAATAGGCTCTTGATAAAAAATGATGGAGCCTAAAAAGCCAAATATCGGCACCAATAAGGTGAGTGGTGCCATAATAGATAACGGGTAAATCACAGTTAATTTATTCCACAAAAAATACCCTAGTAAGGTAACGGGATACGCTTGAAACATGACAGAGAAAATTCCGTAAAAACTAATATTTTGTGCGAGTAAAATAAAGCCTTCGCTCCCCTCAATTAAATATGAAATAACAAAGAGTGGAATGGGAGCAAAAATACATGACCAAACGACAAAAGCAAACATTTTAGGAATTGTTTTTGTTTTAATAATCAAGGTTGTCAGGCTTAAACTAATAGCTGCTACTAAGGCTAACATTATGCCTCCGACAGTGACTGAACCATCAGTAATGGTAAAAATTAGGATGAGACCAATTATCGACAAGAGTAATCCGGAGATTTTTACTATAGATATATCTTCTCTTAAAAATACTGCGCCTAAAAGTACACTAATAAACGCACTCGATTGCAATAACAGGCTAGCCATTCCTGCCGACATACCAACGTGAATGGACAGTGTTAACATCCCCCAAACACCAACGCCAAATAATATGCCGTAAGTAACTAACACCGACCAAGTTACTTTAGGCCTTGGTATGAATAAAACAGCAGGTATGGCAGCAAATAAAAAACGTAACCCTGATAAAATAAGTGGGTCCATTTCACTAACACCGAGTTTAATAATTGAGAAGTTTAAGCCCCAGACAGCAACAACGGCCAGTGCGATTAATAAATGAATAGGTTTCATCAGATTTGCCTTCTTAAAATTACTTTTGACTAGTATGAATAACTCGCCAATAATAAACAGATTCAATTATTGATAATTTTAAGGGTACAATTTGGTTGCTAAATATATCCAACTTGCTGATCGAATTATTGCTGAAATTGAAAATGAACAACTTGAACATGCCCAGCGAATGCCATCAATTCGTAAATTCTCGCAACTTTATAATATTAGTATTACCACTGCACTTAACTGCTATCAACGTCTTGAAGAATTTGGTTGGCTTCAAGCTAAAGCGCAATCGGGCTATTATGTAACTAAGCCATTAGGTAAAAATCTTCCCCCTGAATTTCCAAGTTTTGACTCTACAGTGACTAGACCACAAAGCTTTAAAGAAAATAATATAGCCAGTAGTAGTCCATTTTATGTTTCGCAGTTTTCAGCTGAATTCTTACCAACAAAAGTACTTGAACAATGTTTTCGTCGGGCAAATAAATACAACTTAAATGTAGTTAATTTATATCCTGAATATCAAGGAAAAAAGGCATTAAGAGAAGTATTAGCAAAACATTTTTCTCAATTATACTTTAACGTTTCAGCTGAAAAACTAGTGGTAACTAATGGCTGTATTGATGCTATTCGAACAGCGATCGAAGTAACAACAAAATTGGGTGATACCGTTGCAATCTCATCCCCGTGTTTTATTGGTTTAATTGAATTGCTTGCTAACATGGGCCGTTTAGTTGTTGAAATTTCGTTTCAACAAGCTCAACTTGGTATGAAACAGCTAGAAAATCATATGAAACAAGGTCATATTCAAGCCTGCCTATTTAGTGCCAATCATATAAATCCACAGGGCAACTGTTTAACATCAAATCAAAAAGAACAATTAGCCGTTTTGGCAAAAAATTATCAAATTCCCATTATTGAAGATGATGTTTATCTTGAGCTAAATTATCGAGGTCCAACACCATTACCGATCAAGCATTGGGATAAGTCAGGTTGGGTTCTTTGGTGTCATTCCGTGTCGAAAACTATAGGTCCGGGTTACCGCATTGGCTGGTGTGAGCCCGGACGATACTTTGAGCAATACTTAAACCTAAGATCAGTACAATATTTTGGAGTTAATATATTTGTGCAAGGTGCCATTATGGAGTTTTATTATTCAGGGCAATATATTAAACATGTTAAAAAGTTGCGTTTAACGATGAGCCAGCATTTATTCTGCTATTCAAAAGTATTGCTAGAACACCTACCTGACAATACCCGGTTGAGTAGCCCCAAGGGTGGATTAGTATTGTGGGTACAAGTTCCAGGTCTAAACAGTAATAGGCTATTAACAGAAGCAGCTAAACAGAATATATATTTTCGGGCAGGCTCTGAGTTTAGTACCTTAGATGTATACCAAGATTGTTTTCGAATTAATTTTGGTTGGTCTATCGCTGTAAGTGCAAAAGAAAAAAGTAGAAGAGATTGCGCTGTACATCGATATCAGCAACTGGTGAGTTTATGTGTATTGGTTTGTAAACAATTAATGGATAGAAATTAATACTAAATATCGGGCCAACGGATTTGTACAATTAAAATATAAGTACGACCAAATTAGATTATTTACTATGTCACAAGTTATAGGCCTGTTTAACATAAAAATTCGCCCCAAAAAAACTTTCTTGGGGCGAAGAGAGTATTAACAAACATATGCTTTGTAGAGCTATTGATTGCAAATATCTAACATCAGAAAAGTAACACTATTAGCTTTTTAAGCCACATTTATTATCAAACCAATCAAGCATTTCAGTATATAGCTTGGTTTTATGTGGGTAAAAAAGAGTATTATAAAAGTGATCCGCTTCTACTAATTCGACATATTTATGGTCTTTATTGTGTTTAATTAATTGGTCAACAAATTTACGACTATGAATAATCGGCACACGGCTATCAATATCACCATGAATAACTAAAAGAGGAATATTTACTTTTTCTACTTGTTGTACAGGAGATATACCAGTAACCGTAGGGCGTTGTAATTCTCTAGCGAAACGACTTGCGTTTATTTGCGCTGCCCAGCGATTTAAATTACCAACACTTGCTCCAGCGATAGTACATTGATAAATATTGTCTTCACGCATTGAGGCTACGAGGGATGCGTAACCACCATAACTCCAGCCAAACATTGCTAATTTATCTTTTTTTGCTAACCCTTTGTCAACTAAATACATGGCTGCATCATCGAGATCGTCCTGCATGGTAAGCCCCCAGTTGTTATCACCCGCCATCCAATGGTCTAAGCCATATCCTTCTGACCCTCTAAAGTTTGGCTGTATAACAATATAGCCATAATTGGCTAATACTTGTGACCATTCATCAAAGACTGTCACATCACGTGCCCATGGGCCACCATGTGGTAGTACTACAGCAGGAAACGGGGCTTGACCTTTTGGAATGGTGATATAAGCTCTTATTTTTCGGCCGTCACGTGCTTTATACGAAATATATTTAACCTGTGCTAGTTTGTCCTCTGTTAGCAAAGGAAAACGTTCTCCGATTTTTTTTATTTTATTTTTATTGGTAATTAAGAAGTAACTACCTGAATCTTTGTCTGAACTAGTATTAACAACTAATGCATTATCATCATCGGAACGGCTAGAAATGCTAATATGTTTGTTCTTAAATAGTGACTTTAAACTATCATATAGCGCTTGCTCGTTTGGATCAGTAAAATGTCTTTTCGGTTGTTTTGAGGTATAACTATAGCCTAAAAAGTCACCCGTTTTATTCGTGATAATTCCACTAGCATCGACAGTTTTTAAGCCAAATAATCGTTCAGAAAATTGTTTTGTTGAAATGTTATAGGTATAAATTCCAGTTTTATCTTCACCTAAGTTAGCATTGATATAAACTTCGTTAGGTTGTTCTTTGGAAAAACCAAGAAAGTCATATTTCTCCCTTTTCTTTGGAGATATTTGGTGAACCAGAATCCATTCATTTTTGCCTTTTTCACGAGCAAATAAATCTATGGTGTCACTTTTGCTATTCCACCCTGTTGCAGCTCTGACCTCACCATCAGAGTCGGCAATAAAACCGCCTTGCTGCTTGGTATTACCACGCATAACGGTGATGCTTCGACCGGTATTAATATTATATCTTACTACGTCAAGGGTACCATTTCGGTTTACATCAGTCGCAACTAATATTTCATTTTTTTTATTCGGTAGCAAATTTAAGATTTGAAAACCACCGAGCTTCTTGTTTTTTGTCGGCATCAACCAATTGCCTGTGCCGTCGGCGTTAACAATCGCGTACTCTCCAACCCAACGTTTTGTACTACCACTTTTTAGTATTTGGCGGAACCTAACACCTAATTTTTCGTTATTTAGCCATTGCACGTCTGATACTTTCATTCTTGAAGCGCCAAGCGTAATAGGCTTTTTACTTAAATCACTGGTATCTCTAATTTCAATAATGTAGTCGCCAAGCTTAGTAGTTGCTCTTAATATAGCAACTTTTTTACCGTCATCTGAAACTGATACGCTTTGAATAACAGGCATCATAGCGAAAGCGTCGAGCGGTAATGGCTCATTTAGAGTTGAGCTGTTGTCCTCAAAAGCAATAGCAGTACTAGTGCATAGTGAAGCTAATATTGTACATAATACGAAAATTTTGTTTTTCATAAGTTCCTCTATTTTTGTTCAGAAATATCAATAAAAATGGCCTCAACAGAGGCCATTTTATTATTCAACTAACATTGAATTATTATACTATTGAATTAGTATTTAATTAAAATGTCGCTGTAATGTTGATATATGGAGTACGACCCATAGTATCGTAACCAACACCTCGTGGAATGTTCTTGCTACGAGAGCCAGAACTTGTTCTTTGTGGTTCTTCATTGAATACGTTACGAACACCTACGTTTACACGGAAGTCATCTGTAGACCAACTAAGTGATACGTTGTGAAGAAAGTAGTCATCTGTTTCAGCGATGTTACGACAAAATAATGGTTTTGTTTTAGCTTCATCAGAGTATAGACCGTCACAGTTTACGTTAGTGTCTGTAAAACCGTAATCGTATTCAGTATCACCGTCAGAATCTACTTCTTTAGTCCAATCAGATGCACCACCACCGATCATACGAGTAGACCAGTTAAAACGGAAATCATCATATGCAAGTGAAAGGGTTGCTGAAGCACGCCATTCTGGGTAAGCAATTTCACCCATGTCATCATCAACAGTACCTAATACATCGTACAATGATTCTGTCATTCTTGTTGCTTGAACATCTAAAGAAACTGACAAGTTTTGATCGTTGATAAGGAAGTCTTGTTGATAATAAACATTATAATCAAAACCCTTCGAAGTTAATAAACCAACATTAAGGAAACTTTGGTCAACAAACTCAATCTTACCAGCTCCATCACGAGTTATGCGTGAACAGAAAGCATCAGCACCATCTTCATCGTAACATTGTCCAACACTATAAGCAGCGCTTGGCTCAGAGATAGAGTTAGTCACTTCAATATCGAAACGTGTTAATGATAATGTTAAACCAAAAGCGTCCGTAAATGGTTGTTCAAAAACAAAACCATAAGTTTTAGCAACTGACGTTTCTTCGTGAAGAGCCTTTGAACCACCACTAACCACTTCAGTACTGTTAGCTGAGTTGAACTTCTCAGTGCCATCTTGACCTAAACCTAAGGTTAATGGATCCACACCAGAAGCTGTACATTTAGCTATTAGAGAACTCTCACGAGTATCTTCAGCTGCATTGTATGTATCTGGTGTACCAGGGTTTAATGGGTCGCTATCACGTGCATTTGATGGTACAACACATGGATCACTAACACTAACAAAGCCTGTGCTACCTGCTAAGAATCGTTCACGTAAGTTAGGAGCACGGTAAGAAGTACCCTTAGTACCACGTAGTGTTAACCATTCAACTGGGCGGTAAACCGCTTTTAAGCTATAGGTATTAGCAGCATCGTAAAAGCTTTCTTTTGAAGTACGGCCCGCTACTGTAAAGGTAAACTCTTCAACACCAGGTAAACCACTTAATAATGGTAATTCAATCTCGGTAAATACTTCTTTCAGATTACGAGCACCTTCGGCGCCTTTATCTGAATACCAACCCCATAAAAGGCCATCAGAAGCAACATCGTTATTACCTGATTTAATTTCATCACGACGGTATTCCATACCGATAACACCACCAACAACGTTACCATTCCAAGGAAGTTGGAAGAAATCACCACCAGCAAAACCGTTAATGACTAACTGAGAAACGTCAGTTTTGGCAATACGATCAGACATAACATAATCGTTTTCTGCCTGAGAAAGTGGGCCACCACCAATGTTATAAATAGGATCTGCAAATAAATTAATTGGTACACAACCAGGCATGTCTGCGTCACAAGAAACAGAACCATCATCATTTATCACTGAATTTTCTAATGAATAAACTAATTTCGCTTCGTTAACGCCTCGAGTAACATGCTTACCTGTAGATGCACTGTAAGATGCATATACATCGTAATACCAGTTATCTAAACCGAAATCTTCTAAAGCACTTAAATCAGCAGTAATACCAGCTACCATACGGTATTGAGATACATCTACTAGAGCGTTATCACGATCACCATGAACGTTAACAATAGGCTCTACCATTAATGGACCTGCGTCACCAAAACCTAAAACGCCAAAACAGTCAATGCCGTTTAAGCCGTTTGGATTACATGGGTTATATGGGTTGTTTGCTGGCACATCTTCAAACATTTGAGCACCAGGGCTAAACGAATCTGAGTTACGTTGAGCGTATAATGCATCAAAATAAAGAGTCGTGTCATCAGCATCTTCTAGGCCATATTCGCCATTGGCTACCATTGAAAAGCGTTCGTTTTTACTAACATAATCTCCAGAGCGATAATAATCAGACTGTTGGAAAGCATAACGAGGATCTTGGAAATCAAAATCTTTGAAACCATCGCCATTGCCATCAGGGAAAGCGACGTCATTGATACCATCACCATTTGAGTCACCACCAATCCATGTTGGCAATAAACCAATGTAGTCTGTTGGTACACTAGACTCAGACCAACCAGGAATACCAGTATTAGTAGAACCAGGAGTACTATAAACACTACCCCAGAAACCATTATAGATATACATACGGCCAGTTAATGGGTAAATAGTACAGTTATCTTCGCCGTTAACTGTAGGACCAATACCGCCGTAACGGCTGTATCTGTTACCTTCTTTATCTTCTGCGAATACTTCTGAACAACCACTTGAGAAAGGATTTTGTGCACGAGATTGAGATTCTCTATCAGTATATTCAGCGCCTACTGTAAGAAAGCCATTATCCCAAGTTTGACCCCACATACCTGAAATTACTTTCTCTTGAGCACCGCCACCTTTAGGTGAATTTACCGATGCTTGTAATTCAAAACCGTCAACGTCTTGTTTTAAAATAACGTTAGCTACACCAGCAACGGCATCAGAACCATAAACTGTAGATGCTCCATCGTATAAGTTTTCTACACGTTGGATCATTACCCCTGGGATTAAGTTAAGATCAGGGGCTGTTGGTGCGCCACCCACACCAGCAGGAGCCATACGACGGCCATTAATAAGTACTAAAGTACGTTCAGCACCTAAACCACGGAAACCGATAGTTGCAGCACCAGGACCATTATCTAATACTAAGCCACCAAATGAGTTATCAATTTGTTGACCAGCAGCTTGGTTAGTTGATTGCAACATTTCACCAGCATCAAAAAGACCTAGTTCACGAGAGATATCACCGCTGATTATTTGGATAGGAGATGCATTTGAAAATTCACTACGACGAATACGTGAACCCGTTATTACAACACGTTCAACTTCTTCTTCTTCATCTTCAATAATTGCGTCTTGCTTTGATTCTTGAGCAACTTTTTCTACTGCTGCTAGTGCGTTATTTTGTTCTGCATTTGCTCCGAAAGAGCTGAAGCTACTTACAGCCCCAACTAATAGAGCTGTTTTGATACTCGTAGCGAGTAAGTTTAATTTTCTCACGATATTTTCCCTAGTATTTGTAATTATTACTTCGATACATTGTTATTATATTGTTATTTTTAAGAGTTGAATCTTTAAAATCTCTTGGATTGTTGCATAATTTAATTTTAATGTAAAACAATGTAATCCTAATACAGAATAAACAAAGTTTAATTGAATAAATATGTATAAAAAACTATACATTTACATTTTAAAAAGTATAGGAGTGACTTTGTAGCCCCTTAAGAATAAACAGCCTTAGCCGAACCAAAGATATAACAAACTTGGTAATAAATAGCTTAATTAAGCTAATTAAAATGAATAGATATGAATGTAACTTTTGTAAAAAGATGACGGAAAAATTGTATGTATGAGCCTTCAAATAACCTGAATTGTTACATTACGTTAAATTTTGTTTAATAAAATTGACATCTCACTTTCAGGCATATCGTCCTTATACTTGATACTCCCAAAATTATCATTAATTAAACGAAACTAGTAGATTGAATAGCCTAAATCATCAAAAACATGAGCTTTGTTATTCATTAAAAAGCATAAAAAATGCTGTATGTTTCTATTAAATTTATTGAAGACCAACTTAACCAATTGCTCAATCATGCATTCAATTTTTTATTTCAGACATATTATTGGAAGATAATACAGGAATAAAATGACCCAAGTAAAAAGTATTACGGGTTCAAAAAACATTTCGCTTTCGCTGATTATTTCTACAAAAACTTGTATGCTAATACTATTTAATAAACCTTGTTCACTTCCCTGTTATTTCCTCAGTTTAATCAGCTATTTTTTAAACAATCAATAGTTACACTGTAATCTTATAACGGTTTAATTTGCAGGCTCACTTAGAACATATATTTCTAGTTTACTAACTCACAATAGACCACACATTTATGCCATTGATAGGCCTTAAATCTTGATTAGTTTTTAAAAGTGGTAAAAAAATGCTAATATCGCCGCAATATCATAGAAATTTTTTTGATTTTGAGTATAGTGCTCTGTAATAAACGGAATATAAAACGTCTGTTTTTTTTACAACAAATCCTGTACGAATTACACATCACTTAACAATCAACCGTAAACAGCTGTTTTAAAAGCAAATAAATAAAAATAAAAAATGTGGTCCGATTAGTGCAAAGAGCGTGTTTATATGAGTAATAATATTAAATGTGCAGTTCCAAACTGTTAAGAGGTTTTTAATAATGCGTTTGAATTTCAATAAATTTTTAGCAATTACCGTAACACTTTTGTGTTTTAGTAATGCCGCTCTTGCTGGTGTAGTTAAAAACTGTGCTGAAAAATCAGGCAGTACACAAGACTTTGGCGATGCGACCACAACTGGTTCAGGTGCAACATATGGTGAAGCTTGCCATGAAACGAACGCTTGGCAACAACTCGGGCTAGCAAAAAACCGTGTTAACGGTAAAAACGTCAAAGTAGCTTTAACTGGTAATCAAGAATCTGAGAATACAAGCTGGAATGCTGATCTCAGCCAAGACGCTGACACCACAAAGGGTAGAAATAGTACCCTCGATACAGGTGATAATGGCGTAAGCTGGCGCGTAAAAGGTACAAGTGACTGGGGCAGAGATGCAGACATTATCCAAGGAGATATCCTTGAATTTAAATTTGTTGTTCAGCGTGCTACGAGTGGTTACCATGAGTTTGATGAATTAAAATCTTGGGTAGATTGGAACGGCGATGGTACTTTTGCTAATGATCAATCAGAGATATTAATTAATGAAAAATGGTACAAGGTTGAACAACATGGTGGTTTAGACCTTGATGGTACTACTAAGTCGTTTAATAATGATTCAAAAGTTTTAAATGGGGCTGATAGAAACACTATATACAATAGTCTTGATAGTATTGCTGTTTTCAAAACAGAAATGACAGTTCCTGTTACTGCTGCGTTAGGTAGAACTTGGATGCGAGCACGGATTGCATGTGAAAACTCTATAACTACCTACACTGATCAGATGAATCTAACTGCAACAGGTTATCAAGATCAAGGTGAAGTTGAAGATTACAGATTCAATATTAGTGCTAGACCACCAACTCCAGTTCCAGAGCCTACGACCTTATTTGTATTTAGTTCTGCACTCATTGGTTTAATGTTAAGCAGAAAAAAAGTTAAGTAGTGTTTATATAACATTGAAAAAAGCCGCAGTTTTGCGGCTTTTTTGTCGATTTATATATATTTTAATTACTTTTAGTTTTCTAATTCAACTCGTAATTCATTCAGTAACTTCACTCTTATCAACTCCCCCTTAATAACACTTGTTCCTAAAGATTTAATAGCATCTTCTGTGACTTAATTTTACTTGTACTAATGTAAAAACTATAAATCAGTTTAAGTACAAAGAATAACCGTGATTTTTGTGAAAACTTAATAACTGATAACCACATCAATGATTGAAAATATTCCAAAACGATGGTTATTAACTGGCTTAAGATAAATAGATAACTTCCTCACTAGCCAGATAGCTGAATGCAGAATTCAATGAGCTAACTTGTATCTGTCATACACTTTTTATAATCCTCAAAACTTTAATATTCAACATAAATTTTCGTTAACAATATACATAAAAAAGCCGCAATTAATGCGGCTTGTGTTATCAAGGTAATTTTATTTTTTTAGTTCAAGTAATAATTTTTTACCTTGCTTCACTCCATTGAATTTATCAGGTGCCATCGCGATAAATTCTAAGTATTCAATGGCTTCTGCTTTTCTATCTAACTGAACCAAAGCATAGGCCAAGTGATAAGTCACTTCAGTGTCTGATGAAGACATGCTGTAGGCCTGCCTTAAATAAGATAAGCCTTCTTTAACCTCTCCTAAAAGGGTTAACGCCCAGCCAGTAGTATCAAAAAATCCAGGTATAGTATTAGTGATTTCTATCGCTTGCTTGCCCTGTATTACCGCTAATTTATAGTCTTTTTTTATAATATGAATTGACGCTAAGTTATTTAAAGCAATTGCTCTTTGGTCCATGGGCAAAGGCTGCGTTAATAACAGCTGATATTGGAACTGTGACTCTTCCCAGTGTTCGTGCGTTAATAAATGCTCTGCTAATATTCTTCGCTTAAGCGCAGAGTCTGGATTTTTATTTACCAACGACGTTAAATAAGAAATAAATTGCTTAGACAACTGATCGCTATGGCTTATTTGTGCTAACTTCATCAAGGCAATAACATTATTTTCATCTTGCTTTAATGCCAGTGCATATAACGAATATGCAGCACCTAAATTATTTCTGCCTCGAGCCACATCCCCTTTTAAAATGAATAAGTAAGCATTACTCTTAAAGCCAGCCTTTTCAGCAGAGTTAATGGTCTTCTCAGCATCTGTAAATTTTTTACGTTTAACTTGCAGCTTTATCATTTCAATAAAAATGGCTAAAGACTCAGGCGCTAATTCAAGTGCCATAGCAAGTGATTTTTCAGCACCGTCATAGTCCTTTATACGAAGTTGGAAATGACTCAGACGAAAAAGCTGATTAGCATCATCCAACCAAAAGCCAAACAATTTTGACAGTTGTATTTTAGCGTTTTCAGGTTGTTGCAAAGCTATTAGGTTTTTAGCTTTAATTTCAATTGCACGCCCATCTAAACGATTGTTTGATAGATAATTACTGATCAAAGAAAGGCTGTTTTCAAAGTCTTTTTCATTAAAATAAAGTTCAGCAAGTTGATAAGTTGCGGCGGCGTTTACTTTATTATTCAGTTTTTGTTTTTCTAATATACTAATGGCTGATTTAACATCACCAATTTCATATTCTAATTCAGCTAGCTTTAACCATGCTTCGGTATGATCTTCATTGTAAGTAACCAGTTGTCGAAAAACTTTTCTAGCAAGTTCTTTTTCATTTAAGAAGTTTTGCAATATTGCATAATTAAATTGAACTTCAACATCATCTGAATGTGAAGAATATAGGCCTGTAATAATATTAGTTGCTTGTTCAATATCATTTTGTTGTAAGAGCAACTGTGCCTGTAATAATTGATACTTAATATTATCAGGGTCAATCTCAATAATCATGCCGATGTATTTTTGGCTTTCCTCTAGCTTGCCAAGCTTTAAAGAAAGCGCTGCTAAAGTTTGCAAATAAAGTCCATCTTTTGAAACTTTAGCTTCTTTAAGTAAATTAAGCGCCTCAAGATTTTTGTCTCTTTCAGATAATACCTGAGCCGTTAGAATTAATATGCTGCTATCATTTTGGTATAGTTGATTCAGCCTTGATAAATAAGGTTGCGCTTTAAAATTCTGATTAAATTGAATATATAAACCTGCAAGGATAATTGCATAATCTTTATTAACCATTAATTTGTTTTCGTAATCACTTAATAACTTTAAAGCTCTTTGTCCTTGATCTTGTTTTATATAAACATCAGCCAGTAACATGACACTATTAATATCATCTGGTTCATTATCTAGGTAATTGGTTAATTTAGTTCTAGCTTGCTCCCAGTTTTGTTGCCCATAACTCGTCATTGCATCTATCAATTTCAGTTTCGGCTGATTATCCATAAACTTACTGTCAATTGATGCGAGCTGCGTGCTTAATTGCATTAACACTTGCTGAGATAAAGCGATTTCATTTAAATCTTTTAGAATAGAGCTTTTTAAAAACTGAGCATGCGGGTCATTAGGCACCAAGACTAAAATTTCTTCTATAAGTAACTCTGCTTTTAAGTATTCCTCTAAGCCTATATAAACATTAATAATATATTTTAATGTTTTAACATTATTTGGCACAGCAAGATTAGCCTTTTCAAATACATCTAATGCTTTATCTAAATTACCTGACATTAACAACCATCGCCCTTTCACTAGCAAAAATTCATTATCTGTTTTTGCAAAACCTTCAATGGTCTCGATAATATCGTGCGCCTTGGTTAAATCATTTAAATCAAGGTAGTTACTTGCCAAGCCAATATTAGCTTTTATATGGTTGGGTAATCGCTGTATTATTGATTTATAGATTGCTTCTGCTTTATCACTTTTATCATTAGCTAAAAACGCTTGGGCTTTTACTAATTCAAAGTTTATTTTACTTCTTGGATTTAAGGTTTTACTTTCATCAAGTAAATAGACTGCATCATATTTTCCCTGGAAAAGTAAGCTTCTAGCTAATAGTTCAACCACCAAATTAAAATCAGCACCTTTCAATAACGCATCATTTAATTCTTGTTCAGCCAACCGTGGCGACTTTCGTTCAATAAATACTTCTGCGAGTAAAAGTTTTGCAGGAATATTTTGGGGATTATTTTTCAATGCATTTTTTAAGTGTATTTCTGCAGTACTTATGTCTTTTTGCTGGAATGATTTTAGTGCTAGCTCATAGAAGTCCTCAGCAGCATTAGCAGGCATTACAACTAAGGAAGCAATGATGAAAACAATCTTTGGAATACAGTTCATTTAAAAACCTTTCAAGGCTAAGCTAAATATAATAAATTGATTTTAAATTAGATTTTGCTTACATCATAGGATAATTATTTAAATTGTATTTATGTTTCGATAATCCATAACATTCGAACACTTTGAGCGATTATTTTTTGCAATTATGTAAGTCTCACAAAAATAGCGATTTAATACTATATAACGTAAAATTGAGATACTTTTTATCTGATTATTACTAATGAAACGTGTTAATGAAAATTGATCTTAAAAAAGCCACACTAATTAAACGCTATAAACGCTTCCTAGCCGATATCATCTTAGCAGATGGTACAGAAACAACATTACATGTCGCAAATACCGGAGCTATGAGTGGCTGCGCTACACCAAATAACAGCATTTGGTATAGCACTTCTGACAATCCTAAGCGTAAATATCCTTTCAGCTGGGAATTAACACAAACCCAGCAAGGCCACTTTATCTGCGTCAATACCATACGTGCTAATCAATTAGCTGAGCAAGCGATTTTAAATGGTACAATTACCGAGTTGCAAGGCTATGATGAATTGCAAAGAGAAGTTAAATACGGTGAAGAAAATAGTCGAATCGATATTCTACTAAATTCTTCTATAGATAAAAATTCATCAGAAAAAAAGTACACTAAAACTTATATTGAAGTTAAAAGCGTAACATTATTAGAAGAGCAGCAAGGTTATTTTCCTGATGCAGTTACTACACGTGGTCAAAAGCATTTACGCGAATTAATGAACATAGTAAAAAATGGCGATAGAGCTGTATTGTTATTTACCGTATTACATACCGGTATCCACAGTGTCAAAGCTGCTAAACATATCGATGTGAAATATGCAGAGTTATTACAACAAGCGATTGACTCTGGCGTTGAAGTTTTGGCCTATAAAGCTGAAATAACCTCTGAATATATAGCGCTATCTCAGCGTATACAATTTGAATAATAATTGCCATGGCAACAACTTAGCACGTTATATTGGTCGCTTTAATTTTATGATTAAAGCGATTTAGCGAACTATACTCAGCCTAAAGATTCAATTCGGTTAACCCTGGGTAATCAGCAGGTCTTTTGTCTCCCTGCCAAAGAAACTTCCGCTCTGCCGCCGCAATCGCTAGATCATTAATACTCGCATGACGATGCTCCATTAAGCCTTTATTATTGAATTGCCAGTTTTCATTGCCATACGATCTAAACCACTGACCAGTTTCATCTTGCCATTCATAAGCAAACCTCACAGCGATTCTGTTTTCATGCATAGACCAAAACTCTTTGACTAATTTATAGTGCTTTTCTTTTCGCCATTTTTCGGTAAGCAAGCTCACTATTTGTTTTCGACCTTCAATAAAAATATCTCTATTGCGCCATTGTGTATCAAGGCTATAAGCACTCGCGACTATTTCCGGTTGCTTAGTGTTCCAAGCATCTTCTGCTTTACGTATCTTTTCTATTGCCGTTGCTAAAGTAAAATTTGGCAGCGGATGTCGAACTTCTTCAAATGCTAATTTGTCAATCATAGGGCTTCCTTTAATGTTACAAATCGAGATGCAGGCTTGCTGATTTTGGCCTTGAAACGCATAAACACATTTGTCCTGATGCTCTCTCATGCTCAGTTAAACAATTATCAAAATGCTCAATACTTGTTTCTTTCGCTACTTTAACAACGCAACTTTTACATGCCCCTGTTGTACAACTAAAAGGTACATCAACTCCAGCTCCTAATACCGCGTCGAGTAGGCTTTGGTTGCTCGAAACATCAATTTTAATGTTCGACCGAGTTAAAATTAATTTGCAAGGTTTTACGGTGCCTGCAGTTTGAGATGAAAAATGCTCGTAATGAATTTTCTCGTTTTTTATTTTTAGCGCTAGCGCACACTCCTTAAAGTCGTTAATCATGCTTGTCGGGCCACATAAGTAAAAATCACTTTGCTCAGGCTGTTGTTTCATCAAATTTTTAATTGATAACTTTTGACCATTTTTTGAAGGATATAAGTGTAATTTTGCACCTAACTGTTTGCTTAACCTGTCAACATAAGCCATATCTTTTAAAGTGCGCCCTGCATAGTGCAATTCAAATTCAGTATTAGATTTAAGTAGCGCCAATGCCATCGACTTAATCGCCGTTATGCCAATACCGCCAGCAATTAATACCTTAGGAGAAGAGCTTTCGGCCAATGGAAAAAAATTCTCTGGCAATTTACAGTTGATTAATAAACCCAGCTGATAATCCTGATGAATAGCTAGAGACCCACCACTACCATCTGCTTCCAGTTTTACTGCGATTTCGTAACAGTCGGTTCTTTCAGGGTTACTACTAATTGAATAATTACGCCATGCTAATTGTCCATTAGCTAATGTAATTGGTACTTGAATATGTGCACCCGCAGTAATTTGGGGTAATTTCGTTTGATCTACTCCTCGTAATTCATACGCTCGAATCTCAGCTGTTAACTGACGTATGCCACCAATCACCAAAGGTAATTCACCATCACCGATCACATTATCTTTGGGCTTAGATTGATTAAGAGCAAGCTTTCTCTCGAGTATTTTAATCTGTTTTTCCATAGGATTAATTAACGCTGATAACTCACTTTCATTGTACCTTGGCGTAATATGTTGTGGACAATTCCAATCAAATGCCGATATTTTTATGAGAAAACCACGCTCTACTCGAGCGTTATAACTGCGATCTTCTAACAGGGCTAACGTTTGGCTGTCTTGCTCTTCTACCAGTGATATGCGTCCTAATATTTTCAAACGTCGTCTATTGGCATAGTCCATTAAGATGATAGATACTTTGTCATTTGTTCTAAAATTTCCGGTACTAACGTATTGTCGATTACCTTTGTAATCAGCAAAACCGAGTGTTTGTGCATCCAAGACTTTAAGAAAACCACTAGGTCCGCCCCTATGTTGCACATAAGGCCAATCTGTTTCGCTGACACTCGCCATATAAAAGCTATCGCGTTGTGCTATGAATTGAGCTTCGCCGTTAGAGAGTAAAAAGTTATAGTCTTCACCAGTATCCATACCTGAATAACCTGAACGGCTATTCTGTTCACTTTGTACTTGTCTTACATTATCGGTAAAAGCAATTTTAGCGTATTGGTGAGCCATAGTGATTTCCTTGTATAAATATCGAAAGCGACATACTTATCTTGGTATAAATTCAAATAACTTGCTAAAGCAAATGATAAGAATCTTGTGGTAGTTAAAGTATTGTTAAGTATATTCAAACCAAAATGCGGATAATTCCAACCATTTCAGTACCTGAGTAGCCAGCAGAATAAAACAAGTATCTTACAAAGCACTTTCAATAGGAATAATGTAAATATACAATTAATTATTTCAGTTATTGGAATAATCGATGCTAGATCAAATACAGTTAATGAAAGTATTTGTTGCTGTAGCCCAAGAACAGGGTTTTGCTGCTGCAAGTCGTCGTTTAAACATGTCTCCTCCTTCGGTGACTAGAGCTATCGCAGTACTCGAAGACCGACTGGCTATTAAGTTATTTAATCGCACAACGCGTTATGTAAGAGTAACGGATGCTGGCTTGCGTTACTTAGAAGATGTAAAGCGCATTCTTAATGACATTAAATTGGCCAATGAGGCAGCTCAAGGTATTAACGCTAGCCCACAAGGGAGTATCAGTGTTACAGCTCCACTACTTTTTGGACAACAATTTGTATTACCTTCAGTGTTAGAGTATTTAAATACCTACCCTAAAACAGCAGTAAATACGGTATTTTTAGACCGTGTCGTCAATTTATTAGAAGAAGGTTATGATGTGGGAGTTCGCATTGGCAATCTAACCGACTCATCAATGCGTGCAAAAAGAATTGGTTCAGTTCGCTTAGCCTTAGTTGCTTCTCCTGACTATTTACGCAAGCACGGTATCCCAACACATTTTTCAGAATTATCTCAACACTCTCTGGTAGAAATTAGAGCTGGAAGCCTAACTCCTGATTGGAAGTTTGTCGAAAATGGTAAAGTTATTAATCAACGAATAACATCTAAATTACAGGTAACCACTCATCAAGCTGGGATCAATGCTGCAGTTGCTGGTTTCGGAATAACTCGAGTTATTTCTTATCAAATTACCGATGAATTGGCAGACAATAAACTACAGTTCATTCTTGAGCCTTTTGAAGAGCCACCACTTCCAGTCAATATTGTTCATAGGGAAGATAGGCTTTCTTCAGTTAAAGTTAGAAGCTTTATTGACCTTTTAGCCAAAAATTTAATAAAGCACAGCGCATTGAATTAAATAACTTATCTTAGACAATTACCCCAGCCATATTTTTAGGACTGGGGCGACAGTTCATCTCCTTATGTAAAATTACTCATATCGTAAACTTAATGATGGCTTCACACTGGCTGTTTTTAATGCAATGATCGCGATAGTTAACCAAGTAACAAGCACGACCATAAACGCCGCCACGAGATAAATGCTGATACTTTGATTTATCCGCTCATTAAAGTTATTCAGCCATTCATTGATAAAATAATAAGAAGCAGGAAACGCAATCAATAAACTCAAGGCGACTAGCACGATAGATTCACTTGTTAATAAAGCCATTAAAGAAAACCTTGAAGCACCTAAGACCTTGCGAATAGCAATTTCTTGACTACGTTGCTGGGCGTTAAAAGCTGATAAACCAAACATTCCAACACAGGTAAGAAAAACAGCTAGCCCTGAAAATATTGCTACCATATCGACCAACTGATTATCTGTTTGATAAAGTTGCTGATAGTTATGTTTAACTAATTCTATTTCTACTAAATCTATTTTAAAGCGCTGTTTTACTAGTTTGATAATATTTTGTTGAATAGCTGTCGAATATTGGTCTTCGACTTCGATAACGATTGAACCTGTGCTAGGTATAGTTAGACCACAAACAAATAATACCGGATGAGCAATATTTCGCGCGGAGCCAATTTTGACATCTTTAACAACACCAACAATTTTTCCTTTAAGATTTTGTTGGCCACCAGCACCAAAATGCCATATTTGCCCTATAGCTTGTTCAGCAGTTTGGTAACCTGCCGCCGTTAATACCGATTCAGGAATAATAATGGCAACTGTTTTTTCCTGTTCATTAAACCAGTCAGATTTATATCGAGTGGAAAAATCGCGTCCAGCAATGAGTTGCAAACCTAAAGTCTGTACGGCATTAAAACCAACTCCACCAAACCCTAGAGGTTGGCTAAAGCCTGGTACGCCTGGTACAGATGAAACAAACGCACCAGCATTGGTCGACTGTGTTAAAGCAAAATCAATCGGTGTCGAAGAAATAACACCATCAATTGTCGATAACGCTTGGTAGAAAGATTGATTGTTTTTTGGATAAAGTAACTCTGAAGGAAGATCAAGAACACGAAGTCGTTGATTTTTCCCATAATTAACCTCCAAGTTTTGCAAGTAATTCAACTGAAAATATAAGCTCGCTGCAGCAATGATCAAACTCACCGATAAAGCTGATTGCAAAATCATTAATGATTTCCTCACTAATATGGCTGTTTTACCACGACCAAAGTCACCACTGAGCACCCGATAAATACTAAAAGAAGAAATGAATACAGCAGGATATAAGCCTGAAACAACCCCAATACCCACTGTAGTTACGATGATTTCAAACAAATATTGCGACCAACTGCCAATGACAAGCTCACGACCAACCAACTGATTAAAAGCAGGCAACAATAACTCAACCAACCCACAGGCTAACAAAGCAGAGATTAGCGCAATAACAACAGATTCCGTTAAGAACTGTACAATCAGTTGAAATTTACTGGCACCAAGTACTTTACGCACACCAACTTCTTTTGCTCTAACACCTGCTTGGGCAATACTCATATTGATATAGTTAAAGCTTGAAATCAGTAATAACAAAAGGCTTAACGCAATACTGATCATCACCGTTTTTTCTGAGCCTCCTACTTTCATATCAACATTAAAGTTATCGGCAAGGTGAATGTCCAACAAGGGTTGTAAATCAAAACGCAGTTCATTTGATTCATCCTGCCAGATACGATTAAATATTTCTGTTGCTTGAATGGAGATATTTTCAACATCTGCATCCGGTGACAACTTAAGATAGGTATAAGATATTTTGCCGAGAATATTCATAAAACTTTTAGATGAGATGATTGAGTTCATTGCATAGTGCGTATTATCACTGAAGTCTGTAAATACTGCGCTCACTTCCATGGTTTGATTATTTTCAATCAACAAAAATGTTTTACCTACCGCATTTTCTGTACCAAATAATCGTAGTGCTTCAGATGACGACAAAGCAATTTTATTCGGCTGACGTAATGCTACCGTCAAATCCCCTTCAATAACGTCAATAGCGATGAAATCCGTTAAGTTTTCAGGCGCTGCTATAATTTTTTCTAATTTAAAATGATCCGTACCTATGCTTACCTTTCCTGTCCAGACAAATTGCATTTTGATCAAATTTAATACATCTTCTACACCAGGCACTTTAGTTAAAAACTGATAACCTCTAGGTGATGTTATCGGGTATTCACCACCGCTAATTTTCTGATGCATAACCACGCGATAAGTTCGGTCCGCGTCGGGTTGGTAATTATCATAAGAGCTTTCATTGATAGTAAATAGCGTGATCATCAAAGCCGCAGCCAAGCCAATTGATAAACCTATGACAGTTAAAACAAGGTTCATTTTATGGCGCACTAATGAGCGAAAAGCGCTAATAATATAATTGCTAAACAAAGCACTACTGATTAAATGTTTAAGCATGCTGCACCTCGCGCAAGACTTCGCTAGCTTGGTCGACAATGATTTGCCCGTCGAATAGTCGAATAACGCGGCTAGCATATTTCGCATCATGCTCTGAATGAGTAACCATAATCACCGTAGTACCATCAGCATTTAACGCTCGAAGCATGGCCATAACTTCCTCACCATTTTTAGAATCAAGATTACCTGTCGGTTCATCGGCGAGGATTATTTTCGGTTTAATGACTAATGCTCTAGCAACTGCGACTCTTTGTTGCTGCCCTCCAGAAAGTTGCTGTGGCAAATGCTCTGAACGATGCTCTATCGCCACTTTTCTCAAAATTTCATTGACTCTTTTTTTACGCTCAGCTTTGGATATTTTTAAATATAAAAGCGGTAGCTCTACATTTTCAAAAACAGTTAAACTGTCAATTAAATTAAAACTTTGAAAAACAAAGCCGATAGACGAACTTCTTAGCTTTGCTAGTTTGCGCTCACCGTATTTTGCTATGTTTTTTTCATCAAAGAAATAATCTCCGCTGTTAGGTGAATCCAACATGCCTAGCATCGAAAGTAAGGTTGACTTTCCACAACCAGAAGGCCCCATAATGGCTAAAAAATCCCCTTCAGCCACAGTTAAGTTAATATTATTGAGTGCTGTTGTTTCAACATCTTGTGTACGAAAAAGTCGTGATGCATTAGTCAATTTAATCATGATTTATGTCCTGTAATTTTTATTATGTCGGCTCGGTTAAAGGCACTATAGTTTGAAGTGATCACCCTCTCACCAGCAGATAATCCTTCAATAATTTGAAAATAGTTGTTATTTTTTTTACCTAATTTAATTAAACGTCGCTCTGCGATAGTGCCATTTTCATTTAGAACGAAGGCCCAGTTACCACCAGTGTTATTAACAAAGGCACCTCGCTTAACCAGTAAAGAATCCTTCATGCCTTTACTTAATATCAGGTCAAGCTCAAGACTTTGTCCGCGTTTAATATGCTCAATGCTCGCTGGTAAGGTAAACTCAATTCTAAATTGTGCTTGCCTCACCCGACTGTCAATCTTAGTGACTTGAATATCTACAATTTCGTCATTTACAAATAACTGTGCATTCATCGCTAAGCTAATCTGATTTAAGTAATATTCATCCACATTAACCATAAGTTTAAATTGTTTTGGGATATCAATTTGCCCTAGTCGAACTCCTTGACTCTTAGACTCTCCCAGTTCTGCATTTAATTCACTTAAATACCCTGATACAGGCGCTTTTATCAACAAGTTATTAAGGTTATTACGAGCAAACAATAAATTCTTTTGCAGCATTTCAGCACTTTCTTCAAGCTGCTTAACTTGTACTTGGCGTATCTCTTCTTCTTGTTGCTGTCGTTGGCTAGTTAATGTTTGACGTTGCTGATAATAAATTAAATCCAATTCAATGCCTTCCAGTTTATCTTTAGCCAAGACCCCTTGCTTGACCAAGGGGTGAAATTGATTAATTTTACGCTTGAGGTGTGAAATTTTTAGCTCTATTTCCAACAAGTCTCTACGTAGGTTAAGTCGGTTCGTTGTCATCGCCATTTGCGTATTACGAAGAAAATTTAATTGTTCCGTTACTTGCGCTTCACGGCTCATTACATCTAATTGCAATGAAACATTCGACAACCTTACTAAGGGTTGACCTTCAACAACATACTGCCCTTGTTCAACAAGCTTTTCTTCTATCCGACCACCGGCTATAGCATCTAGGTATATAGTTGATTGAGGGCTAATACTGCCTCTTAATCGAAGTTTATCGGCAAAATGCCCAGCAAAAACTTCTGATGATGTGACCTTGTTTGCCAATACATGTTGAACCTTACCATTGGTACGCTTTGAAGTTATCATCCAAGCACAAATTGTAAATATGCCAATAATAAGAAAAACTACGCTGGCTTTCGCAAGCTTATTGTACTTAGGTTGTTGAATTTTTTTGTCCATAATATCGACCTATTATCTTATAAATTTTTGCAATGAGCCTTATAGAAGCTCATAAAAGTATCTTTATGATTACAAGTCTTGTGCCACAATTAAACATCATAATTATCAGTACATTACAACAACCCTTGAAATTTATTTTGAATAAGTGTCCACCAGTAGAACAGTGTACTGTCCACATATGGACAGTTTTTCTTTTCATTCAATCTGGAGTCAGGTAGGGTTAAATAAAGAAAATTTGAGGCAGGCCTACCTAGAAACCATGCCTTACAATGGAAGTAGCCCCCATGAAAAAGATTGGTCGTATATTAGTTGTAGATGATAACCTTGATATTTTAACCTCTGCTCGATTATTACTAAAAAAACATTATAGCTTGGTAAAAACAAGCGATGACCCTCAGCAAATAACCGAACTCATCAAGCAATTTGATTTCGATGTTATCGTACTTGATATGAACTTTACTCAAGATGCAATGAGTGGACAGGAAGGCTTTCACTGGTTAAAAACCATCTTATCGATAAACCCAAGCATAGTAGTCATTATGATGACCGCATATGGCGATATTAAACTTGCTGTTGATGCGATTAAAGCAGGTGCTTCAGATTTTATTCCTAAACCTTGGCAAAATGATCAGTTGCTCGCTTCAATGGCAGCGGCTTTTCAACATTCAGATACCAAAAAAGTTGTCGAGCAATTAACAAGGCAAACACAGGGTTTAAGCCATGTGATTAACAAGAAAAAGCAAACTTTTATTGGTCAGAGTCCGGCAATGAAGCAAGTATTCGCTACCATTGAAAAAGCCGCAATAACCGATGCTAACATCCTTATCACTGGCGAGAGTGGTACAGGGAAAGAATTAGTCGCCAGAGCTATTCATCAAGCAAGTTTACGTACTAATCAGACCTTTATTAATGTTGATATGGGTGCTATTTCTGAGTCATTATTTGAAAGTGAACTGTTTGGTCATAAAAAAGGTGCCTTCACTGATGCAAAGTCTGATCGCATAGGTCGATTTGAGCTCGCTCGCGGAGGTAGTTTATTTCTCGACGAATTAGCGAACTTGCCCCTTAATCAGCAGGCAAAATTATTAACCGCATTGCAGAACAGAGAAATAACACCTGTCGGAGGAGTAAAATCTATTCCTATTGATATAAGACTAATAAGCGCCACTAACGACAACCTGCTTGAAGCTGTTGATAATGGCCGCTTTAGGCAAGACTTACTTTATAGAATTAATACCATTGAAATACGTTTGCCACCGCTGCGCGAACGTAAAGAAGATATTGCTTTGTTAATTAATTATTACCTCAAACATTTTTGCCAGAAATACAATCGTGAATTAATCATAAATGCCTCTGACATACAAAAGCTAAGCCGATATTCTTGGCCAGGAAATGTGAGAGAATTATGTCACGCTATCGAACGAGCAGTTATTTTAACTGATTCTGATAGTTTAGATATCAGCTCAATTATTAATATCAAGCAAACCGAAAGCAAAAACGATAACGCACCGAAAACTTTTGATTTAGAAAAAGTAGAAGAAATCACCATTGCGAACGCCTTAAGTCATTTCAAAGGTAATATTAGCCAAGCTGCAAAAGCATTAGGCTTAACACGTGGTGCATTATATCGCAGGTTAGACAAATATGAGCTTTAGTCGAGAATTAATTGCACAAGCAAGTAAACTTATCGTTTTCTCACTATTATTACTTAGCTGCCAATACTTTTATTTACAACAAAGCTTCTCTGCTGTGGTAATCATTTTAATGATCGCGACTTTTATTATGGCGATAAAATTATTGAGTTTTCACCAACAAAGTAAAAATCAAGTAATACAGGTAATTAACGCACTGGCCAATAATGATCCTAGTTTAGGATTAACCCATTCAGATCCTCTTGCCAAAAAGCTCGCGCAATTACGCGACCAAATACAACATAGCCGCCTTGAGGCAGAAGTTCAGGCACAGTATTTACAAACCCTGCTGATTCATCTCGACATTTCAATTTTAGTTGTCGACGATAATGACAATATTTTACACAAAAATCCGGCCAGTGAACGACTGCTTGGTCATTTAACAGGTACTATCAGCCCATTGGCTAAGCTAGGAGATTTAATTAGCCAAGCGAATACTAGCCAACGAGTAACACTTTCATGGCAAAATGATGAGCACCTAGACACCCTTTCAGTGCATATCAGCTGTTGTGACATTCAAGGGAAATCACTTAAAGTTGTTAGTATTCAATCTATTTACCACGCATTAATTGCCAAGGAACAACAAGCCTACAAGCAATTAACCAGAGTATTGACCCATGAAGTTGCAAATTCAATTACCCCACTGGCTTCTTTAGCTGAAACCGCAATCGGCTTGTTGCCAGATAATTTACAATTTGTCGACGAAGAAGATAAAGAAGATTTATTTGAAGCACTTAAAACATTGGCAAATAGAACATCGCATCTCAGCGCTTTTATCAAAAGCTTTCATCAAATTACTTCCCTGCCAAAGCCAAATCTAACTGAAATTAATTTATCCCAATTAATTGAAGGCGTACTAAGCTTATTCAAAGGTCAAATTAAAACAGAAAATATCAATTTAGAATGGCTGGCTCAGTCAAGCCCTTTAATTATGGCTGATGGTGCTCAATTAGAGCAAGCCATGATTAATATAATCAAGAATGCTATTGAAGCAATATCGACGTCACAGCAAAAAGGAATTACACTGAAACTTTATCAAAGCAATCAAAATTCCCGGCAACAAATATTGCTTGATATAGAAGACTCGGGCCCCGGTATTGCTGAACACGTTATCGAACAAGTTTTCGTACCATTTTTTACCACTAAAAATAAAGGCTCAGGCATCGGGTTAAGCTTATCTCGCCAAATCATGATTCAACATGGTGGCGATTTAAATTACATCGACAAAGCGGGAACCGGTGCATGTTTTAGATTAGCATTTGGAAAGTTTTAAAAGAGAAACAACTCTAGAAGCTCATTTAAATAAAAATATTAAGAAAATTATTGACGCCAGCGAGTAAAACTTGTAAAAAGCTTGCTCGAAATTAGTTATTTACCATCGGCTAATAGCTAGTAACTCTCCGGCTAGTCAGTTAAAGTCAGTTAATAGAGTTTCAGTTTTCCAGAAAAATATTATTTTTTCAGGTAATTATAGTGAAAGCCTTGAATTTTGATTCAAGCAACGCAATATAGATTGGATATTTCAGGTCTATTTATTATTGGCAATTGCAACCACAGGTGTCGCTTTTAAGAAAAAAGCAACAACTTCGCCAGTAGGTCTATGTAGCATTTAGGAGAATAAGCATGCCAGCCAAAAAAGCACTAGGTATTTTAGCATTAGCGGGCGTTAAGCCATACGTTGAAAAAGCCAACGAAGAGTACATGAACGCTGATCAATTAGAGCATTTCAGAAAGATTCTCGATGCTTGGCGAGCACAACTTCGCGAAGAAGTTGATCGCACCGTAACACACATGCAAGACGAAGCTGCAAACTTCCCTGACCCGGTTGATCGTGCGGCTCAAGAAGAAGAATTCAGTCTAGAACTACGTACACGTGACCGTGAACGTAAGCTCATTAAAAAGATTGAAAAAACATTACAATTAATTGAAGAAGATGAATTCGGTTTTTGTAAATCATGTGGTATTGAAATCGGTATTCGCCGTTTAGAAGCTCGTCCAACCGCTGATTTATGTATCGAATGTAAAACGCTTTCTGAAATTAAAGAACGTCAATTAGCTGGCTAGTTATCGCATTACCTCTAATGTAGATAACGTGTTCATTTTATGAAACACGCAAAGGTTAATATTACACGGCCATTGAATTTGAGTGAAAATATCGCTCAATATCGTGGCCGTTTTGCCCCCTCTCCTTCTGGTTTCCTTCACTTTGGTTCATTAATCGCAGCTCTTGCGAGTTATTTACATGCAAAACATCATCAAGGTTTATGGCTCGTTCGCATTGAAGATATAGATCCGCCACGTGAAAAGTCAGGAGCTAGCGATGATATTTTAGCGACTCTTGACGCTTATGGCTTACATTGGGATGAGAGTGTTTTATATCAAAGTCAGCAAAGTGATTTGTATCAAGACGTTTTGCAACAATTAGCAGATAAAAAGCTGACCTATCACTGTCAATGCACTCGCGCGCAAATAAAATCACAAGGTGGAATTTATCAAGGACAATGCCGAAGTAGCAGCTTTTCACAGTTTAATAACTCTACGCGTATACATAATCAACAGGGCATAAATCAATATCAAGATTTGATACAAGGAAAATATGCCTGTTCACAAGCGCTAGCTGAAGAAGACTTTATTCTGGTACGCAAGGATGGCCTTTTTGCCTATCAACTGGCTGTAGTGGTTGATGATATCTATCAAAATATTAGTCATGTCATTCGCGGCTGTGATTTACTTGACCCCACGACACGGCAATTGAGTTTTTATCAACAATTGGGTTATCAGGCTCCACAATTTGGCCATATCCCTTTAGCTGTTACCGAGCAAGGTTTTAAACTAAGTAAACAAAATAAAGCTCCTGCCATTGATAATAACAATCCTGCTCCAGCATTAATCGCAGCACTAAACTTTTTAGGCCAAAATGTTCCTGATGAATTACACAGCTATTCTGCCGAACAAATAATTCAATGGGCCATAAAAAATTGGTCTACTGACCATATTCCCAAAAAACAGCAGATATCCTTGGAATAGCTATTTTCACCTAGTATTTGCCGAATTTTCACACGTTTTATATTCTCTTTTCTTCCCCTGTGTTATATCATTGCCCCCCAATAAAACCGTGAACTTTAGCGCGAAAAATGTTTTCGCCTTTCTAAATTATTAATTCAAGGGCAGCATTATCAAAAGCGTGATTAATTTATGTAAAAGGGTATTAGGTAAAGCTAATAATAAAGCAGCCAAAAGTCCAAAGAAGAAACCTTCCACCTCAGGTCCGAGTGTTTTAACACGTGACCAGCATAATGTTTCTCGTAAGAAAATGAGTAACAATGCTTTAAAAGTTCTTTACCGCTTGAACAGTGGCGGGTATGACGCATACTTAGTAGGTGGTGGTGTACGCGACTTATTACTTGGGCTAGCACCTAAAGATTTCGATATTGCAACCAATGCAACGCCTGAGCAAATTAAAGCTCTTTTTCGAAACTGTCGTTTAATTGGCCGCCGATTTCGTTTGGCGCATATTGTTTTCGGTCGTGAAATTATAGAAGTTGCAACTTTTCGTGGTCATCATGAAAATGCACCTAAAAAAGAACAAAGCTGCCAGAAAACGTCCAAACAAAGTGAAGACGGCATGTTATTACGCGATAACATTTACGGTTCAATTGAAGAAGATGCTGAACGTCGCGATTTTACGATTAATGCGCTTTATTACAGTGCGAAAGATTTCAAAGTACATGATTTTGCCAATGGGGTTGCGGATATTCATGCAAAGAAAATTCGTTTGATAGGTGATCCTGAAACTCGATACCGTGAAGATCCTGTCCGTATGTTACGTGCTATTCGTTTCGCAACTAAACTTGATATGACCATTAGTAAAGAAACCGAAGCGCCAATCGCAGAATTAGCGCCATTAATGGCTAATATCCCGCCGGCAAGAATGTTTGAAGAATTTCTGAAGTTATTTATTTCAGGAAAAGCCCAGCTTAACTTTGAACAATTGCGTAAATATGATTTATTCCGCTACTTTTTTCCTGCAACCGATCAAATGCTCAATGAGGGGACACATCCTCATATTGAACGATTTATTATTCAGTCTTTAAAAAATACTGATTCTCGTATTAATAATGAGCAAAGAGTAACACCAGCATTTTTATTTGCCGCTATGCTTTGGTACCCACTGCAAGCGCATGTTGAACGTTTACGTGCTGCACAACCACACATGTCACCACAAGATTTATTTTTTGCGGCATTAAGTGAAGTTATGTCTGAGCAGCAACGAAGCATTGCCATTCCAAAACGCTTTCAAGCAGTAATGAAAGACATTTGGATACTGCAAGATAAGCTAAATCGCCGTGAGGGAAAACGTGCTTATAAAGCTTTAGAACATCAAAAATTTCGTGCGGGTTACGATTTCCTATTACTCAGAGCTGAAATAGAATCAACACCTGAAAACCTTATATTGCAAGAATTAGCAAAATGGTGGACAGACTTTCAAACCGCAGATAACAATACTCAAGAATTTATGATTAAAAGTATTGTATCATCGCGTTCTAGCAGCAGAAGAAGCCCGAGAAAACGTCGTAAAATTCGTGATAGCAGTGCTAGTGATCAAAGTTAATGGCTATAGTATATATTGGATTAGGCAGTAATCTGTCTGATCCACTGCAGCAAATTCACCTTGCTGTAGAGGCTCTTTCACAAATACAAAGTAGTAGCCTTAAGCATATATCCTCGCTCTACTTTAGTCGTCCAATGGGCCCACAAGATCAACCTGATTATATGAACGCTGTGGCAGCTATCACAACTAGCCTTACCCCGTTAGCACTTCTAGATGAACTACAAGCAATAGAAAACCAAGCAGGACGTGTGCGAAAAAATAATCGTTGGGGCGCTCGTATACTAGATTTAGATATTCTTTTATTCGACAATGACATAATTGATAATGAGCGTTTAACTGTGCCTCATTATGGATTAGAACTTCGTGAGTTTGTCTTATTACCTCTTGCTGAAATTTCACCTACTCTCATACTTCCTAACGGTAAAAGTATTCTATCATTGAGTCAAAATATCGATACAAACGGATTGAAGATTCACAGCAAGTTGCGATAGTTTTGCATTTATGCGAAGGTAACGGCACTGAGTATTTACTCAAACCTTAAAAATTTTGGACGACAAATGGCTAAAATAACAACATCAACCTTGTTAAAAATGAAACAACAAGGACAAAAAATTTCAACCATCACCGCCTACGATGCAAGCTTCGCTAAACTATTTGATCAAGCAGGTATTCATGCCATTTTAATTGGTGACTCTCTTGGCATGGTTTTACAGGGGCAAGACGATACTCTACCTGTTGACATCGACCATATGGCGTACCATACACAATCTGTTAAGCGTGGCGTAACAGACACGTTAATTATCAGTGATATGCCATTTATGACTTATGCTACCAAAGAACAGGCTTATGTTAATGCGGCTAAGTTAATGCAAGCAGGCGCTAGCATGATAAAAATGGAAGGTGGCGAATGGTTAGTCGATACCATTAAAGGCTTAGTAGAACGCGGTATTCCTGTATGCGCTCATTTAGGATTAACACCACAGTCAGTTAACGTATTTGGCGGCTTTAAAGTACAAGGCCGAGAGAAATCTCAAGCTGAAAAAATGATCGCTGACGCAAAATTACTTGAAGCTGCCGGTGCGCAATTATTAGTTTTGGAATGCATTCCTTGTGATTTAGGTAAAGCTATTTCAGCGGCAGTGTCAATACCAACAATTGGTATTGGTGCAGGCAAAGATACCGACGGACAGATATTGGTTATGCATGATGCTTTGGGTATTTCATGCAGTTATATGCCGAAGTTTTCTCGTAACTTTTTAGTTGATACCGGTGATATCAAAAAAGCAATTGAGCTGTATATTACCGAAGTTTCTAATGGTAACTTCCCTGGCGCAGACCACATTTTTACTAAATAATTTAAAACAATAAATTAACAATTACGTATATGAAAATAGTAAGCAAAATTAATGAATTACGCGCTCAGATTTGTCAGTGGCGTCAGCAAGGACTAAAGATTGCTTTTGTTCCTACCATGGGAAATTTACATGCTGGACACATATCTTTAGTCGCTGAAGCTCACCGACATGCTGATAAAGTGGTTGCTAGTATCTTTGTTAACCCAATGCAATTTGGCGCTAACGAAGATATCGATAACTACCCACGCACTATGGAAAATGATAAACAGCAATTAGTTGCAGCTAAGACTGATCTGCTTTTCACACCAACTCCTAGCATTATCTATCCTAAAGGCCTAGATAAACAAAGCTATGTTGAAGTACCTAATGTTTCTGATGGTTATTGTGGTGAAAGTCGTCCAGGGCACTTTCGTGGTGTTTCTACGGTTGTGTGTAAACTCTTTAATCTTGTCCAACCTGATATCGCGTGTTTTGGCCTAAAAGACTATCAGCAAGTTCAAGTTATACAAACAATGGTTGAAGATCTTTCAATGCCAATTGAAATTATTCCTGTTGCGACGGTACGTGAATCAAGTGGCCTAGCATTGAGTTCTCGAAATGGCTATTTAACACCTGAAGAACTAAAAATGGCGCCAGCTCTTGCTCAAAATATACAATGGTTAGCCAAAGAAATCAAAACCAACAATGACTTCATTGGTTTGGCAAAGCAAGCAGCAAGTTATATTGACAATGCGGGTATGAAAACAGATTACATTCATATTTGTCATGCGAGAACATTACAACCAGCAAGTGAAGATGACAAAGAACTAGTAATTTTAGCTGCTGCGCATTGTGGAAAAGCTAGATTAATAGATAATTTACAAGTTCTTTTATAAGCTGCTTCTACAGGGTAAAATTCAAAAATAAAAAAAGCCGAAAGTTATCTAATAACTTTCGGCTTTTTGTTTTATAAAATGTTCGTAAATAAACGCTTTACTATATAGTTACTCGTATGAGCGTTCTAGCCATTGAATTTGCGACTGTAAATCTAAAATTTCTTTTTTAGCGTCGAGTAACTCTTGCTGAACAGTCGATAGTTCAGCTTGATTTTGTTCAACAGTTTCTACGGGAGTGTTTCTCATCTCATATTCCATAATTATTACCACCACAAAATGTAACCGTGTATAAATTATTACACGACAACTTTCATAAGCAAAATAACTTTTATAGAGCAAAATGAAACTTCATAGAACAAAAATAACTTAAGGAAAATAAAGTCATTAAATAACAATAGGATAACGCACTGTTAAATTTTCAAAAATCAAGAAAACGAAAGGTAAAACTTACAGAACGAAAGTTAACCTGAAAGATTACACACTAAAAAACATCAATATTAAACTAAAGAGAGTAATTTTGGTAAGAACGTTTCGCTTTCTTGCGCTAATTCAAGCTGTTCTGATAGTACATCATTGAGGATTTCGTTAGAGGTAAGTGGATTGGCTAACACAACACGAAAAACAACGGTTTTCCGTCCTTGATATCGCTGCACTTCAATACGGGTACGTGAAACAAATGATTTACCATTTTCACGTTGACGTTTTTGAATAAACTTAGTGAGCTTATCAAGTAAATGGTTAATTTCATCCTGTTGTTTGGTTGAACTATTCGATAACAAGTTTTGTATCGATTGAGGATTATAACGATAAGTTAATAAACACAGTTCAGGCTCAGTAATCAACTCAAAGTCGGGTTGTTTCTTAATCAATTCTGCAAAGTATTTTGCTTTTTCAATACCTTGATTAATCAACATTTCATAACCCGGACGGCTAATAATATGCAAGCTTGCATACACCAACATTGCCATGCCCGGTCTAGACCCTTCTAAAGTATGAGAACCTAGATCTTTAGAACCTTTACGTAAAATATATTCGGCATGATGTTCGATAGAAGATACTGAAGCCGGATTCTTAAAAACGACTAAACCTGCTCCCATTGGAACATACATTTGTTTATGAGCATCTATAGTTACTGAGTCAGCACGTTCAATGCCTTTTAATAACGGACGATATTTATTAGATAATAATGTAGCACCACCCCATGCCGCATCGACATGAAAATGTGTTTCGAACTCTTCAGCAATATCAGCCATTTTATCTAATGGGTCAATATTGCCAGTTTCAGTAGTACCAGCAACGCCAACAATGCTCAATACTCGGATATTCTGCTTTTTTAATTCAAGGCATTTATCACGTAGCTTTTGACAATCCACACGATTATATTCGTCGGTGGGAATTGAAATAACACTATCTTGACCAATTCCTAAAATATCTGCTGATTTTTTTAATGAATAATGTCCACGATCAGAGACCAAAATTGCTAAACCATCATATTTATAGTGTTTTAACGCTTTAAATAAGCCTTCTCGAGCAATACCAGTAAAGTCGCCATCGGCTTTAAGTAAATTGTTTCGAGCTACCCAAAAGGCCGTTAAATTGGCAACCGTACCACCTGAACAAAACGCGCCTAATGAATGGTTGGCACTATGCATCCATTCTTGATAAAAATGCTCGTTATCTTGATAAACCAAACGATGCATCATACCTAGTACTTGGCGTTCAAGCGGAGTAAATGCTTTTGATGTTTCAATTTTTACCAGGTTTTGATTTAAACCCACCATTAACTTAGAAAGCGGTAAAATAAAATACGGTAATGCAGAGGTCATATGCCCAATAAAACTAGGGCTTGATGTATGCACTGATTGTGCAACAACTTTATTTAAAATATGGTGGGTGTGCTCAGATACAAAACTAGGTTCTTCTGGTATTGCTGAACAAGCAAAGTCTTTTTCGATTTCACTTAAAGCCTGCTCTTCAGCTGCAATATGATTCCCTAAAAAGCCGGCAAGATTTTCAGATATCTCTTTCTCAATTCGACCTAAAGTCGAATCAGGAGCTTCTGGAATTGTAAAAATACGATGTAAAGACTCTTGAGTCGCTTGTGCTGTGCGCTTATTCGTCGTCATACCTTGCCGTTGTAACCATGTTAGTAAGTAAACATAAAACGGCACTTTAATAAAAAATGACTAAAATGTCTTGTACTTTATTGCCTATCACATAAAAAGCGTGAGTCTTTAAGCATTAAATTACGGTTGCAGCATAAACCAAAGCTAGCTCAACTAGAGCTAAGGTACTTAGCGCCATCATTAATACATTCTTCTTAATTGGGTTGTTCATGATTATCATCCTTTGATATAAATTTGTGGTTCAATTAACAACTTAGTATCAAGAACCAAGCCAAAACTTTAAGCCACTGATTTATAAGAATTACACCCAAGAGGACTAATTAAAATTTGTTTAAGCAACAAACAAATTAGTAAATTTAACTTTATATTGGTGAAATTTACACATTGATAGGCGGTTAACTGAAGACAACTAGCAAACTTTCATCTGTGGATTAGATATGCATTTATGCTTGATGCCGTAATGCACCAAACATAAAACTGCTATTCATGCTATTTGGATATTAAAGGTAAATATTCACGGTTAATAAGTAACTGCCAACAAACTTGACCACTGGCGCGATACTTAGCTTCAAAAGGCGTTAAAGGTTCGTCATTAGTTATTTCACTAATATTCCCCAATACGCCAGCAATATCAGCAGCAAACTGGAATTCTTCTAAGTAGAGTCGCCAGTTACTTCGTAGAATAATTTGTTCACCAATAGTAATAATTTGTGGAAATACCGCGCTACCATGCCAGCGTCTTTGTATATGTTTTGCTTTAGGCCATGGATTTGGATACAAGATATAGTGTTTTTTTACTGACCAATTAGCTTGTGCAACTAAGCGATAAAAATCATTTAAATTAGCCCTGACTAAACGGTAGTTTTCGATAGCAGAACCGTCATCATTAACTATCTCATCCACATTACGATTAATACGATGAGCTGATTTATCAACACCAATGACTAAAGCCTGTGGATTTTGCTTAGCTAAAATCCGTGTGCTTTGCCCCACACCACAGCATGAATCTAGAATAATATCACCCGGATGCGCTTTAACTAACGCATCCATTTCTGCAAACGCTTTTTCAGTATGCGCTTGAAAAGGCTTTTGCGAACGATGCTGTAAATGTTTTTCAACTATTTCTTCAAGCTTTTCATGAATACCTGGCTGGTTGGTTACAATAACCCTTGAGTCACCAGCTGCGTCGTCTTCATTGTCAGTGCTATTGTTTAAATTACTCATTAACTGCGTAGCCCTATACCTTTAGTGATTAGTGTCATCGCGATAACATATAAGGTAATAATAAATGCACCTAATACCGAAAAGGCTAAAGTTATACTCACATCACTAATACCTAAAAACCCGTACCTAAAGGCATTAACCATATAAACAATCGGGTTTATTTGCGAAACACCTTGCCAAAATTCAGGTAATAAACTTATAGAATAAAACACCCCACCTAGATAAGTTAACGGCGTTAAAATGAAGGTAGGTATGATTGAAATATCATCAAAACTGCCAGCAAATATGGCATTAATTAACCCTCCTAAAGCAAACGTGGCAGAGGTTAAACTGACCGTTGCAATAATGATCCAAATATTATGAATTTGAATATCAACAAAGAGCAGTGAAACTAAAGTAACAATAGTTCCCACAAGAATACCGCGCGCCATGCCACCACCAACATAACCAGCTACAATAACCCAATTAGGTACTGGAGCCACTAGCATTTCTTCAACATTTCGTTGCCATTTAGCACTGAAAAATGACGAAGCGACATTAGAGTATGAGTTAGTGATAACACTCATCATGATCAAACCTGGCACAATAAACGACATATAATCATAACCGCCCATTTGCCCGATACGCGAACCAATTAATTCGCCAAAAATAACAAAATATAAACTGATAGTAATCGCAGGAGGCACTAACGTTTGTACCCAAATACGCATAAAACGATTTATTTCTTTATATAGAATACTCTTTAGGGCAATCATATTTCTTTTTGAAGACATACTATTTACTCTCCTGATTAACTTCTTGCCCACTACCTACAAGGCTAACAAATAGCTCTTCCAAGCGATTACTTTTATTTCGCATACTATGCACATTAATATTATTTTCATTCAATTGACTAAAAACCTGATTAATAAGTTGCGACTTTTTCACATCAACTTCTAAGGTATGATCATCAATTAATCGAGTGGTAAATTCATCAAGCTTAGGTGATTCACTAACCTTATCTATATCGAAAACAATCGTTTCTTGATCTAGCTTTGACAGTAACGATTTCATATCGGTATCTTCAACAATAACGCCTGAGTCAATAATGGCAATATTGCGACAGAGCATTTCAGCTTCTTCCAAATAATGCGTCGTTAAGATAATAGTAATGCCCTGCTCGTTCAATTCACGTAGAAATTCCCACATCGAACGACGCAGTTCAATATCAACACCTGCGGTTGGTTCATCAAGTATCAACATCTGAGGTTCATGCATAAGCGCTCGAGCTATCATCAAGCGACGCTTCATGCCGCCTGAAAGCATACGGCCAGCATCATTACGTTTTTCCCATAAATCGAGTTGCTTTAAATATTTTTCAGCGCGTTTAAAAGCTAACGAACGTTCAACACCATAATATCCAGCTTGATTAACTAATATGGTTAATAATGTTTCAAATTGATTGAAATTGAATTCTTGCGGTACTAATCCTAAAAAGCTTTTTGCTTTTTCTAGCTCTGTATCAATGTTGTGACCAAAGACTTTAACGCTACCTGCTGATTTATTTACTAAAGAGCTAATAACGCCAATCGTAGTCGATTTACCTGCACCATTAGGGCCAAGTAATGCAAAAAAGTCACCTTGTTTAACAGTAAGGTCGATACCTTTAAGTGCAGTAAAACCACCCTTATAAACTTTTTTCAAGCCAGAAATTTCTAATGCATTATCCATGGTTCAACCTTTTGTTTTTTGATGTGCTAAAGGTGAGGTCAAATATATTTTTTTCAACCACAAAACGATCATTTAAATACGTTAGATGTTACAAAATAATCGACTAACGCCATTGCCAAATAATTGTATACAATTTAAAGTGATTGCGCCCAAATTAAGGAAATACTATGCCGCAACTAAAAATAACTCGTTGGCTGAGCACTACCGTATTGACTACTGCTATTGCAGTGTCATTAATAGCATGCCAAAGCACTTCAACAGAAAATAACAGTAAAAAAGAAATTAACGCAGAAAAATCAACAGCATTAACAGTTGAGCGTATTTATAAAAACTATGAATTTAGCTCTGATTATATTTCTCGCCTGCGCTGGTTAGCAGACGGTAGCGGCTATACCGTTATTGAAAAATCAGCAAAAACAAAAACTAACGATAAAGGCAAAGAAGTAAGTATAGGCCGAGACATTGTTGTATACGATCCTGAAACACTAAAGCGTTCAGTGTTAATTTCAGCAGAGCAATTAACACCTAAAGATGCTGATAAACCTCTCGCTATTCACAATTACATATGGTCAGACGACCGCCAAAAGTTATTGGTTTATACCAACAGTAAAAAAGTATGGCGTTCAAACAGCCGTGGTGATTACTGGTTATTAGACATTAAAGCTAACAAACTTACTCAACTTGGTGGTAGAGAACCGGCCGAAAGTTCATTAATGTTTGCTAAGTTTTCACCTGACGCAAGCAAAATCGCTTATGTAGTTGCAGACAATATTTATGTTGAGAATTTAGCCGACAATAAAGTCAGTCAATTAACCTTTGATGCCGGTAATGGCAAAATCAATGGTTTATTTGACTGGGTCTACGAAGAAGAATTCACCATTAAAGATGGCTTTCGCTGGAGTCCAGACGGTGAGAAAATTGCATACTGGCAGCTAGACACCAGTGGTAGTAAAGATTTCATCATGATAAACAATACTGATGAGCTTTATCCTACGATAACAAAATTTCCTTACCCGAAAGTAGGTGAAACTAATGCCTTACCAAAAGTTGGCGTAGTTAACATAACTACCGCTAAAACGACTTGGGCAAACCTACCTAATAATTCACGCAATATGTACATTCCACGCATGAATTGGTCAGGCAACAGCCAGCAAATATTGGTTCAGCATGTTAATCGCAAACAAGACACTAACATTCTTTATTTAGCAAACGCTAATACCGGCAATGCTAGCCCGATAATGACAGAACAAGAAAAAACTTTTCTTGATTTTTTCGACGATGCACGTTGGTTAAACCAAGGTAGTAGCTTTTTGTGGACCAGCGAACGTAGCGGTTGGCGTCATGTTTTTAACATTTCTCGTGACGGCAAAACAGCTGTAAATCTAACAGAAGGTGACTTTGATGTTGTGAGCATTCAAACCATTGACGAAGAAAATGGCTGGTTGTACTACATTGCTTCACCTAAAAATGTTGCACAACGTTATTTATATCGCAGTAAACTTGACGGCAGTTTAAGTAACCAACGAGTGACTCCTGAAGAATTTTCTGGAACAAATCGCTACCAAATGTCAGCAGACGGACAATGGGCAATTCATTCACATTCAACTTTTACTCAGCCAACACAAAAGCGTTTAGTAAAAATTGAGGGCCATCAAACTAAGCATATGATGATGGACAACAAAGTGTTAATGGACAAATTAGCTAAATTACCAAAAACAGATCATGAATTTTTTCAAGTTAACGCTCAAGACGGTGTAGTGCTAGACGGCTATATTATTCGCCCAGCAGACTTTGACCCTAAGAAAAAATATCCAATTATTTTCTATGTTTACGGAGAATCTTGGGGACAAACGGTCAATGACAGCTGGCGTGGCAATGCTGCAATGTGGGATCAAATGCTAACTGAGCAAGGTTATATTGTTGCTTCAATTGATAATCGCGGAACACGTACACCAAAAGGTCGAGAGTGGCGCAAATCAATTTACGGTGCTGTCGGTGTACTTTCTTCACGTGACCAGTCAGACGCCTTAAAAGCGATGAGCAAACGTTGGGATTATATAGATACTGACAAAGTGGCTATTTGGGGACATTCTGGTGGTGGCTCAATGACATTAAATATGTTGTTCCGTTACCCAGAGCAATACCACGTAGGTATTTCACTAGCACCAGTACCTGATCAACGTTTATACGACTCTATATATCAAGAGCGTTATTCAGGATTATTAGCAGACTACGCTGAAGGTTACAAACAAGGTTCGCCAATTACTCATGCTAAGAACCTGCAAGGTAAATTATTACTTGTTCATGGTACTGGCGACGACAACGTACACTATCAAGGGGCTGAGCGTTTAATTAATGAACTGGTTAAGCACAACCGTCAGTTCGATTTTATGTCATATCCTAATCGTAGCCATGGTTTATATGAAGGTAAAGGCACAACCTTGCACCTTAAAACTATGATGACGAACTACTTTAATACCCATTTAAAACTTTAGTAGTTAAGTAGAAAAATTATACGCTCATCAATAATTAAATATTGATGAGCGTTTTTTTTAATAATCTAAATGTCATTTCGAACGTATCATCAAATAAGCTACCGCCAAATTCCAAATTCCCTGCAACATCACTACTTGAGTCATACCCGCGACATTAAGTGTTAATACACCCATAATAATCGCTGAGCTACAACCTAAACCAATGACCATGCCTATACCAGCAACAAGTTTCACAATACCTTTATCACGCGATAAATTTATTGACCAAAATAATATGGCAACAGACATAGTGATCACCCCTAACTTGCCAAACGTTTGATTCGCACTCCAAAGTAAGGACTTAAACATTGGCAATTGTGCTAGTTCTTGTGGTGAAGCAGTACTGTACCCGAGCAGAAAATCAGGATAAACAAAACCATTAATCAAAGCCGCGGTCACCATAGCTATACTACCAATGAAATAGAACAGATGCGCAACAGCAACAGTGAGATGCTTTTTATCTCTATGGTTTGAATAAATGCTAAATGCCGCCAACGTCATCAGCACGAAAAGAATAAGTGCTCCATGGACAATATTATTCAGCACAGACTCATGCTTTACTTCAGCCACTTGCGCAGCCATACCTGGTGCTGTCACTGTTGGATGATGCATCATCATAAATAGACTGGTTAACGTGCTAATAGCGATGATAATGCCAGGCCATTTTAAATTTTTATCGTTTGAAGAGTATGTCGATTCGATCATTTTATTCCTTATTATTTTTATGAGTTGTTGAAATGGTTAGTGGTAATTCAATCGCTTATTCTGCATATTCCTTTGCATTGATAAAAGCAAAAACCGACTAAATTTTCCGTTATCAAACAATCGCTACACATTGTTCGGAAACAGGGTAATATTTCTCTGCATCAAGATTAAATTGTGATATATCACCATCATTTATAGAGATCGCTATCTCGTACTATTGGAAAGAATTTCATGGATAAACGCAGTCAAAGTAGTCAGCAAGCCATTAGAGAGGCGTTTGTTGAATTGGTATTAAACCAGAGATATGACGAAATAAAGGCCAGCGATATTATCAAACTATCAGGTGTTGCTCGTTCAACCTTTTATCAACACTACGCGAGTAAAGAAGCAATATTAGCCAGTAGTTTACAGCCTCCGATGTCTTGCCTTGCCGATGCTATTTGTACTGAGACTCAAGTACAACCGATACAATCTATCTTACTGCACTTCTGGGAAAAACGCAGTTTTTGTCGATTAATACTGCAAGGTATTCCGGGCAAAGCGGTAGCTGAGTGTTTAACCGAATTGATTGAAACCCGCATAGATACGATTATAACTTCCAATAAGACAGCACTCATCATTGAACCGCATCACGCGGCGATTCAAATAGCCGAGGCGCAACTGGCATTACTAAGAACTTGGTTAACCGGAAAAGCTAAGTGCAATGATACTAATTTGGCGATGGCAATAAAGCACACATCCGTAGCTATATTTAATAGCTTAAAATCTTCTAGCAAACCAACATTAAACACGGAACCATAGCCTTCACTGAAAGTTTCAGCTTACTTTAAAGTCATTTCGCTAGCGTATAATAACTTTACAGCGTAAAATGTTCATACTTGACTAATTTAGTCGGGTATTAATATTTTCATTCTCTAAATTTTATCCAAATCTATAGAGAAATTTTGACAGCAAGCGTAGAGAGTAATTAAAGTGATGATCAATATTTCAGAAACAGCCCAATCGCATTTCGCTAAATTATTAGAGCAACAAGCAGAAGGCACAAGCATTCGTGTATTTGTTGTTAATCCCGGCACCGCAAGTGCTGAGTGTGGCGTGTCGTATTGTCCAGCTGATGCCATTGAACCTGAAGATATTGAATTAAAATTTGAAAAATTTTCAGCTTATATTGATGCCGATAGCAAACCTTTTCTAGAAGAAGCTGAAATTGATTTCACTACGGATCAAATGGGCTCACAATTAACGCTAAAAGCACCAAATGCTAAATTAAAAAAAGTAACTGACGATGCTCCATTATTTGACCGCGTTGATTACTTTTTGAAAACCGAAGTCAACCCACAATTAGCGGGCCATGGCGGCGAATGTACCTTAATGGAAATTACAGAAGATGCATACGCTGTTCTACAGTTCGGCGGTGGTTGTAATGGCTGTAGCCAAATTGATGTTACGGTAAAAGACGGTATTGAAAAGCAATTAATTGAAACTATGGGTGATGAAATAAAAGGTGTTCGTGATATGACCGAACATGAACGTGGCGATCACTCATACTATTAAGTCGTTATCTCTAAAAAACATTTATCGATAAAGTGAAAAAATTGCTCGAAAAACTAGGCCAAGATCCACAACGTAGCTTAACGCTATTTCTCCGTGGTCTTGGTCTTTTTGCGATCGGGGCTTGCCTTATTTTTTTGGGATATTTTTATCATCACTATTGGCAGATAGCCGGCATCGCTTTTTTAACTATCGGCGCTTTATTGTCAATTTGCGGCTACTGCGGCATCTTTGCCAACCGCTTACTTAATATTTTTGATCACCGCCGTAAATAAAAGCTGTGCTTTTACTGATTAATCGGTTGTTTCTCTATTACTCGATAATAATGCCAAGCCAGTGTTGCACCGCGCATTAATAAAAAAACACTAAACGCCGCCCATAAACCGTGATTACCAAAATCTTTTAATAACCACCATAATGGGAAAAAACAGCCGAAGGTCGCGATAATCATGCTATTTCTCATCGCTTTTGCTTTCATTAATCCTACAAATATTCCGTCAAACAAATAACACCAACAGCCTAAAATAGGCAAAAGAACCAACCAGTGAATATATTGCTCGGTCGAGGCGATAACATTTGGAATATTGGTAATGAAGCTAATAAGATAATCCCCCGCAAAAGCAAATAACAAGCTATATGCTAAAGCAAAAATCCCGGTCCAAAATAGAGCGAGTTTAATCACTAAACTGCGCTGGTTTCGGTCTTGTTGTCCTTGTGCTTTACCAACCAATACTTCTGTCGCATTGGCAATGCCATCTAAGCCAAACGAAATGAGTAAGACAAAGTTCATTAATATCGCGTTCGTTGCAATGACATCATCACCCAACCTAGCACCTTGAAAAGTAATAAAAACAAAGCACAGCTCTAAACAAAGCGTTCGAATAAGAATATCTCGGTTGAGCTTAAAATAATGAGCAAGTGCCGACTTTTCAAATAACTCTGCTTTTGTAGCCAATAATTGCAAAGCAATGCGTTGAAACAGCTCTTTAACTGAATGCTGATATTTTTGTTTATTCATAGCCGCAACATACGTTAAACCGAAAAGCATGCCTGAGTATTCGGCAATTAAGGTGGCTAAAGCAACGCCTTGAACTTGCCAGTTAAAACCTAAAACAAACAATAAATCTAGCGATAAATTTAGTACGTTAGTGAAAATTAAGATCCACATCACTGCTTTAGCTTTATGATTACCTAATAACCAGCCTAAAATAACTAAATTAGATAATGCGGCAGGTAAACCCCAAATTCGAATTGCGCAATACTGCTGGGCATAAAACTGTATTTGTTCAGAACCACCAGCCAAACTTAAACTAAATGATAAGTAGAATGATTGCAGTATAATTAAAGTACCACCAATACAACAGGCCACTAATAAACCGCGTAATAAAACCAATAAGCTTTGTCGGCTATTTTGTCGTCCTAATGCCTGTGCTGTAAGACCTGTGGTCGACATTCTTAAAAAACCACATAACCAAGTAACAAAGGTAATAATCATCGCACCTACGGTACTACCACCAAGGTAATAGGCTTGATCCAAATGGCCAAGCACGGCGCTATCAACTAACCCGAGTAAGGGTACGGTAATATTAGAAAATATCATCGGCAAAGCGATGATAAAAAGCTGTTTATGTTGACTCAGGTTATAAAAATTCAAATATATCTTCCAGATTAAGAATTTATCTATTAATGATGTAGAAAAAGCGCTATTTTTAAGGCTCAGAATTAGCAAGGATCATTATCATGAAATTTCTACTCGTTGCATTATTGCTATCGTGTTTCCATTTCTCTAGCTTCGCGGCTGTTATATTACAATATCATCACGTAAGTGATAAAACACCGGCAAGCACGAGCATTTCGCCAGCACAGTTTGAAGCACATATGCAGTACTTAGCTGATAATAATTTTAATGTTGTGGCCTTATCAGATTTAATGAATTCGATTAAAAAGCAGCAACCGATTACTGACAAAACCGTGATCATCACTTTTGATGATGCTTACCTTGATATTTTATCAAACGGCAAACCGATACTCGACAAGTTTAATTATCCATTCACTATTTTTATCAATCCTGCCATTGTTGAACGTAAATCTCGCAACTACCTTTCTTGGGCACAACTAAAAGCAATGGCTGATGATGGAGTTATCATCGCTAACCATGGTATGGAGCATGACTCAATGGCTAGAATTTCAAAAGGGTTAACTGAGCAAGACTGGTTGCAAAAACAGGCTGATTTATTGTTAAATGCTGAAGCTATAATCAAAGAAAAAACAGGCCAAAGTTGGCGTTACTTTGCTTATCCATACGGTGAATATACGCCAGCTGTTCAACAGTGGATTAAGCAAAATGACTTCATTGCTTTTTCACAACAATCAGGGGCAGTAGGTTTAGCCACAGACTTAACCAGCGTACCACGTTTCCCTGCATCAAAGCCGTACGATAAAATTTCGAGTCTACGCGACAAGTTGAAATCGTTACCTTTCACTATGAGTTTAAATAAACAGAATGCAAACACGATATTTGAATACCAAGAGTCAAAGTCAGTTACTTTTAATGTGGTAGTTGATGATTTTAATCCATCTCAAGTAAATTGTTATATCTCTGGTTTAGGCCGACAAAAGGTTGAATGGCTTACAGACGATAGCTTTACCATTAATTACAGTGCTCCTTTGCCTATAGGACGCGTGCGTTGTAATTGTACGGCGCCAAGTATTAGTGAACCTGGTCGTTACTATTGGTATTCGAAACCTTGGTTTATTTTAAAAGAAGATAAAGAATGGTATGCACTTTAAGTAAGTAAAGCTGTCATTTTATAGAGCCGTCAAAAAGAATTTTAGACGGCCTCTGTTTATCTATTTTCTAACTGAACTATTTTAGCAAAATCATTAACTAACTTTTCACCGTCAATGGTTGGCAATACGCCCAATGCTTGTTTAGGTCTAAATATCGCAGCAATTTTCCCTTGTGGGTTAACTAAGACTAGCGAAGCACTGTGATCAACTAGATAGCTATTTTTGTCAGCATCTTCTCCTTCAGGTTCGTTAATCGCGTACATCAAGCCGATATTACGAGCAAAAGGAAATAACACGCCATGGTTACCTGTCAGAGCGATAAACTCTTGATTAAAATAAGCAATATATTGCGATAATTTTGTAGGTGTATCACGGTTTGGATCAACAGATACTAATAATACTTGCGTATTTTCGCTGACTGCTTTTAATTCATCGTATACAAAGTTCAGCTCTTGAAGCGTAGTAGGACATACATCTGGGCACGAGGTATAACCAAAAAATATCCATGACCATTTATTACTCAAATTATCTTTATTAAATGCTTGATTATGATGATCGGTTAATTCAAATGGCTTAATTTCTCGTGCTTTTTGATAATATAGAGCATGCTCGGGTTGTGGTAATTCAGCCGACTTTTGAAAGGCTAAAAACCCTATAGCGCCAGCTGCAATCGCTGTAATCAAATAAAACAGTTTATTCATAAAATAACTTCCGTCTCGGCTAGCTAACCGGTAATAAATAGTGATCAAGCAACAATATAATAAATAATCCCATTAAATGAATAATAGAAAACTTGAAGGTGTCCATCGCTGTACTTTCTTCCGCATTAAATTTTAATTTCCACGCATAAGCAAAGAACATTAAATTTAATGATACTGCGCCAATCAGATATAACCAATTACTCATTCCCACTAAATAAGGCAGTAAACCGACAACAAAGAGTAATACGGTATAAAGTAATATTTGTGTTTTGGTGAAATTCACTCCGTGCGTAACCGGAAGCATGGGAATATTCACTTTCGCATATTCATCTTTACGGTGAATAGCTAACGCCCAAAAATGAGGTGGTGTCCAAGTAAAAACCAATAAAACTAACAATAATGCATTGCCATGAATTTCATTGGTCATTGCCGTCCACCCCAACAATGGCGGTATAGCTCCAGCTAAACCACCTATCGTGATATTTTGTGGCGTGGCACGCTTTAAATACATGGTATAAATAAAGCTATAACCGACTAAACCTGAAAATGTCAGCCATGCAGTAAGTGGATTTACAAAAACATATAAAATAACAAAGCCACTAAGCGCTAAAATAGTAGCAAAAACTGTGGCTTTTATTGGGGTTAAGCGTCCCGTTGCTACAGGTCGGTTATAAGTTCGGCCCATTATACTATCAATACGCTCATCAACAATGTGATTAATAGCTGCTGCTGCCGATGATAAGAAACCAATCCCGACCATTGATGGTATAAGTACTTGCCATGGAATTGCACCTGGTACCGAAAGACACATACCAACTAAAGCGGTTAACACAAGTAGCGCAACCACCCTAGGTTTGGTTATTTCATAATAGTCGCGCCAAATAGCTGTTTTAATATCGCTAGCAGTAATCGCTGTATTCACTTCATTTGTGGTTTTTGTTGTTATTGTTTCACTCATAAGTGCTCCTATAATTTCCGTCGTAAACTGTACGTTAAGGTGATCAACGACAGCATTAGACATGCAGCAACCACGTTATGACTCACTGCAACCGATAACGGTAATGAATACCAAATATTGCTCATGCCTAAAAATATTTGACAGCTAAGAATAACCGCTAAACTTATCGAGGCCTTCTTAAAGTAGGCTGACTGCGATTTTCTAAAGACCATTAAGGCTAACCAAAAAAGGTAGAGCCCAGTAACGATTGCACCAATACGATGTACAACATGTATGGTTACACGCGAGGCATGTGATAAGTGCCCAAATTCATAAGTGTCTTTTTCAGGAGGAATTAAATCAAACGAATCTTCAAAGGTCAGCTGTTCTTGCCAACCGGCTTGACAAATAGGCAATTCAGTACAAACCAATGCGGCATAATTAGAAGATGTCCATCCCCCTAAGCCGATTTGCGCTGTTAAAATTACCACGCCAATTAAACCGTATCGTCCGTATTTTTTAATGGAAAAATTACCACCTGGCACACGATAATCAGATAATCGCAAATATAATAAGAACAATAAACTTAAGGTGGTAAAACCTCCTAATAAGTGTCCCATAACAACAATTGGCATAAGTTTCATAGTAACTGTCCACATACCAAGTGCAGCTTGAAATATAACAACAGCTAAAATAAGCAGTGGCAGCCTTAATGGTGTGCCTTGGTCACGCCCTTTAAAAGATAGAAATGCAATTGCTAAAATTAACAGGCCTAATGCGCCAGCAAAATAGCGATGCACCATTTCGTTCCATGCTTTTTGTGGCTCAACTTTCCTTTCTGGGAATGCTTGTTCAGCTTTAATAATTTGCTCAGCAGTTTCTGGAACATCAATAAACCCATAACAACCTGGCCAATCAGGACAGCCAAGGCCAGCATGTGTTAAACGAGTATATGCACCTAAGCTCACAACGATTAACGCTAATAAAATGCTAATTAGTACCAAAACACGAATGCGATGGTTTCCACGGTTTCTCATATTATCCGACCCTTGAGTACTTCAGCAATTTTTTCATGTCAGCAAGAATCTCTTTACCAAACATCGCTTGAGCATCATCATTTGTTGGCGGTTTGTGAGATAAAATAACGTTACCTAAAGGATCAACAACCAAAACTTGTGGCTTAGGTAAAATGCTTTTTACTAGACTCGGGGTAGAGATAATAGTCCAACTATTATCTGTTAATTTTTTACTTTGTTGCTGGGACAAAGGTTGAGGAGAAAGTGCGACTCGCTTAACTCTTGGCATCTCTCTGCCCAAAGCAATATACGAGTTATTTACACTTAATAAAGTTTGTTCACAGTGTGCATCACACTGTGCAGGTAAACTATAAAGCATGAGCCACGATTTTTGTAAAACAGCTTGTTCAAGGCCCAATTTTTTTAATGTAAGTTCATTTTCAACGAAAGTGCCTTTATTAGTGACACCATATTCAAGCCAGTTTTGAGTTAATGCTAATTTGGCTAATACAATAGGGAGAATAAAAGCAGCTAACACCATGATCATACTACGACGAGATTTTTTCTGTGCAACATCACTCATACAACTTCACCTTCTTATTATTTTTCATTAGTGACTTTATTATTTTTTCCAAACTTAATTGAAGCCCAAACCATCAACGACACCCACGCAATAGCTAAACTAAACCACTGGAATGCATATGCACGATGTTTTTCGGGTGGCATAACTATCGGCTGCCAATTTTTCTCGTAACCGACACTCTCTGTTTTATCTAAGTAAACTACAAAGGGCAATAGCTCGCGTGAAATTAATGTTGAAAATTTGTCTAATTCAATTTGCTGAACTCGTAATGGCCAATTGTTTTTATCGAGTTGCTGCTCCATCAGCATAATACCTTTTTCAATTTTTCTAACATGACCCGATAATTTATAAGTCCCATTTATTGCTTTAACATCAGGAAGTTCTTGACGGTTTATTGAACCAGCTACCCAGCCTAAATTAATTAATACAGCGTGTTCATCAACCTTAAACACTTGATAAACACGATAGCCTAAACGGCCTTTGTTGGCTTGGTTGTCCAATAAAAATATGACTTTATCAATAAATTCACCTTCCAATAAAATGGGTAAATCATTGATTTCATTTTTCTGCTCAGCAAGAACTTGAGAGAGTGATAGAGCTTGAATTTTACTTAATTGTTCAATAGTGGCCAAACGATGCTCTTTTTGTATAGCACGATCGTTTTGCCATAATCCGAGTTTTACTAATCCCGAAAAAACAAGTAGGCTAAATATCAACCAAGGGAGACGAATGTTTGATAAAAAAGTTTTCAAACAAATAATTCCTTAAATACGCTCTTCATGAACATTACAACATAGGAAATTTTTAAATGGCATTTGCGGTAAAGATAATAATTGTTGGCTGTTTATTCTTCATGGTATTCAGCCTTTTTCAGGCGTTAGTCGTACTCAATAAAAATGATCCAAACAAGCCTTCAATGTCAAAGTTTATTGGCCGACGTGTAATGATTTCAGCTTTTATCATTATTCTAATGTTAGTCGCAATTTTAACCGGCGTTATAACACCAAACCCACGACCTATTTAATCAAATCAAGTTAATTTAAAAGTGTAGGTGGGATTATTTTCCATCTACACTTTTACTGATATTTATACGATATATACAAATACAAACAGTATTACCCATACGACATCAACAAAGTGCCAATACCAACTTGCCGCTTCAAAAGCGAAAGCATTTGTTGGAGTAAAGTGCCCTTTTAAAACTCTTAAGAACACGGCAATCAGCATAATAGTACCCAAGGTAACATGCATACCGTGAAAACCCGTCAACATGTAAAAGGTTGAACCGTAAATACCACTCGTTAAGTATAATTTCATTTCTTCAGAATAGCCGTGCATATATTCTACAACTTGTAAGAATAAGAAGACAACGCCTAATAGAATTGTGAAACCTAACCAGATTTTCAGCATTTTACGATTGTCTTTCTCTAAAGCTGAATGTGCTAAATGCGCAGTAATTGAAGACGTTAATAACAATATGGTATTAATTAGTGGCAAGCCATACCACCCCATTTTCGTCGTTTCTGTGCCGTCTGGTGTTGTCAATAACGGCCAACTTGCGACAAATTCCGGCCATAAAACCGCACCTGTCATCGCGTTATTGTCAGCGCCTCCCAACCATGGCACTGATAACGTTCTGGCATAAAATAGTGCGCCAAAAAATGCAGCAAAAAACATTACTTCAGAGAATATAAACCAGCTCATTCCTTGGCGAAATGAGTTATCCATTTGGTGGCTATACTTTCCTGACATTGATTCATTGATTACATTACTGAACCAGCCATATAGCATATATATAACTAAACAAACCCCGGCAAGTAAGATGTAGCCACCGATACCACCTTCTTCAGTGTTAAGTGTAGATACGTAATTCCCTGCGCCAACAGCAATTAAAAATAGCGCTACTGCACCCACAATTGGCCAATGGCTTTGCGATGGTACGTAATAACTTTCATATTCTTTCGTTGTCATTATTATTCCCCTAAACAAGTACCTTTGCACGTTCAGTGCTTGGTATAAATTGCTACGATTCCACTTTTCCGGTTACGTCATACAAAGTGTATGACAAGGTTAACGTTGAAATATCTTCTGGCAGCTCTGGGTCAACATAAAATTGTAATGCCATTTCTACCTCTTCATTCGCTTTTAACGGTTGCTGGTTAAAACAAAAACATTCTATTTTTTGAAAATATGCCGCGCCTAAACCAGGTGACACTGACGGTACAGCTTGACCGATAATGTCACGAGTGGATTCATTTTTTGCATAAAATTTTACAAGTTTCATTTCACCGGGATGAACTTTTATTTCACGGATCATCGGTTCAAACTGCCATGGTATTCCTTGAGCGGTTCGACTAATAAACTGCACCGTAACAACTCTTTGTGTATCAACTTGCTCTACTTCATAGGTAACAGCGGTAGTTGACGTTTTCCCATTCAAACCGGTTATATCACAAAAAACATCATATAAAGGGACCAACGCAAAACCAAAACCAAACATACCAAAAACAATTAAAATCAGTTTTTTAACGACTTTCTTATTCTGCTTAGTCGCAGAGCTATTTTTGTCATCTAAATTTTGCAATTCGTCACCTTTATTCATGATTTATTGACTTAGTCTTCAATTTTCGGTGGTGTTGAAAACGTATGGTAAGGAGCAGGGCTAGCAACAGTCCATTCTAGTCCTTCAGCACCATCCCAAGGTTTAGCTGGCGCTTTTTTACCACCTTTAATACATTTAATCACAACCGCTAAGAAAATTAATTGCGACAGACCAAAGGCAAATCCACCAATACTCACCCACTTATTGAAATCAGCAAACTGCAGGGCATAATCAGGAATACGACGCGGCATGCCTGCTAAGCCCAAAAAGTGCATAGGGAAGAACAATAAGTTTACAGAAATAAGTGAACACCAAAAGTGCCACTTAGCTAAAGACTCGCTGTACATATGCCCTGTCCATTTTGGCAACCAAAAATAGGCTCCAGCATAAATAGAGAATAACGACCCCGTAACTAAAACATAATGGAAGTGAGCAACAACAAAGTAGGTGTCATGATATTGGAAATCAACAGGTGTTAATGCCAACATTAATCCAGAGAAACCGCCAATGGTAAATAAGATAACAAAAGCTATTGAGAACAACATCGGCGTTTCAAAACTCATTGAGCCACGCCACATGGTTGCTACCCAGTTGAAAACTTTAACACCCGTTGGTACAGCGATTAGCATAGTACAGTACATAAAAAACAGCTCGCCAAATAACGGCATACCTGTTGTGAACATATGGTGCGCCCAAACGATAAATGACAACAATGCAATAGATGCTGTTGCATAAACCATTGAGCTATAACCAAACAACTGTTTACGTGCAAATGCAGGAATAATTGTAGATACGATACCAAATGCCGGTAAAATCATAATGTATACTTCAGGGTGGCCAAAGAACCAAAAAATATGTTGGAACATTACAGGATCACCGCCACCTGCGGCATTAAAGAAACTGGTGCCAAAATACGTATCGGTTAACAACATAGTTACCACACCCGCGAGCACCGGCATTACAGCAATTAACAAATAAGCGGTAATAAAAAATGTCCAAACAAATAGTGGCATTTTCATGTAGGTCATGCCTGGAGCACGCATATTCATAATGGTAACTACGATATTAATCGCACCCATTATTGAAGAAATACCCATAATATGCACGGCAAATACAAAAAATGCCGTACTGCCATTTGAATATGTTGTAGAGAGCGGAGCGTAAAATGTCCAACCAAAGTTTGGCGCGCCCGACTCCATAAAAAATGAAGAAAGAAGAATCGCAAAAGCAAAAGGTAATATCCAAAAGCTCCAGTTATTCATACGCGGTAAAGCCATGTCTGGAGCACCAACCATCATAGGTATCATCCAGTTAGCAAACCCCGTAAAGGCAGGCATAATCGCACCAAATACCATAATCAAACCATGCACAGTAGTTAGCTGGTTGAAAAAGTCAGGTTCAACTATTTGCAAGCCAGGCTGAAATAACTCTGCGCGAATAACCATGGCTAAGGCGCCGCCAGTAAGCAGCATAATAAAAGAAAACCATAAATATAATGTACCAATGTCTTTATGGTTTGTAGTGTACAACCAACGTTTCATGCCTTTCATTTTATGATCATCATGATGCTCGTCGTGCGAATCTTGTTCTATAACGCTTGTAGTCATTTTATATCCCCCTACTTCGCACTAGCAGCATCAACAGCTGCAGGTTGTACTAAATCACCAGTATTGTTTCCCCAAGCATTTCGCTCGTAAGTTACAACTGCGGCAATTTCGGTTTTAGTTAACTGACTAGCAAAAGCAGCCATGGCAGGATTTTTCTTACTGCCGTTGATAACCATATCTATATGAACAGCAATATCACCTGTGGCGATAACGCTACCTTTAAGGGCTGGAAATGCAGGAGGCATACCTTCACCTGAAGGTTGGTGGCAAGCAACGCAAGCTTTCGTATAGACTTTCTCGCCCATAGCCATTAATTCATCTAGGTTATAAACTTTAGTTAAGTCTTCTGCTGGTAGCTCTTCAACTACTGGCTTGGTGGTATTTTCAGTTGCGTTTTGAGTCGACGTTGCACCTTGTGATGTATTTTCAACAGCAGACTTAACATCAGATGCTTGAACCGCATCACCAGTATTATTACCCCAAGCATTACGTTCATAGGTAACAACTGCAGCAATTTGTTTCATGGTTAATTGCTTACCATAACCTTGCATTCCTGTACCTGCTTTACCATCGTAAACTGTTTTGATATGTTCTGTAATGTCGCCCATAGCTACAGGGCTATTTTTAAGTGCTGGAAATGCGGGAGGTAAACCTGCACCAGAAACCTGATGACATGCTGCACAATAAGCAACATATGTAGTTTCACCTAATGCCATTAGTTCATCCATAGGAACCGCAGCAGTAAGAGATGCTTTTTCAGCTTCAGCAGCTTGTGCCGCAATTTGATGTTGTTCATCAATCCATTTGGCATAATCTTCTTCTGATTTCACCTCAACAACTATTGGCATAAAACCGTGATCTTTACCACAAAGTTCAGCACATTGGCCTCGATAGATGCCAGGCTTATCAACTTTTGTCCACGCTTCATTGATAAATCCAGGATTAGCATCTTGTTTTACAGCAAAAGCTGGTATCCACCAAGCATGAATAACGTCGTCAGATGTAATTAAGAATCGTACTTTTTTATTGACTGGGATTACGAGATGCTTGTCCACTTCAAGAAGATAATTTTCTCCTTTTTCAGCGAGTGAACCTTGCTGGTTTTCATATTGTTCACGTGGTGTAGAGAGTACAGAGTAAAACTCTATATCTTGATCAAAATATTTGTAATGCCATTTCCACTGAGAAGCAGTTACTTGAATCGTAACGTCAGAGTTATCATTATTTTCCATTTCAATTAATGTTTTGGTGGCGGGAACAGCCATGGCGATAAGAATAACGATGGGGATTGCTGTCCAAAGAATTTCTACTTTTGTGCTTTCATGAAAATCAGCTGCTTTTGCTCCTTTGGATTTTCGATGAAAAACCATTGACCAAAACATAGCACCAAAAACAACAATACCAATGACTACACAAATATACATTGCTAACATATGTAAGTCGTAAACATCTCGACTTACTTCCGTTACACCTTTGGTCAGATTTAACTGCATATCTGCCCAAGCTGAACTGGAAAGAACACTTCCCAACAACAGCCAACCTAGGTTACGTCTTTTCACACGACATCTCCTTCACCCTATAAAAGTTCAAAATTGATACTTATGGACAAGAATTATCCTTCAGTACGGATTTTTATTATTTGTTTATTTTTATTGTTTTTTGACAATTTTTATCAGAATAATTTAAAATTTTCGATATTGCCTTATTATTATATTTGTACGCTTTCTAATCTAGAATTACTCAAAAGTTAATCTGGGTCAATTTAAAATTTAAGCAAATTTAAAATAAAATCCTGTAAAAACAATAGAGTGTAAGCTCTAATATCGGTATAACTATAATTACAAAGGGCTAGAGGCATTGTATTAAAAACACACAACTAATAACGAAGGTTTTCGTTCTAGACAAAACAATTGATTAAATTTTAAACAAATAAAGATTAAGAGTCTTTTATGAAGCAGGAAATGAGAATTATTATTATAAAAAGTATAACTTAGGTGGTAAAACGTACGAATTGAGCAAAAAGAATACTTTAACAAATTTTACAGGATAAAATTTGTTAAAGTTATTTGGTAGGTATTACATCCAATCGGCTGAGCGAATCACACCTACAGCAATACCTTCTATATTAAATTCTTCTGCTGTTAGGTCAACTTTGATAGGTGAAAATTGTTCATTTTCTGCGTGGAGATAAACAATGTTTCCATCGCGCTTGTATCGCTTAACGGTAACATCTTCTTCAACACGAGCAACAATTACTTGGCCATTTTGTACATCGGTAGTTTGATGAACTGCTAATAAATCACCATCTAATATACCAATATCTTTCATACTTTCACCGTTTACTCGAAGTAAATAATCAGCAGCAGGATGAAATAAATTACCATCAACTTTGTAGTGTTCTTCTACATGTTCTTGCGCTAAGATTGGTTCACCTGCTGCAACACGACCAATTAAAGGTAGACCTTCTTGCTCAACGAGTACTTCTGACAAACGTATGCCACGAGAAGTGCCAGGTATCATTTCAATATAGCCTTTTTTAGCCAGAGCTTTTAAGTGCTCTTCTGCCGCATTTGCCGATTTAAAACCAAAAAAAGTCGCTATTTCGGCACGTGTTGGTGGCATACCTGTTTCAACAATGCTTTCTTTAATTAAATCGAAGATTTGTTGTTGTCTATTTGTGAGTGGACGTAATTCGCTCATTGTACTTAGCATAGAGTTAAGCCTGTAAATTTACACAGTATTTACTGTGAGTATATACAGGCTATTGCTAAAGGCAAGTTTCTAGCCAATTATTTTTTAAAAGATCCTGTTTTCAAATAATAAATAATTTGATCGATTACTTTTTCATTTCTCATCATAAACGGGTGCGTGGTCTCCATTTCAATGTGATCATTCATACCATCAAGTTTCGTGCTCTGCACAGATACTTTACCATCATCTTTATCTGGTATTAATGTTGATAAGAAAAAGTTAACGCTCTGATTGCCAGCGATAATGCCTAAATTGAAATCTGCTGAACCAAGTATATTGGGTACACTAAATTTACTGGTGCCAAGTTGCATGCCAGCATCGCCATTAATAAAACTAAAACCTGGAAAATTAATTAACTTATCAACCACCTCACTACCGTTGTTGGGAGGACCTAACATGACCACTTTATTCAGCTCATTTATCTTGTGCTTGCTTAAATACTGTCTTACCAATATTCCCCCCATAGAATGCGTAACAAAATTTACTTTTCGATTGGCACATTCACGTAGGGCTTTAGTAAATACTTGTTCTGCTAATTCTTCAATTGAGTAATCTCGTGACGGGTAATCGATATTGATAACATGGTACCCTTCAGCCAATAATCGCTTTTCAATCGCGCTCATTGAATTTGCTGAACGTGCCAGCCCATGCAGTAATATCACACACTCAGCATCAGGTGTGTTGTTTAACAATGCTTGTTTATTGCTTAATTTCTGCAAAGGAAACTGCTGATTATTCTGTTCAATTAATTGCTTTAGGTGAGCTTCAACTTCTGAAACCTTATCGCTAAATTGTGACTTTAGCTGTGCAACTTCTAATTTCAGTGCATTGATTTTTTCATTCACGCTATCTCCTATAGCCAAATTTTAATTGGCGGAAAACTTAATTAGCACACGATAAACCTTTTCATTTTAGTATTACCAATATACATGAAAACTTCTTGGAGTTTTTAATATCACAAAATAATTACATAAAGATATCGATTATCCATGTAGCTATTTTGATTAAGTAGCCTACATTCTCCCAATAAACCTGCTGGGCTATTCTAACTAAATTATCAGTGTTATTTTAAATTCTAGTCATAAAAAAACCTGCTAACAGCAGGTTTAATTAGAGTCTATAAAAGTGTATTTTAGCTAGCTTTAATACGCGTAATATTAGCGCCAAGTGCTTGTAATTTACCTTCAATATTCTGATAACCACGATCAATGTGATAAATACGATCAACCTGTGTCTCG
>Ga0209291_1000218_pt1 | contig 57208 bp, 48 predicted proteins | sample GOMGulsemesocosm_FD_184633 | JGI IMG/M metagenome (GOLD analysis project Ga0209291, IMG submission 184633) | Methane-oxidizing microbial communities from mesocosms in the Gulf of Mexico - GOM9B Gulf of Mexico (SPAdes) (version 2) | ecosystem: Environmental > Aquatic > Marine > Cold seeps...
AGAATTATGGCCTAACAAAGCACGTTTTGAAACAAAAGATTATGCTTTTACAGTAGAATGTATGCACAAAGCTGCAGCACTTGGCTTACATGGTATTTCTGTTCCAGAAGCCTATGGTGGTTTAGGAATGGGGTTTATTGCTACTATATTAGTATGTGATTATATTTCCGGTACTAGTGGTTCTTTTAGCTCAGCTTTTGGTGCACATACCGGTATCGGTACAACACCTATTACATTATATGGTACTGAAGCACAAAAACTAAAATATGTACCAAAATTAGCCTCTGGCGAATGGTTTGGGTCCTATTGTTTAACTGAACCTGGAGCAGGATCCGATGCAAACTCAGGAAAAACAAAAGCTGTTTTATCAGACGATGGGGAAAACTACCTTATTTCTGGACAGAAAATGTGGATTACCAATGCTGGTTTCTGTAGCTTAATGATCGTATTTGCACGTATTGAGGAGGATAAAAACATTACTGGTTTTATTGTTGAGCATGATAAGGAAAACCCTAATGGTATTACTTTAGGAGAGGAAGAGCATAAATTAGGAATTCACTCTTCTTCTACCCGTCAAGTATTCTTTAGCGAAACAAAGGTTCCTGTAGAAAACATGTTAGCAAATCGAGGTGAAGGTTTTAAAATTGCCATGAATGCTCTAAATATTGGCCGTATTAAATTAGCGGCTGCCTGTCTTGATGCACAACGAAGAATAACAACCGAATCTATAAAATATGCTAATGAACGTATTCAGTTTAAAACACCTATAGCTAATTTTGGGGCCATAAAATATAAAATAGCCGAAATGGCAACTGCAACCTATGTAGATGAATCTGCTACTTATAGAGCAGGGAAAAATATTGAAGACAGAATTGCTATGCGTGAAGCGGCCGGAAATACGCATCAAGAAGCAGAACTTAAAGGGGTAGAAGAATACGCTATTGAGTGTTCTATCTTAAAAGTTAGAGCCTCTGAAGATCTTCAAAACTGTAGTGATGAAGGAATACAAATTTTTGGAGGTATTGGATTCTCTTCTGACACTCCAATGGAATCTGCATGGAGAGATGCTCGTATTACTCGTATTTATGAAGGTACTAATGAAATTAACAGAATTTTAGCCGTAGGTATGTTGGTAAAAAAAGCAATGAAAGGTCATGTTGATTTATTAGGTCCTGCAATGGCTGTTGCTGATGAGTTAACAGGTATACCATCTTTTGACACACCAGATTTTTCAACAGTGCTTTCTGAAGAAAAAACAATGATTTCAAAATTAAAAAAGGTGTTTTTAATGGTTGCCGGAGGTGCTATTCAAAAATTCGGGCCAGATTTAGAACAACACCAACAATTGTTATTAGCGTCGTCGGATATTTTGATTGAAATCTATATGGCTGAAAGCGCTATTTTAAGAACTGAGAAAAATGCAAAACGTTTTGGTAAGGATGCTCAAGAAATTCAAATAGCCATGACGCAATTGAATCTGTATGGAGCAATAGATAAAATTATTTCTAAAGCCAAAGAAGGAATTGTTTCTTTTGCAGAAGGTGATGAACAACGAATGCTATTAATGGGGCTTAAACGCTTTACAAAATATACAAACCAACCCAAAGTTATTGCATTAAGAATTAAAATTGCTGATACCTTAACTAAAGAGAACAAATATTGTTTTTAAATGTCATACAAAAACAAATATTAAAAGCCATCTAATCAAATAGATGGCTTTTTTTTATTAACTTTATATATACCCCTAATTGAAGTTACCTCCCAAAAGTTTTTTTAATCATATAGAATCATAAAAAAACGATGTTGTTTAACCTATTTGTATTTTTACTACTTTGTTATTTGCGTCATATTTGTTGTACTTCAACTACAAAAAGTAGCTGCTTGTTTAATATTTGGGCAGTAAATGATTCCAAATTTACTTTTAAAACTCCATTAATGCATTTACTAAGCAAGCAGCAAAATTGCTTGATCAATAAAAATGATATCATATTTTCCCTTCATTCATGCATAACTCTCAAAGTAGTATAATTATGGGGGAAGCTGTTAAAATACTAGTGGTTGAAGAAGATATGGTTATTGGAGCAAATATATCCTTACAACTAACTAAGTTAGGTTACGAAACAAGTGGTATTGTCCCTGGAGGAGAAGAGGCTTTATTACAGGTTAAACAAAATCAACCCGATATTATTTTAATGGACATACAGTTAAAAGGGCTGCTTGATGGTATCGAAACTGCCAAAGAAATGCAAAAAGAATACAACATACCTATCGTATACTTAACCTCCAACACAAATAATATGCTTATTAATAAAGCCAAGGCAACAAAACCTGTAACATTTATTGCTAAACCATTTAAAAAAATAGATTTAAAAAATGCAATAGAACTTGCCGTTACTAAAATTAAACCTAATGGTTCAGCTATAGCTACATCTTCTGGAAAAGAGTCTACCCTAGTACTTAATGATAGAATTTTTGTTAGAAATCATGAACGTATGGTTAAAATTTTTATCAAAGACATATTATATATTATTGCCGAACGGAACTATACACGCATTTTTTCAAAAGATAAAGAATACTTACTTGTAATGACATTAAAGGATTTAGATAGCAAACTTCCAATCGAACATTTTATACGGATACATAGATCCTATATCATAAACCTATCTCAAGTAGATGAAGTTGCTGGAACACACGTTGTTATTGCAAAAAAAGCTATTCCTTTAAGTAAATCATTAAGAGGGAAATTACTAAATAGATTGCAAACAATATAAATGCTTTATTATTGGTTACATATCATCTATATTTTTATTGTTGTAAAATTTTATCGAAAAAAAGTATCAATAGACACTACTATTACTAGAAAAAGAAAAGTTAACATTTTTGATTGTGAAGGGTTCAAATATATGTCAAACACTAGATACATCTCATATATGGATTTTATTAGATTAGAACTTACTTTCAAATCTAATTTATTTGATAATACCATTAAAAAAAGAATAACTCCAATATTAGGCTCACAAAAAATAATTTATAAAAAACCATTAAAACTATGGGATACTTTTACCATTACCTTAAAAAACGAAGGTTGGGACGATAAATGGGTATATCATAGTCATGTTTTCAAAAAAGAGGATCACATATATGCAATTGGGTACACAAAAGTAGCTTTTTGGAAAAATAATGAAATACAAAACTTGAGAACTATTATATCGGATTGTGGGATAAAAACCTCACCAAAAAAACCAAGTGAAGTAATCAAAAACATTTTCAATAACGATTCTAAGCTTCTCAAATTAATCCCCTAAGACCTACTTATATTTTCATATTAAGCAATAACAAATAAACTCACAATATCTTGTTTATTAACCCTTTAATTATTATCTTTATATCATTAAGATGGGATAGTTGATTTTATCAAGAGGAATGTTTTTTGATAAAAGTAGTTAGAAGAATAAATGTTATCCCATGAACTTCACAACTAATTAAAAAGGCTTTTGAGCTAATTGAGGTATCGTTTTATTAAATCATACTTCAAGAAAAGTTAATTAGAATGTGAAAGTTAGAAAGCCGTATCAAAGATTATTTCATTGATATGGCTTTTTTTTTGTAGACTACAACTCACCTAAATAAACCCAATGGTTATTTTCACGGTTAAACTTTGAGTTCTCATGGATTAATTCCGCTACCCCGTTATCCTCAAAATGAGCTTTAAACTCAACCGATCCTTCCATGTCAGACACTCCACCTTTATTTATGTTTAACACTTCTAATTTTAACCATTTTACTGATTTAGTCCATTTTAATATTTCATTCTTCTCTTTTATTGGACATGTTGATGAGTGATGACTTTTCATTAAATACTCAACATCCCCCAATACATATGCTGTATATCGTGATCGCATTAACTGTTCCGCAGTAGTAACCAACTCAACATTTTTATGAGCCACAGCGCAACAATCTCCATATAAGTTGTCACTACCACAACTACAATATTGCTTGAATAAATTACTCTTGGTTATCAAGGTTTTTAAACGTTGTTTATTCAGTGCTTTTGCTTCTCTTATTTTATTCTTCTTTTGATTCAATAACTTCGTATGTTTCGCTTTGTTATTTCCGTTTTTAATTTTTCCTTGTTTTGACATATCACAATGAATATTAGAAGTGAATTTTAATCATTGGCAAATTTAACATTTTTAAAAATAGCAGTTATTCCTTTATGAATTAAAGTACCTTTGCGCCTATGGATAATATCATAAAAAATCAAAAGCAAATACTACAAAAACTGGGAATTGAAAAATTAAACCCAATGCAAGAAGAAGCAAAACTTGCCATCTCTTCTTATACTGATGTAGTAATACTTTCTCCAACAGGTTCAGGAAAAACACTTTCTTTTTTATTACCAATAATAAACGAACTGGACAGATCTTGTGCCGAAGTACAAGTATTAATTATTACTCCTTCCAGAGAACTTGCAATACAAATAGAACAAGTTACTAAGGAATTAGGTAGTGGTTATAAAACTAATGTAGTTTATGGAGGAAGACCTTTTTCCAAAGATAAAATTGATTTAAAACACACCCCAGCAATACTAATTGGGACACCTGGTAGAATTGCTGATCATATCAGAAGAGAAACCTTTTCTGTAGCACAAATAAAAACAATTGTATTAGATGAATTTGACAAATCATTAGAGATTGGTTTCGAATCTGAAATGAGAGGGATTATTGATGGTTTACCAAAAATTGACAAACGTATATTAACCTCAGCAACTCAAGAAGTGTCAATACCTCGATTTGTTGGATTAACTAACCCAATTACCATAGATTATTTAGATGAAGGAGTTGCCAAATTGGATATTCAAACAATACTTTCTTCTTCAAAAGACAAATTGGAAGCATTAGTTACTCTATTGAACCATTTAGGAAATAAGCCTGGTATCATATTTTGCAATTATAAGGATACTATTCAACGTGTTAGTGATTTTTTAAACAACCACAACATTGATCATGGCTGTTTTTATGGAGGTCTAGAACAGAAAGATCGAGAACGTGCCTTAATAAAGTTTCGTAATGGAACACATCAACTATTAATAGCAACAGATTTGGCAGCTAGAGGAATTGATGTTCCAGAAATTAAGTTTATCATACATTATCATTTACCCTTAAAAGCCCAGGAATTTACACATAGAAATGGTCGAACTGCTAGAATGAATAGCGAAGGTACAGCCTATGTGTTACAATGGGAAAAAGAAGACACTCCTGACTTTATAGAAGCCTTAAATACGGACAGTTATATGGCAGACGAATTAACGCAATATAACCAACCAACTAATGACCAATGGGAAACACTATTTATTTCTGGTGGACGAAAAGATAAAATTTCAAAAGGTGATATTGCTGGATTATTTTGTAAACAAGGCAAACTAACAAGAGATGAATTAGGAATTATTGAAATTAAACCAGATTGTGCTTTTGTTGCAGTAAAAGCCTCTAAAACCAAACAAGTTATTTCACTAACAAATAACAGTAGGCTTAAAAAGAAAAAGGTTCGGATTTCGGTTATATAATTGATGAAAAAAGTTATATTCGTTAAACTAACACTTAAAAATAATTTAAAAATGACAAAACAAATTACACTTACTTTAGCTTTAGTATTCGCAATGTTTTCATACGGGCAGAAGATGAAAGTACAAAAAGGAGATTTTTCTTTTATAAAAGGACAACAAGATATTAATGTTGAATTTATCTATGACAACCTAACAATAAACAAAGACAAGTTAACTGATGAAGAATATATTAAAGAAAAATCGGCTAAACTAGAAGAAAAATCTCGAGGAAAAGGGAAAGCTTGGGCTAAAAAATGGGTTGCTAGTAGGGAGTTAGTTTTTGCTCCAAAATTTTTAGAATTGATTAACAAATATGTCAATAAAAAATCTAAAAAAAACTATTTTGCTGAAGAATTAACTGACGCAAAATATACATTATTAGTAGAAGCTGTATGGATATACCCTGGATATAATGTTGGAATAATGAAAAAAGGGGCCAAACTTACAACTAAACTTACATTTGTTGAAACTGCAAACAGAGATAACATTGTATTAGAAATTACTGGTAAAAATGCTCCAGGTGATAAATATGGAGGTAGTTTTAGTAATGTAGATCGTATTGGTGAATCGTATGCTAAAACTGGTAAGACTTTAGCAGGGATGATCCTAAAGAAAGCTTATTAATTAAGTAATTTAAATATAAAACAAAAGAGCGGATAAGTATATTATTCGCTCTTTTGTTTTAGTTAAAAGTTTACTTGTATTTTAATGTTTTTATAAAAATGACAAAACAAGAGATCACTGACTTATTACAAAAAAAACAAGAATAGTCTTGTACAAGAGCTACGTGAGAGTAAAGAACTTGCTGTGTTATTAACGGTTTCCACTACCAGAAAACTCAATGATGAAGAGAAAGGAAAAGTTAAGGAACAATTGTTAGATATTTGCAAAAGTATTCCTGCTTTTACCGTTTTTATGCTCCCCGGAGGCGCTTTATTATTACCCTTACTTATTAAAGCAATACCTAAGTTATTGCCTAGTGCTTTTAGGGAATAGATATAATATATCTACAACTTAGCCACAAACAGTCAACTTATAATTAATAAACCATTTTCATTACAGAAAACCTTACCTATCTATAGCTTAAAAATCAAACTTGTAGGTTACCCCTCCTAATACTTGTAACTGTTGCACTGGATACGTCTGCCATTTTTCATAACCTTGGCCAGCCACATTGTTCGCCTTCAAAAACGCTGTAAATCGGTTGGTAATTTTGTATCCAACATGAGCATTTGCATCAAAATATCCTTTCAATGTTATTGTTTCAGGTGTTACTAAAGTGGTTATTGATTGCAATTTATCCATTCGTTCACCAACATAAAATAAATTCATTCCTCCAATCCATTTATCGGAAAAATTAAAATCACCAAATAAAGCTGCCGTTAACTGAGGAACATTCCATGCATACTCTTGCTTATCAGTACTAAAACTAGCATACGCTCCGCTTATTCCTACTGAATAATTTTTAGATACTTGAGCCGTTAACCTCCCATTAAATTGTAATGTATTTACATCATCATATACAACTCCAAAAGTATTTGCTTTTTTATAATTTTCTGTCTCAAAATCAACATCATTAACTTGATTCATCATATACAGTGCTTTGTTTTGCTCATTTAAATACCCCCCTTTTAGCTCGTAACTTACTTTACTTGACAACTTCCCTTTAAAACCTAGATAAGCGTCAAACTGGTTATGTGTAGGTGCTATAGCTAACATTGGCGCTAGATATTTATTTTCTTGCACAAAGTTTTCATAAGAGTTTTGTTGTAAACCTCCTTCTGCTCCACCAAATGCAATTACTAGATCATCAACTAAATTATACGAAGCATTAATTTTTGGGTATACATAAAAGTCTGAATCACTATTTTCACTATCCAATCCAAATACCAATTCTACTCCTATATTCACGACTAAATCATCTTGTACATGTTGATAACTAGGATGCAAAGCAGTTTTTAAATAAGAGAACTTCATTTCAGTAGTACTAGTTTTAAAAGCACCTCCTACATAATCTAATTTAGTTTGTAAATTAATATTGTAATCCATTACTTCAAATTCAAACTCTGGAGCTATTACAATGTTATTTTCTGAAGCGTCATATGAATCCCAAAACCGGGTATACCTAATATCACCTCCTTTAAAAAAAGAATCATCTACACTTAAGTTTCCATTTAGCCCTCCTGTAAAATAAGTATGATACGCATCAATATTTGTACGTTGTAAATCAGTTAAACTATATGAAGTTCCATACCAATTGTACTGCTGATGTTTAAATAATCCCTCAATTTGATAGGATACATCCCGCTCTTTTTTTGCGTAAATCAAACTTAAACCCGTATCATAAAATTTATCATCTAACTGTATTTCTTTTATCTCTCCTTGAGCTGAATGATGATTCAATCCTACCGTAAAGTTATCACTTCCACTCATAGGAAATGTCGCATAAAACTCAGCTAATACATTTAAATAACTTCCTATGGCTAATGAAGCATAATTGTTATATAACTTTTTCGGAGCTTGTTTTTCTACCACAGCCGCTTTTCCTTTTGAAGGAGTAAATGTTGATGCCACTGGAATTGAAAAAATAATGTATTCAATTAATTTTTTCCTTAATTCAGTATCATCATCAATCACTGGAATTTCTTTTACTTTAAAAGCATCAGAAACTGTTGGCGCGTACGGTTTTACTACATTAATAACCTCTGTTCCTATATTTTCGCCTTCCTGCTGTGCAAATGAATATTGTACTGAAATTAAAAGGACTAGTATATATAAAGTGTGTTTTATCATTTTATGCTTTTATTAAAATCTAACTTATTCCAATGGGTTTAACTTGAAGATGCTTTTGTAAAAAAAATATTATATAGAATTAATTACCATCAATATCATTTTCTTCTTCCATGTTACCATCTTCTTCATCTTCAATAGGGACTACATTAATTGAAGAATTCCTTTTTGCTTCTGCTAACTTAATTCGTTGTAATTCGGTTTGTGCTTCTAGAACTACATCCCCATACTGAGTGAAATTTTCGATTACTTTCCCTAAGATAAAAGTAGCTTGATACGAATCCTCTAACTCATAAAAGTTTTTAGCCATTAATACCAATCCTTTTGCTGCGAAATATTTATAACCAGAATAATCTCTTGTTAACGTTTGTATTTTCTGATTTGAGACTACGTAACCAGTATCTTTATGTATAAAATATGCGTCGTAATACAGTGCCTCAGCAGCTAACGAACCTTTAGAAATTTCTTGTACTTTAGTATAAGCCAATCGTGCTTTTTCTTCATCGCCAGTTTTAATTGCTGATCTGGCAATGATTACTTGAGCGTCACTTTTTACAGCATCCTCCATTTTAGGATTCTGTAATACTTTTTCGGCAAATTCAACTGCTTTAGCATAATTTTTTAACTCATAATTGACTTTCATCAAATTCGATTGAGAAAATACTACATTCTGCGGAAAATCTGCCTCTACTTCCAATCGTTCTAAAACTGGTTTGGCAGCTGCCCAATTGTTTTGTTCCAAAAAAACTTGTGATAATCTAGCTAAGGCTTGTTCAGTAAAATTATTACGCTCTACCTCTATTACATATTGATAATGGGGGATAGTTTCTAGTTTTTTATCATTTTTAAAATGAAGTTGACCTAAATAAAAATGAGCATTAATGGCATGTATTCCTTTAGGAAAACTTGATAAATATCCTGTAAAACTGCTGATGGCTTTTTTTACATTGTTTTCCAAAAATTGCTTTTCTGCTGCCTCATAAGTGGTGTTGTCTAGATCAGCATCAGAAACATCAACAAAATCTAAACTTTTTACCCATGACACATATTCATCTACCCTATTCAAATCAACATAAATCAAACGAGCAGTAGATACCGCTTGATTGGCTTCTGATGAACTTGGGTAATTAGCAGTTACTTGTTTGAATTTATTTAAAGCCTGTTCGTTTGCATCATTATTATAATGAACCACTCCTTGCTTTAATAATGAACGTGATACATATGAACTCTTTGGATGAGTATAAATTAATTCATCAAAAGTTTTTATCGCTAATGATGTATTGTTTACAAGTACATACGTATTCCCTAATTCAAATAATGCATCATCTCTATATTGAGAGTTAGGGTAATCATTTAGTAATAATTTCAAATCGGCTATTTTTTCAGCACTTTTCCCAACAAAACCATAGGATATTGCTTTTTGGAAGTGAGCATAATCAGCATCAATTCCTCCTCTTTTTTTAGCTTCATTATAGGTTTCCATTGCTTTCCAGTAATCAATAGTCACAAAATAACTATCCCCCAAGCGTAAATACGAATCTGTTAAGCGAATTGTGTCATCCTTATTTTCTTTAATAAATGTTTCAAAAAATGGGATTGCCTGCTTGTATTCTTTTTGTTTAAAATAACCGTATCCTAATTGGTAGCTCAAATTTTTCGTTTCAGTATATTGTACCAAACTGTCATTTAGTGCAAACTCTTTATACCCAATTACAGCATCTTTATAATTATCTAATAAATAATTACATTCTGCCTTCCAATATTGCGCTCTTGCTACAAAATTTGGAGTTCTCGGTTCCGTTAAAGACTTTTCAAAATTAGTTGAAGCTTCACTGAACAAACCTTCATTAAATAATTCTATACCTCTATAAAAAGCTACTTTTTGATATGCCACTTTGTATTCAAAGCCATTTTTACGTTCAAGAATGATTAAGGCTTCCTTGTAGTTTTTGGAAGTTATATAGGAATCTATCAGTAAACTTTCTATTTTTTCTTTTTCAGATGAATTCGGATATGAATTAATATATTCAGTTAATACTTCAGGAACCGATTGATACGGATTACCAACTTCATAGCTAAGTTTTGCATAATTCAAGGAAGCATCCTCTTTCATTTTAGCATCAAAATCCATTTCTGAGGCATTCTTAAAGGCATTTAATGCTTCATTTTTTTTATCAATTTTCAAATAACATTCTGCCAAATGATAATAGGCATTTTGAGCAATTGAATTTTCACCATCAATTATTTTATTAAACTCTGAAATAGCTGCTTGAAATTCATTCCTTTGATAATACACATATCCTAATTGATAATGATCAGTGTTTGACCATTTACCTTTTTTACCTTTATATGCTTTTAAATATGATAAAGCTTCATCATATTTTTTTAAATTAAAAAAACTTTCTCCAATAATTTTATTCAATTGTGAACGCTCTTCATCATCCATAGCTAACGGTAAACGTTGGCTCGCCAAATCGATAGCCTTATCAAAATTACCAAGCTTAAAATTCATATCAGCTTGAAAGTAAGCCATTTTTTCTTGATATTTTTCCTGATCTTGCACTTGATCAAAATAAGAGGAAGCCTCTTTATAATTGTCACCTTGATATGCTAAAAACCCTAAGTAATACTTTGCTTGAGCCCCATAAAGCTCAGAATCTTCAATATGATTAAAATATTTTTTAGACCCTTTCTTTTGGTTTGTATGAAATAACGAATATCCCTTTTTAAAATAGTAATGTTCTTTTTCTTTTAAACTCAAGTTTCCTTCATCAACCCGATCATACCATTTTAGCGCATAGGAATATTTACTATTTCTAAAATAATAATCACCTACATCATTAAAAGCTGCATTTCTTTTGGTGCTTGTAGGATTATTCTCTACAAAACGCTCCATTAAGTCATCTGCGTTTCTTTGATTCAAGCGAACAGCACAGTTAGCTATATAGTATTCACAATCCCCTTTTACTTGAACATCTGTAACGGAGTTCTTTATTTTCTCAAACAAGGCTTGTGACACTAAGTATTGCTCAGATTGATACAATGAAAGTGCTTTTAAATACTTTACATTATTGTGTGTGTATATTTTTGTTTGCTGGGCACTACTTCTTCCTAGAATTAAAAAGAATAGTAATACAGCTAATATATGTTGTTTCTTCATAAAATATGATTCCAAATTGTTTGCTCAAAAAACTCGCATAAAAGTACGGCAAGCTATATTGAATAACGAACAAAACTAAAGATAATTACACCAATTAATGAAATGTTTTATTCAGCATTAAAATATCATAACTATAACTTAAAAAACCTCATATATTTTAGTTTTTTGAGTGCTAATGTTACTTTTTTATTACTTTTACAACTATAACCTATTTTTTATGTCAAATACAGTTTTAGAATTAAAAGATGTTTCTATTTTTCAAAAAGATAATTTAGTCCTTTCTGATGTTAATTTAAAAATCAACCAGGGAGAATTTATTTATTTAATTGGAAAAACTGGCTCTGGAAAAAGCAGCTTTATGAAGACATTATATGCTGATTTGCCTTTACAAAAGGGAGAAGGAGCCATCGTCGGACATGATCTTGTATCATTAAAAGAAAAAGAAATTCCGTTTTTAAGAAGGAAATTAGGTGTTGTATTTCAAGATTTCAAACTATTAAGTGACAGAACTGTATTCGATAATTTAGAATTTGTTTTAAAAGCTACTGGCTGGAAAAACAAAAGTGAAATGAAACAAAAAATAGAAGGTGTTTTAAATAAAGTAGGAATGGAATCTAAAGGATTTAAATTCCCTCATCAATTATCAGGAGGTGAGCAACAACGAATTGCTATTGCTAGAGCGTTATTAAACGACCCTGAATTGATTCTTGCTGATGAACCTACAGGAAACCTAGACCCACAAACAAGTGTAGAGGTTATGGGGATTTTAAGGGAAATAAATCAAAATGGAAATACAATTTTAATGGCCACACACGATTATGCTCTTATTTTAAAATACCCATCAAAAACCTTAAAGCTACAAGACAATAAAATATTTGAAGTAGTTCAAAAGAAATCTTAATCCGGTAATGCAAAACTAAAGGTATGTTATCAATATTGATTCCTACATATAATTATGATGTAACTCTTTTGGTAAATAGCTTACTAGAACAAACAAAAGAACTAAAACTGGTATATGAAATAATCGTTCTTGATGATGGGTCTCCAAATGATTTAAGTGAGATGATTATTACATTATCTAATTTAAAAAATGTAAAACTAATACAAGCAAATAAAAATTCTGGATTAGCATCAGCCAGAAATGCTTTAGGAAAAGCTTCAAAATATGACTGGTTACTTTTTTTAGATGCTGATATTATCCCAAAATCTTCTTTTTTTATTAAAGAATATCTAAAACATATATCTTCTGAAAATCAAATTATTTATGGAGGGCTTGCGTATCAAAAAAAGGAAAACAAAAACAGCTTACGCTATAAATTTGGTATAAAAAGAGAAGCAATTTCTTCAAGAAAAAGAATAAAAAATTCCCTTTCTAATTTTCATTGTTCAAACACCTTAATACAAAGAAAACTTTTTTTAGAGGTTGAATTTGACTCAAACATTACTTGTTATGGTCATGAGGACACTGTGTTTCAATTCAATATTTATCAGAAAGGAATAAACATATTGCATATAGATAATTACGTTTACCACTTAGGGATTGACTCAAATGATATTTTTTTAAAGAAAACAAAAGAGAGTATCAATACGCTATTTAAATTGGAGAATGATAAAAAACTCCCTCTAAATTACACTTCTATACAAAAAGCCTATATCTTTTTAAGAAAAATTAAACTGGACCAATTATTCTTTAAATCTACCAATATTTTTATCTCTGGTATTTTAAAAAACCTAAATTCTAATACCCCTTCATTATTTTTATTTGATATCTTTAAATTAAATTATTTTTGCTCCTTAAAGTTAAAAAAAAGATGCCTTTCTTCTCTGTAATTATACCATTATACAATAAAGATGCCCATATTTTAGACACCTTAAAAAGTGTTTATGATCAAAGTTTTTCTGATTATGAGATTATTATTGTAAACGATGGATCTACAGACAATAGCTGGGAGAAAATAAAAGATATTGAAAATTCAAAATTAATAATTTTTAATAACGAAAACCAAGGTGTTTCTCAAGCTAGAAACTTTGCTATGAAACAAGCAAAAGGGGATTATTTTGCCTTTTTAGATGCTGATGATTTCTGGGGAAATAGCCACTTACAGGATTTATTTAACCTGATACAAGCTTACCCAAATTGCGGATTATATTGTACTAATTATGCCTTCGATTATGGTAATAATTTTATAATACCCCCAAAGTTCGCCGATTTACCAGCAGATCATAATTGGAGTGGTATTGTTTCTGATTTTTTTTTAGCGAGTTTAAAGTTTCGAATTGCAACTACTATTTCGGTAGCCATTCCTAAAGAAGTCATCCGTACCATTGGTTTATTTGACACCAATTTTACTTCAGGGCAAGACACGGATTACTGGACAAGAATTGCCCTACATTACCAAGTATCTTTTGTAAAAAAAAGAAGCGCTATAATAAATGTATCGGCTGATAATAGAATATCAAACACCCATGCTAGCAAACGACGCTTTATGACTTTTGAGAAGTTTTCAGAAGAAGAAAAAAAGAATACTTCTCTTAAGAAGTTTAATGATATGCAACGGGCTGAATTAGCAATTAAACATAAAATAGTAGGAGACACTAAAACAGCTGACTTTTATAAATCAGATATTGATTACGGTAATATTAATTGGAAAAAAAAACTATTACTAAAATTACCTACCTCAATTTTAATTCCTCTTTGGAAATTTAAGCAGTGGTTAAAAACTAAGAAGATTGATTCTTATATTTGAGAAAATCTTTATAATGTCTAATATAATCTTCCTCTATAAATACATCCGAAGATATAACTAAACAAACACTTCCTGCTGAAAAATTGTTCAATTCGCGCCATATTCCTTCAGCTATAAGTAAGCCCTTATCTGGCTTATTTAATGTTACTGTTTTTTTTTCTTTACCATCATCTAATAAAACATCGAAACTACCACTTAACGCAATTAAAAACTCCTGTTGTTCTATATGTGAATGTCCTCCCCTACTTGAATCACTAGGCACATCATACAAATAATATACCCGCTTCATTACAAAAGGAATCACCTCCTTCTCTACAACAGATAAATTTCCTCTTGGGTCTTTTATTTTCGGTATTTGTATGATTACACTATCAGCTAACCCTGTTCTTTTCATTCTTGCAATTTTCTTAATTTCCTACACCCTTTTTGCATTTCCATATATGCTTTAAATATAGTATTAATCTTTATTCTACCCTGTTTAATATCGAAAAGTAATTGAATTAACATCCACAAAGGAAAGCTTCTAGGAAAAACTTTAGAAAAAACAGCTCCTTTAGTAATGTATCGCTTAGAGTATTCATATTTCATACCTGTACTCAAACTAGGATGTTTAACTATTTTCCCTTTATAAAAGGAGATGTTTTTACTCGTATTAACTTCAACATCTTTTATAAAAACAGACTCCTCTCCACTATTAAAAAACTGAGAGCCTAAACCGAACCAAGTATTAAATACTACTTTATTGTTTATATCTCTTCTGTTAATCAACATTTCTACAGAACAAATATTCAGCTTTTGAAAAGCATTTAACTGCAATATAGATTTTTCGGGATATACTCTATGCAAACAATCCTTTTTTGATTCAACTTCAAACACAACAAGTCCTGAATTTGGAAAAGCAGAAGAACCATTTACTATTTGTTTCTCAAAATCTTTTAAATATACCAAATCATCATCAGCAATCAAGCACCAATCTGTAGTTGCGTGTTGTAATGCTAAATTTCTACTTTTAGACACCCCTCGTTCAAAAGAATTTATAACTTTAACAGTTGATATTTCAGACGACAAAATTGTATTTGAAGTTGTTTGATTTACTACAATAATATCTAAATCTATTAAGTTGTGATGAGGAAACATTGCATAAAGGAAATCAAAGTTTTCCCTATGCATCGTAGCTATTAAAATTTGAAAGTTTATTTTTGAACTCATCATAAACAAAAGTAACTTATTTTTTATAATGAAAATTTTATTAGTCGGTGAATATAGCGGGTTACATAATTCTCTTAAGGAAGGATTAATAAAGTTAAATCATAAGGTAACTCTTGTTTCTAGCGGTGACGGTTTTAAGAATTATCCTTCTGACTTTTATCTTAAAGCTATATTTATCGAAAAATATTTTCTCTTAAAGATATTATTCAAACTATTAAGGAAAATTAATTTTATTGATTTAGAAAAAATAGAGGTCGGTATAAGAGCATATTTAATATTAAAAAAGAAGAAAGGTTTTGATGTCGTTCAACTTATTAATATAGATGCTTGCAATAGCTATCCATTTATCGAAAAAAAAATAGTTTCATTACTAAAAAAACAGAATAAGAAACTCTTTTTATTATCTGCAGGAACTGATTACTATAGTGTACAATATGCATATTCGAAAAAGTTTCGATACTCAATTTTAACCCCACTATTTGAAAAAAAAGTTTCAAAGAAATATTTTAAACAAGCTTTAAAATTTATCACTACACCTTATATAAAACTAAATGAATATGTGTACAAAAATATTAATGGTGTTATTACTTCTGATCTCGACTATCATATTCCATTAATTAACCACTCAAAATACTTAGGCCTGATTCCTAACTGTATAATTTATAACGAATTTAATTCTGATTTACCACCAATCAAGGATAAAGTAATTATATTTCATGGAATTAATAATTATAATTATTATAAAAAAGGGAATGATATTTTTGAAGAGGCCTTAGATATACTTTCTAAGAAGTACGCTGACAAAATTGAAATAATTACAACAAACAGTATTCCTTACGCTGAGTATATTAATGCTTATAATAAAGCTCATATACTTCTTGATCAAATATATGCCTACGATCAAGGCTATAATGCACTAGAAGCAATGGCCAAAGGAAAAGTAGTTTTCACTGGCGCCGAACAAGAATGGTTAAATCATTACAAGATACAGGAAGATACGGTTGCAATTAATGCCTTACCCGACGCTAAGGAAATTGCAAAAAAACTTGAATGGTTGGTCTTAAACCCCAATCAAATAAAGGTCATTTCTAAAAATGCAAGAACTTTTATTGAACGTGAGCATAACTATATAAAATCAGCTCAAAAATATTTAGACAAATGGACTTCAAATTAAATTAAGGCCTATTATATATTAGTTACAGTTTAAAAAATCAAAAATCTAACTCGCTTATAATTTTTGCAGGGCAACCACCAATAACAACATTTTTAGGAAAACTTTTGGTTACAACTGCTCCAGTAGCTATAACACTATTCTCTCCGACAACAACACCTTTTAATATGGTTACATTATTCCCTATAAATACATTATTCTCAATTATCACTTCTTGTGGCGCTGGATCAGTTTGTTTTCTATTATCCTTATCTAGATCATGAAAATTACTGTCCGAAATACTACAATTAAACCCTATCAATACATTGTTTTTAATAAGCACTCTTTTTTCTGATACTATAGAAAGTGAATTGTTTACGTTAATATTATTCCCGAAAATGATACAAGACTCTTTAGTCCTTGCCTCTATATATCCATAAGTATTATATAAGAATGGTGAATTTATCACTCCAAAACTCACATTGTCACCAAAGTTTATTTTTCCTTCACCCCTCAACACAACAGGCTGATTAGATTTAAAAGATCCTTTTATACAGTTATTACTTGAAAACGATTTATAACAACATCTTCTTAGAAATAAAAAAAAACGAGCTAAAACTTTATTAATCATAAAACCAATTTTATTTAAACATCTATTTTCACATTACCTATTAAATATTTTCTCAGAATAATAATAATTACTCCAAAAGATATTAAACTTCTGATAAAATGTGACAATACTATTCCTTCTGCCCCCATTTGTTTTATAAAAAGAATAGACAAACTATAAAATAACACCAATGAAATTAGTTCAGTAACAACAAACTCTTTCACCATTTTTTTTGCCAAAAATTGATGTGCAATAATTATTGAAGCTACTTTTATAAAATCTCCTAATAATTGCCATTTAAACAATAGTCGCATATCCAAAAAATCTTCTCCATGTGTAATACCTATAACCCAATCTTTTAAAACAAAAATTAATACCATACCAATAGCAAACAACGGCAATAGTGTTTTATAAATATTAAATACTTCTTTTCTGAATTCAACACTAGTTTTTATCACCGCAAATTTAGGGATTACATAAAGTGTTAAAACAGCAGATGAAAACATTAAATATTGTCGAGATAAATTCGTCATAGCTGTCCAATATCCAGCATCTGTTTCACTAATTTGATTTTTCAAATGTCCTCGTAAATCTATTTCAACAAAATTCCCTAGCAATGTAGCAACAAATGACATTATTGTAAACCCAAATAATTTATTTCTATAAGGGATTGTAAATGATACTTTTTTAAAATCTAAATATTCCTTTAATGTTTTTGAAAAGAAATAAAACAATACACTAAACTGTATAATTGGCAAAATAGCTATTGCAAACAACGCACCATTTAAGTTTTTATAATATAGTAACGAAATTAATAATACAACACCTAAGCAATAACTTATCAACTCAATTTTAACAAATTTTTTATATGCCGACAACCCGTTTATAATTCCGTAAAATATTCTATGTAACGCTATAAAAGGAGTAGCAATGGCCAAAACTTTAAAAATAAAACTAAAATCATATCCTTCGGGAAACAATAGTTCACTCCAATATGAAGCCCCAAAAAACAAAACACAAAATGAAATTACACTCGTAAAAAAAAGGTATACAAAAGTGGTGGAAAACAATTTCAAAAGCTCCTCTTTATTCTCCTTATGTTCAGCAACATATTTTACAATCCCGTTGAACATCCCTAATGTTGAAAAAGATTGAATCATTGGAATCATATTCCTCAAATCACCTATAAATGCCACTCCTGCTGGACCTAACTTTTCGGCAACAATTCGTTGAGAAACCACTGCCAATAACGTTCTAATACCGATCGCCCCAGAATTTAAAGAAGTTATCTTTAACAACAAATTATCTTTTATAAAAGCAGGTAACTTCAATTAAAATTGATTTAAAATGGAAACTATTTTTTGTGTATCCGCATTTGTTTGAACGGGACTAATTGGCAAACTTAATACTTCACCATGTATCTGTTCAGTAATTGGTAGCTTTAAATAAGCATATTCATGTAATGCTTTTTGTTTATGTGGCGGAATTGGGTAATGGATAACTGTTTGAACCCCATTTTTTAATAAATATTCTTGTAATTCATCCCTCTTTTTACAGCGAATAACAAACACATGAAATACATGATTCTTTGACCCATTATATTTTGGTAGACAAATTTCATCATTGTTTATATGCTCAATATAATAGTTTGCTATTGCTCTTCTATTATCATTATCAGCATCCAACTGCTTTAATTTTATGGCTAAAAAAGCGGCTTGCAATTCATCTAACCTAGAATTCACTCCTTTAATATCATTCTTATACTTTTCAGAAGTGCCGTAATTTCTAAGTTTCGTAATCACTTCAAACAATACAGAGTCATTTGTTGTAATCGCTCCTCCGTCTCCTAACGCTCCTAAGTTTTTACTCGGATAAAAACTAAACGCTCCTGCACTGGAAAGGTTTCCTGATTTTAAATTATTTACATCCACTGCTCCATGAGCCTGAGCTGCATCTTCTATAACTAATAGGTCGTGTTTTTTAGCTAGTATATTGATTTCCTTCATATCTGCTAATTCACCATACAAATGCACGACTAAAATCATTTTAGTTTTAGCAGTAACTTGTTTTTCTATATTTTCTGAAGAAATATTAAAACCATCATGATCTGGCTCAACTAAAACAGGGATTAACCCAGCATTAATAACCCCTAAAATTGAAGCTATATATGTATTTGCTGGTACTAAAACCTCATCTCCTAATTTTAGTTTCCCTATTTGAATGTATCCTTTACACAATAAGGTTATTGCATCCAAACCACTGGCTACTCCTACACAATAACTCGTTCCACAATACTTTGCATAATCACTTTCAAATTGAGCTACTTTTTCTCCTAAAATACAATGACCAACATTTAAAAAATCTGAAAATGATTTTTTAAATACTACTTCAAACCGAGCGTTTATTTGCTGTACATCCAAAAATTTAATCATATAAATACTTGAGATAAATTTTTATAATTCTTTGTTTCAATTTTATAGGTTTTATACGTAGTTGTCCTTGCCCCAAATCCCTCTTTCCAAAATAGCAATCCTTTGTTTATTGACTTTCCATGGTTTTCCGTAGAGATACCAAAATCAAAAAAAGCCTTATCCTTAAAAATATCAGATATCAAATAGTGGTGTAAAAAATCTAAACTTCCTAATTTACTTTTATCCACATTCCCCGAAATATACTGTGAATGTACAACTTTATCAGTTTCAAAAACAGTAGTTCCTGCTACCAATATATCATTATCATACACGTTAAACTGCCTGATGTTCTTTGGGAAATCACGCTTTAATTGTGCAATTTCACCTAAACTGTGTACAGGGCTTGCATTGTGTTTTTCTTTCAAATTTGGAATTAATATTTCATTCCAAAAAGCGTCCATTTCATTTTCTTCAATAACTCTTAATCCGTGTTTCAAAGCTCTCTTAAACCCTTCTTTTCTATTATTTGAAATAGAGATATTGTTACCTTTCTTTATAGTTGAAGAAACATCTACTCTTATAATTGAAGCCTTTAATAAAAACTGAATATATTCAAACTCACCACTTGGTTCTGTAGTATATATTACAGGTAACTCCTTTAAAAATAATTGATTGATTTTATTTTTCGTAAGATATTTAAGTGTTGCTTCAAAAACAAGCACATATTCTTCAAGCTTCGTTTTTGAATGAATTATAAGTCCTCCATAGGTTAATCCTTGGTGCGAATAAAGTTTTTCTTCACTATGATTTGCAGGAAAAACAGCTACAAGACTTCCTTTTTTAAAGCATAATAATGAATAATCTTCAAATCGTTCTTTATGATAGTCCATGAAATCTCGATTAAACAAAAAAGTTGCATTTTTTGCCGATGCTATAAATTCATTCCAAAGGTGTTTATCTTTGGATTCATATCTTCTAATTTCTATCAATGAATTATGTTTTATTGTGAAGTAAAAATAGTGTTTTTAAACTGAACAAATAATCAATACTTAAACGTATTATTATGATTTATATTTTGTTTGTATATTCACGGCAACTTAAAATTTAATAAGCATGTCTAAAATTCTACTTACCTTATCTTTATTAGCAACTATTTTTTCTAGTAAAGCCCAAGATTTACCTGTAAATGCAAAGTCAGGAAAAATAACATTTATGAAAACTGTTGATGCCAAAGGACTTACCGCACAACAATTATATGACATTGCTAAAGAATGGGGAGGAAAACAAAATTTTACAATTGAGGAAGATCAAGCTGGGGCAAAAATAGTGTATAAAGGTTCTTGTAAAGTAGAATATCCTGTATCTAAAAGTGCTGAAAAATCTAGTGGAGATGTGACCTTTAAATTTCAATTTGGAGCAAAAGAAGGAAAATATCGCTATATATTTACAAATTTCACACACACTGGAGATCCTGAAGATGCTGGTGCTTTAGAAGATGCTGAACCTGATTGCACATTTAAAAGTATCTCTATGCGTGGATGGACGGTATTAAGAAAAGAAACACATAAAGAGTTATTAAAAATAATAGATGCCTTAACAAAAAAGATTACGGCAGAACAAAATGACCCTACCAAAAGTGATGATTGGTAATTTACTGTTATTATTAAACACTAAAAAAGGCTAATGAATATCATTAGCCTTTTTTAGTGTTTAATATTTTATTGACTCTTTCTGCGCTTCTTTAAATTCAAAAAGAATTTCTTTTATTATTTCTGCGGCAGGTATTATCTTATGTATTAAGCCCGCAACTTGTCCAATCTCTAACTCTCCCTCTTCTAAATCACCTTCAAACATTCCTTTCTTAGCTCTTGCTCTTCCTAGTAATTCTTTAAGTTGATCTACGTTTGGGTTTGTTCTATAAAGTTCTTGCAAATCATTATAAAATTTATTTTTCACCAATCTAACAGGGGCTAATTCTTTTAATGTAAGTTGTGTATCTCCATCTTGTGTTTTAACCACTACATCTTTAAAACTTTGGTGCGCTGAAGATTCTTCACTAGCTACAAACCTACTTCCTACTTGTACTCCATCAGCACCTAAAATCATCGTAGCCAACATTGCTCTTCCAGTAGCTATTCCACCAGCTGCTATTAAAGGTATTTGTATCGCTTCATTTACCATAGGGATTAAAGTTAGCGTGGTTGTTTCATCCCGACCATTATGACCTCCAGCTTCAAACCCTTCAGCTACTATTGCATCTACACCTGCTGCTTCTGCTTTTAACGCAAACTTCACATTACTTACTACATGAACTACAATAACACCACGTTCCTTTAACCATGTAGTCCAGGTTTTAGGGTTTCCTGCTGAAGTGAATACTATCGAAACTTTTTCTTCAATGATAATATCCATTATTTCAGTTAAGTTTGGATATAACATTGGCACATTTACACCAAAAGGTTTTGAAGTTGCCTTTTTACACTTCTGTATGTGTTTTCTTAAGACATCAGGATACATTGACCCTGCCCCTATTAATCCTAATCCTCCTGAATTACTAACTGCTGAGGCCAATCTCCAACCAGAGTTCCAAATCATTCCTGCTTGAATAATTGGATGCTCTATATTGAAAAGTTTACATATTTTATTTTCCATAAATTAATAAAAATCCTTTCCAAAACATACAGAAAGGACCTAAAAATTAGCTTGTTAATTAATATTATTCTTTAACTAATTTTAATGTTTGTGACACATTTCTATTAGTAAATTTTAATAAATAAATTCCACTATTTAAATGTGAAATTTTTATTTTATTGTTTGTTGCGCTTATCTCTTGAACGATTATTTTTTTCCCTAAAACATTAAATACCGTTACCGAAGCCTTGTCCACACTGTTAGGTAAATTCACTTTTATATTATCCATTGCTGGGTTAGGATAAATTGAAATCGTTTCACTTAATTCTAATTCACTTATTGAAAGTGAATGAGCCAACTCTAAGTTTGGAATTCCAAAACCTAACTCATAATTTGGTGTGGTATAAATAGAAGCAGACTCCTTAACATATTGTATTATTTCTGCATTAGTCTTACCAGGCAAAGCTTGCCACAAACAAGCCACACCTCCAGCTAATAATGGTGATGAATATGATGTTCCGTTTCCTGCGGCTACAGTTCCAGAAGTATTGATATATGAAGCTCCTTGTCCCTGAACGCAAACATCAGGTTTAAGTCTATTATCAGAAGTAGGTCCTTTAGAACTAAACGAGGCATAGGTTCCTGCAGAATTAACCGCTCCAATTGTTAATACATTTGGGCCATCTGCTGGCACACCTACTCTACCTCCCCAAGCAGCATTATTACCAGAATTTCCCGCCGCGTTAATTACCACCATTCCTTTAGTATATGCCAACTCGGCTCCTCGAGTTATAAATGACGTATTTCCATCCAAATCAGTAGTATAGTCATAATCATATTTTGATTCATCGAATGTTGTATACCCTAATGAAGTGTTAATTATATCTACTCCAACATAATCAGCTTGCTCAGCTGCCATTACCCAGTAAGTTTCTTCCGCTGGAGTTTCTGGCGTTGCATCTTCTGATATATAAAGGTAAAAACTTGCCTCAGGTGCTGAACCAATATATTTGGTAGCTCCATCGTAATATCCTGCTATAAATGACAACACATTTGAACCATGTGAATTACCTGTATAAAAATCCGCTGAATTATTTACAAAGTCATACCCCCCTAGAATCTGTCCGTTAGTTCTAATTTTATCAAAACCAGCATTTGTATTTACATTAGGAAAACCCGCATCAATAACAGCTATTGTTATTCCTGCTCCTGTAAAATCCAACTCATGTAATTTATGGGCCTTGAACATTTCAATCTGATTTTGAGCTTGACCATAATCATATGCAATTCGTAATGTATTATCATTCGGGAGTTTATTTACTGGTAGTCGGGTTGAATTTTCATTTGAAACCCTACTTCCAGGATTCAATGAATCATCAGCAAATTCTATACTATTAATATATGTGTATGTAACGGGTAAAGCATTAATATCTGCTTGCGACCCAATAACATGAATTGCATTTAACCATTTAGAAGCCCCTATATACGTTATTCCTGTTGCAGTAGAAATATCCGTTATATAACTTGGTGTAATAGGTACATCAGAAAAATTAAGAGAAATTCCTTGATTTGTTCTTCTATCCAACGCTTTTTGAGTTAACATCGTTAATGGATTAGCCATATAAGTAGCTACATTATCTTTACCATTAAGATAAACCCAAGCATGTTCTTGAGTAAAAGAAAGGTTAATACTTATAAAAAAGACAAATAGTAATAGTTTGTTCATAATCCGTATTTTGGGTCATTTTGAGCAAGTTACGAAATTACTCCTGAACCTACCAATTCGTCATCGATGTAAAACGCAGTAAATTGCCCTTCTGTTATTGCACTTTGAGGTGTTTCAAAATGAACATACAACCCGTTTTTATACTTATATAACATTGCATTTTGTAAGGGTTGGCGGTAACGAATTCGAGACTTGATTGCTAATGAAGCTCCGTTTTCTAAACGCATATCTTCTCTAACCCAATGAATTTCATCATTTGCAATAAATAATGCGCTTCTGAATAAACCTGGATGTGTACTCCCCTGACCTGTGTAAATAATATTCTTTTGCACATCAGTATCAATAACAAATAAAGGTTCTGGGGTCCCTCCTACTGCTAATCCTTTACGTTGTCCCTTTGTAAAGTAATGTGCTCCCTGATGTTTACCTACTATTTTCCCATCATTAGCATTATATTCATATTTCTTAGCTAAAAAAGATATTTCTTCTTCTTTATTCGAAAAAACAGGTGTTGCTATATTATATCTCGGATTATTAGCTGGCACCTCTATAATCACCCCTTCTTTGGGAGCTAATTTTTGTTGTAAAAAATCTGGCAATCGTACTTTTCCAATAAAGCATAATCCCTGAGAATCTTTTTTATCAGCTGTCACTAAATCTTGCTCTGCGGCAATTTTTCTCACTTCAGGCTTAGTCAATTCCCCTATTGGAAACATTGCCTTTGACAATTGCTCTTGGGATAATTGGCACAAAAAATAGGATTGATCTTTATTTCCATCTACCCCCGCTTTTAACTGATAAATTTCTTTATCATTCTCCTTTACAACCCCTTTTCTACAGTAATGCCCCGTTGCTACATAATCTGCTCCTAAATCCAATGCTATTTTTAAAAACACATCAAATTTTATTTCTCTGTTACACAATACATCGGGATTTGGAGTACGACCAATTTCGTACTCTTTAAACATATAGTCAACAATACGATCTTTATATTCAACTGACAGGTCTACTGTTTGAAATGGTATCCCTAATTTTTCAGCAACTAACATTGCATCATTACTATCATCCAACCATGGACATTCATTAGATATAGTTACTGTATCATCATGCCAATTTTTCATAAACAATCCAATTACCTCATACCCTTGTTCTTTTAACAAATATGCTGTGACGCTTGAATCTACTCCCCCTGACAAACCAACTATTACTCTTTTCACGTGTATTTACTATTTTATTTAACGTCAAACAGGAACTCTCTTTTAATCATTCCATAAATGAAAACATACTTAACACGCATATTTCATTTTTATGACAAACTTTTTTGAAAGTGCAAAGTTACGAATAAAAAAAAGCCCCTAAAGACTTTTTAATATTGTTCGGTATTTACAACTTTATTTTATTGCTTTTTAGCAGGGTTATCAGATAGAGTATAGTCTTTCTTTTTCACCAACTTCCCATTCTCATAATACTTCCAAACTCCTCGTGGTTTATTCATTTTATATTTCCCAGTTAATGATTTATTACCAGATTTATCGTATTCTACAAATGGACCATTCTTTTTTCCGTTAACAAATAAATACTCACTTGTTAATTTTCCATTCGGTGCATATAATAACTTCTTCCCATGTAATACATCATTTTTAAACTCTTGAGTTTGCAACACTTTCCCATCCTCATAATAGGATGTCTTTACTCCATTCAATTTACCGTTTTCATATTGCTCGTTTTCAATTAAAACACCTGTATTTCTTTCATACGATGACCATTTCCCAATACGTTTCTTACCTTTCATTCTTCCTTCAGATAGAAATACTCCTCTTGACGTATAATACTTCACTAATACAATATCAGAACCAGGCATATACTCTTTAATACATGATGGATGTTTTCCCTTTGGTTCTTTATGAAAAAACTCAAATACACCTATCTCCTTACCATGATTAAACTGTCCGTGATATCGAAGGTTTTTTGTTCCTTCATAATATTTTTTCCATTTTCCGTGACGTTCTCCATTTTCATCAAAAGCATTTATGTTTTGTCCGAAAACATTTGCCATAAAAAATACAGCTATAATTAGGATTGTTTTTTGCATAGTAGTTTTAATTAACTTTTTTAATAACGCAATTTACTATTATTTAGTATAGTAAAAAAGCTGCCAAAAAAATTGGCAGCTTTTAAATTTGAAGTACAAACTAATATTAACTAACGTACTGATATAATTTTTTTCATAGTACTCTTATCTCCAGTACTTACTTTAATAAAATACACTTGATTCGCAAAAGTTCTATAATCTAAATTTAACTCGGTAACTTTATGATAATAAATATCGTCATCCGTTACAGATTTTACTAATCTACCTCGTATATCAAACACTTGAATTGTAGCTTCTGAATCACTATCAATTTCGTACTTAATTTTTACTGTATCCACAAAAGGCACAGGGTAAATCGTAAATATTGGTTTATCATCTGTCAATCCAGCTACAACTTTATCATAAACTGTTTCTGAAACTAACACTCTACATTCGTCAAATGCGTTATTTATTACATCTACTGCCTCAGTAATATTTGAATAAGATAAACTTCCAATATTATTTCCTCCTAATGCATCATTTGCTAATTTAAATAACCCTTGAATGGTATTAGAATTATTCGCATCTAAATACGAAATAACATTTCCAGGAATTTTAAACATCTGAACTGTATTTGCAAGATATTCTTCCGAACCACACGCTACAGTAGCTGCTGTATAGAAATTTTCTTTTAACTGTTGATCACCTAATAATCCATCTGCATGTAAATTGAAATACAAGGTCATGGTTTGACTTAACAGATTATTTTTGATTTTACCTCTTCTTGGTCCATTATCAACTAAAGGAACATTATCCCAAGTTGCTGTTAAATCATAAGTTGCATATCCTTGTAATTTATTTGAAGGCCCACCACCTGGCAACATTTTAAATATATTGTCATTTTGTATATCTCCTAAAAATAAACTAAAATATTTACCAGTATTCTTAGCTCCAAAGTCAAATTTCCCTCCAGAAGCATTTAATGCTCCTAGCATTATATATTTGGCATTTACTAGTTGGTTTTCAGGAATACATGCTAATCCTCCTCGATTACCGTAGAACCCTTGTGTATAAGTACAAGATGCTCTAGGTTCCTCCGGATCTGGTTCAGTAATAATAATCTCACAAGTTGTTTCACATCTTGAAATATCGGTTACGGTTACTATATAATTACCAGCTGATAATCCTGTTACTTGTGCAGTTGCTGCTCCACCTGGACTCCATAAATAACTATAAGGTGCCGTTCCGCCTGCTGGTGTAACTGTTGCAATTCCATCACTTCCGCCATTAGTACTCACTGGACTATCTTGTATTATTTCACAAGTCAACATTCCTGGCTCTCCAACAATAACATCTTCTGTTGTTGTACATCCATTAGCATCAGTAACTAACACACTATAGGTTCCTGCAGACAAACCACTTAAATCTTCTGTAGTTTCACCTCCTGGGCTCCATAAATATGTATAATCTGGGGTTCCGCCAGTTACAGTTAAATCAATACTACCATCTGACGCTCCATAACAACTACAATATGTGATTGCTCCTTCAGCTTCCGCTGAAGCCTCCAAATCTAATGGTTCATCGATCCTAACCTCACAAGTAGTTTCTACTTGGGAAGCATCCGTTACTTTTACAGTATGTAATCCAACATTTAAACTTGTTGCTGTTTGTGTAACTTCGTTGTTATCCCATAAATATTTATATGGTGGTACACCACCTACTGCAGTTACTTTTGCAGATCCATCACTTAATCCACTACATGTTACATCACTATTTTTAGCTACGCTACATCGTAATGCATTTGGAGTACATTCTATAATGATATCACAAGTCGTTTCACAATTTTGACTATCCGTAACTGTTACACTATGAGGACCAACATTCAAACTTGTTGCCTGAGCAGTTGTTTCTCCATTATCCCATAAATAACTATAAGGTGGTGTTCCACCTAAAGGAGTTACAGTTGCTACTCCATCATTTGCATCATGAGCACTTGCTGGGCTATCTTGTATTATTTCACAACTCAACATTCCAGGTTCACTTATCATAACCTCTTCTGTTGTTGTACAACCATTAGAATCAGTAACTAACACACTATAGGTTCCTGCGGATAAACCACTTAAATCTTCTGTAGTTTCACCTCCTGGGCTCCATAAGTATGTGTAATCTGGGGTTCCGCCAGTTACTGTTAAATTAATACTTCCATCTGATGCTCCATAACAACTACAATAAGTGGTTGCTCCCTCGGCTTCTGCTGAAGCCTCCAATTCTGATGGAGTTGTAATTGATATTTCACATTCTGTAAATACATCAGCAGCATCTGTTACTTTTACGGTATGAAAGCCTGCTGTTAAGCTTGTAGCTGTCTGTGTAACTTCACTATTATCCCATAAATATTTATATGGTGGCACTCCACCTTCTGCAATTACTTTTGCAGATCCATTATCTCCATCATAACAGGTTACACCACTATTTTGAGTTACTGAACAACTTAACACATTAGGATCTGGTTCAATAATAGTTATATCACAAGTAGTTTCGCATCCTGAACTATCATTTACGGTAACCACATAATTACCAGCTGACAATCCTGTTGCATGAGCGGTTGTTGCCCCACCTGGACTCCATAAATATGTATAATCTGGAGTTCCGCCTACTACGCTTACAGTAGCTTCACCATCACTTCCTCCATTAGTACTTACTGGACTGTCCTCTGTTATTTCACAGCTCAACATTCCAGGTTCACCAATAATAACCTCTTCTGTAGTTGTACAACCATTAGCATCAGTAACCAACACACTATAGGTTCCTGCAGACAAACCACTTAAATCTTCTGTAGTTTCACCCCCGGGACTCCATAAATATGTATAATCTGGAGTTCCTCCAGTTACGGTTAAATCAATACTACCATCTGAAGCTCCATAACAACTACAATAAGTGGTTGCTCCTTCAGCTTCTGCTGAAGCTTCTAACTCTAATGGTTCATTGATCCTAATATTACAAGTCGTTTCTGCTTGAGAAGCATCAGTTACTTTTACAGTATGTAATCCACTATTTAAATTTGTAGCTGTCTGTGTAACTTCATTATTATCCCATAAATATTTATATGGTGGTATTCCACCTTCTGCTGTAACTTTTGCAGCCCCATCATCCCCATCATAACAGGTTACATCACTATTTTTAGCCACTGTACATCGCAATACATTAGGCTCAGTTATTGTTATTTCACAAGTTGTTGTACATTGATAATAATCCGTTACAGTTACTGAATAAGAACCCGCTGATAATCCCATGGCTTGAGCTGTTGTTGCTCCACCTGGGCTCCACAAATACTCATACGGTGCAGTTCCTCCATTTGGTGTTACTGTTACTATTCCATCGCTTGCTCCATTAGAACTTATAGGACTATCCTGAGTAATTTCACAGCTCAACACACCTGGCTCACCTATGGTTACTTCTTCTGTAACCGTACACCCGTTAGCGTCAGTTATTGTTACATTATAAGTTCCGGATGCTAAATTACTTAAATCTTCTGTTGTTGCTCCATTGCTCCATAAATAAGTGTAGTCAGGTGTTCCACCTGTTACCGTTAAATCAATACTACCATCTGACCCTCCATAACAACTACAGCCAATTACTGCCTCACCTATTGCGGAGGCTTCTAATAAATCTGGCTCTATTATCATTATGGTACAACTCGTTACTATTTGGTTCGCATCGGTTACTTGTACGGAATGTAATCCTGCATTTAAGTTTGTTGCTGTCTGAGTGATTTCATTATTATCCCATAAATATGTATATGGCTCCGCCCCATCTGAGGCATTTACCGTTGCAGATCCATTAGAATTCCCTTTACATAATACATGATTATTTAGTTCAACACTACATACTAATTCATCTGGTTCCGTAATAATAATTTCACATGTTGTTTGACAACCTAAATCATCGGTTACCGTTACAGTGTGGAGCCCAGCAGTTAAATTTGTAGCCGTTGCTGAAGTTTCCCCGTTATCCCATAAGTAGGTATAGGGTGCTTTCCCTCCTTCTGCTACTACTGTTGCCACCCCATCACTTCCTCCATTAGTACTACAAGGACTATCTTGGACGATATTACAAATTAATAAATCTGGTTGAGATATTGCAGTAGATTGTTCTACCGTACAGCCATTAGCATCAGTTACTACCACACTATAGATTCCGCCAGGTAATCCAACTGGATCTTCAACCGTTTCTCCATTACTCCATAAATAGGTATATGGTGGTGTTCCTCCTGTTACTGTTAAATCAAGTGTACCGTTTGTATCGCTTTGACATGTAAGGTGTCCACAATCTATTTCTGCTCTCAACTTATCTGGTTCATTAATTCTTGCGCTATTTTCATCAGTACAGTCTATAGCGTCAGTTATTTTCACAGAATATAATCCTGCAGATAAATCACTAATATCTTTTGTTTTAGCTCCATTACTCCATAAATAGGTATAAGGTGGAGTTCCCCCTGATACGTTTAAAATTATTTTTCCATCAGAACCATTATGGCAAGTTACATGAGTACGTTGCGTACTAGAGGTAATTTCTGATTGTTCAGTTACTACTACTTCTGCTGAAACTTCAGGACATTCATTAGTTGTTGCAAAGGTATAGGTATAGGTTCCTGTTCCTGCTAAAGGAAGTGGTGACCATACTCCACCTGGCTCAGGACTTCCATTCAAGGAATTGAATAATTCATCAGCAGTAACCGTTCCTTCAAAACAAATTATTAAACTACCATTTGTCCCTGGGTCTTTTTCATCCTCTACACTTACAGTTACTTTTGCACTTACCTCTGGACACTCATTGGTCGCGGCAAATGTATAAGTATAATCGCCAGCTCCTCCTAAAGCTGGACTCCATACTCCACCTACATCTTTTGGTGAACCTAAAGATGCAAATAACATCCCTTCGGTTAAGGTTTCACTTGAACATATCGTTAAAGCCCCATCAGTTCCAGGATCTTTGGCATCCTCTACACTTACAGTTACTTTTGCACTTACCTCTGGACACTCATTGGTCGCGGCAAATGTATAAGTATAATCGCCAGCTCCTCCTAAAGCTGGACTCCATACTCCACCTACATCTTTTGGTGAACCTAAAGATGCAAATAACATCCCTTCGGTTAAGGTTTCACTTGAACATATCGTTAAAGCCCCATCAGTTCCAGGATCTTTGGCATCCTCTACACTTACAGTTACTTTAGAAGTATCACCTTGACATGGAGGGGGTGCTGTTACTGTATAGACATAGTCTCCAACTAATTCTCCAGCTGTAAATTTACCATCATGAGCTAACCCGTTTGGATCCTTCCATGTTCCGCCGCCATCAGCTCCTGTTAAAGAATTAAATAACATATATTCTGTAACGTCACTCGAACATAAACTTAAATTACCATCCTCTCCTGCATTTGCATCAGTACAACAAGTGTCTAAAGTAACATCTGTCATTACTATACAATTAACTCCATTACCATCAACAATAATATTATCTGTAACAGTCACATAGTATTTACCAGGGCTTACTCCCGCAGGATCTTCTATACTTGAAGAAAAACCACCTCCTTCTTTGGTCCAATCATATGAATATGATCCAGAACCACCTTTAACTGTTAAATCAATATCAATAGTGGAAGATGATTTACATTCTGCAGTTGCTGAAGCCTGTAATGGCGGCTTAATTTCAATTTCAGAAGAAAAACCACATTTAGGAGATATCTCTGCACAATCATGATTTGGACACGTACTAGGCTTACCAGCATCTGTCCATGATTGAATAACATCAACTAATTTTATGGCATCACCACATGTGTACTCAATATCCCCATAATACCTTGGTATTGAGGAATTTTTCTCGATAGTTTCTATACAACGAGAGATAGAACAAGAGCCTGTTAACACTCCTTTATCATCATATGTATTTAGTGTTCCGAAAATAGCAAAAGAAGTACGTGTAGAACCAGTGTCATTTACCAATGTTAACCACAATTGAGCCGTAATAGGTTCATTTCCATCGCACGAATTACATTCATTTTCTGTAACTAAGAAAGCATCTAAAACATACAAATCTTTAGAGGTACAATCTCCAGTAAGTATAGTACAATCTTCTGAATGTATTGGGTTTACAATATCAATACCCGGCGACGCAGGTAAACAAGGGTCTTGCGCAAAAATATTTGTAAAAAAACTAATTACAATAAAAAAAGCTAAAAGCATATTCCTTTTTTTTACAAAAAGTAACCTTTTAGCATTTGATTTCATCATTCTGAAAAAAAAGCACGTGACCACGCACTTTTTGAGTAGGATACTGTTTTCCATAACATAAACTTTTAAAAATTGGTTAATTTTTTAAAGTTCCCTTGGAGGATAGATTTGGCTGGGTATTTTATAATTAATCACAATAACTAAGTCTCGGAAGGGGTGAGATCATTATCGACAGCGTATTTGATACACTTGGGTTATTTGTGTAATTACAATTGAATACAAAAAAAGCACCCAATTGTCTTAGGTGCTTATAAAGATACGATATTCTACTCTAAACCAGAGCGTTAACTGTAAAATTATTATTTCTTTGTCTTTTTCTGCTTTTCAGCTTCTTCCATCATTTCTTGCATTTTTTTCTGGAACTTATTTTGCTTTTTAGGCTTCTTTTTATTCTCATTTATTTGAGCTAAAATTTTCTCATCATCAATAAAAAACTTCTTGATTGCTAGCATTATTGTAATGGTTAATAAATTAGAAACAAAATAATACAAACTCAATCCACTTGCATAGTTGTTAAAGAACACTAACATCATTAAAGGAGAGAAATACAACATGTATTTCATCATTTTCTGCATATCAGGCATTCCTTCTTGTACTGGTTGCTGCATGTTCGCTTGTTGACTTTGTGTCATACGCATGTAAAAGAATATTGCAACAGAAGCGAATATTGGGAATAAACTAACATGATCACCATAAAACGGTACGTTGAATGGTAATTTTAACACCTCATCATAAGCTGATAAATCTTCTGCCCAAAGAAAGTTTTTCTGACGCAATCCAATTTCAGAAGGGAAGAAACGGAATAAAGCAAAGAATATTGGCATTTGCAATACAGCTGGTATACAACCAGACATCATACTTACACCTGATTCACGTTGCATTTTCATGGTTTCCTGCTGACGCTTCATAGCATCTTTCTTGTCCGGATACTTTGCGTTAATCTTTTCCATTTCTGGACGAATAACTTTCATTTTAGCACTAGATAAGTATGATTTGTACACTAAAGGCGACATGAAAATACGAACTACAATCGTCATTAGTATAATGATCATTCCAAATCCTAAACTAGCTCCTAAATGTGCACTTAAGAATCCGAATATAGGAATGAACAAGAATTTGTTTATCCAACCAAAAATACCCCAACCTAAGTTTACATTTTTCTCTAAACCTAAACCTTCGTACGATTTTAAAATTTGATAATCGTTTGGTCCGTAATACCATGACATGTTTTGGTTGATTTCTCCACCAGCCACATTCAACTGAGTCTGTAATTCAAATCCTTTTAAGAAATCAGCCTCTGTAGTATCACTTTCAATATAATTATCTTGTTTAACTGTAATTTTCTCGAAAGTTGTATCTGCTAATAATATAGAGGAAAAGAAATGTTGTTTAAATCCGACCCAGTTAATATTTTCAGCTATATCGTTACCTTCTGTTAATCCTAAACATTCTAAATCACCATCTTGAAAAAAGTGAATAGCTGTATTTTGGTTTTCATATGTTAAACTCTTTTCGTTAACACGAGCTTTTAAGTTCCAGTTTAAATCAACACCATTAGCAGTATTTATTACATTAGCTAAACCTTGAGATCTGATAGAAAAATCAACTCTATAATCACTAGCCTCAATTTCGTATCTATACTCTAAAAACTGAGTAGCAGACACTTTCAACTTCATAGAAACAACTTGGTTGTCTCCATTTTTAGTTACTGAAGGCTCAAAGTATAAATCCTTAGTGTTTAAAATTCTATTATCAGTAGTTGTTAATTTAATATTTAATGACGCATTATCATCTTTCACTAAATATAATGGCTTTTGATCATGGGTTTTAAAATCTGTTAATTCTACTGAATTTAAGTATCCTCCTTTATTAGAAAAATTTAGTTTTAAAACATCATTAGTTATTTCCGTAACCGCATTTGTAGCAGAAGGTAAACTAGCACCGTAAGCAAAAACTCCTAATTTATTATTTAACTGAACTAAAGATGCTGAGTCTTTTACAGAATTAGCAGAAAAATCTTTTTCAACAACAACTTTTTCAGCTGATGTTTCTTTAACAACCTCTTCCGTTTTTTGAGCTTCTTGCTGCTTCAATTCTTCTTCGGTAGGTTTGTTATTGTATAACATCCAAGTTGCAAGAACTGCTATTAGCACATAACCAATAAGTTGTTTTGGGTCAAACTTTTTTTTCTCCATTCTAAATTTTATTTTTAACACATAAAAACACACTCCTAGCTGAGTGTGCTTTTATCTTTCAATTTTATTAATCAAACAAAACTCCAAAAGTCATTTTAATGACGTATTGGCATGTTATCTATTTTCAACTGCAGCTTTTACAAAATCAACAAATAATGGATGTGGATTTGCTACCGTACTTTTATATTCTGGGTGGTATTGCACACCAATAAACCAAGGGTGAGTAGGTATCTCTACAATTTCCACTAAACCTGTGTCAGGATTAAATCCAGTTGCTTTCATTCCAGCAGCTTCTAGTTGCTCCTTATATTCATTATTGAACTCAAAACGATGTCTATGACGTTCGTCTATTTGGGATGCCCCGTAGATTTCAAAGGCTTTACTACCTTCTTTTAAATCACATTTCCAAGCTCCTAAACGCATTGTACCACCTTTGTCGACAACTGTTTTTTGCTCTTCCATTAAGTTTATTACCGGACTAGATGTATTTTCATTCATCTCTACAGAATTAGCATCTTCCAATCCTAAAACGTTTCTTGAATATTCTATTACTGCCATTTGCATACCTAAACAAATTCCTAAAAACGGAATGTTATTTTCTCTTGCATATTGTACTGCTACAATTTTCCCTTCAATTCCTCTCCCTCCAAAACCAGGCGCAACTAATATTGCGTCTACATCGTTTAAATCATTTGCAGTAACATGTTCAGAATGTATAGACTTTACTTTTACTTTTACTTCGTTTGCCGCTCCTGCATGAATAAACGATTCTAAAATTGATTTATAAGAATCCTGTAATTCAACATACTTCCCTACTAAACCAACAGTAATTGTAGATTTTGGATTTTTATACCTGTTTACAAAATCATTCCAAACTTCTAACTTTGGAGTCTCATTTAAAGGTAATTGTAATTGATTTAAAACTACAGTATCCAGCTTTTCTTCCAACATTAAATTTGGCACATCATAAATAGTAGATGCATCAATAGATTCAATAACTGCTTCTTTTTTAACGTTACAGAATAATGCTAATTTCTTTTTGATATCATCAGATAGCTTATGCTCAGTTCTACACACTAACACATCAGCTTTCACTCCACTTTCCATTAAAGTCTTAACAGAGTGTTGTGTTGGTTTAGTTTTCAACTCTCCTGCAGCAGCTAAGTAAGGCACCAAAGTTAAATGAATGGTAATTGCATTTTCATTACCTAATTCCCATTTTAGCTGTCGTACAGATTCAATGTATGGTAATGATTCAATATCTCCTACAGTACCTCCAATTTCAGTAATGATAATATCATAATCACCTGATTTTCCTAAAATCTGAATACGTTCTTTAATTTCATTGGTAATATGAGGAACAACCTGAACTGTTTTTCCTAAAAATTCACCGCGACGCTCCTTCTGAATTACTGACTGGTATATTCTACCTGTAGTTACATTATTTGCCTGTGATGTATTTACGTTTAAGAAACGCTCATAATGTCCTAAATCTAAATCTGTCTCTGCTCCATCTTCCGTCACAAAACACTCTCCATGTTCATATGGATTTAATGTTCCTGGATCTACATTTAAATACGGATCTAACTTTTGAATTGTAGTTCTATACCCTCTTGATTGTAATAATTTTGCTAAAGATGCAGCAATAATACCCTTTCCTAATGAAGAGGTTACCCCTCCGGTAACAAAAATATACTTCGCGTTTGACATGACTGTAGTTGTTGTGTTGTTGAAATCTCGGCAAAAATACGGATTAAAACGGTTATTACAATAGTTAAGTAAAAAGTATTTTTACAGAAGATTTCTTTTATTAACGGTTTCCTTTTGGAGCATTATATGTTACTAAAACAATTCCCACTTTCGGGTCTCTTAATGCTTTTTGTGCTAGGAAGAAATTATTTCGAAAAACAGATCCCGTTACCCATGTATATTTTATTTTGTTTGGAAAATTCACATCCAATATTTGATAGTCCTGAATATCTGAAGATATAGCCATATCTGGATTAGTACTCAATACATTTTTAATGCTTCCTATCGTAGTGTTTAATTCATTAGCACCCATTTTACACAATCCATAAGGTAAATAATAACTAGTTTTAAAACCAGCATCAGAAAAAATAGGAAGCGTATTTGGATTATGTGTTTCTACAAGAATTTTATCGAGTGGATAATTTATTTTACTAAACACTATTAACAGTTTATCTAACACTTTTCTTGAATTCCCTTCTGTTAAGTTTTTAATATCCAACCATAAAAAAGGTTTTTTATCATCCTTCAACACACCTAGATAGTTTTCTAATTTTAAATCTATCGACTCAGCAGGAGGGTGATTTACATCAAAACAATCTTCTTTCTCAAAATAGACTAAATCCAACTCTACACCCTTAAAGTATTTTAGTGCTGAAGACAATTTATCAATACTATTTACTCTATGGGCTAATATTTTATCATAATTTCCTAATAGCTCAATTTTATAGGTAGCATATTTGTAATTATACCCTAGTAGAACAATTAAAATTAGTGTATAAATTAAATACTTACCTTTCCCTTTCATCATAGTCCTCGTTATTACTTATTATTCGTTTTTTTGTTAGAAACCCCGAATTAAAAATACTTTTATTAGCATCAAATTCATTAAATTCAATATCACTTAAATCTGAAAAACTATGTATAAATCTTCTAAATTATATTTTCTTTCAAGCACCTTAGGGTCTTCTAAAAATCCAGGGTGCATTTCCTTATACTTTTCAGATAACCATACTATAAAAGGCACTTCATACATTGGATCTGAACCATGAAATTGATTATGACCAGAAAAATCTAACGTATCATATACTTCATCACCATGATCAGAAAAATACACAACATAGCTATTTGTTTCTTGCTTTTTAACCTTATCAATTATTGTTCTTACTATTGAATCATTACAACGTATTGCGTTATCATATGTATTTACTTTTTCTAATGACTCTTTATGTTTAAATTTTGTCCTATGGTTCTCCTCTTTGAAATAATTAAACTTTTTAGGGTATCTTCTTTTGTATGATGAATGAGTGCCAATTAAATGAATAAATATCATTTTTTTTGACGGTTGACTTTGAAGAATTTTATTTAACGAAGGCATTATTCTTTCGTCATAAACATCAAATGAAGTATCGTCAGAGTTTACAAAATATTTATGCTGTGCTGCATTCCCTATCATTGTTGGTATACTTTCATGTAAACCAACTGGTCTTTGATTAGACAACCAATGTGTTGTGAACCCTGCTTGATTAGCAAGTTGAATTATAGAAGCATTGTTCTTTTTTTCAGGGTTTTTATAATCCGATAATATCAACACTTTTTCTAACGATAAAATTGTGTGTGTGTATTTGGAGAAATGACATCTTTAAAAATAATCAATTCATCCTTTATTTTTGATAACAACGGATTTGTTTCTCTATTATAACCATATAACTGCATGTGCCAATTAGAGGTTGATTCACCAATTATAACTATATATGTAGCCTGACCATTATTAGGTGAAACTTTAATATTTTTACTTTCCTTTTTCGCCAAATCATTTTTAAACCTTTCCTTTAAATCTAAGTACTCACTGTACGAACTAATCCCTTCTATAATTATATTTTCATCATAAAACCTTGTATAAATAACATAACTAGATAGAAACAATAAAATTAACACAAGAGTTTTCAGTAACTTACTCTTAAAGCAAAACATAGGTGGAATACAAATCGTTACATTAAACTTTGTGGAAAAAAGCAGTAATTTTATCAACACCATTGATAAAATCATTAATGTCATAAAAAGTATAAGTATTGGTATATTTATAAAATCTGCAATAAAATCTGACGCTTCCTCCTTATTTGTTTCAAAAACAACAAAGAGTGCAGATGCATTAATTTTCGCTCCAAATTGATGATAAAAACTTAATTTTACGAATACTAAAGAACTTAATATTATATTACATAGTACAACTATATATTTCCTGGCTTTACTAGTATTAAAAAGCGTTATTAATACCAGTAAAATTGAGGTTAACAATCCGAAAGCTATAACTTCTCTTCTATAACCCCATGAGTTAGGAAAATAATACACCCCAATAGTTGATAATATTAAAAAAGGGGAGATAGAAAAACTGCTACTGGAAGCAATAGTTTAACTTCTTCTATAAATGCTTTAATATATTTCAAAACTAGTATTCATAATTTTATTCTATTCGAATTACTTTGGAAATTTAAGTTTTATATTTCTAACTAAGTCCTCCAAACCATTTAGTTGCAATTCATATACCAATTGGAGCATTTCTCCAAGCTGTCCTTTAGGAAATCCTTTATTATTATACCAAACTATATAATGTTCAGGCAAATTGATTAGATCTCGACCTTTATATTTACCGAATGGCATTTTCGTATGTGCCAATTTTACAAGATACTCTTGATTACTTTGAAGCAAATTTTAGCAGTTTTTGAAGTTCACCATCTATTTTTAGTTGCCAAGCTTTTTGCGCCTGTCTATTTTTAGAATGATCCGTTTCTGAATCATATTGTTCCTGAAATGACACTTTCTCACTCGTAAGTCTTTTGTAGACAGCTTTTATTTCCGACTTCACATTTTCTGTAAAACTCATCGTACTTAATTCCTTTCTGAATTTTCTTGTAAAAAGCTCTGTAATATCAAAATGCAATTGTTCATGTTTCAACAATTCAGCATCACCAAGATAGCGTCTTTTTACCCACGACTTATTTGCTACAAAAAAACAATTTACTTTGTAATTTACATAAACCTCCCCATTAACAACATCAGCCGAAAAGCCGTATGACATACCCGAATAGGTAATTGCAGCATATGGATGAGTCCTATCTGGAGAAGCCTTAAAATCATTCCATGTTAATTTTTCACCAGCATTCCATGGTAATTCTGTATTCTGAGCAATAGTACATTGCACTGTTATAAAAAATAATATAAATACTATACTTTTCATTATAGCCAATTGAATGTAATTTCTTTTTCTATTTCAGGGTGCACACTATAATACACAGGACAAGTTAAAGCTGCTCTTTCTAAAATAGTTTTTGTAGCATCATCAAAAGTAAAAGGCAATCTAAACACTACCTCTATTTTTGTAATTCTTCTAGGATTTACTCCCATTGTTTTAGTAACATCCGCAGAAGCTCCTTCAATATTGATTTCATTTGCATTTGCTTTCACTCCCATAATAGTTAGCATACAACTAGCCAAAGCAGTAGCAACCGTATCTGTAGGTGAAAAAGCCTCTCCTTTACCATTGTTATCAACTGGAGCGTCAGTAATAATTTCATTCCCTGACCTTAAGTGTACTGAAGCTGTACGTAAAGCTCCTTTATATATTACGTTTGATGTTATCATAATTATTCTTCTATTGTTGTAATTTCTAAGTTTGCTTCTTCTATAGTTAACTCTGGAGTATAACGTAATATATACATTGCCTTATTTACATATCCTCCAGTTGCAGACTTATAATAATTGAATTTATTTTCTAAATACGTTGTCTCTCCAATTGCTTCAGTAGCTGTTTCAAAAGTGGTTGATACCGCTTGCCTTAACAATACATCCATTGTTAAATCGTACCCTCTTAACGCATACCTACTTGGTAGTTTACCATACCTCGCTTTGTATTTTTTCACAAAAACAGCCCCTTTTTCAAAAGTCAATTCTTTAGTTCCCGAAGGAAAGTGAAAGTTTAATTTTGCTTTATACCTGTTAGCAATAGCAGGATTATCAAATGCTTTTTTACTACTTGTTGTAAACAATGTTATTTTATGGTTTTTAACTTTTGTGTCTAAAATGCTGGTAGCAGTAGCTACCAAGCCAACTTCCGTCGCTTCTATAATTACAATATTTTCATTTGTTTCACTTAACAAACCGTCAAAATCTTTCGGAATCAGCAAATTTCCTTCTCTAGGTTTTATAATTCTTGCTGTTGGAAATTTTGCCAATAACTCATTTTTTATAGCACTCATTTTTTCATCAGCTATAATAATGATTGGTTTCCCAACACTATACGATTCAATAAAATGCACCATTTGATCTCGCTCATAATTGATCGCTGTCGCTGTTTGAAATACATTGCTATATTGAAGAGGCACTTTTAATGGAAACGGAGCCAAAACTGGAATGTTTTTTTCAGCCAACCCCTCAGCTACTAATGATACATTTGCGGCAACTAAAGGACCGATAACCACTTCGTTTTCTTCAAAAGAATTGTCTAGTAAAGTTGTTATTCTCCTTGAGTTTGCCTTAACATTTTTCCTATTATACTCGGTATCAAAAACTCTTAATCTAGTAGATATCCCAGCAACTTTCATAGAATCAATTGCCATTAACACTCCTGAATAAAAATCCAACGAAGCATTTGTATTACGGTATTTCATTACTACTTTTTTAATATTAGAAACCGAATCATTTTCTACTATTTTATCTAACATTAATGGCAACATTAAAGTAATATGTTGCGTATTGTAATTAGAAATACTATCCAGTAAATTAAAGGATGCTACTTCCGATTTTATAAGTTTCCTTTTAGGGTATTTTAAAATCATCCCTAATTTTAAGCCATCAACCAAACTAGGATTTAAAACTTCTAATGAATCTTTAGATATTCCTAATTTCTTAGTCAAACTATAAAACGCTTCTTGTGGCTTTACCGTATAATACTCGAATTTATCATCTTCTGTATCTGCTCCATCAACAACAGTTTCTATTGTTGTCTTTTTAGTTATAGTTAATACTTGCCCAATTTTTAACCCATCAACTATTTCAGGATTTTGCGCTTCCAATTCAAGAATAGTAATGCCATATTTTTTTGAAATACCGTATTTCCCCTCTTTTGGCTGTACCTCATGACTAATAGTTTCAGTTATTATTTTAGTAGTTGATATTTCTACAACTTCATCTGGAGTGGTTACTATCTTATTTTCTAATTTTTTATCAAAAACCGGGATTTTAATTTTATCGCCCTTTTCTATCTGATTTGCATACAAACGCGTATTATATTTTTTAATATTTGCCTCACTTACGCCATGTGCTTTAGCTATACCTGAAAGGGTTTCTTTCTTCTTTACCCTATATTTCATTAACCCAATTAAAGTTGGATCAAATGGATATTGGCTATTTTTTAATAACACTAAAACTTCACCAATTTCTAAACCATCTTCTGCATCAGGATTCAGTTGATATAACTCATAAGGAGTAACTTGATACTTTTCAACAATAGTACTTAGTGTTTCTCCAGTAGCAACAGTGTGCTCCTGAAACCCTTGCCCAAAAACAGATGCTGAAACTCCTATAATAAAAAGTAATCCTAAAAGTATTTTTTTCATATTCTAAATATATTTCTCAAAGATATAATTACAATCTTCTTGCCAAAAATTAAATCAACTTACAATATATGATTAAATTTAATGTAATTAAAAAACAAAACCACCAAATATTGGTGGTTTTAAATATTTTAAAAAGAACAGAAAATCACTCCCATTCAATTGTAGCTGGTGGCTTTGAACTAATGTCGTAAACAACTCTATTCACCCCTTTTACTTTGTTAATAATATCGTTAGATATTTTTTGTAAAAACTCATAAGGTAAGTTTACCCAATCAGCCGTCATACCATCAGTACTTTCAACCGCTCTTAAAGCTACAGCTTTTTCATAAGTACGTTCATCTCCCATTACCCCTACAGATTGTACAGGTAATAAAATAGCTCCTGCCTGCCATACTTTGTCATACAAACCATGTTCACGTAAACCATTTATAAAAATAGCATCTACCTCTTGTAACATTGCTACTTTATCTGGAGTAATATCACCTAAAATTCTGATTGCTAATCCAGGGCCAGGAAATGGATGACGCCCTAATAATTTTGCATCAATTCCCATAGAAGCTCCTGCTCTACGAACCTCATCTTTAAAAATCATACGTAACGGCTCAACAATTTTCAGCTTCATAAAATCAGGTAAACCTCCTACATTATGATGTGACTTAATTGTTGCTGATGGACCACCATCTGCAGAAACCGATTCTATTACATCTGGATAAATAGTTCCTTGAGCTAACCATTTTACATCTTCTATTAGATGAGACTCTTGGTCAAATACATCTATAAATACCTTACCAATTGCCTTACGTTTTGCTTCAGGATCAGACAAACCTTCTAATTCATCATAGAATTGTTGAGAGGCATCTACTCCTTTCACATTCAACCCCATTCCCTCGTATTGTTTTAATACAGACGAATATTCATCTTTACGTAATAAACCATTATTTACAAAAACACAGTATAGGTTATCACCAATAGCTTTTTGTAATAACACTGCCGCTACTGTAGAATCTACTCCTCCAGAAAGCCCTAAAACAACTTTATCATTTCCAACTTTTTCTTTTATATCAGCTACAGTAGCATCTACAAAATTATCTGAAGTCCACTCTTGAGTAACTCCTGCAACACCTACTAAGAAATTTTCTAATAGTTGTTTCCCATCTTTAGAATGGTACACTTCTGGGTGAAATTGAATAGCATATGTTTGCTCTCCTTCAATTTCATATGCTGCATTTTTAACATCATGAGTACTAGCAATACACTTGTAGTTAGATGGTAAGCTTAAAATAGTGTCCGAATGACTCATCCATACTTGAGAACCAACTTCAATTCCTTTAAATAAAGGAGATTCTGTATTGATATATGATAAGTTTGCACGACCATACTCACGAGTATTAGAAGAACCAACCTCACCATCAAAGAAATGAGCTAAATATTGAGCTCCATAACAAATACCCAATAATGGTTTTTTTCCTTTAACAGATGATAAATCTACTTTTGGTGGATTTTCTCCTCTAACAGAATGTGGAGATCCTGATAAAATAACTGCTTTATAATCGTCAAAATTGTATTTTTTACTGTTATAAGGATGAATTTCACAGTAAATATTTAATTCTCTTACCCTACGCGCAATCAGCTGCGTAACTTGAGAACCGAAGTCTAGAATAAGTATTTTATTTTCCATGTGCAAAAATAAAAATTGCATTTTTACCTACCTAAAAAAACTAACCTTTTTTTATTCGAATTTATGATTGTTTTGTTACAAACGAATAATACACATTAATACCAAAAATAGCTGCGTTGGTAATAATAATTGGCAACCCTATTCTTATAGTTGGCATCATGAATCCGTATACCACAAACAACAAACAACCTACCATGTTTACCTTTCTTAGTTTTTTAACGTCTTTCATTGTAAAAGAACACAACACCACAATTGACGCTAAATACCCTACTACTTCTACTACTGTTAATCCCATTACTTTATTAATATTATTATTGCAAATATCTAAAATCTTATGAAAAAACACCTTTTAATTATTTTTATCTTGTTTGGATTGATTTCAAACGCTCAAAAAAAGGAGACAGTATTAACGTATATGAAAACATTAATGGATTTACTTACCATAAATATGACCATAAATTTGATACTGACTATGCGTTAACTGGGCAGTTTTTATGGTGTCACAGAAAAGATGGAAAACTAAAAAAATAGGGGGAAAGTAAAGTTCAAGAAGCTTTTTTATTTGGCAACTACTACACTAGCTTAAAAATAGGTGGTATGGGTGGGCTTAATAGACTTCATGAAATTGTTATAGAAAACTCAGACTACATATTGAGTAAATATTATTTCAGTGGTGACTATTATTTATATTTAATAGATAAAAAAAGGAGAAATTTATTTTGAAAAAAGACGAAAAACTTTTTAAAGAAAAAATTGCCCCTCACTTTAATTCATGCGTCAATTTTATAGAAAAAGTCGAGCAAAATTTATCACGTGAATACGATAAAAAATCTTTTATTGTTGAAAGCCACTTTTTGAAAGGACTAACTAATCTGAGTTGTGATTAAAACAAAAAGAGTTTTTAAAAAATAAAAAATGCCACTGTAAAATTTACAGTGGCATTAATATTATAATTATTACTAAGTAGAAACTTATATTATTTAATAGGATTACGTTTTCTTTCGCTTTCCGTTAAGTGTACTTTACGTAAACGTAAGAAATTTGGTGTAACCTCAACATATTCATCTTTCTGAATAAATTCTAAAGCCTCCTCTAATGAGAATTTAATTGCCGGAACAATTTTCGCTTTATCGTCTGCTCCAGAAGAACGTACGTTAGATTGTTTTTTCGTTTTTGTAATGTTAACAGTCATATCATCACGTCTTGAGTTTTCTCCAATAACCTGACCTTCATAAATATCTTCTCCTGCTTCAACGAAGAAACGACCTCTATCTTGTAATTTATCAATAGAATAAGGAATAGACTTTCCTCTTTCCATAGAAATTAAAGATCCGTTTAATCTTTCAGGAATATCACCTCTTAAAGGTTGGTATTCTTTAAAACGGTGTGCCATGATAGCCTCACCAGCTGTAGCTGTTAATAACTGATTACGCATTCCAATAATTCCTCTAGAAGGAATTAAGAATTCACAAATCATACGATCACCTTTAGCTTCCATAGATGTCATCTCACCTTTACGCATAGAAACCATCTCAACTGCTTTACCTGAAACTGCTTCTGGTAAATCAATAGTTAATTCCTCTACAGGCTCACATTTAACACCATCAATTTCTTTTATGATAACTTGTGGTTGACCAATTTGTAATTCATATCCTTCACGACGCATTGTTTCTATCAATACTGACAAGTGTAATACCCCACGACCGAATACTAAAAATTTATCTGCACTACCTGTTTCATTAACACGTAAGGCTAAATTCTTTTCTAATTCTTTATTTAATCTATCTTTAATATGGCGAGATGTTACATACTTTCCATCTTTTCCGAAGAAAGGAGAATCGTTAATTGTAAACAACATACTCATTGTTGGCTCATCAATAGCAATAGTTGCTAATGCTTCTGGCTCTTCAATATCAGCAATAGTATCACCAATTTCAAATCCTTCTAATCCAACAATTGCACAAATATCTCCAGTTTTAACCTCAGATACTTTTAAACGTCCAAGACCTTCGAATAATTGTAACTCTTTTATTTTACACTTTACAATGCTACCATCTCTTTTACAAAGCGAAACTTGCATTCCTTCTTTTAAAGTTCCACGAGTTAAACGTCCGATTGCAATTCTTCCTGTAAAAGAAGAAAAATCTAATGACGTAATTAACATTTGAGTATTTCCTTCTTTCGGTTGGAATTCAGGAATATGCTCAATAACCATATCTAATAATGGCTCGATGTTATCAGTTTGGTTTTGCCAATCATCACTCATCCAGTTGTTCTTTGCAGAACCGTATACTGTTGGAAAATCCATTTGCCATTCCTCTGCACCTAATTCGAACATTAAATCGAATACTTTTTCATGAACTTCTTCAGGAGTACAGTTTTCTTTATCTACTTTGTTTACAACCACACAAGGCTTTAATCCTAAGTCAATTGCTTTTTGTAATACGAAACGTGTTTGAGGCATTGGTCCTTCAAATGCATCTACTAAAAGTAATACACCATCAGCCATATTTAATACTCTTTCTACTTCTCCACCGAAATCGGCGTGACCTGGAGTATCAATAATATTGATTTTTGTACCCTTATAGATTACAGATACGTTTTTAGAGGTAATAGTTATTCCTCGTTCTCGTTCTAAATCGTTATTATCAAGAATTAAATCTCCAGTATTTTGGTTTTCACGAAATAACTGGCAATGGTACATAATCTTATCTACCAACGTTGTTTTACCATGATCGACATGGGCAATAATTGCAATGTTTTTAACAGAACTCATAACTATAAATCTCTAATTTAAGGGTGCAAAGGTACGTCTTTTTATTTAAACCATGTCTATGTATATATATTATACCATATATATTGTGTTAGGAGTTTCTTAAAAGCCCAATATGTATGACGAAAAAGATTATCTTTGCGCAAAAATAAATCAGATGACTTTAGAGCAAATTCCTAATATCAAACATACTACGAGTAACAACTTCTTTTTATTAGCCGGACCATGTGCTATAGAAAGTGAAGATATGGCTTTACGAATTGCAGAAAAAGTAATTGGTATTACTGATAAGTTAGAAATCCCGTACATCTTTAAAGGTTCTTTTAAAAAAGCCAACAGAAGTAGAATTGATAGTTTTACAGGAATTGGAGACGAGAAAGCATTAAAAATACTACGCAAAGTTTCGGAAACGTTTAATGTTCCGACGGTTACTGATATTCATGAAGTATCCGATGCAGCCATGGCTGCCGAATATGTTGATGTACTACAAATACCTGCTTTCTTAGTTCGTCAAACGGATTTAGTTGTTGCTGCTGCAAAAACAGGAAAAGTCGTTAACTTGAAAAAAGGGCAATTTATGAGCCCCGAAGCAATGCAACATGCTGCTCAAAAAGTTAAAGATGCTGGAAGTGATAAAGTTTGGATTACTGATAGAGGTACTATGTTCGGTTACCAAGATATGATTGTTGATTTTAGAGGCATCCCAACTATGCGTCAGTTTGCTCCAACAGTTTTAGATGTAACTCACTCTTTACAACAGCCAAATCAAAACTCAGGAGTTACAGGAGGAAGACCAGATATGATAGAAACTATTGCACGTGCAGGAATTGTAAACAATGTAGACGGCTTATTTATTGAAACTCATTTTGATCCTGCTAATGCTAAAAGTGATGGGGCTAACATGTTGCATTTAGATCATTTAGAAAACCTATTAACCAACTTGGTTAAAATCAGAAAGACTATAAATGAATTATAAAATTATCCTTAAGCTCCTATTTATAGGAATAACTACAATTGGATTTTCACAAGAAGAAACTGAAGTTGTTGATTCAAAGTATACATATAATAAAAACAAAGGGAAAGCTTATTTTTACTGGGGAGGAAATAGAGCTAAATACTCAAAGTCCGATATACAATTTGAAGGGGAAAATTATAATTTCACATTACAAGATGTAAATGCAGAAGATAAACCTAAAGGTTGGCATATTGATTATATCAATCCTGGTAGAATGACAATTCCACAAACTAATTTTAGACTAGGATATTACATTCATAACAACTATCAAGTTTCTTTTGGTTTTGACCACATGAAGTATGTTGTTATAAGACCTCAAAATGTAAGGATTGATGGGCATATTAACTTTAATGGTATTGAAGAAGGTGACGCAAGTTACAATGGCGTCTACAATAGTGATTTAATAAATTTAGTTGATACTAAAAAATTTGATGGAGATCCAAAATTTTTTGCATTTGAACATACAGATGGATTAAATTATATAAATATAGAAATCGCTCGTGTAGATGATTTAGGAGAATATTTACACTTAAACCCTAATAAAGTCCAAATTAACTTATTAGAAGGTATTGGTATCGGAGGTTTATACCCAAAAACAAATGCAACAGTTATCGGAAAACCTAGAAATGATGAGTTTCATTGGTCAGGATACGGAGTTAGCGCAAAAGTTGGACTTGGATTTGTGTTTTTTAACCACATACAAGTTCAAACTGAATTAAAAGGAGGATTCATCGATATGCCGTGGATAAAAACTACTTTTGACGGAGATACTGCCAAACAAAATTTTTGGTTTATACAACACAATATAACTATTGGATATGTATTTCAGTTGTTTAATAATTCAAAAAAGAACAATAACGATTTAAAATAATTAATACATCCATATTAACTAAAAAAGCATCAAAAATATTTTTGATGCTTTTTTAGTTAATACAAACTCTTCGCCTTTTCCAAAACCTCAATCAAAACTTGATTATCCACCTCCTCCATACTTTTATACCTCAGAGACACCATTTTTTTCCTGTTTTCCGTAACTAAAAAATCTTGATGTACTTGTATTAGTTTTCCTTTCACAAGTCCTATGTCTACAAAGGCTTTTTTATGACTTGCATTAAAGTAACAAAATGGTTTTCCGTTTAAATAATAAAAGGGGATTTTATATTTGTATTTTAATTCCAATTCAGGAATGGTCCGTTCTACCACTAGCTGTAAGTACAATAATATTTCTCTGAACAATTCTGGTTGATTAATGATATAGTTCTCCGCTGGATTCAAAACCTAGTTTTTAGTTATGATTAATTCTTAAAAATAACCCAAAATAGTATAACATTACTTGGAATATTTGAAAATTCAATTAACTTTGTTTTTCAAAGTACTTTTATCATGACGGAACAAGATTACCTAAAAGACCTTTCTGAAATTAAAAATTTAATGAATAAATCATCTCGGTTTATCTCTCTAAGTGGTTTATCTGGTATTATGGCTGGCATTTATGCTATTATAGGAGCTGCATATGCTTATTGGCTAGTAACCTCTAGTCAAAGAGGATATTTAATTTTAGATGGAAAAATCTTTACCATCATTTTATTAGACCTATTCTTAATAGCTTTTTGCACAGTAGTCACCGCAGTATTTTTAACTGTTAAAAAGGCTAAGAGAAATGGAGAAAGTGTTTTTGATAAAACCGGGTTAAGAGCAATGATTAACTTTTTAATTCCATTAGTAGCAGGAGGAATATATATCTTAATCATTCTAAATCAACAAAAACATGGGCAAACTGGGGCTTTGATGCTTATCTTTTATGGATTAGCTTTAGTTAACGCTTCTAAATATACCATAGGACAAATTAAATATTTAGGCTTTATTGAAATAGCACTCGGATTAGTTTGTGCTATACTCCCGGGTTATGGGTTTTGGCTATGGGTAATTGGCTTTGGAATAATGCATATTATTTATGGAGTCATTATGTATTTTAAATATGATGCTAAATAATTTTATCAGTTAAAGCATTCTTATAAATTTGTGCAACATGTCTAAAAGTATCATTCAACATATTAATAAGATTTTTGATCATAGAATCAGGCTCGGTATCATGTCTATCCTTATGGTAAACGAATACGCTGAATTCAACACTCTAAAGGAATTATTAGGAGCTACAGACGGTAACTTAGCGAGCCATATAAAAGCTTTAGAAAAAGCTGAATTCATAAATATTGAGAAGCAATTTATTGGAAAAAAACCCAATACTCGTTATAGCACTACTCAGTTAGGTAAAGTGGAATTTAAAAAACATATTGCAGCAATTGAAAAACTATTAAAACAATAATTACTTTTTTTTAATCAACAACTTTGAATTTCAAAGTACTTTAAAATATGGAGATAAGAAAACGACTAATCATCTGGTTATTTGAAATATCAAAAACGATATACACTTACCTATTCAAACATCATGAAGCTTGGAGTGTTACTAAAAAAGATCTTTTGACATTACCAAATGATTCTTTCGGTTATCATTTAGGAACTTTTTTAGATAATAATGACTTTGAGCTCATACCAAAAGTAGAGCGACATGATGCCTATCATACTTTAACAGGCTACAGTACTAAAGTAGAAGATGAAATAGCTTTACAATACTTAAGCTATGGAAACGGAAAAAGAAGTCCGTATATGTACGGCGCAATTATTTTAGGAAGCATCCTATTGCCTGATTACTTCAAGTATTATATAGAGTCCTATCAGCTTGGAAAACGAGCCAATGCTTTTCATCAACTAGATTTTAGCAAACTATTATATACACCTATTTACGATTTAAGGTGTTGCTTTTTTACAGAAGTACAAATTCAATCTATATCAATTATTTAATTCTCATTATTATGGAACAAACACCAGTAACTCAGAACAAATTTAGCCACTGGCTAAAAACATCAATCACGGCAAGGATGATCATGATAACCACTATCATATTAATCTTACTTATTCCACTAGCTTTCATTAAAGACCTCATAAGAGAACGAGAATTCAGGCAGGACGATGTTGTTAATGAAATAAATGAAAAATGGGGGGAAGAAGTAGTTCTCTACGGCCCAATATTGAAAGTACCATATAAAACATATAAAGAGACATCTGTATTTAACCAAGACACCAAACAATATATTACAGAAACTGAAAGCTTAATGAATTACGCATATTTCTTTCCAAAAAAATTAGACATTAAAGCAAATGCAACTTCCATAAATAAAAAAAGAAACAATTTTGAATCTGTAATTTACGAAAGTGAAATAGCTATAAAAGGAAGTTTTGAGCAACCAAATTTTAGCTCAAAATCAATTTCTGACAAAGATATTATTTGGGACAAAGCCTCCGTTATTTTTAAAACTTCAAATTTAAAAGGAATCAAGAGTGAAGTAAATATTCAATTAAACAAAAATACCTACGATTTTGAAACTAATTACAGTTCTAATAAGAACAATCAAAATAATTTAGATGAATTGGAAAGCTCCTATTTAAAACCTGAAAACGTTGATTTTTCAAAAGCACAAACCTTTAACATGAACCTAGCTTTTAATGGTAGTAAAAGCATGCGCTTTATTCCAATAGGAAAAGTTACAACAGCTGCAATGAATTCAAACTGGATAAACCCAAGTTTTACAGGAAACTTTTTACCTCAAGATGAAGGAGAAAAAGTAACAAAAGATGGCTTTAAGGCTAATTGGAAAGTATTAGATATCAATAGGCCTTATTCCCAACAATTCTTTAATCATTTACCGAACCTAAATGAATATGCATTTGGAACAAACTTTATAGTTCCCGTGGACGAATATCAAAAAAGTAACCGTTCTGCTAAATATGGTTTTATGGTTATTGGTTTAACCTTTTTAGTTTTCTTTTTAATTCAAACTATGAGCAAAATAAACATTCACCCTTTTCAATATGTAATGATAGGTGTTGCATTAGTCATGTTTTACACCTTGCTTATTTCAATTTCGGAACACAGTAGCTTCTTAAAAGCATATCTGATTGCTGGTAGTGCTGTAGTTAGCTTGATTACATTATACTCTAAATCGATTTTGAGAAGCTTTAAGTTTGTTTTTCTCATAGGGACATGTTTAACAGTTTTATACGGATTTATTTTCGTAATTATTCAACTAGAAAATTATGCGTTATTAGTGGGAAGTATTGGCTTGTTCATCATTTTAGCAGTTGTAATGTTTGTTTCAAGAAAAATAGACTGGAATAACGGATAACCTAAATAATCAATCTTAATCTGGGCTTATAGAAAATACATTAAAACTTCGATAGGCTCAGTTTGACAATTCAACTCAAAACAGATGAACTCAACATTAGATATTTCAAAAATTATAGCTGGAGTTAGCTTTATACTGGGAACCTTATTGTTAGTATTATTTTTATTCTTCAAAGAGTTTGAATCAATAGTTATGTTTGGCTTATATTATGTACTAATAGCCTTTGTGACCAATGCTTTTGTCTTCTTTTGGTTAATCACTCAGTTAATAGTTCGTTCAGAAAACTGGATTGAATTGTTAAAAGCAATTGGAGTAATTTTAATCAACATTCCAATTGCAATAGTTTACTTACTTATAGTTTTTCATTATTTATTTCCAACTAAAGGTTAACTTTTCATGAAATTCATACCGATAAACAATCACTCTTTAAAAGTATTTATCGTTCTTTTACTAATAGAAACAGCCATTGCACTATTCTTTAAAGGCGGTTTTATCAGACACACTTTTGGAGATTATCTTGTGGTATTGCTTCTTTATTTTTTCCTAAAGAGTTTTATTTCTATATCAAATAATACACTTGCCGGCATTACTTTATTAATTGTTTTTACAGTGGAGTTCATCCAGCTTACTCCTTTATTAAAAATAATCGGGTTAGACAATTATTCATTGGCTAACATAATTTTTGGCAATACTTTTTCCTATACAGACTTATTAGCCTATACGTTTGGCTATATAACCATTATCATTTTTAACACCTCCACATTATGCAAACACTTTTTACCAAACAAAATAAAGTAGTAACTATCAATGTTATTTTTTGTATCGTATTAATTTTACTCCGAGTAAAATTCACACAGAGTATCACATACATGTTTTTAATCTGGAATTTATTTTTAGCAGGGATTCCTTATTTAATCTCACAGCTAACCAAATGCAGTACCCGGCTTAAAAGCTCCAAAGTTTTATTACTGGGAATACTTTCTATTTGGTTGTTATTTTTACCCAATGCACCCTACATTATTACAGACTTAGTCCATTTAAATCATATTCAATCCAATCTTATTTGGTTCGATGCTTTACTCATTTTTCTATTCGCTGCGAACGGTTTGTTGTTAGCGATACTATCTATGGTTGATGTATACATTATCATAAAAGAAAAATGGAATACCATAATTGCTTCTTTTAGTATAATTCTTATTTCCTTCTTAACAGGTTTTGGTATATATTTAGGAAGGTACTTGCGTTGGAATTCCTGGGAATTATTCACGCGACCTAAGATCCTTTTTCAAGACATTATCGTAAGCCTACAAAACACAAAAGCAATAGGTGTAACTGTAAGTATGGCTTGTTTACTTCTTCTTCTTTTTTCTTCTTATTTACATTTATTACATAAAAAACCAGCTTCTGAATAAGAAGCTGGTTTTAATTATATTATCTATTTATAAAATTTAATTACATACTGGTGCTGACGGAACTGTAGCAGTACTTATACCTGCACCTCCATTTGCACACATACTAGAATACGCTTCTATCCATAAAGTATCAGTAGTTGGTACTCCAGTAACAGTAATCGTATTTGTATTATAATCAATAGAAGAAACTGTCCCTGAAGATGGGTAAACCTGATCAATTGTTGAGTCAAAAGAAAATACTGCAGTATATGTAGTGTTTCCTGCCTCACATGTTGTCGATACAAAAGTTAACATTGGCAACATTTCTATATTGATATTGGTTGACATAACGGTAATATTCCCTCCTACGTCCACTCGTATAAATATCGTTTCATAATACGCTATTGCGTTACAATATTGATTGATATTCGAAATTGCATTAGTACCTGTATCAGCATCGGCTTGTGTTTGATGATATGTTACTGTACCAACATTACCGTTTAATATATAATTTGTTTGATCTAAACTGATCATACAAGAAACTCCAGAACCTTGTGTGTCTTCACAATAATAATATGGTTGTGGTTGATTCAAATTACAAGTTTGAACTACCAAACTCACTTCTCCTATTCTGAAATATGGTAAATTATTATGGTTCACTCTTGAATATACAATTGCAGAAGCAGAGGTGTACGGTGAACTTAATGGGTTAGTTTCATTTTCTGCATCTACATATGAAATATAATAAACAACACTAACATCAGCTTGATTTCCTATAACATTAACATCCAAACTAGTCAAGTCAAAAATTTCTACTCCATTGCTATCATTATCACATAACGCTGCAGTAGCATAATTTGCATTTACATCATATATATCTAAATAATTAACTACTCCATCACCGTCTGTATCATCATTGGTAAAATCACCATCATTATTTATATCTTCATCAGCTGTTAATACTCCATCACCATCATCATCGGTGTCATTATAATTAGGGATACCATCTTGGTCAGTATCATCATTTGTATAATCATTATCTTGATTTAAGTCTTCAAATTCATCAAAAACGCCATCACCATCGGTATCTTGAAAAGTTCCGCAAGAGGTGATAATTCCTAAATCGGTAGCAGTACTTAATACCCCTGAAATAATCGTGGTTGTTTGTTGTCCTGCCATATCAATACCTTGAGCTGTAAAATCATCTCCAACATTTCCACAATAACTGTAGGAATGATCAATGACTCCATTAGCAACTGCTATATACTGCACTATATTATTATGAACAAATTGTATATACCCATCTGTTATTGGGTTTCCATTACAATCATTAAACGCTCCAATTAACTGAATACTTGTGTAATTATCCTCTACTACAACTGTAATAGTAGTATCTGTATTAAAAGAACCTATTATTACTTCAAAAGGAACATTACAATTGTTAACGTCCATAATAAAATTCAATTCTTCATCAATTGGCACTTGTCCACAAGCATACCCGTTTTCATTAGTCCAACTATATGCATTAGCCCCCCATCCTGAAGGAGTACTTGTTCTGTTTAACATGAAATATTGATTCCCTATAGGGTTTCCTGAAGGGTCAACTACATTAATACACAACTGTACTAATGGTAATTGCACATCACAATTCCAAAAAGAGAAATGAGATACTTCTCCAACATACTTTCCATTAATTAAAGTAGCAAAACCTTCTTCTTTCCAATACCCATTAACTTCATCAAAATGCCATAATGGTATTGTTTGTGGGGCATTGGTTGCAATATTCGCTACTGGTAATTCAATTTGAGCGGTAGTCCCCTCGGCTAGCTGTAATTTTTCTCCTGAAGCTCCTTTTAATTCAACAGCTAACATACCAAAGGTTTCTAAAACTTTTTCATTCCCATTTGTATCTTCAGCATACAACATACCAGGCATCATATTCCCTACATTTTCATCAGCAGGATCTAAGTGTTTCATGATAACCGATACTGCTCCTGAATAAGCTAATCCGTTAGTTTTTATAAAATCACCTTCAAAATTCACTTGAGTACCGTTTGGTAAGCTGACCTCACTCACTTCTCCTGAGTTAATCGTTGCTATTACATTCTCAGCCAATAGCATTATTTTAACTTGATTTACTCCTGTAGTCGGCACTAGTGCCCTTGATCCGTTAATATATCCAGCTTTAGTCGCTTTTATATATGCGAACTTTTCATAAACGGAAGCATCTTGTATTGTAAACACTCCATTTTCATCAGTCAAAGCATTCATACCACCTACAGAAATACTTACTCCTTCTACTGCTTCATTATTCTCATCTACAACTGTCCCGAAAAAACGAGCTGCAGTTGTGCTTCCAAAATTATCAGAAAATTCTGTTTGAATCGGAATTGGTGCTTGAATTGCTGTTTCATCTTGTTCACAAGAAATAAAAATACTTGCTATTAGTAATAGTGCTACAAATAAAATATTAACCTTTTTCATAAATCTCATTAGTTTGTTATTGTATCCTTATAACGTGAGTAAAGACACTATTCCCTACCCACCTACTATGCTATACAACGAGTATTCAAGTACCTTATCGAAAAACAAAAAGCAACTACCTTTTCGGTAATTGCTTTTTTTAACTTAATATATAATTATGTTCTATTTATTGTCTACATAATTTTGTAAATAGGAATAACGCTTTGTAAGCCTACCATTTTCTGTCATTTTTGCTCTAGCTAAAACACCATCCTTATCATTATTATAAAAAGCTGGGATTACATGTTCTAAAAACATTTCACCAAAGCCTTCACTCGCATCCTTAGGTAATTCACATGGTAAATTATCAACCGCCATAACTACAATAGCTTTTTCATCCATAAAATCTATTTCAGATTCTGTTTGAGGGTTATAACCATAAATGGGATCAGCTATAGTAGAAGGTCGAATAGTACTTGCTACTGGCCCATCAATATCACACGAAACATCCGCTACTACTTTAATATTAAAATCTTCCGATTTACAATCCTCTCTAGTATATAAAAAAGGAGCAGTGTTACCGTAAAAATGCCCAGCTATAAAATAGTCTGTCTTTTTTGCAAAACGCATAAAATTTGATTCATATTCGCTAGCATTGCCATAAAAGTCACTTTTCCCTAATTGCTTCCCATCCTTTCGCTTGTTATAATCAAGCACATCAATTTTACAATATACCGCTTCATTAAAGGAATCATTTAAATACTCCTGAACAGAAACTTCTTTGATTTTTAAATGATCTAAAATTTCTTTAGCACCATATGCTACTTTCCCACTTCCAGTTAAACAAACTTTAATATTTGGTAAGCTCAACTTATTTAACTCTTGCTTCATTTCATCTAACCCAGACAAATGTTCAGCCTTTGGCATCTCCCACAAATTGTTCTTTTTACCATATGCAATAAAACCATTATACGCACCAACAATACCTGCATATCGTCCAAAACCAATCAATCTTGAACCAGAAGCTTTAGTTATTGTTTCATGGTCATATAATTCAATATTTTTAGCCAATACAGCTTGTAATAATTTTCTATTATATGGAGCCTTTTTAATAGTATGTGAAAAAAAGAAATATTTTTTATTTGGTATTAGCGCCTCAACAGGAACTTCTTTTACTCCTAATAACACATCGCTATCCTTAACATCATCAACAGGTGCAAAGCCAATTTCCTCATATTCTTCGTCTTTAAAAAAACGAATATCAGAAGATTCAATTGCAAACTCTAATTCAGGGAATTGACCTACAACTTCTTTACACAACATTGGTGGAAACACTACTCTTCTATCTGGTGGGCTTTTTCTTTCTTTTATAATTGCAAACTTCATCTATACGAGGGCTCAATAGTTACTTTCAAACATTTCCGCTAAAATAACATATTTATATAACAATATCAAGCTAAAAAAAGTAGTAAATGATTGCTGAAAAACAGGTTTTAAAAAAATTTAGTTAAAAAAAATAAAATCATGATATTCTATACCTATCAATGTTGTAGGTTTGTACTGTTCTTTGATATATGGGGTCGACTGGTTTTGACAGCGAGACCAATAAAATAATAAGCATGTCGAGCGGTGATATATCGCTCGTAAATATCTATATCACACTTTTTAAACGGCGAGAATAACTACGC
>Ga0209291_1000219_pt1 | contig 56755 bp, 54 predicted proteins | sample GOMGulsemesocosm_FD_184633 | JGI IMG/M metagenome (GOLD analysis project Ga0209291, IMG submission 184633) | Methane-oxidizing microbial communities from mesocosms in the Gulf of Mexico - GOM9B Gulf of Mexico (SPAdes) (version 2) | ecosystem: Environmental > Aquatic > Marine > Cold seeps...
TCTCCATTGTTTCTGTAAAAAGTAAGTCCTCCCAACGAACCTTTTAATTTGATAAAACCTTTTTGTTTTGCCATAATTCCCAAATATTATGAATCCATACTAATACTCAATCATATGAGCTGTTTATATAGCATATGAATTCTAGTTAAACAATTTCAATTCCCTTCTAAAAAGGAATCAATAATGATCAATAGGCCTATTGATTTTCGATATGATTTTGTGGAAATTATGTGTGTATCAATCTAATAACGCATGTTGTATGAATTTTATTTCATCATGAAATGCTAAAAAATGTTAAATGTTTAAACCTCAGTCAATGGTTACTCCATAGATACTTCATGGATACTCCATAGTAAAGCCATAGATAGTTCAACTCAATGCACCAGAGTTCACCAAACCATTTCATACACATTATACTCCCCTCCTTTTCTCGGGTCATATAAAAAGTATTGCATTAACATTTTAAAGAGTGTTTAAAGTCTAAAACTTTTCATTAAAAATGAATAAGTCAACTTTGCTTTTACAAAGCAAAGTTACATAACGCGGAACATTATAGTTCAAATGTAATGTGAGTTGTATTTATAGTTGTTTATCCATTTTAAAGCTATAATTGTCTATTATGTAAAATATCCCACAATGTTATAGTTCTTGTATAATCTGTATTACTTGGGTGTTTATACATTCATGGTTTTGGGTTTACGTTTAATTTCAATTTTCTGTACAATGGTTCAATCTTTTTGAAATACGCGATTTATAAGAATGTTGCTAACTAGCCATTTGAATCTATAATTTGCCATTATGTAAAATTGCCGCTCGCCAATTGCGCTCGATTGTTTTTTCATCTCAAATGCGTAGCATTCATGAACTCCTTAATTTTAAATAAAAATGACGTGAATAATTTGCCAACGCTTCCAACCACCAAAAAAAGCAAAACCTTTTAGTTTCATAATTATGTTCTGTAATGATTGGATATTCTCGTTTAAAAAGTTTTCAAAATATTTTCGTGTAGTTTTCGCAACAGTATAAAATTTTCCTACCGCATTATCCTTGCTTTAAAATTTCTATACACTTGCTATATTCTCGTTACTACAATAACCTTTAAATGTTTTCTCATTTTCTTTTGTCTTGAAACAAAAGAAACAAAAATTCAAGGCTGCATATACTTTTGGAAACAATTAACGGTTCGATACGCTATATTTTAGGAAACATTATAACTAACCAAGATTCCTAAGGAAAACGCCTTGAAACGTAGAAAAACTAATTATAGTTCTAACTAAAGCCCTAAAATATGGTTGCTCCACTCACCTATTGTTTTAGCCAAAATTCTATGAGGCCATAAAAATAAATAAATTACTATTTTAAATAATTGACTTTAAACTTTTGTAATATATAAAGTGTTATTAACCTCTATGGAGAAATATAACGGTAGAAGGTTCATGTCCTTTAAGTTTATTTGTAATATCTGTTTACTAGCTTCTTTAGCTTCAAGTATTCTACTTTTATTACTATTGAATTCTATAAGTTCTTTATCATATATTTTAATCATATTTTTTTTAATCAAAATAGTTTCCTTCCCATTAGTTTCAAGATTTAATAAAAGAGAATTTTGATTAATAGAACTATTTATTTCATAGTTTCCAAAATTTATTTTGCCATCATAGCTCCATGTTATTTTTGGGAAAGTTGTTATTAAGCTAGTGATAAGTTTATTCACTGTAGTTACTGGCTTTTTTTCATATAATTTCTTTCCAGTATTCTCAGGTAAATTCAATATATATTCTGCTCTTATACATGCTTTGAAAATATGTTGCTCAACATAAGGAAATGTAGATTTTTTACTTTTTATTATTCCTCTCAAATTTTGATCTTTATTAGATAGGTAACCAGAAAGACATTTTGATCCTTGACAATCATTTTGATTTACATTTGTACCACATAAAATTGAGTTTTTATCTTCATCTTTACATTCTGATTTTTCTAGATTTTTTATAAATAACTCGTAATGTAAAACAAGCCAATATTCAAATGAATATGAGCTATATGCAATTCCTATATTTGGATAATCTCCATCCCTTTTTTTTGATAACTTTAATGTCTTTTCTATAGTTTTATCAGGTCGATTATCATAATCAAAAACAGCCCATACTTGATCGTAACCTGCACCTTCAGCTTCTTTTTGAGCATACCTAACCCATCTTAATGGCTCGGATTTGTATTGATCTTCAATATCTTCATTTATGATAACTGCAGGTTGAATTATTGGTCTATTTCCTCTTCTCCTAACAAACAAATCATTCTCATCTTCTGCTTCTATAAGTTCTAGTTTCTCCGGAGAATAAGGGAAAATTGTAAAATCAATACCATTGGGGTATAAATCTTCATAATTTTCATTGAGATATTTTTTTAAACTTTCAAAATATGAAGGTTCAGTATTAGATCCTTCGCTTACTATTAAAACAGTATAAACCCCCTTTCGACTCATCCAAATATATTTTCGATTTTATCTAAAGAAGGTAATGCACCAAATTTCCCTGACATATACCATTTCTCAAACACGTGTCCCTCTCTTAAATTATCGAAATCAATCATTGAAAACAGTTCTGTTTCACCCATATCGGTCTTATCAGTAAACCAAATTTGATCTCTTCTGAAAATTTTATGATCCATCAGGTTTGTATCATGGGTGGTAAATATAAGCTGAGCTTTTTTGGGGTTTAACTTTTCGTTTTGAAATATTTGAATAAGTGCTTTACTTAATTTTGGATGTAAACTAGTTTCAAACTCATCTACTAATAAAACTCCCCCCGAATCTAGAGTTAATATAATTTCTCCTCCTAAACCTATAACAGTCTGTGAGCCTTGAGACTCATCTTCTAAGGATAAATCTAATTCATGAGGTGTAAGTTCATCTCCATCATATAAATGATGTTGTGTTCTAAAAGCATATTTATCATTTCCTTTTCTTTCATCTGCATCAGGTTTTATTTCAGCTTTTATTAGATTAATATTCAAATCTGAAAACTTAACTAATGAATTCATTTTGTCTCTAAATAAACTATTCTCTGCTAATAATTTTCCAAATTGTTTATTAGGGTTTTTTCTGTGTGAATCATTTAATGTGTTTATAACACTAATTTTTTTAAGAGCATTAAATGCTTTTAAAATAATTTCATTTGGAGATAAAGAAGAAAAATGAGAAATGCCGAAATTATTTTTATATACTTTTTCCTCTGTTTTACCTTCTCTAGCAGCATGACCTATTTTTAAATAATGTACATCATCTGATTTAGATTTTATTTCTCTACTAAATGCTTCAGTTTCTTTACCATTAGGCCAAAATTTCAAACTTTCTTCTTTTATTTCATTTTTAATAAAAGCAACATCATATTGATAAGGAGTTCCATCTTCTACTAAATATTTGATGGTATATTTAGTTAGTCCGTCTTTACTGTCTAAGTTAAATTTAAATGGATCATAAAACAATAATGGTTCCCCAGAGTGTAAAGGTCTTTTTAACATATGTAATAAAGAAAATAAACCTCTTATAATATTAGATTTACCAGAACCATTTGAGCCAAAAATCAAACAAGTATTATGTAATCTTAATTCTTTTCCATTAGAAAGTAGATGGGTATTTATATTTTCAGGTTTAGACAGATATCCATCAGCAACCAAATTCAAAGTAGTCTTACCTTTTAAGGATCTAAAATTTGTTATTGAAAATTCTATTAACATGATTTAATTTCTATTATTTACAGATTACTTGCAAATTTCTACTTTATTTTATAAAAAACCTATTTTTATATATTAAATTATTCCGAAAAACTAATATAGATAAAAATCTTAATTGAAGTAATGATGTAGATTTCTTAATTTGTTTAATGCTTTATTATCATTCCACACACATTACACTTCCCTCCTTTTCTCGGGTCGTATAAAAAGTATTGCATTAAGTTTTAAAGAAACTTTTAGAAAAGATTTTTTGAAGACAATTATTGTAATATTACTTTGCTTTACCCAATTATTGTTTGTTCAATAATCTGTAGTACTTGATGGATTATTTGTATATTAAAATAACTGAGCTAAAAACAAACGTTTTTAGCTCAGTTCATTGTTACTTACTGTATTGATGTTAATGTTTACTAAACTCTTTTAATTTTAATATTTTCACCAACACATTTAGTTGGACAATTTTTCCCCGGTCATTTCTCGTCCACCTTGTAGCAAGGTTAAACTTTCAATTTCACCATTTTTACTTGTATTAAAAGTAATTTGTGCAACTACAGCTTTTAGGTAAAAAACATTGTTTGAATTAGGGAAAATATCTAGTATTTGTTGTCCTGTGGCTTGCGCTTTCATTTGGCTTCCTTCTTTAGATATAGTAAGAATAAACCCTGGCATAAGTTCATATTTTCCAATATAAGTTTTTAAAATTTCTTCCGATACAGTTATTTATTTTACTAAGTCGTTGGTGTTCGCTCCTAGTTTTTTCAGCATATCAATTCCATTTTGATTCGCTGGATTTATTTCTACGGATTTTTTATAATTTTTTATAGAGAGTTCATTTTTTCCTAAACTCATTAAAGCTTCTCCATAACTATCATATACATTAGAAGATTCCGGAAAGGCAGTTATGTTTAATTTAAAAACTTGAGCAGCCTCTTTTACCTTACCGCCACCCATAAGTTGATAACCAATTTGGTTTATTTCATCTTCTTTTAAATTGAAATTATCGGAATTTTTATTTGCATTAAAATATGCAACTCCTGCTTCAATCCCTTTATTCTGTATTACATCCAATACATCATTCGCAAGAGATTTTTTAGGAAAATCATAGGTTTTTCCGTGCATAATCCCCCTAATTGCTCTAGCTATTTGATTTAGCGGAGCACCTCCAGTATTATTTAAAAGTACGATTAGTGATTTATCTGATATTGTTCGTGAAATTTTAGTGTTAAACCCATTAATTCCACCGCCATGAGAAATTACATCAACACTTTCTTTAGTATTTCCAATTATGTCAGTTCCAATTCCCCATCCATAAGCATAATGATTATTTCCAAAGGCTGGTATATATGGTTTAAAATATAAATCCATGTATTTTTGTGGAAGTAGCTTAGTGGTATATAGTGCTTGATCCCATAGATATAAATCTTCAACCGTAGAATACATGGATCCAGCTGCATATGGAATAGACATATCTAAATATTTAGAATTAGCAAAGGATTTTCCCTTTTTTTCATATCCAGTTGCTCTATTTTTTAAAATTTCTCCGTGATTATCATAACCAGTATCCTCCATTTTTAAAGGTGAGAATATGTTTTTTTGAAGAAGTTGTTCATAAGTTTTGCCAGTAAGTTTTTCTGCAATAACTCCTAAAAGGAAATAACCAGAATTACTATAATTGAATTTTTCTCCAGGAGTAAATTCCAAGTCTTTATGTGCAAATTGTTCTACAAACTCATCTGGTGTATAATGATTGCGACTTACCTCATCAAAAAAACCTGGAAATGAAGTGTAATTGGGAATACCAGAAGTATGTGATAGTAAATGGTGAGTTGTTATTTTATCAGCACTCCCCTTAGGATAGTCTGAAAGGTATGTAGTAATTGGCGCATGTAAATCAAGTTTGTTTTCTGCTGCAAGTTGTACTATTAGCATAGCCGTAAATTGCTTAGTAATTGAACCTAATCGATGTTTAGTATTAGGGTTGTTTGGAATGTCCCACTCCATATTTGCCATTCCAAACCCTTTTTTGTAGATAACCTTTCCTTGATCAGCTATTAGAACAGAACCATTAAATTGACCATACGCTTGGTATAGATTTAATAATTCATCAAGTTGTTCTTTTTTTGTTTGTCCAAAACAAAAATTAATAGAAGTTATTAAAGTAATAACCCCTACAAACACAATTTTGAGTATTTTTTTTGATTGTTTATTCATCATAATGATTTGATTTTTGTTATTGTAAATAAAGGTTGTGTATGAAAAGTAGTATGCTTAAATATACCAATTATCGATTTAGTATAGCTTATGTTTTTTGTAAATTATTAAGCTTATAAAGTTAGTTATTTTTATATACGCTATTATAAATCATTACGAATCATCTTAATTATTTTTTTTGCATCTTCATTATTTGGATTTAAGGCAATTGATTTTTTGTACATTTCAATAGACTTTTCTTTTTTATTCAATTTTAAAAGTATTTCACCATAACTATCGTAAGCATTCCAACTACCTGGATAATTTACTAAATTAAGTTTTAAAAATTGTTCTGCCTTTTTCAATTGTTGCTTACCCATGAGTCTATATCCTAAGTCATTAATATACTCTTCATCTGGTTTCATTTCTGTTTTAAACTCCTTTGATAATCTTTTATAATGATTTACAACTTTATCTAGTAAATTGCTTTTAGTATCCATAAAATCTTGGTGTTCTAGCTTCAATCTGTAGAAATCGAAAATGAAACGAAAAGCATCATACTCTGTAATAAGTGGTACGGATCCATGGTCATCATTTTCGTAGTATTTTCCTTTGTATGATAGTTCCTTTTGAGTTTCTTTATTTAAAAAAGTGTTAAGTTCTAGTATTGAACGTATGTGTTCTGTTTGACTGCTAGTGTCTTTTTGTACTTTTTTGATATCCATACCCGGATTCATGGTATTTGCAATTCCTAAATAAAGTGACTTGTTATTGTATTTTTTATCGAAGTTTATATGTTTAATTTCCTTTAATAATTTTTTGTCATTCCACCACATTGATGGATCAATTGCAACATAGGCATCAAATAAGTTAGGTTGATGGACTAGTGTATTTATAACAGTTAATCCCCCAAGAGAATGACCAATTAACATTTTATAGGATTGTGTAGGATACTTAGAATTGACATAAGGAATTAGTTCTTTTTGTATAAAAGCCATGAAATTTTCTCCTCCGCCTGAATTTGCAAACCAAGATTTATTCTCCCCTGGCCTTGGCTTTCCTTTGCTAGGCGTTAAGTCTCTTGTTCTATTGGTGTTTGGTATACCAATTACAATCATTTTTGGACAAATTCCATTTCCGTTTACGGAGCTCAATTGTCGTACCATTCCGACTACAGAATCAAAATGAGCGTCTCCATCTAATAAGTAAATAACAGGGTAGCTTTTTTTCTTTCCATATAATTCTTCAGAATTATCTTCTGGAACATGCACCCATATTTTTCGTTCTTCATTTAATATTTTGGAATTGATGCTATCAATTTTACCGATGACGATATCATTACTGTGCTGTCCGTTTGCAATAAAAAGACTACAACATAAAAGGTAGACTAAACTTAATTTTTTCATATTATTCGTTTTAACTTTTGGTTTGCGTTTAAAAATTGATTTTTCTAAATGATTTAGAAAGCTTTAATTTCCCTTTATGCGTTGCAACAAGTTTTTCATCAAAAATTTAGCATCACGCCCTGTTTTTGGAACTTCTGATACCTTAATTTTATCAGTATGCTTATCTAATCGATAAGAAAATGTAAAAAAAGAACTCCCATCTTTTCTAGGAATAAGCCCAAAACGTAAGTCATTAAAATACCAATGATCTTCTCTTTGTTCTATAATATACCAACCTTCACTAATAGTTATCAAACGTTTTACATCTGAATACTCCATAAGTTCCAAAGCTGTATTTCGTTGTTTAGGATATAACTTAAAATGAATTGGTTGCGTATCAAAAAAAGAATGTTCTGCAATTAAATAATTATCTGGTGTATCTATATTGGCATTCCATAATATCGTATTTAATGGTGCTGGACGTGTACTAATTTGCGTATAAACTATATTTTGATCTTGTAATGCTTGTTTAAATCGATTTTCTGCTACTTGCTTGATACAGAACGTAGTTAACAAATATAGTGTTGAAATGAGGAGTCCTACCCTATTTAATCGACGTCTTACTTTAGACTGCCTTTTACAAAAAAGCACCAAGACTGTACATACCAAAAAAGGTAGCGTATACAGTGGATCAATCACAAAGATTGAATTCAATGCCACACGTGTTTTTAATGGCCAAAATAACTGGGTTCCCCAAGAGGTGAATGCATCTAAAAGTGCGTGTGTAAACAATCCAAGAAAAAACAGATTAGTCCAAGGTTTCCAACCGAGATCTGATTTGCGTTCTAATTTACTTATAAACCAACCTAAAACAGGTGCTAATAAAACACTAAAAAGCAAAGAGTGACTAAATCCACGATGCCATTCTATTGCAGTAATGGTATCGGTTAAATTACCTATCCAAACATCTAAATCTGGAATAGTACCTGCAATAGCACCATAGAGTAAAGCTTTATTGCCTACTTTTTTTCCTAATACAGCTTCTCCAATTGCTGCTCCTAAAACAATTTGTGTTAATGAATCCAAATAAAAATATTTAGATACGAAAATAAGTATTTTAATTGGTCATTATTCTTCACTGCTTTTCAAATTTATAAGAAGTTTAACTATAATGGATACTTTAAAGAAAAACATAAAATAATCTTCAATACTGATACACCTAAATAAATATCCAATACCATAAAATTCCTTATCTTTAATAAGATGATTATTAGACGCCTCATTTAATTAGTTTAAACTATTAGCACTTTAAAGATACATATGACTAAAACAAGCGGCAAATCTCATAAATTCGGTACGTTTTTAGGTGTTTATACTCCAAGTATATTAACTATTCTTGGTTTAATCATGTATTTACGGTTTGGATGGGTTGTTGGAAATGTTGGCTATATAAATACAGTCATTATAGTGTTAATGGCTAGTACTATCACCTTTATTACTGGTTTAAGTGCTTCAGCAATTGCAACAAATATAAAAGTGGGTGTTGGAGGTGAATATTATATGATTTCCAGAAGTCTTGGTCTTGAACTTGGTGGAGCAATTGGAATTCCCCTATACTTATGTCGTACACTAAGTGTTACCTTTTACTGTTATGGTCTTTCAGAGGCTATATTAATGTTAATCCCTACAAGTCAAAACATGTTGTTTGGTTATTCTTTAGAATTACTAACTATTCTTTTCATCGTTTTAGTTACCACACTATCAGGTAAAAGTGCCAAACTTGTATTAAAGTCACAAATACCAGTAATGATAATTGTAGGTATTTCTATTCTAGCATTGATTATTGGTGTACTTACTAAAGACCTCCATGCTCCTACTACAATTGCATCTTTATAGTACAGCACCAAATGGGTTTTGGTATGTGTTTGCAGTTTTCTTTCCTGCTGTTACAGGGTTTACCGCTGGAATAGGATTAAGTGGTGATTTAAAAGATCCTCAAAAATCAATACCTAAAGGAACACTTGGTGCTGTAATTTCAGGAGCAATAATTTATCTTATAATTCCATTATTTCTTGCTATTACTGGAGCGCTTACTTTAGAGCAAATGGCAGATCTTGATGCTGGGGTAACCATATGGACAAAACTAGCAATTTTCGGACCTTGGATTATATACCCTGCATTGTGGGGAGCAGTACTATCTTCTGCTTTTGGTAGTATATTAGGAGGACCAAGAATCCTTCAAGCTTTATCTATGGACGGATTGGTTCCTAAATTCTTATCTAAGCTTTCTTCAACTGGACAACCAACTATTGCTACCTGGATTAGTGGTGTTATTGCCATAATTGCAGTTTTTCTAGGTGGATTAAATACAATAGCTCAATATGTTTCAATTCTGTTTTTGACGCTTTATGTGGCTGTTAATGTGAGCGCTGCTGTTGAGCAACTAATTAAAGAACCGTCTTACCGTCCAAAAATATATGTGCCTTGGTTTATATCACTCCTTGGTGCTGCTGCTGCTATGTTGGTTATGTGGTTGATAAACCCATTAGGATTCGTTTTTGCATTGGGCCTAGAGGCAGTGATTTTTGTTTATTTAATTAATAAAAAATTAGAACAGCAATGGGGTGATGCTTCAACTGGAGTTTGGATGCATCTGAGTAGATTTGCTTTACTTCGATTAAATACTAAAAAAGTGCACGCAAGAAATTGGCGCCCTATTTTAATTTTATTTGTTCATGAATTAAAAGATCATATGCAGTTAGTAAAGTTTACTGAAATGCTAGGGCAAAATAGTGGATTGTTAACCATTTCTAAACTAATTACTTTTGAAGATAAGCTTGAATTAGAAAAACGAGATAAGATAGAATTTAAAATGCAAAAAATTCTTGATAAAAACCGCTTACAAGCATTAACTGAAGTTAATGTAGTTAGTGATTTAAAAAATGGAATGTATCAGGTGGCAGCCTCACATGGAATGGCAGGTATAAAAACGAATACTGTAGTTTTTGGATGGTCTAAAAAGAAAGAAGGAAAAATTCAAGAGTTGCAAGTTATTCATGATCTAGCCAATTCTAGGAAGAATATATTAATGGTGCATTGTAATAAACCATTTAGCAAAAAGGTAAATAAGCATATTGATATTTGGTGGCGTGGAGAAGATAGAAATGTTGACCTAATGTTACTTCTCTCCTATTTAATTAAACTAAATAGAAAATGGAAGAAGTCGGTAATAAATATATATTCTATTGTTAACTCTGAATCAGAAAAAAGTAAAATGGAACGTCATATACAGTTTTCCATTAAGGAAGCACGTATTGAAGCTGAAATTCATGTGTTATTAAAAGAAACTGATGATATCATAGGAACCTTAATAAAGAAAAGTACCAAAGCTGACCTTGTTTTTTCTGGATTAGCACGTGGAAATACTGATTTCACTTCTCGTATAGAAATGATTGATCGTATATCTCACAACTTGAAAGTAGTTGTTTTTGTACAGAATAATGGAATGAAAAATGAAATTCCAATAATTTTTGGTTTGACAAAAACTTAAGTAAAATCAAAATTAATTTATATCTAGATAAAGCATACCAAATATGTGCAATCATTTTATGATTGTCTATTTAAAACCTTATTAACCATATTTTATAGTTTGGTAAATCAATCTTTATTCAAAGTAAATCCAATAGTAAATATTTCACTCACGTCGGTTATACAGGTTTTTACAATCATTTAATTAAAGTAATACATTAACCCATAAATGAAGTCGATAAAGACTCCATTTCCCTATTATTACATTGAGAAAATATTTATATGCAACTAAAACTGATACAGCTACTCTTGATAAATAGTCCCTACAATTCAAATTTTTAGATGAATATGAAGATTTAGAAGTTAAAAACCATCTGCTCTATTAATCTATTCATTTTTTCAAATTTTAAAGTAATATTATTTTTAATAACAGCCTATTAAATAAATCTTTATCCACCACGGTATGTAATCTAAATTAATTGTAATTTAATTTCTTTTTTAAGATATATATAAGTAACTAAAGTAGAAAGAATATCCGCTATAGGAAAGGATATCCAAACACCATTTATGCCATAAAATTTAGGTAGTATAAATACCAACGGAATTAAGAAGATTCCTTGTTTTAATAAAGTTAAGCATAAAGCTGGAAAAGCTTTTCCAGCTGCTTGGAAATAAGCAGAACCAATTAATTGTGTTGTTATTACTGGGGTTGCCAAAAAGGCGATAATTAATGCATTTGGCGTTAACCTTAATAAATCTTTATCTTCTGTAAAAAGTCCAACTAGTTCAATTGGGTATATCATAATTATGATAAAAATAAGTGTAGCTATTGTCGTTCCAAAAATAATAGACGTATTAATTGTTTGTTTTACTCTACCTTTATCATTTGCTCCATAATTATATCCCGCTATGGGTAAAAAGCCCTGTGTTACTCCTAAAACAGGAAATAAAGCAAACATCATTACTCTATTAATAATTCCGTAAACAGCAATTGAAAGTTCTCCACCATATTGAAATAAGGTATAATTCAATATTATTATTAATAAACTAATTGTTCCTTGTCTAACAATTGTAATACCACCTATCGCAACAATTTCTTTAAAAATTGATAAATTGATAAAAAAATATTTCGGGATGATTTTCAATTCTGAATTTTTAGAAAGAAAAAACCACAATATAAAAACCCCAGAAACGCTATAAGAAATAGATGTTGCTAAACCTGCTCCATAAATACCCAAATCCATATATTTTATAAACACTATATCCAAAAGGATGTTAGCTATGGCAGGTAAAATCATAGTAAACATTGCATAATTCGGTTTACCAACAGCTCTAATCACAGGATTCCCCATCATAGCAAAAGCTAACAATGGAATTCCCCAAAGTATAACATGAAAGTATTCAGTTGCTGGAATAATAATATCGCCGTTAGCTCCAAACAATTGTAAAATTGGTAAACAAAATAATGTTCCGATAAAAACAAAAAGGAATGATAAACCAACAGTTAAACTAATCTGATTACCAAATACTTCAAACGCTTTTGAACTGTTTTTCGCTCCTAATTTCCTAGATATAATTGAACTTCCTCCAACTCCAATTCCCATTCCTATGGAAGAAATTAGAAATACAATTGGTAACACTATCGTAATAGCGGCAATTGCCATAACCCCAATCCAACGACCAACAAAAATAGTATCTATTATCATATTGAGGGACATAATTAGAATACCAATAGAAGCAGGTATGGCCTGTTTTAAAAGCAATTTACTTATACTTTCTGTACCCAATTCGTTAACTTGTTTATTCATACGGAATTATAAATTTTTAAATATCAGAACACTGGATTTTAAATAAAAAAATGGTTTAGTAGTTAGTATTAAATTTTGCTTTTTAAATTCTTGATATATTGTAAACATTCGTCTTGATTGATGAGTTTTATATTAAGTTATTAATTCATCCAAAAAGGAGTTACATCGGTACCTTTATTTGTTGTTATTTGCATTAAGTTGCTTCCATCCTTATCAATAATAAATAATTCAAGATTTCCTTTATACATAAGGTTGAATACTATTTGTTTGCCATTAGGTGACCAAGATGTTTTATATGCCCATGCTCCACTCCTACCAAAACGATCCAATTTGAAGTTATCCGATTTTAAATTAGAAGTTAAATTTTTGATATCACTTCCATCAATATTCATTACATATAAATTAACAGAACCACCTTTATCAGATAAAAAAGCAATTTTGTTTTCTACTTTTGATGTTGAAGGAGCAAATGCAGCACTCCAGCCATCAGTAAGGTTTTTTGCCTTACCACCTTTTATGGCTTTTATTAATATATCATAATTCCAACCTTGTTTGGATGTGAATACTATATGTTTACCATTCATAGTCCAACATGGTGTTCGTGTGTCACTTTTATAATTTGTGAACTGTTTGCTGTTCTTACCATATTTGTCGGCTATAAATAACTCAGCATCATCAGTATTCCAATTAAATTCTTGATAAACCATTTGCTCACCATTTGGAGCAAAAATGGCATTGTATTCATAATTAGGTCTGTCAGTCAAACGTATTACATTACTGATTTTATCATTTTTAAAATCTGCTATACCCAATTTCCAACCACTATATCGGTAAGTATTAAATATAATTTTAGCATTATTTGGCGATGTTGTTGCATTATACTCACCACGACGATTTACAGTTCCTTTTAATAATAATTTGGTTTTCTTACTCTTCACGTCATAAATCATTAAATCTAGTGCCCCACCAGTATTGAGGCCTCCTGAATTTCTTGAAAAAATAATTCTTGATTGGGCACAAAGATTAGATTGAAATGCAATAATTATTATGAAAATTGTAATACTTACTTTACCAATTTTAAGAATATTCATTTTTGTATAATTTAAAATTTAGGAGTATAAATTGTAATTATTAATACAATTTATACTCCTTTTTAAGATAGTTTTACTTCTTAATTCCAGCAATCACGCCCTCAAAATAAGCTTGCTCATTTTGAGGAGCTTTCTGCTTTCCTAATTTGTAATATTTTAAAGCCATTTTTTTATTACCATCTTTTAAATGTGCTTCAGCTAAACTATCTGTAAATCCCCAGATAAATGGATGATTTTTATTTCTTTCTACATTTAAAGTAAACACCTTAATAGCTTTTTTTGTTTTACCTTGTCTTAACAATTGATAACCATAATTGTTTAATTGATTTGGCGTAGCTGTAGGAAGGGCTTCATCCATTATTTTTTCAGCAGCCAATTTTTCACCTTTCTTATTTAGTAAGCCCGCCTTTATTGAAAGGTTACTAAATCCTTTAGTATTAGCAATAGATTTATCAATCCATACCATAGCTTCTTTTAAGTTAACATTATTCTGTAAACAGTAACCGGCTGCTTGCATATATCCTCTCCATCCAAAGCCAGCTGGTCCTTTTAATTCTGCACGAGCATTATCAATAACTAATTTGGTTACATCATATTCAATTTTAAATGGTACACGTAATTTTTCCCATTGTAATGCTGCTGTAAGACTATTACTAGATCTGTCTGTAAAATTATAGCTTAACCATTCCTGAAAATCAATTGGTTCAGATTTTACGATTACTTCCAAAACAATATCATTTCCTGTGGGTATAACTGTTCCCCAAGATTGATGAAACTTTGAAAATAGAATCTTAAATTCACTCTCTCCAGGAATCATGTATAATCCATAAGTTCCGGCAACAATTTTTTTTCCTTCTACAATAGCATCATTAGTGAAATTGATTGTAGTGTTTTCATTGGCACCAGCTCGCCAGATATTTCCATATGGTATAATACCACCAAAAACTTTTCTTCCTCTAACACTCGGGCTGTGATAGGTTATTGTAACATCTGAAATCCCTAATCGTTGTGTTACTATTGCTTGTTGACTTGTACGCGGTAGTGTAACATTTTGTGCATTTGTAGTTCCACTTATTACTGCCATAAGTAATATAATTAATAATCTTGCTTTTAACATTTTCATTGTTTTTTATTTTATTAGTTGAACAAATTTATATTACAATCAGAAAACTTAATACTGAATTGTGTCAGTTGGTTGGTTTTGTGATATCTAGTTAATATTATTTAAGAGTAATAGTGAGTATGTATATACACAACAACTCATCACAAAATAAACAGTACATCACATTTCATTTTAATACGTGTCAATACACTATTAGTTTTACAGCTAATAGAACAGAAATTTAAAAAGGTGTTCAGTTATTGAGTAATACCTGCAGAAATTATTTCTCTCTTTATGGCAAATTCTTTACCGTTATAGCACAATTTAGAATTACCTACAGAGATTTTTTCGTTAGTATTTATAGTGTAAGCTCTTATCATTTCATTGTTTGGATTTCCTGGGAAATTAAAGCTAGCTTTTAGAGCAAAAGTAATTGTATTGGTTGATGAATCATTTGACAAAAACAAGCCCTTACCACAAGAACTGGTTTCTTCTGAAAAGGATAAACTTGAAACGGCATCCTGACCATATAAGTCACCATGAGCATCAAAACCACCATTATTATTGGTAAAGAGCAGATTATAAACTTCTATGTAAGTCAATTCACTAATATCTTTTAGAGTGTTTTGAGTTGTATTTATAGGAGATTTGTCAGGAGATTTTTTGTCGCTTTTACAGCTTGACATAAGTATAGTAACAGACAAAAATAAAAATAGTATATTTAGTTTCATATAGACTCTTTTAGAAGGATATAAATATTTTAAATGTATTGAATTATAAAGTTAAAATGGATTTTAGGCACAAATGATACTATCGTTCTTTTCATATTATAAAAACTTACCTATTTCTATCAAAAAAATAATGATAGCTGTATTTTTTGTTAGCTTATTTTTTACTCTAAAGGCTTATACAAATCATTTAATAAACCAATATAATTTCCCTTTTAGTTGGTTGTTAACATCGTTAAAATTAATAATTACCTATTCACTTTGGGCAATTTTAACACCTATAGTCTATTTTTTAACACAAATTATCCAAAAAACAGGTAAAATTAACATTTTTATAATCTTTAAATTTTTATTAGGATGTATTTTTCTATCATTTGTTCATCAATTAATTGCAAGCCGTATAGATGATATAATTAATTATATAAATAGTGGTTATTTAAAAGATTTCTTTGGCCATAATAGTATTGTGGCATTTATTATTGGTAGCTTTTCAAGCTTCATAGAACTACTTGTTCTTGTAGCCATTTTTCTTGCTTTTGATTATCAGAATAAATTCATAACAAATCAAAAAGCTTTAATATCTGCACAACTGAATGCTTTACGAATGCAACTACAGCCGCACTTTTTATTTAACACCTTGCATTCTATTGCAGCAATGAATGATATTGATACTAAAAACGCTCAACATATGTTAACCAAATTAGGTACATTACTGAGAAGTATGTTAGAATATGATGCTGAACAATTAGTTAGTGTTCAAGATGAGCTAAACTTTATAAAGGATTATTTGGATTTAGAACAAGTCCGTTACCAAGATCGTGTAACAATTAATTACAATGTATCACAAGAAACGATGCTTTTAAAAATACCAAATATGATTTTTCAACCATTGGTAGAAAATGCAGTAAAGTATGGAATTATCCCAACTGTTGATAATGGAGAAATTAAAATTAATATAACAAAAGAATATTCTGATATATTAAATGATATTGCATTAGTTATGCAAATATCTAACACCTATAACGTAAGTAACAGCTACATTAAGCCTGTAGGGACTGGAGTTGGCTTAATAAATGTAAAGAAGAGACTACATCAGTTTTACCAAAATGGTTTTTTATTTGAATCTAATTTTGTTAATCCTGAATTATATAATGCCAAAATTGTTTTACCAATAAATAAGTACTCATGAAATTAAGATGTATAATAGTCGATGATGAGTATTTAGCAAGAGAACGTTTGTTAAAATTACTACAACCATTTGATGACATTATAATTGTTGGTGAATGTAGAAATGGTCAAGAAGCATTAGAATTAATATCTTTAAAAGAACCAGATTTAATATTTTTAGATATACAAATGCCGGATATGAATGGTTTTACTGTCGTATCAAAACTAACTCTTAAACCTCATATTATTTTTACAACCGCATATGATTCTTATGCCTTAAAAGCATTTGAAATAAATGCCGTAGATTATTTGTTAAAACCTTTTGATGAAGATAGATTAAGCATTGCTATTGAGCGAATTAAATTACTTAAAAAGAAAAAACAAGCTTCACATTTAGAAGATAAAATAAAGAAACTGCTTAAAAGCTATGAAAACAAAGCAACAGATTTTTTAACTGAAATTATAATTCCTATAAACGGAAGAGATAATACCGTATATGTTGAGGATGTTATCTACTTTAAAAGTGATGGTAATTATATTCAAATGGTTACAGAAACTAAAACTTATTTACACCGCAGTACACTAAGTTCACTAAATGATAGTTTAGATACGAGTCAATTTTTGAGAATTCATAGATCAATAATACTTAACAAAATTTACATTAAAAAATGCTTCTATAACAACAACAATGAGTATAAGTTTTATTTAAAATATGAGGAACAATTAGTTTCATCAAGATCATATAAGTCTTTAATTTCAGAATACCTGTCTAGTATTGAATAATGGAATGGATTCCTATTTTTGGAGTTTAATAATCAAACCTCGAGTACAATCAATACTTGTATTAAGTGTTAACACCTTTTTTAGTACTATTATTAAAATAAACCTGCCCAAACTATCCCAAATATCTCTATCATTTGGAAATATTTTAACATTTAGTCCTGCAATTAAAATAGCTTTTTTAAACTGATTGTTTTTAGAATAGATACCGTTTAATCGGTTTAAATGTTTTTTTTAATTTATCTCCAAATTTTGTTTTATAGTTTAAGGTCAGTTATTTATGGTAAATGTTGCTGTTAAACCTACACTAAAATTTCTTGGCAAACTATCTACGCCAAAAATTGCCCTGGAATGTGTTCCTTTATTTTCTAAAATATTCACAAATGTATCTGAAGCTCCATTTACTATTTTTGGTGAATCATCCCATTCGTCACCAGCTTGAAAATAAGCATCAATATGGTTGAGACCAATTACATTTTCAAAACCAACCTTCTGCTCTATTTGAGCAATGATATTCAAAGCACACATTTCCATTGCTTTGTATCCTTCTTCTGTTGATATTTTATTCCCTAACCTTCCTTGATAATAATATACTTCATTAATAATTGGAAATTGAATTGCTACATAGGCAATGTTACCTCTGATATTTACAGATACATAATTACCTCCTGGATTTGAAACTTTTGGTAGCTTCAAATTATATGTTCTTAATTTATTATTAATATTCATTAACTAGCTAGTTATTTATTTAATAAATCATTCAACCCTTTTTGAGCTCTTTTCGATGTTGGAAAAGTCTTTGTAATGAATTGGTATAATTTTAATGCTTTTTGATTTTTATTATTCTTACTATAAAAATCTGCAATATTACAAGCCCAGTTTGCTCTTAATTTCTCAATTAATTTAAAAGAACCAAATTCGGATACTAATTCTTCAAAACTATTAAAATTATTTGCTCTTATTGCTTTTCTAATAATATCGTATCTTGCAAATGGAGAAATCTCATTTGGTAAATGGTATAATTCAGCTCTTTTTGTATAATATTTTCTCACAAAAGGGATTCCACCTTTAACCCTAAACTCATCAAAATCTTTAAAACTGATTTCTTTATAAAATTCGAAATATTCTTGGAGTCCATGGTATAATGCAGGATATACAGTAGATCGATGTTCTTCTCCAGATAATACTTTAAAGATCCATCGTAGATTTGTTGTATTCGTATTTAGAAAAGAAGATAATCCTTCAGTCCCTTCTTTAACTCCAAATTCTTTTGCATCAGAAACAAAATATACAAAAGTGTTTAAGTCTTTATTACTCTCTAAAAAAGCTTTAAGTTTTTTCATCTTACTAGAGACAGGATAAGGACTAGAAAGAATATAACCATCAAAAAGTTTTGGTTTAGACATAAGTATTTCAATTCCAAAACCACCTCCATAAGCCCAACCAAATAACAAACGTTTCTTAGAAGTTCTGTAATTAGTATCTATAAGGCTAATGACTTCATTATCTATATACTCAGTAAAGTCTTTGGATCCAGCACTAAAAGTTCTCATTCTAGTTGATTGCTGGTTTGTAATACCAACAACGATAAAATCTGGAGTAGAATTAAATTCTGTAAATGTTTGATGTAAACTAGCTCCGTACAAAAAGAAACGCTGTCCGTCTAATAAATATATTACCGGATATTTTTTATTAGAGGTTGCATAATCTGTAGGAAGATATACTTGTATATTTTTATTTCCCTTTAATACTTTGGAGTTTATTGTATGGTTTATTCCAACAATATTAGGGCTTCCTTTTTCCTGAGAATATGAAGTAAAACATAGGAATACTAAAATGATAATTATGAATGATTTTTTCATTTGAATGCTTTTAATAGTATTTGAAGATGTTTTCTAAATACTTCTGTTTATTTTTTAAGAAGCTTAGATGCTTCTTCTAACTTAGTTTGTAATCGAGTAGATTTAGGGAATTTTTGAATACCTTTTTTATAATACTGAGTCGCTTTTTTATAGGCTTTATGTTTCACATAAAACTGACCAAACCTTTCGAACATATTATCTCTAGTAAAAGAAACTAAAAAGTTCGGGAATTCTTTCTCTAATTCTGTAAAAACAGTAAAGTTATTTTCTCTAACTGCTAATAAAAAAAGGTATCTCTTAGTATCGTCATGTACCTCTGTTGAGATTTTATAACGTTCTCCTCTATCATTAAACAGTTTCTTTAATGCACTAATTCCGCCAGTTATATTGAATTCCTCTAAACTATAAAAACGAATCGGTGCATAATCTTTAAAGAACGATTTTAAGCCTTTATTCATAGTGATAATTGTTGTTGAATAATGGTTTTCATTGTCAAACAAATCATATTTCCATCTCAGTTTATTGTTGGCCTTCTTTTTCAATACTTCAGCCAAACTATTCGTATTGTCAAGTGACCACGCTTCCACTTCTCCTAATGTGAAGTATAAATAATTATTTAAAGAAGATGATTCATCTAATAGTTGTCCTATATCAAATATTCTTTTTTCGGTTAAAAAAGTTGGACTGGCTATTAAGTACCCTTTAAATAAATTTGGTTTGGAAGCTAAAACTTCTACTCCAAAAGCTGCTGCTCTTTGCCAACCATAAAACACACGCTCACTTGGTAATGTTCTATAGGTATTATCAATATAGGGAAGTAATTCTTTTTCTAAATAATTACTAAACGTAGAGGATTCCGTATTATACAGTTTACTTCGTTCATTATTTATTGTTTTTATGCCTACAACAATAAAGCCTGGAGTTTCTTCTACAAAACGAAGATTTTGTTGATAGGAAATCGCATTTAAAAAATACTTCTGACTATCAAAAACATAAATGACTGGGCATTTTTCAGTAGATGAATTATAATCTTCTGGAAGATAAATTTGAATCTCTCTCTCTTGATTCAAAATATCAGATTTCAGTAATATCGTTTTACCTACGATATTATCTACTCCTTTAATTTGTGAAAAAGAGATAGCTGCAAAACATAAATAAGTGATCAGAGTTATAAGTGATTTTTTCATTGTATGGTATCTTTATTTATTAATTGCCTCATTTAATCCTTTTTTCATTGCAGGATCAAAATTAGTATTTGGGTATTTAGAAAGGCCAGCTTCAAAGAATTTTATAGCATTTTTATAATCTTTATTTTTTAAATAAAACTGTCCTAATTTGTTTTGCCAATAAGCACTTGCATATCTTTTTGTCTTTAACACGTCTTTAAATTCTTCCATGAAGAAACTAAAATATTTGAAGTTGTCTCGGTTCAACCCTAACCAAATCAATGAGTTTTGTGTGCTTTCATTTATACTTTTATCACTTTGAAAACGCTTTTCTCTTTCTTTTAAATATGATTTCAAATAAGGTATTCCACCAGAATTAACATAAGATTGAATACTTTCAAAAACCAACGCACCATAATTATGATAGTAATACTTAAGCCCTTTGTACAAAGCTAAATGTGGCATGGTCTGATGCACTTCATCATTAAATAATTCATATTTCCATATAAGATTTTTTGGATTATATTTTTTTAATCTTTCATTAAACTTATCTGTAGAAGCGATGTAATATATATCTCTTTTAGAGTTAGCCATATATAAATAGATTTCCTTATCAGAATTGAATTCTTGCAATAACTTTTCAGATGCCAAACCACCGTCAGTAATAATAGCCCCAGTAAATAAGTTTCTCTCTTTTAAAATCATTTTACTTATATAATAAGCTGCAGCTTCCCAACCATATATTATACGCTCAGTGTTTGTTCTAAACTTGGCATCAACAAACTTAATTACATCCTCCTTTATAAAAGAGGTGAATTTATCACCATCACCAAATAAAGGGCGTCGTGAAGATTGACTGCTATTAATTCCAACAACAATCATATCTGGAATAGCATCGGGAGTATTTAAAGATTTTTGAATAGCAACACCATTTGTAAAAAAACGTTGACCATCAAGAATATATAATACGGGGTAATCTTTTTTTGATGTAGTATAACTATCAGGCAGATAAATTTGTATCTCCCTATCATGACCTAATATTTTAGAGTTGATAATGTAATTGTTTCCAATTGAAATTGGTGCTACTTTTGTTTGGGCAGATACAACTGATATAACTAAAGAACATATTATAAAAAGTGCTTTTTTCATTTTGATGTTTTTGATTGAGTACTCAAAAATAGAAATTTGTTACTCTCTTTATTCCTGAAATATTGAATTTACCATTTATTTAACGTATTGAAATTTATGTGTAAAAGAATAGCTCTGACCAAAATCAGAGCTATTTATTAATTGATATTTCAAACTTCAACAGTTATATCTTTATTGAGTGTTTATAAAGATTGAAAGCCATACTATATAATAAACCAAAATGTAATTATAAGAAACACTTATCAATTATATTTGAGTTAGTTATACATTATTTATAAGCGTATTACATTATCTACTATGTTTTCATCAGACCTTGTTCCGAATGGATCTATTGAAATATACTTCGGTTTCTCTTTAACAATAATCTTTATCTCAGTCACTTCTTTATTAATTTGATTTGATTCATAATACAAAATAGAACTGTCATCTTTTACAGTAGATGGGTGTATAGCAAAAACACCTATTTTAATAGGTTCATCAATAAAAATTTGTTTTATTTCTCCACTACCCAAGGTTTCAAAACGTTTTGCTTTTACCTTAACAGTAACTTCATAAGTTCCATTTGCTAGTTCTTTATAAGAGCCTCCTTCTACTCCTAAATCATATGTAATAACTCTTTTAAACCAATCATCAATTAATGTATGTTGTTCAGTTGGGGTTACTTTATAAACCATATCTAAAAATTCAATAGTGTTTGCTTCTAATTTATTTACACTACGATGTCTGTCGGTAATTGTTTTCAAAACATGTGATTGACTTGGTTCTCTCCTATTAAGTCTCTCAAAGCCAACATAATGGTTAATGCTTTCCCATACATGATATAGCTTTCTCCCAATACTTTATAAATTGGAGGTTCTATATCACCAGCAAAAGATCTCCCTGAAAAATACCTTCTTCTAGCACTTTCACTCAATTGGTAAATAGCTCTTTTTCCATACATTTTCTCCATAACTACGGCTTCAGTATATTTTGCAAAACCTTCAACAAATAAAGATCCTCCAGCAACAGGTTTAGCAGACAGCGTATGTCCCCAATATTGATGCGCAACTTCATGTATGGTTCTTTTTGCAACTAAACTGAATGTTTCTTCTTTACTAACATCTGCTAAATACAATCTATCTTCTACCATGCTTATCACTCCTGGGTGTGCAAAGCCTCCAAACGGCCAGCATGAAGGGACTTCTGCAATTCTTACGTGATCAAAAGCATAGGTTCCAAAATTTTCTTGACAATAGTCTAACGTTTCTTTTACACTATTTTCAACATCTACAATATTAGAATTGTGATTTGCATCATAATATTGCTCGATTGAAATTCCTTTATGATTAACTTTTTTGGAAGTATAATTAGCAGAAAAATAACCTACTGCTGGCATAATTTTATCCTTAGATTTATAATGATAATAGTTTCTATTATTATCTGACCATTCTTTTATTAAACGACCAGAACTAATTGCGGTTTGGCCACTATCTGTAGAAATTATGGTTTCGAATCTTACTTTTTCAAATTTAACATCTTCCATTACGATATGCGCATCTGAATTATCTTCTTCCTCACGTACAGGTAAATTTCTTTTTTTACGTTCAATTCTATTGGTAATTTCTAATCCCGAACTATATCCTAAAATAGGCTCAAAATTACTAAAACGATTAATATAAGTACCATTATTTATAATTGAATTGTCTTCTTCATAACCTTTTAAATGCTTCTTTAATTTATACCTAAACCTTACAGAATCGTTTGGTTGTAGAGGTTTATCAAACTGAAATAAATAGGTTTCATAAATTTTATCATGGGTAACTAAACGAGCATTTTCCACAGTAACATTCTCCAAAGGAATTCTCTCCGTAATAAACAATTCTGACATTGGTAGTTCACTTTTATTTTTCAACATATAATCAGACTTTACCGTATAACTTCTCTCTTTTGGATAGATAGCAACTTCTGTTTTAATTGATGTACTATATAGCCGTTCTAAGCTTTCGTATTTCTTAAATTTTCGTTCATAGTTTTCACTAAAATCTAATCCTTCATTCATCGTTTCATATTCAGAAACAATATTTACATTGTAAAAAACCAAACTACCCGCTCCAATAAATAATAACAAGCAAAGTGTGAAAGTTACTTTCTCAATAATAGTCCAACCATATTTCAATTGCTTTAATTTGAAAGAAATATTTGCAATTACACCTCTATTCCATACTTTAAAAGAAATAAATACTAATAGAAATCCTAAGGCTAGCCAATACATTGCTAGATGATTAAATAGTTTTAAACCACCATAAAAGCCATTCATATTTGTATATGAAACCCTTGGCATAAACCCAAGACTTGTTAATGGATGTTCTAATCCAAGCATACCTGCTTTTAAGCTTAAAAGAACAATTAAACCAAAAACTCCCATTCCCATGTATTTACTTTTTGCTAAACAGTTTACAAATAAAGCAATCATAGCAAATACAATTAATTGCACTCCATAATGATAATATAAAGAAGCATACAGACTAAATTCGAAGTTTGTATAGTTTAAACAGATTTGAAATATCATACACATCAAAATACCAGAAGTAATTAAAATAAATGGTAATGATACTAATGCAGTAAATTTAGATACAAAAAACACCCAATTCTTTATTGGTGTAGCATCCACAATTACATTGAAGTTTAAACTACGTTCTTTCCAAACAATTTCTGAGCTATAAAAAATAATTAGTATCAAACTGAAAATAGTCAATGGCTCTAGTATTAAATCTATGAGTTGATTTGTAAAAGGATATACGCTTACACCATATTCTCCACCACTAATTACTGTTGAATATAATTCAGAGAATACAATAAACAACCACATTAACAATACAGCTATAAATGGTAGGCTTTTAAAAACGCTTATTAGTTCTAATTTTAAAAGAGAAATAAATGCCATAATCTGTGCTTTATAATTATGCAAAGCCTTCTTTGGTTGATACGCTAATAATTGAACGTTTTCATATATCTTTTTTGGCTCTTTCTTTACTTTTTTAGCGATTTTTCTAAAAGTGAATAGTCTATAGGTCCCTAACAATATTCCTATAGAAACAAATATCCAAACAAGTCTATTCAATAAAAACAAGCCAGAAAGTGATAGTAATTGTGTATTCTTTTGAAAAGAAGTCCAATATTGAGTTTGCTCAAAAAATGCAGCAATCCCAAATGGGTCTACAACAGCAGCAATGGCCATACTTTCTGGAGAAGCTGGTACTGCCTGTGCTAATAATGGTGAATTTAAAAAGATGGAGCTCACAAAATACAACATGTAAATAAACACTGCACTTACGTAAGTTGCTGTACTATTTTTAGTCAATGTACTTACAGAAAAGATAATAGTAGAACTGACTAAAATATTTGGTAATACAATATAAAACCATGGTTGGAGATAGGTCATTAATCGAAAACCTCCCAATCTTTCTGGATCTAAATCTGAAAAATAGTTTCCGAAAATATATCCAATTATAAAAGGTGAGAATGCCAAAATACTAAATAGAAATGTTCCAATAAATCGACTCCAAAAATATTGACTCTTTTTAATGGAAGAACTATATATTAAACTCTCCATATTGTGTTGCTTGTCTCTAAGCATAGCACTAATAGCAAAAAACATGATGATAAAAACGCTTCCTAAAGTAAAAAGACTTGTATGAAAGTATACTTGATAAACAGAATTAAAATTCACCCCTTTAGAGGCAAAACCTTGTCTCCCTACAAAAACTCCTAATGCTAAAAACAATACTGCAAATATTGGAAAAGCGCGTTGTTTTAGTTGATAAAAAACCTCGAATTGTAATAACTTTTTAAACATAATTTAGGCTTTATTACTTGTTTGATTAAATAAAGTAGTGAAGTAGAAATCTTCTAAATTGGGTGTGATTGCTTCAAATCCAGCTTCTGGCTTATTTTCCGACAATACTCTAATTTGTGTTTCTCCAGAAACCAATTTTGTAGAAATTACACCGAATGCTTTTTTATAAACATCAACATCCTTTTTAGGTACTATTTTACTCCAAATTTTTCCATTAATAGTTGCTACTAAATCAGATGGATTTCCTTGAGTAATAATTTTTCCGCTAGATAATATTGCCATTTTAGTACACAAATCACGAACATCTTCAACAATATGTGTTGATAAAATAACGATAACGTTCTCCCCTATCTCACTTAATAAATTTAAAAACCGATTGCTCTCTTCCGGGTCTAATCCAGCCGTTGGTTCATCAACAATAATTAATTTCGGGTTTGCTAACAATGCTTGCGCAATTCCAAATCGTTGGCGCATACCTCCAGAATAAGTATACACGCTTTTTTTTCTATGCTGATACAAATTTACTTGCTGCAATAATGCGGTGACTTGCTCTTTACGTTCCTTTTTATTGATAATTCCCTTCAAAACGGCCAAATGATTTAATAGTTTCTCAGCGGATATTTTTGGATATACACCAAACTCTTGAGGTAAATACCCCAATTGTTTTCTGATTTCATGAGGTTGACTTACAACATCTGTAGTATTAAATGAAATACTTCCTGAAGAAGGTTCTTGCAATGATGCAATAGTCCGCATTAAAGAGGATTTCCCAGCTCCATTAGCTCCTAACAATCCAAACATTCCGTTTGTGATTTTTAAATTAATTCCATCTAAAGCTTTAACTCCATTCGGATAGGTCTTGGTTAGGTTATTAATTTGTAATGTGTTCATAATTGTTCGCTTTTATTGATTGATGAGTTTTACTTAGAAGTGCATTTATTATCTGAAACGTCTTTTCGCATTCCATGTATTGGTTTTTGACGCTATTAGTTTAATTCTAATTGATACGTTATTTATTGTACTCATAACATTTAGTTTTAATATTAATTTGAGGCAAACATAAAGTCAAAGTAGAAGGCTTTCTAATAAAGATGATACACAGGGTTTATATAAAGTTATACATAGCCAAAACTGCTATCAACAGCGTTCAATCAAAAAACAGATGGGTTCATACTGATTATTGTAGCGTATATCAATTTAGTTGCGTGAACCATATAACATTGGTAATTTTGAAGTATGATAAACTTTTTAAAGAAATACAAAGCCTTCGGAATTGGACTTATTATAACCATTAGTATATTTCTTATATTATCCTATTTTGATAAAATACGTATCCCAGATGATGCTCCAATAGAAGTCTTTTTGGTAACTGCTTTTTGGTGGTTGCTTATATCATTGCCTATTTATAAATTCTCATATTTAAAAAAGAATAAGAAAACAGTATATGTGATTATTTCTTTATTCGTGCTGTTCTTTACTACGTTAATTATTGACAGTTATATGAGCTTACCTGACAATCCAATAACGTTTATATTGTTGTTGGCTTTTTGGATTGGTATTGTGTATCTGTTAGTACCTTCGTTTGTTCTTAAATATTGGAAATTGATAGTGTTATTTTACATCCCATTATTAATATACTTTATATATATCCGCTTATTTTCTGGTGATTTGGAAGCATATTTAAAAATCAAGGAAGACTTTCCTTTTGTAATTTTCTTTGTACCCATACCAATATTATTTGCATTATGGTTCTACGAACAATGGAAATGGCTGAAAAATTTAAAAGCAGAAAAATCCCAAGCAGAATTAGCTTTATTACGCACTCAAATAAATCCTCATTTTTTCTTTAACACCTTAAATAATCTATATGCTTTAACAGTTAAAAACTCCAAACAAGCGCCAGAAGTTATTTTAAAACTCTCTGATATGATGCGGTATACCATTTATGAAGGTGAAAAGGAAAATGTAGCAATAAAAGATGAAATTGAATATTTAAAAAACTATATTGAATTACATAAAATTAGGTACAAAAAGACTGTAGAATTTCAGTTCAACAATACGGTTAATGAAACTTTAACTATAGCACCTTTATTATTTATTATTTTATTAGAAAATGCATTTAAACACGGTGTAGAGAGCTTAACAGAAGATGCGTATATTTATATAGATATTTCAAATGATGAGGACTTTATTTATTTTGCAATTGAAAATAATTTAGACCCTACAGAAATAAGTAAAACAACAGGAATTGGGCTTACAAATCTAAAACGTAGATTGGCATTAATTTATCCTCAAAATCACGAGTTAATAATTAAGCAACAGGAAAACATATATAAAGCAACTTTAAAAATAGCAAAGCATGTTTAAATACATTATTATTGATGACGAACCTTTAGCTCACGAAATAATTGAAGAGTTTTGTAATATGCTTCCCCATTTACAATTAGAGAAAAACTGCTATAATGCTATGGAGGCTATGCAGTTTTTGAATAGTAATACGGTAGATTTTATGTTTTTAGATATTAATATGCCCAAACTAAAAGGCTTAGATTTTTTAAAAACACTCACCAAACCACCAAAAACAATAATAACCACCGCATATAAAGAACATGCCTTAGAGGGGTTTGAATTAAATGTTACTGACTATTTATTAAAGCCATTCAGTTTTGATCGTTTGGTTAAGGCTGTGAATAAAATTACTCAATCAAATGTAAAGCAGGAGCCTAAAGTGTTAGACTTTGAAAATTCTAATCACAATAGATTCTTTTTGAAAGGCGACAAAAAACACCATCAAATTCATACAGAAGATATATTGTATATAGAAGCATATGGCAATTATACCAAAGTATACCTTAATGAAGAAATGATTATAAGTCACGAAAAAATATCTGCTTTTGAGACCTTATTACCTCAAGAAAATTTTTTACGAGTGCATAAATCTTTTATGGTAGCAATAGATAAGATAAGATTAAATTAATTGAAGGAAATCGTATTCATATTGTAGACCATAAAATACCTGTTGGACAGACTTATAAAAGCAGTGTTAAAAAGTTGTATAATTAACAACTATTTTCAAAAAAACATCAGTATTTTTTAATAATTTCTTCACACATCTTCAAAGTATTCTTTACATCATTTAAAGTTGTTCTTGGGTTAATTAAACACATACGTAATACAACTTGTTTCTGTAGTACGGTAGTTACTAATAATGCTTCTCTTGATTTCACTATTTGCTCTGAAATAAACTGATTTAAAGCATCTAATTCTTTTTCAGTGTATGTATTTCTTATAGGATTATATCTAAAGTTAATAATTGCTAAGGTAGCTGGTGAAATTACTTCCCAGTTTGAGCTTTTACGTAGCATCTCTTCTACTTGATCTGCTAAATCAATATTATAGCTCACCGCCTTTTTAAAAGCTTTTAAACCAAAGGTTTTAACTGACATATAAAACTTTAGGGCTCTAAAGCGCCTGGTTAATTGTATGCCATGATCATAAAAATTAATTTCAGAAGCATTTCCTTCAATATCACGTAAATACTCAGGTTTCTCACTAAAGGTATCACTGAGCCAATTATGGTTTCTTACTAATAAACATCCCATTTCATAAGGTTGGTACATCCATTTATGAGGGTCAATAGTTAAAGAATCTGCTTTTTCAATTCCTTTTAATAACTGACTTCCTTTTTTTGATAGAATTGCAGCAGCTCCATAAGCACCATCTACATGAAACCATAACTTTTCTGTTTTACAAATTGTAGCTATTTCATTTAACGGATCTACTGTACCAGTATTCGTTGTTCCTGCAGAAGCTATAATACAAAAAGGTTGTAAACCTTCTAGCCTATCTTTAGCAATAGCATTTTTTAGCTTGTTAATAGCCATTTTAAAGGCAATATCGGTAGGTATAATACGTACTTGTTCTTTCCTAAAGCCTAAAACTCTAATAGCTTTAATATTAGATGAGTGCGCTTGATCGGACATATAAATAATAGCTTTAGAAAAATCATCACCACAACGTTGTCTTCTAGCTGTTACTAATGCTGTTAAATTAGCCATTGATCCACCACTTGTAAATAACCCTCCTCCTTTTTTAGCAGGAAACTTAAACAGTTTCAATAGCCAATTCATGGTTACTATTTCTAATTCAGCTGCTGCTGGTGATGCAGCCCATCCGCCTGAAAAAATGTTGAATCCTGTAGCTAAAGTATCTGCCATAACACTTACGTAATTACTTGGTCCTGGAACAAATGAATACGATTTTGGATGTGATACAATATTACTATTTGGGAGTACTTTATCAATAACAAAATCTAGTACTTCTTTTGCATCACTAGGTTCTTCAGGAGCGATTTCCAAAAACAAGTCGTCCATTTCCTGTCTTGAAGCAATAGCAACTGGTTTTTTCTCATTTTGTGTATCGAAATGTTCTACAATAGTATCAATTATCTGATATCCTATTTGTTTCATTTCGTCCTTATTTAACTCTAATTTATGTGCGTTTTTCATAACAAGTACTTTTATTGGTACTATTACAAAAATACAGCTATTAAAATGATATGAACTGATAATTGTCAGTAGCAAACTAATTTTTTAACATAACCTCGATAAGCTGATGAATATCATATTTTATAGTATGGATAATGCCTAAATTTACTTGTTAATAAATCACAGACGAATGCAATCACTTATACAAAAATATAATATTCCAGGACCACGCTATACCAGTTATCCAACAGTACCTTATTGGAATAAAGAAGGAATTTCAAAAGAATCTTGGATTGAAACATTTCAACGTTCTTTTTCTGAAAGCAATCAAGAAGAAGGCATTAGTTTGTATATCCATCTTCCTTTTTGCGAAAGTCTGTGTACTTTTTGTGCGTGTCATAAACACATTACTAAACGACATGAAGTTGAAGATGATTATATAGATTCATTAATAAAAGAATGGCAATTATACCTGAATCTTTTATTAGAACGACCTATCATAAAAGAAATACATTTAGGTGGTGGTACACCTACCTTCTTTTCAAGTAATAACTTAAATCGATTAATTGATGGCCTGTTTAAAAAAGCAGAAAGACACCCTGATTATGAGTTTAGTTTTGAAGGACACCCTAACAACACAACAAAAGAACAACTTGAAACTTTATATAATTTAGGGTTTACAAGAGTAAGTTTTGGTGTACAGGATTATGATGAAACTATACAAAAAGCTATTCATAGAATTCAACCTTTTGAAAATGTACAACAAGTGACACAATGGGCTCGTGAAATTGGTTACACATCTATAAGTCATGATTTAATTTTCGGGTTACCTTTTCAAAATTTAGATAAAGTAAAGCATACTATTTCTAAAACAAAAGAATTGCTTCCTGACAGGATTGCCTTTTACAGTTATGCTCATGTGCCTTGGATTAAAGGTGTCGGACAACGAGGATTTAATGAAACAGATTTACCTAAGGATTCTGAAAAAAGAGAATTATACGAAAAAGGTAAGCTATGGTTACAAGAAGCTGGTTATATAGAAATTGGAATGGACCATTTTGCTTTAGCAACTGATAGTTTGTTTACGGCTACAAAAACCAAAACCTTACATAGGAACTTTATGGGGTACACTGCTAATAAAACGCAACTTATGATTGGTTTAGGCATGTCGGCTATTAGTGATACCTGGTATGCTTTTGCTCAAAATGCAAAAACCGTTAAAGAATACCAACAGCAAGTAGATAATAAAGAATTTCCAATATTTAGAGGCCATTTATTAAGTGAAGAAGATTTAGTTATCAGAAAACATATATTAAATATTATGTGTCATTTTGAAACTTCATGGAAAGAAACAGAGCTGCAGTTTGAAAACATGGATAGTTATTTAAAATTGCTTTCCGAATTAGAAAACGATGGTTTAGTTGTTGTAAATAATGACTCACTTTCAGTTCCAGATGAAGCAAGAGCATATGTTAGAAACATTTGTATGGCGTTTGATGCACATTTACAACGTAATAAGCCGACTACAAAATTATTTTCAATGACAATATAATAATCAACCACTTAAATTAATACTATGAACAAAATTTTAGTACCTACAGATTTCTCCAAAGAATCAGAGTACGCATTAAAAACAGCAGCTAAATTAGCAAAGAAATACGATTTGGAAATTGTTGCTTTACATATGCTTGATATACCAGATACTTTTTTAACTAAAGATGATTCAAAAGAATATCCAGAATTATTACTATTCACAAAATTAGCAAAAAAGAGATTCAATACTTTTCTTGACAAAGACTACTTAGAAGGTGTAACAGTAAACGAAGCAATTCAACATCATAGAACATTTGAAGGTATTATTGAATCGGCAAAAAAAGAAAAAGCTGATTTAATTATTATGGGGTCACATGGTACTAGTGGTATTCAAGAAATATTTGTAGGTTCTAATACAGAAAAAGTAGTACGCAGTTCAAATATACCTGTACTGGTGGTTAAGGATGAAGTGGGTAACTTAGATTTTAATGAATTTATTTTTGCTTCAAACTTCATAGATGATTGCTTAGAATCATTTAAGAAAGCAAGAAAATTTGCTAAACAATTCAATACTAATATTAAGCTACTTTATATCAATACTCCAGGAAGAAACTTCAAAAATTCTGAAGAGATTGAAGTGAAAATTTCGTATTTCTTAAATAAATTAAAGCTTACTTCAACTGATGTATCCTATAGTGTTTATAATGATTATGATGTTGAAAGCGGGATTTTAAATTATTGTAATAAAAACAATGTTGATTTAATCGGTATTCCAACACACGGTAGAAAAGGGATTTCACATATGTTTAGAGGAAGCATTGGTGAAGATGTTGTTAATCATGCACAAATACCAGTAATTACCTTTAAAATATAGATAGAATAATAAAAAGTCCGATTAAATATATACTTTAATCGGACTTTTTTCTAACAACTAAACTAAACTACTTACTGCAGGCACTTGCAGAGCGGTTATTTTTATATATTTTTAAAGGAATATTACTTTTTGTTATTTCAGTAAATCCGCCATTAATGTTTACTAAGTTTTTAAAACCTAACTTATTTAAAATTGAAATTGCAATTACCGATCGGTAGCCACCAGCACAATACACAAATTGTTCTTTGTTTTTGTCTCGATCTTTAGCTGAAATATTTATATGATTTAAGGGTAAATGATCAGCGTTTAAAATACAACTATCAGTATACTCTCCTATTCTTCTGACATCTAAAAAAGAACAATCCTCATCTAGTAATTCAATATCATTAGCCTCTAGAGAAAGTAATTCGTTTACTTTAAGTCCTTCTTTCTCCCAAGCTAATACTCCTCCATTAATATATCCTAATACATTATCATACCCAATTCTGGATAAACGAGTAACAGTTTCTTCCTCTCTGCCCTTAGGAGTTATCAAAATTATGGGTTGATTAATACGTTCTATTAAAGCGCCTACCCACGGTGCAAATGTTCCATCTAAACCAATAAATATAGAGTTATAAATATGTTTTTCTGCAAACTCTTTAGGGCTTCTTACATCCAAAAATAATACATCTTCAATAGCAGAATATTCTTGAAATCGATTAGCATTTATTGCTGTCATTCCATTTGATAATAGTTCTTTAATTGGAGTATTTACTCTTTTATTCATTAATGCATTCTTTGGGAAATACTGTGGTGGTTCTGTTAGTCCATCTAAAATTTGATTTACAAATTCTTCTTTAGATAAATCAGGATTTAATGCATAGTTAACTTTCTTTTGATTAGCTAAGGTATCAAAGGTTTCATTACTCATATTTTTTCCACAGGCCGATCCTTTACCATGATTTGGGTAAATAATAATATGATCAGGAAGTTTCATTATTTTTTCATGTAATGATATGTATAGTTTTTCAGCTAAATCTTCTTTGGTTATTGAGGAGGAGACTGCTAAATCTGGTCGACCTACATCTCCTATAAATAATGCATCTCCAGTAAAAAGACAATGTTCATTATCTAATTCATCAAATAATAAAAATGAAGAAGATTCTAATGTATGTCCAGGAGTATGTAACAATCTCAGCCTAATATCTCCTAATTTAAAGTCTTCATTGTCTTTACCTTCATGAAATTCAAAATCTGCTGTTGCAGTTGGTCCATATACAATTGTAGCGCCAGTTTCCTTAGCCAGATCAACATGTCCGGAAACAAAATCGGCATGAAAATGTGTAAGAAAAATATATTTAATTGTAACGGCATTTTTTTTAGCCATTGCTATATAAGGGGCGATTTCTCTAAGTGGATCAATAATTGCAGCCTCTCCATTAGAAGCTATAAAATATGTAGCCTCTGCTAAACATTTGGTATATAATTGTTCTATTTTCATAGTTGATAACTTATGCATCAAATGTAGTTTTAAACTCACTTTGCAACTATGATATTTATCAGCTCATGCCTTAAATAGTTATGTGATTTTAATTAAGCAAGAATTATTAAAGCTCTTATTTTAAAAATAGAAATGTTAAGGTTTATAAAATTGATTTTAAAACATCACCTACACCATATGCAACTAATGCAGCAATACATCCCAATAACAAAGTTTCAATAACTCCTTTTATAAGATTGTTTTTATTTACATATGATTTTAATAAGCCAATAACTAAAAAACCTAACGCTGTTAAACATGAAGAAATAAAAAATAAATTAAAATTTATTGAATATATATAGTCAATTATATAGATAAGTATGGGAATAATTCCAATTATTAGGAAGGATGCATATGTTGTGGCTCCAACCCAAAAAGGTTTTTTATGATTACTAATGTCTAAGTTTGTAACGTTATTTGTTTTTGTTGATAAATAAGCTCCTACAGACATGGCAAAACCATCCGCTAACAAATTAGCTAAACCAAGGACTATTATTATAGAACTATCTAAATTAGCGCCAACAGCACCTGCTACAACAGCAAAGGTTGTTATACAGCCATCGAAACCACCATATACAAATTCCCCAAGATAGGTTTCGAAATAATATAAAAAAGTACTTTTTTTAGCAGAATTATGCATTCATTATAATTGTGTTTTTATAATTTTTGATTTATGTCTTTTTCAAATAAATAATAATCAGCAATGTATTCTCTTAATTGCTCTTTTGTAGTTTCTATATAGTAAGTTCCCGTATAAGATGGGCAAACAACACAATCGTCAAAATAAAATCTAATTTTGTTGCCATCAATAGTAAAATTGTCTTTATAGGTTTCAAAATCTCCACCAGAGATTTCCCAACAATCATAATACATCTCACCAGAATTAATATTAGCTTTTATTATCTTATTTAAATGTGTTAAAACTGCCTGTTCTGATTGTGGCTTAAAATAATCTAGAAAAGCTATAATTTTGGTGCTATCAAAATCATAATTAACAGTTTTAAAACTAACATTACTGTGCATTGATTCAGAATAAAAATTTTCTATAACAAAAACCGTACTTAAAACGTCCCTATTCTCTTTAATAGCATAGTTTATTTTACTTTTTTGCTTTCGTGTTTCAATTGAATCACATAATGGAATAAATTCTTCATTTTCTCTCATTAATGAGATCGTTTTTTCAACTAATTCACTTTTTATGTACTGATTAAAATTAGAATAATTACCACTTACCTCTTCATTTAAAACTGGATAATGAAAATCTAATATTGTTTTATCGTTTTCTTCTAAGACATGTTTTTCTAATACAATTTTTTTAGGTTTTTCTGAAGATATAAGTGCATCTAATTGCATAATTTTATTAGAAGATTTATCATTAAAAACCTCTTTTAAATTAATAGAATCATGACTAACTTCAATTCCTAATTCCTCTTCTTTATTAATTACATTTTCTTGGGGAGCATTTTGTTTACAGCCAAGTGTTATTAATAAAGCTATTGATAAAAATGTTCTAAATCTCATATTATAAATTTACTCTAAAAATAATACAAATATTTCACTTTAGGCATGATAAATATCGTGAGATATAAGAAATTATTTCACTATCTTTAAGTTAACAAATTGATCCATAAAATGAAAAAAATACTTTATAATACAGATTTTTCTGATTGTTCAATAAATGCATTTGTTTATGCATTACATCTTGCAGACCAATTTAATGCAGAAATTATTACACTACATACTTATTCTAGACCTGTAATTGGATCGATGTACTTACCAAATACCTATCAAAATATTTATGCACATCTAGAAACTGATGAATTTGACATGTTTAAAGATACTTCAAAACTACTGCATATTATTGCAGAGAAGTATAAAAAAGACCAAATAAAAAACACCTTTTTAATGGTTGAAGACGATACTATTTCCGGAATGCTTAACACTATAGAGAAAGAGGATATTGATATTGTAGTTATGGGTACTAAAGGTGCTTCAGGATTAAAAGAAGTTTTTATGGGCTCGGTAACTAGTCATCTAATGGAGCAATCACCTTGCCCAGTGCTTGCAATTCCAGAAAATGCTGATTATAATGGTGGTATTAAAAATATATTGTTTTCATCTGATTTCTTTCCAGAAGACATTTCTTCTTTAAAATATGCTTTAGATTTATCGGATAATTTAAATGCTCATTTTGAGTGTATTAATACTGCAGTAGATTATTCTGATTATAAAGAAAAATTAATTGCAAATTGGAGTGAGAAATTACAATTCACAAAGTATAAAGATCTTAATTTTTCAATTATTGATGCAAGTACTTTATCGGAAATTACAGATTATATTAATGTTAATAATATTGATTTACTAATTACAACTATTTATAAAAATAATTTTATAGAGGATCTTTTTCACTATAGCTTAGCTAAACGATTAGCACATCATAGTACAATACCTGTATTAACCATACCAAATACCAAATAGATATAGTTTGACTAACGATAAGTGTTTTTTTAATAACCCCGCTTAATAAATTATAAAGCGGGGTTATTAATTTTATTAATTCTAATAATTATCTAATAAATATTTGATCAAATCAGTTGTAGTTACAATTCCTATTAACTTACCTCCTTCTTCAACAGGTAGTGCATGAAAGCTTTCTCTAGATAAAATTTGCGCCACATCAAATATTGTTTCAGTTGATTTTACTGTTGTTACATTTGTTACCATAACTTGTTGTAAACTAAACATGTTATATACTATAGTTTCCACATGATCCTCTTCTTCGTCAACAGCATCAGCAAAACTAATTCGTAACAAATCAGTATAACTTAATATTCCTTCAATAATGTGATTATTTACTACTGGAATATGTCTAATATTATGTTTTTTAAATAATTCTTCTGCTTTTTCTAAAGTGTCATTTATATTTAAGAGCACTAAATTATTTGTCATTATTGTTGATACAGGAATATTTTTTTTCATAATAAAGGTAATTTTGTCTTTTTATTAAAAGAACATTAGTGATTAATTTTGATAGATCATTAACTATAAATTCTTTTATAAAGTTCCTGAAAATAAAAGAGTATTACAATGATATAAATCAGTTTGTATGGAATATTTAATCCATTAAAATTGCTTGTTCCGGCAATATAAACAGCGGTGTTTTTAAATGATAACTCACCTTGCGTATATGGGAGCTATGAATTATTTTTTGTAAAAACGTTTTCTCTTTTTTTATCATTATTAATAAATCAATATCTAAAAACTCTAGTAAACAACTTAGTGTTTGATCTAAAGGGGTACTTGTTACTTTATGTGTAGAAACATTAAATGGTTCTAATAAATTATGTAGTTCAGTTTTATTTAATAATTGTTTTTCAGTAAAATCTTTAAACTCTTCATCCGCATATAGTGTATAGACTAATGGTACAAAAGTTTTTAATATCTGAATTAAGGGGTGTAATGTTACAGGTAAATAATTTACTTTGTAATCTACTGAAAATAATATTTTTTCAATTGGAGTAAAAACACTTCCTTCTGGAATTGCTAAAATTGGGATATCTATTTTATTAATTATTTTAGCAGCTGTACTTCCTAGAAAAACTTGCTTAGCACCTGTTGCTCCGGTAGTACCCATTAATAATATTTCAATATTCTCTTTTTTACAATACTCAGTAATTGCATCAAAAAATGTATCAAATATATACTCCGTTCTAAACTTATGGCTTGAATTTTTATTTAAATTATTAACTTTCTCTAATAAGTCTTTTAAATTCTTTTTTGAATTTCCTAATAATACAGAGTCCATGTTTTCACCAGAAGTACTCGTCATTAAATCATCAAGCATTAAACCTCTACTATCTTTAATATGTAATATGTGAAAATTTACTTTATCATTCTTAAAAAATCTCATAGCATAAAGAATTGCTTGAAATGAGTTTTCTGAAAAATCGGTTAATAATACAATTTGTTTCATTTCTTATTTTTTTATTTTTCCAATAGCGCAACTAATATATGATTTGGCCTTCAAGCCTAATGTATTTTCGTCATCAATAATTGGATACCCTAAGTTTTTCAATTGGTTATAGACAACTTGTTCTTCATCAGTAGTTAAGCAGCTAAAACTTACTTCTGATTCATTAACATTTAATTTTACATTACTAATGTTATTTATTTCCTCTAGACTTGTAATAATTGTATGTGCACATCCACCACATTTTAAATTTTGTATTTGCTTTGTTATAATCATTTCGCTAATTATTATTTATATAAAGTTAAACATTTTCATTCGAGATATTACTGATAATTATCAATAATAATGAAGTTATTAATATAACTAACATGACCTTTATCAGTAAAAAAATGTAAAAAAAGTCTTAAATTTATAAGTATATACTTGTTATAATGGTTAAATCTATCCATATATTTAAGCAAATTCAATCTTTTTTAATAGAGATTGGAGCGCTTACCTATTTTGGAATTCGGTTTTTTAAGTCACTTTTAAACCTCCATTTGAATTTAAAGAGCTGTTACGTCAATGCTACCAAATAGGATATAAATCGTTGTTTTTAGTTAGTTTAACAGGATTTATAATTGGTTTAGTTTTAACATTACAAACCCGCCCTACTTTATTAGAATTTGGAGCAGCCTCATGGATGCCATCTATGGTTGGAGTTTCTATTATAAGAGAAATAGGTCCTATGATAACGGCGCTTGTTTGTGCAGGGAAAATTGGTTCTAGTATAGGAGCAGAATTGGGATCAATGCGTGTTACAGAACAAATTGATGCAATGGAAGTTTCTGGTACTAATCCATTTAAATATTTAGTTGTTACTCGTGTTTTAGCAATTACATTAATGCTTCCATTATTAGTAATTATTGCTGATTTTTTAGCTTTATATGGTTCTTTTTTAGTTGAATATTTTAAAGGAAATGTATCAATGCAACTTTATTTTAATGAAGTTATTGATGCGCTTAAATTTGGAGATACTTTTCCTGCAACAATCAAATCGTTCTTTTTTGGTTTTACTATTGGTTTGGTTGGATGTTATAAAGGATTTTATTCTAAAAAAGGAACTGAAGGTGTTGGTTATGCAGCTAATTCAGCAGTTGTACTTTCATCTATTTTATTATTTATTATTGACTTTATAGCTGTATTTATAACCGATATATTTTTTGAGTTATGAAAAATAATTCAGATAAATACTCGGCAGTAATAGAAATTAATGACTTATATAAAAGCTTTGGAGATAATACTGTACTCAATGGTTTCAATTTAACACTAAAGCAAGAAGAAATTCTTGTAATAATGGGTAAATCTGGTTCAGGGAAATCGGTAATGATAAAAACTCTTGTAGGACTTATAGAACCTGATAAGGGTTCTATATTAGTTATGGGAAATGATATTTCTGTTCTTACAGAAGAAGTTTTAGATGACTTGAGAGCAGATATTGGTTTTCTATTTCAAGGAAGTGCACTATATGATTCCATGACGGTACGTGAAAATTTGGAGTTTCCGTTAAGACGTCACAATAAAAAAATAAGTAAAAACATTAATATTGAAGCATTGGTTATAGAAGCTTTAACTGACGTTGGTCTTGCTCATACTATAGATTTGATGCCCTCAGAATTATCTGGAGGTATGAAAAGAAGAGTAGCCTTGGCTAGAGCACTAATTTTAAAGCCCAAAATAATTTTATATGATGAACCCACAAGTGGATTAGACCCAATAACCTCGAAGGAAATAATCATACTAATGAAAGAAATACAACATAAATACAACACATCATCCTTAATTATTACTCATGATGTAGATTGTGCAAGAGCTATTTCTGATAGAATGATTTTATTGATAGACGGTATTAATTATGCCAATGGATCCTATGAAGAATTAATTCAATTAGAAGATCCAAAGGTTAAAGCTTTTTTTAAACATTAATTATGAAGCAAAAAACAAACATGCAAAAACTAAGATTAGGTGTTTTTATAATAGTAGGAACATTGTTATTTGTATTAGCTATTTATACAATTGGACAAAAACAAAACCTATTCAGTAATTCATTTATTATAAATACTCAATTCAATAATATTAATGGGTTGAGAAAAGGGAATAATGTTCGGTTTTCTGGTGTAGAAATAGGAACAGTTTCAGAAATTAAAATGCTAAATGATTCTACTATTGATGTAGCTATGAATATAGAAGAAAAAATTACTGAACACATTAAAAAAAATGCAATTGCCTCAATAGGAACTGATGGCATTGTAGGTAATGTACTTATCAATATATTTCCTAGAAATGGAATTTCACTTCCTATTGAAAACGGTGATATTATTGATTCCTATAGTAAAGTTAGTGCAGATGATATGCTTAATACTTTAAGTGCTACAAATGAAAATGCTGCGATATTAATGTCTAATTTAATTAAAATAACAAATAGGCTTAATGAAAGTAAAGGAACCTTAGGAATGCTGTTAAATGACTCTATAATGGCTATTGATTTAAAGCAGTCAATTCATAATCTTAAAAACGTAAGTTATGGAGCAACTAACTCTGTAAATGAGTTTAACTCTATTTTAAAATCAATTAAAAATAATAAAAAAACTATTGCAGGAATATTAATAAACGATACTATTTCTGGAAAACAATTTAAATCTACTTTAAGCACAATAAATTTAGCAAGTAAAAGGTTAGACAGTACCGTTAATAACTTAAATCAATTAATTAAAGATATAAACTCTAGTAATGGAGCTGTAAATTATATAACTAAAGACTCCATACTAGTAAACGATTTAAAAAAATCAATTAAAAATATTAATGAAGGGACTTTTAAGTTTAATGAAAATATGGAGGCACTTAAACATAATTTCTTATTCAGAAAATATTATAAGAAAAAATCAAAAGAATAATATATAAAGGTTGTTTGAAATGTAAATATCAAACAACCTTTATATCTCTAAATCTATTACTCTATATCAATAATTTTTTTAGTTTCTTCTTTAATCTCTTTTTTTAACAAATTCAGTTTTAAAATACCATCCTGATATGTAGCTTTAACATTACCCGATTCGTTTACCGTATTAGGTAATCTTAAAGCTCTTTTAAATGTACTATAGCAGAATTCTTTACGCATGTAATCATCCTGACTTTCCTCTTTACCCTCCCTTTTTTCTGCACTAATATTTAGTATATGGTCGTCTATAGCAACTTCAAAGTCTTTTTTAGAAAATCCTGGTGCTGCCAACTCTATCTCAAAGCTTAATTCATTTTCTTTAACATTCATTGCTGGTAACGAATTGTCTTCTGAAAAAAAATTATCTGTAAAAAAATCATCCCTATTAAACATACTTTGGAGTGGAGAATTATTCCATGGATGCAATTTATTTCTCTTATTTTCTTTAATTAATGACATAATATATAATTTATTGGTTAAACTTGCTTTAACTTAATATACGTAATAAAAATATGATGTAAAATGATGATTATCAGTATTTTACGTTGTTGTCATCATATTGTAACTTGAAATTTCTCATTATATTTTGGAATACATATATCCCAACCATACACATCATTAATTTTTACTCTAAAGGCATCTAATGTTGTAGGTTCACCATGAATTAAAAATACCTTTTCAGGAACATTTGTAATTTCATTCATCCAATCTAATAATTCGCATTGATCAGCATGTGCCGATAGACTTTCAATGCTTTTAATTTGAGCTTTTACAGGATAATATTTTCCAAAGAATTTAATTTCAGAAGCACCTTCTTTTAACTGCCTACCTCTAGTTCCTTCAGCCTGATAACCTACCAATAATACTGTTGTAGACTCTTGATCTATTAATTGCTGTAAATACGTTAATACACGTCCTCCTGTAACCATACCACTACCGGCTATTATTACTTTTGAACTTGTATTATCAATAGTTTTCCAAGTGTCTCGATACGATTCTATAATTTCAAAATGAGTACACATAGCTTTACATTCTTCAAGTGATAATTTATGCCAACTATGAAAATGTTTAAAAACTTCTAACACATTATTACCCATTGGGCTATCTATAAAAATAGGAATTTTCGGTATTTTGTTTTTTTTATACAAACTCCATAAAATATACATTAAAGATTGAAGACGTTCAACAGCAAAACTAGGTATGATTAAATTTCCTTTATTTAAAATTGTTTTGTTTATCAAATCAGAAAGAATAAATTCTATATTTTCTTCTGCATGCAATTTATCTCCATAAGTACTTTCTAGAAATAGATAATCTGCCCATTTTGGTTTTTTAGGTTTGGCTAATAAAACATCATTTATCCTACCAACATCACCTGAAAAAATCAATATTTTATCATTTATTACAAGTTCAATAAATGTAGATCCTAAAATATGGCCATTAGTATAAAAACGATAGCGTATATTTTTTGAAAGATTATACCACTCCCCTTCATTTGCTGACTCAAATAAATCAATTGTTTGTTTAGCTTCTGTGACTGTGTAAAGTGGTAAAGCAGGCTTGTGTATAGTGTAGTGTTCCTTGTTAGCCTTTTCAGCAAATTCTTCATGAATTTTTGCGCTATCCTTTAAAATTATATCTGCTATCCCCAAGGTTGGTGTACTACTAATAATTTTTCCAGAAAAACCTTGTTTAACTAATCTCGGCAAATAGCCTGTATGGTCCAAATGTCCATGCGTAAGTAATACAACATCAATATTAGAAGCGTTAATAGGTAAATCAACCCAATTTAATTCTCTTAGTTCTTTAATTCCCTGAAACATTCCACAATCAATTAAAATGCTTTTTCCGAGTGCTTTAATCAAAAACTTAGAACCAGTTACTGTTGCTGCTCCTCCTAAAAAATGAATTGTGGCATATTGAATCATATATTATCAGCGACAAAGTTTATTGATTTCAGATAGAATTTTCTTTTTTCTAATATCAGAAACTCCTAATTTATCAAGAAAAAAAGAATCTTCTTTTAAATCTCTACACAAAATAACATCCCTACTTATTAGAAATTGTTTTTCTCTTTTAGTCAATAAAGTAGATACCGTTATGGGGTACAGCCCTAACCTATCAATTCTATCTTTTAAACCATTACCAATAGGATAATCCCAACTAAGTAGGTACAAATTGATGCAATTTCCATATTGAATAGCGTCTTTAGTAAATTTTGTATTTGTAACAACCCAACCTACACCTAATTTTTCATTTTCTTTATAATTTGCTTTTATATCTAAATACCTTGAATGAATATATAATGGTATTTTAATATTACATTTTAAGCCTTGTTCGTTATGATATTTACATTCTATAAGCGTTGTTATATGTTCTTTTTTGGCAATAACATCTATTTCGTGTGTAACGCACTTCCCTTTTAAAATAATATTAGTTTCGGTAGTATATCCCGAATATTTCAATAGCCTACTAACAAATCCCTCAAAAGGAAACCCCGTTGGTCCTAGTTCATAAATAGCTCTTTTTAATTTATATTTTGAAGCTAAACATCGGTTTTTACCTTTCAATAAAGTAAATGCTCTATTATAAATTTCTTTAGTTGAAATTCCGTCATAAATCTCATCTGATACTTTTTGCACAATAGTATTCACCATTGACTTATCAGCACCTGAACGTATTAATGATAGGCTTAATTTTGAAATCGAAAACTTCACTTTTTCACCAGAATACTTTCTTACTTCTAACTCTTCAAGATTCATAATTCATTGATTCGTTAAACAAGATTTTAGACTTCAATTTTTTTAAAAATTAAGAGTAAAAATCACGAACCCAAGCTATAACTTGATTATTGGTCATGCTATCAGCTTTATCTACTGATTTTACCTTAGAATTTAAATTTTTATGGTTTTCTTCCAATTCCTTTTTAAAGTTCATATTCATTTCAGCTGGCCCAAAAATAACTAAAGCGTCAGCGGTATTAATTTTTGACACCAATTCTTTAAAATATGATTTAAATTGATGCTTTTCTCGTTCTAAATATTTACTATCCTGAACTACATCTTGAGGGCCTCCTTTTGCTTTTGATCCCGAACCACCACCAACATGATAATGTTCCACATTAGAATTAACTGTTATTAATTCTTCATTTTTCCCATCTATTGTAACAACGTGAGCTTTATCCTTGTCTAACCAAATTCCTAAATTTTTCATATTTGCTTGTTTTTAATTTCTTAAATCGTGCATTACCAATACAGGCACCTTTGTATGATATGTAATGTTTTTTACTAATGGTTGAGAAAAAAGATTATCCAAAATAGTATGTTTTTTATTTATAAATGCAATCATATCAATACTTTTTTCTGCTACAAAGTTACTTATGGCAATTTCTTTTTCTTCATGTTCTATATTATGAAATGTATGAATAACATCTTCAAAATATTCATTTAACATATTCTTATGCCTCAACTGATTTTCATCTAACTGTCGTTCATTTTCAATGTGTATTATTCTAATACTAGCACTACTTTTCTTGGATAATTCACTTAAATAAGCTAATTCTCTTTTCTTAAAATGAGTTTTATAACTACTAGGAAATACAATTTCATTTAATGAAGAGAATTTCGCATTTTCAGGTACAACTAAAACGGGACAATTCCGTGATTTTTCCATTACTTGAACTGCTAAGCTACCGTAAACAATGCGTTTCATACCTGTTTCGCCTTTGGTACCCATTATAACCAAATCTATATCATAATCCTCTATAGCTTTCTTTATAGCAATTAAAGGGTCTTCGTATGAAGCAATCGTTTCAAAAATATGATTTCCTGTTAACCCCTTATCATGAATGAACTTTTTTACTAAATCAATTAAATCACTATCAATTTCTTTCTTTTTGGCATTAAAAACATTCATTTCAAAATGTAACATTTGCATACTATCAACATCATAACTAGGCATTGAAAAAGCATTTAAAATATAAAATTGACAAGAATCATTTTTATATAGATCCAAAGCATAATTTATAGCATTTAGGGAATTATTAGAAAAATCTGTCGGTAATAAAATTTTCTTTCTCATGACTAACACATTGGTTTTAAGTATATTGCTTCAATAAAGTTACGAAAAATTCAACTAATATATTATGACAAATATCAATTCAAGTCATTCTTTAAATGAGTATATTTATATATAAAAAAACTAATGACAAATTCTTTTAAATCTATCATAAATACTCAAACACCAGTACTAATTGATTTTTACGCTACTTGGTGTGGTCCATGTAAAACCTTAACTCCAATACTTAAAAAACTTAAGGACGAATTAGGAACCGATATTAAAATAATAAAAATAGATGTTGACAAAAATCAACTACTTGCACAAAAAAATAATGTAAAAGGAGTACCTACACTCTTGTTATTCAAAAACGGAAAACAAGTTTGGAGGCAATCTGGTATTTTTTTTAAGAATGATTTAATACAAATTATAAAATCTTATAGCTAATGAACATCAATAGATATATAGACCATACTTTATTAAAACCTATTGCAACTGTTAGTGATATAGAAATACTTTGTAAAGAAGCTATTGAACACCAGTTTTATGCTGTTTGTATAAATGGAGGTTATGTTAGTTTAGCTAAAAACATTCTTGAAAATAGTACAGTTAATATTGCTAGTGTAATCGGATTTCCAATTGGAGCTAACACAAGTAAATCTAAAATATTTGAAGCAAATGATTGTATTAATAATGGAGCCACGGAAATTGATATGGTATTAAACCTTGGGGTATTGAAATCTGGTTCTTATCGATTAGTTGAGAAGGAAATTTCTGATATCAAAAAAACTATTGGTTCCAATACACTAAAAGTTATTTTTGAAAATTGTTATTTATCTAATGAAGAAAAAATTACAGCTTGTAAAATTACTCTTAATTCTGGTGCTGATTTTATAAAAACTTCAACAGGGTTTGGAATAAGCGGAGCAACTATTGCTGATGTTAAACTCATGAAAAAAACAGTGAAAGATCAAATTAAAATTAAAGCTTCTGGTGGTATTAAAGATTTTGAAACTACTAAAGAATATCTCAATATAGGAGTAAGTAGAAGTGGTACTTCCTCTGGTATATCAATTATGAATCACAAAAGAAAATTATGAGTATACATATAGAAGCGAAAAAAGGAGAAATTGCTGATACCGTTTTGTTGCCAGGAGATCCGATGCGTGCTAAATGGATTGCTGAAACATTTTTAGAAGATGCCGTTTGTTATAATAAAGTAAGAGGTATGTATGGATATACAGGATATTATAATAATAACAAAGTATCGGTACAAGGAACTGGAATGGGAATTCCCTCTTCATTAATCTATTTTCATGAGTTGATTAATGACTATGATGTAAAAAATTTAATTAGAGTTGGATCTGCGGGTTCATATCAAAAAAATATTAATGTAAGAGATATTGTTATTGCAATGGCTGCTTCTTCAACTTCAGGAATTAATAACTCTCGATTTTTAAACGCTGACTTTGCTCCTACAGCAAATTTTGATTTGTTTATGAAAGCTGCACTTTATGCTAAAGAACATGATATAAATATAAAGGCTGGGAACATACTCTCGGCAGATGAATTTTATAGTAATGACTTTAATGATTATAAAAAATGGAGTGACTTTGGTATCTTATGTGTAGAAATGGAAACTGCTGGACTATATACCATTGCGGCTAAGCATCAAGTAAACGCATTATCAATATTAACAATTTCAGATTCATTAGTAACTGGAGATAGGACAAGTTCACAAGAACGAGAAAAAAGTTTTGGTGCTATGGTAGAAATTGCATTAAATTCAATATAATTATGCAACAAGATAAATACAAAATATTCTTTCAAAAAACTGGAAAAATTTTATTTGCTATAGCAATGGCAGATAAAAAAATAGCACCTCAAGAATATGAAGCTTTACAAAGTTTAATTCAAGAGGAATTAAAATTAACTTATCTAAAGGAAGATGAAATAAAACACATCACTCAATTGAAATATGCTTTTGATTGGATGGTAGAAAACCCAAAATCAACTGATGATATTCTAGCCGAATACAAAGAATTTAAAAATGAAAACAGAGCTCTATTTACACCTGAGATTATTGATTTTATCTACAAAACGGCTAATAGAATAGCAGGTAGTTATGCAAATAAAAATAAATCAGAATTAGTAGTTTTAGCGAAAATTCATTTTATATTAAAAGATTAAGATCAATCTAACACTCTTTTAATTTTGAATTTTTTTATTTGATTTTCCTTAAGGATTTCAACATGGCAGACATTCGTATTATTTTCATCAATCAGCAATTTCACTTCATATGTTTTTCCTGAATCTGAATTATAAATACTACCTCCTGATAATTCGTTTTTCTTAAAATATAAATTCTTTAAAATAATTAATCCAACAATAGCTCTTTTTCGGAGTATCGGATTTGGGTTATTATTATCCAAACCATCCCTATTATATAACGGAAAAACTGAGCGTTGTATAATTTTACCTTCAAAAACATCTCCATCTCTATATATTTCAATAATAGAGCCACCAGTTAATTTCCACTTCCCCAAATACGTATCAGGGCTTATAGAGTTTATAAATAATAAGAAAATAATTAATGTACAAAGTTTCATTAAACCAAAACTACTATAACTATCTATATTATTAAAAAAATTAATGACATAATTTTGGATTTATAGAAAGGAACAGGCTATTGTCTGCAGGTGATACATATGGTATCCCTAAACCTAAACCCCTAAGTATAAATAACATTCCTATAACCACAACAAATACTGGAATAGCTTTCTGTAGTTGATTTCTAAATGTATTTGAAAAAGCATCTTTTACATAAATTAATACACTTAATAATGGCACAGTTCCTAGTCCATACAAAAACATATACAAGGTAGATTCGAATAGACTTTCCATGGCAATAGCTCCTACAAGTGCTAAGTACACCATACCGCAAGGTAGAAAACCATTAAAAAATCCAATTGTAAAAATAGCGTAATAGGATTCTTTTTTAAGGTATAAACCCAATTGTAATTTTAAGGTATTTAACACCTTTGTCAATGGCGATATTTTAAAAGTTAGCGTATGACTAATTTTAGGAAAAACAATTAGTAAAATCATTATTATACCAATAATAATTGATAATTGCTGTTGTAAGCCTGTTAGAAGCAAGCCTTTTCCTACTAATCCGAATACTGTTCCTAATAAACTATAAGTAACTATTCTTCCTAAATGGTATAATATAATTTGAAAATGCTTTTTAGTCTTATTTGTTTTACTAACAGGCAATATCATTGCTATAGGGCCACACATACCAATGCAATGCAAACTACCCAATAAACCAAGTATGAATCCTGCAAAAACCATTTATAACATAATTTCTTTTTTAACTAAATAGGCAATTCCTTGATGTGTGAAATCTATTATAATGTCCCAACGACCACTAACAAGATCTTTTTTCGGTAAAAATAAGATGTTGGAAGAAATCGATAAAGGAATTTCTATATCCATTTTCTCGTTAGATGGTCGATACAGGAACACTTTTCCTTGAATATCTTTTGGTTGTAATTCAGATGGAAATACTATTGATATCCCTTCAACTTTTTGTTCTATTTTAATTGGTTCACTGAGCAACTTTAAATTTTGCTCTTTATCAATTTCTTGTTGAAAAACCAATTCATTTTTATAATATTCTGTAGCTACCAGATCATGATCATACTTAGAATTTACAGACATTTTTATCACAAAAAACAAAATGAATGACATAAATGCTGCTATAGCAATTACAATAGATGCTCCCCAGTTAATTTTCATAGTTTATTCCTTTATTTAAACCTTCTTGGTCCAAGAAAGTTTGTAGCTGTTGTTTCTATTTGTTTGCCATTAGCAAAAATACCTACTTTAATTTTTTCTCTGTCATTGTGCAATTCACTTTTTGGAATTTCTACAAACAACGTTCCTGAAGCAAGGTTTTGAGCTTCTAGTTGTATCCCAGATAAACCAACAACTTTTATTTCTCCTTTATGGGATAATAACTTAAACTCTAAATCTTCGATATTTTCACTTGTCTTATTTACGAGTTTATATCGAAAAACATTACTGATAATGTTATTTTCCTTTTTTTCATATAATTGTCCAGGTAATTTTATAAGCGAAGCTTCAATATCATTTCGCAGAAACAACATAACTGTCATAATCCCCATAAGTAGTATTAAAACTGCTGAATAGGCTTTATTCCTAGTAGTAAATAATACTTTTTCTCCTTTACTAATATTGTCTTCTGAATCATAACGGATCAAACCTTTTGGCAAGTTTACTTTTTCCATCATAAAATCGCAAGCATCAATACAGGCAGTACAATTTACACACTCTAATTGGGTACCGTTTCTTATATCAATCCCAGTTGGGCAAACCTGTACACACTGATTACAATCTATACAATCTCCTTTACCGGTTTCTGGTCTATCTTCGTTCTTTTTAAACTTAGCTCTACCCTCTTGCTTTTCTCCTCTAACATAATCATAAGCTATATTTATGGTTTTATTATCAAGCAATACGCCTTGTAGTCTCCCATAAGGACAAGCTATGATACATACTTGCTCTCTAAACCAAGTGAATACCATAAAGAATATAGTTGTGAAAATTAACAAAGCAATTAATGTACTAATATGCTTAGTAGGCTCTTCAAAAATATATTGCAGCAATACATCACTTCCGATAAAATATGCTAAAAACACATTAGCAATAACAAATGAAATAATAAAAAACAGCGTATATTTTAAACTACGTTTTCTAATTTTTTCAGCAGTCCAAGATTGTTTATCTAGTCTAATTTGAGCGCCTCTATCACCTTCTATTGCATATTCAATCTTTCTGAAAACCATTTCCATAAAAATGGTTTGAGGACAAACCCACCCACAAAATATTCTTCCAAAGACTACAGTAAACAAAACCACGAAAACTACTCCAATTATCATTGCCATAACGACTAAATGAAAATCTTGAGGCCAGAATGGCAAACCAAAAATATTGAATTTCCTTTCTAATACATTAAACAGTAAAAACTGATTACCATTAATTTTTATAAAAGGAAAAGAAAATAAACATAATAATAAAAACCAACTTATTTGTGTTCGGTATTTATAGAACCTCCCAGAGGGCTTTTTTGGGTAAATCCATTGACGTTTACCATCTTCAGTAATCGTCCCAATGGAATCTCTAAATACATCATTTCCTTGTTCCGCCATATAACTTAATTATTGACCTATCTGTAAAGTATCTACTGGAGTAGTATTTTTTACTTCTTCTTTAATACTTACAGATTTGTCTACCCAAATTTCCCCTTCTGCTTTTTTAGCTCCAGGAGGATTTGTTCCTGCTAAAGTTGTTATATAAGAAGCTACTTGCTGAATATCAAAAGATTTTAATCCGTTTTTAGACCATGGCTCCATTCCTTTCCCAGGCCTTCCTCCTTCAGAAATTGTTTTAAATATATTATTTATTCCACCACCTAATACCCAGCTGTCATCTGTTAAGTTAGGTCCAATACTTCCACCACCATCTGGTTTGTGACATACCGCACAGTTTTGAGTAAAAATTTCTTTTCCTTTAGCAATATCAGATGGTTCTGTAAGTATAGTAGCTGTACTATAATCAACTAAATTCTTAGCTGTTTTTTTATATTCTTCAATGTCTATTTTTGCCTGAGCCATTTCAGTTTCAAATTCTTCAGCCTGAGTTTCACCTCCAAAAACATGATATTTTGCCATATATACCACTGCAAAAATAATAGTTGCATAAAAGCCCCATACCCACCATGGTGGTAAGGCATTGTCTAATTCCTTAATACCATCATAATTATGGTTTAAGACAATTTCATGTTCTTCATCAATTGGTTTTGCATTGGTTGCTTCTTTATAAAACTTTGAAACCCAAGAAGGTTTATTTGCTGCAGCTTCCAATTTAGCCTTTTGTTCTTCCTTAGAAAGTAAACGCCAAGCCATAGCATTAATAGCTGCACTACATGCTTCAAAGGTAATAATCACCAATAATATTAAAGCAAGTAAACCTAATACTTCAGTATACTTCATAAAAGCAGGTAATTCACCTGAATCAATAAAATACTCTAATAGTAATGCTGATCCAAAAAAGAAGACCGGAATTCTTATATATGCTGGAAAATATTTTTTCATAATTGTAGTATATTTTAATGATCTAATGGTAATTGACTTACTTTATCTATGTACGTTTTTTTAGACTTAATAACCCACCAAAACAGTGCGATAAAAAAACTGAAAAAGATCAATAACGACATGATTGGATAAACTTCTATCCCATCAATGGTTTCCATGTGATGTTTTATAAACTTTAGCATAGTTTTTATATTATTTAATTTGGGCTGTTTCTTTTACATTAATATCAGTCCCTAAACGCTGTAAATAAGCTATTAATGATATTATTTCTCTATCTTTTAACGGTACAAAGGTGCTTCCAACTTCTGCTTGCTCTTCAGCAAAAGAATTTTTTATATCATCATTAGTTAATAAATCATTTGCTATTTCAGTTGCTTGTTTATCTATTAATGAAGCTACATTAGCAATCTCTTCATCTGTATATGGAACCCCTAGAGTTACCATTGCTTCCATTTTAGATTTAGTTAATGAATAATCTTGCTTATCTGAAATTAACCAGGTATAACGAGGCATAATAGATTTTTCTTCAATAGCCTGTGGATCATACATATGGTTAAAGTGCCATACATTAGATTTTTTACCACCTTCACGATGTAAATCCGGTCCTGTACGTTTAGATCCCCATAAAAAAGGATGATCGTACACAAACTCTCCTGCCTTAGAATACTCTCCATAACGCTCTACTTCAGATCTGAATGGTCTAATCATTTGTGAGTGACAAGACACACAACTTTCTCTAATATAAATATCTCTACCTTCTAACTCTAAAGGAGTATATGGTTTAACATTTGATATTGTAGGAATATTTGAATCTACCATTATAGTAGGTACAATTTGAATAACACCTCCAATTAATATTGCTATAGTTGCCAATATTGATAATTGAACTGGTTTACGTTCTAACCAAACATGGAATGTTTCTCCTCTTAATCTTCCTTTACTAATTTTCTGCAATGCAGGTGCTTCAGCTAACTCATCTGCTACATCAGAACCAGATTTTACTGTTCTAACCATATTCACAAGCATTACAATTGCTCCTAGAATATACATTGATCCACCTATCATACGCATCCAATACATAGGCATGATTTCTACTAATGTATCCACAAACGTATATACTAATGTTCCTTCTGGAGAAAACTGTTTCCACATTTCTGCTTGTACAAATCCAGCTACATACATTGGTAAAGCATAAAGTATAATACCTAATGTTCCTAACCAAAAATGTGTATTTGCTAATTTTATAGAATGTATTGTAGTTTTAAACATTCTTGGTACTAACCAATAGATCATACCAAATGCCATAAATCCATTCCAAGCTAAGGCTCCAACATGTACGTGAGCAATAATCCAATCAGTATAGTGTGCAATTGCATTTACATTTTTCAAGGCTAACATAGGACCTTCAAAAGTAGCCATTCCATATCCTGTAATTGCTACAACAAAAAACTTCAATACCGGATCAACTCGTACTTTATCCCAAGCACCACGCAAGGTTAACAATCCGTTTATCATTCCCCCCCAAGATGGAGCTAATAACATTATTGAGAATGCAACACCTAAATTTTGAGCCCAATCTGGTAATGCTGTGTATAATAAATGGTGAGGTCCTGCCCAGATATAAATAAAGATCAAGGACCAAAAGTGTACGATTGATAATTTATAAGAATAAACAGGTCTGTCTGCTGCTTTTGGTACAAAATAGTACATCAATCCTAAAAATGGAGTTGTTAAAAAGAAGGCAACTGCATTATGACCGTACCACCACTGTACTAAAGCATCTTGTACTCCTGCATAAACAGAATAACTCTTTAAAAAAGAAACAGGTAATTCTATATTATTAAAAACATGTAATACCGTAACGGTAACAAAAGTTCCTAAATAAAACCAAATAGCAACGTATAAATGACGCTCTCTACGTTTTAAAATAGTCCAAATCATGTTAACTCCAAATGCAATCCAAACTAAAGCAATAGCAATATCAATTGGCCATTCTAGTTCAGCATATTCCTTACTTGAAGTATATCCTAATGGTAGGGTAATTGCAGCTGCAACAATAATAGTTTGCCAACCCCAGAAATTAAATTTACTTAAAAGGTCACTTGCCATCCTCGTTTTTAACAAACGTTGCAATGAATAATATACTCCTGCATACATAGCATTACCAACAAAAGCGAAAATTACCGCATTGGTATGTAAAGGTCTTAATCTACCAAAACTTAACCAGGGTATACCATCTGTTAAGTTTGGAAAAATAAACAATAGTGCTAGTAGTAAACCAACACTCATACCCACTAAACCCCATAAAATGGTGGCGTAGATAAAGTTTTTTACAATTTTGTTGTCATAGTAAAATTGCTGTAATTCCATAAAGTTTTATGATTTTTTGTTTTTTTCGGGAGATGTCACAACTATTTCATCATCAAAAAGTATACGTACTGAAGGTGTGTACGAGTCATCATATTGCCCACTTTTTACAGCATATATAAATGCTATAAAAAAGAAAACTGCTACAATAATACTTATGGTGATTAAAATGTATATCACTCCCATATCTTAATTTTTACCTTGAACAAAGGTATGATTGGGCTATAGTAGAAACTATGACATTTGTCAGTTTTACAAATATTTTATAAGTTATTTACTGGGTTGAACTTGGAAATCTCAATCAAAAAAACAAATACTTACTTACATTTTGATTCAGTAAAGATCTAAGAACTACATTTTATGTTTTCCAGTAAATATATTTGACGCAACGGTTACAAATACTACAACCGAAATTGAACTTACGGGCATTAAAATTGCCGCTACTATAGGCGATAAATTCCCTGTTACAGCAAAAGATAAACCGACAATATTATATAAAAATGAGAGTATAAAGCTAGCTATAATCAATTTTCTCGACTGAATTCCTATTTGCAATAAACTTGGTATTTTCTCAAACTTTGTAGCATCAATTATAGCATCACATGCTGGAGAAAATACATTTACATTTTCCGCTATTACAACACCTACATTACTTTGTGCTAATGCGCCTGAATCATTTAGTCCATCCCCTACCATAAGTACGAGTTCACCATTTTCTTGTAATGTTTTTATAAAATGGAGTTTATCTTCTGGCTTTTGCTGAAATAATAGTTGAGTCCCTTTCGGCAATTTCTTTTCTAAATAACTTTTTTCTCCTTCATTATCACCAGATAATACTACTAATTTATGCTTAGTATTCAATTTTTCAAAAACTGATAGAACGCCTACTCTGTATTTGTTTTTAAAAGTAAACTTCCCAATAACAGTACTATCTTCACTAATATATACACTGGTTTCATTTATAATTTCATCAGTAGCCCCTACAAATGATGCAGATCCTATTTTTATAACTTTGTCATTTACAATTCCAGTTATCCCCTTTCCTGTGCTTTCTATAAAATTATTCACTTCTGTTATATCTATACCATCTAAGTGCTCATATAACATTCTGCTTAACGGATGATTTGAAGCTCTTAATGTTGATTTTATATTTACTAAATTCTCTTCAAACAATTCAACGCCTTTATATTCAATATCATTTTCTTGGCTCTGAGTTAGTGTACCTGTTTTATCAAAAACAACAGTTGTAATTTTTGATAATGATTCAATAACTTCTGCATTTTTCAAATAAAGTTTATGCTTACCCAAAATACGTAATATATTTCCTAAAGTAAATGGAGCAGATAATGCTAATGCACATGGACATGCTACAATTAGTACAGCAGTGACTGAATTAATTACAACAGTACTATCCACAATAAACCAATATAAACCTGTTAAAAAAGTAATTATTAGAATTATCGCTGTAAAGTATTTACTTATACTATCAGTGATTGTTTCCAATTTGTCTTGTTTATTAACTTTAAACACATCATTACTCCATAATTGTGTTAAATAACTTTGTGATATTGATTTTGTAGCCTCTATTTCTATAGCCCCTTCTGTTTGTTTTCCTCCAGCAAAAAGTTTATCACCTGAAACTTTTTTTATCGGTTTTGCTTCTCCAGTAACAAAACTATAATCTACTCGTGCAACTCCCTTAATCAAAACAGCATCTACAGGAAGTAGCTCTTCATTTCTAATTAATAATCGATCTCCTTTTTTAATATCATGAACTGATATAGATTCTTCCTCCCCTTTACTCAACTTAGTAACTGCAATTGGAAAGTAGGATTTATAATCACGTTCGAAAGACAAGAAGCTATATGTTTTTTGTTGAAAAAATTTCCCCAATAATAAAAAGAAAACCAATCCGCATAAACTATCTAAAAAACCTTGCCCAGTATGTGTTGTTATATCGTAAACACTTCTTAAAAACAACACCATAATCCCTAGAGCGATGGGAACATCTATATTTAATATCTTATATTTTAATCCTTTATAAGCAGATATAAAATAGTCCTGTGCGGAATAAAGCACTACAGGTAATGCAAAAACAAGCATTATTTGATGAAAAAATGGCTTATACTGATCTAACCAAAATCCATTTAATTCAAAATACTCAGGAAATGATAAAAACATTACATTTCCGAAAGCAAACCCTGCTGTAACCAACTTAAATAATAAGGAATAGTCTATCTTCTTTTTTTTATTTTTCGCATCATCTAAACTTATATAAGGCTCATAACCAATACTACAAAGTAGTTCTACTACTTTCTTCAGTGAAGTATCGGCTAAATTGTATGTAATTCTAACTGTTTTCTTTGGGAAGTTTACTTGAGATGCAACTATATTTGAATTTAGCTTATTTAGATTTTCTAATACCCAAATACAAGAACTACAATGAATATGTGGAATGTATAAAGTTACAATTTGAATAGTTTCATCATCAAACTCAATTAAACTAGTTATGATTTCTTTATTCTCCAAATAATCATACTTCCCTAACATAGCCTCAGGTGCTTTTCCCGGGCTATTTTCAAGGTCATAATATCTAGATAATTCATTTTGATTTAATATTTCATAAACAGTTTTACAACCGTTACAACAAAATACCTTTTCATCAAATTGAATATAAATAGCATTTGTATCACCACAATGATAACAATACTCCTTTTCCATAACTTATTTTTACCGATTACAAATATCGGTCAACTTTACCTTTGCAGCAATGATAATTGTCATATATTATAATACCTTTGTACCATATCATTTCTACTATGGGAAAATGCCAACAATGTATTATCAGACACTTTAATAGTTTTAAAAGCTTAACTACTGAGGAATTAACTTGTATTTCTGATTCTAAAACTGAACTTACGTTTAAAAAAGGGCAAGTTGTGTTTACTGAAGGCTCAACAATTAACGGTGTATTTTGTGTAAAAACAGGGAAATGTAAGTTATCAAAACTCAATAGTAATGGTAAAGAGCAAATTGTTCGTTTTATGAAAGGTGGTGACGTGTTAGGATACCGATCTGTAATAGTTAATGAACCTGTAAGCTTAACGGTAACTGCTTTAGATGAAATGAAAGCATGTTTTATTCCAAAATCTGATATTATGGAAGCTTTGGAGAGAAACCCAAAATTTATCATGGACATGATGAAAACGGCATGTGCAGACTTAAAGGATGCTAATATGACCCTTTCCAAAATGGCTCAAAAAACGG